>Ga0137308_100092_pt1 | contig 159064 bp, 132 predicted proteins | sample Inofrocosms_June_FD_97181 | JGI IMG/M metagenome (GOLD analysis project Ga0137308, IMG submission 97181) | Mouse cecal microbial communities from Vienna, Austria - N-Acetylneuraminic and N-Acetylglucosamine D2O microcosms_June | ecosystem: Host-associated > Mammals > Digestive system > Large... | reverse complement strand
TAAACGGACTGCTCTTTTTTTGTATATGGGTTTCGGTTGGTGCACGGGAGGAAGAGGATGAAGATTATGCTGGTAGAAGATAATGAGGCAATCATTATGGGACTGGAATATCTGCTCTCCCAGGAGGGATACCAGGTGGTGACAGCCAGGAATATTGCGGAGGCCAGCGTTATTCTGGCGAAGGAGGAGTGTGTACTTATTTTGCTGGATATTGGACTTCCTGACGGGGACGGATTTGAGCTGTGCAGGAAAATAAAGCGTCAGACGCAGACACCGGTGATATTCCTCACGGCAAGAGAAGAAGAGACAGATGTGGTAAAGGGGCTGGACATGGGAGCGGACGATTATATCGTGAAACCTTTCCGCAACCGGGAACTGATTTCGCGTATCAGAGGGGTGTTGCGCAGAAGCGGAAAGGGAAATCCGGTGCTTCGATGCGGGGATATTGCTCTGAATACAGAGACCGGCAGAGTGACGCGCTGTGGAGAGGAGATATCGCTGACGAAATTAGAGTACAGGATTCTTGGCAGCATGATGTCCTGTCCTGGAAAGTTATTTACCAGGGATGAGATTTTGTCGGACATCTGGGACATTTCCGGAAATTTCGTCAATGACAATACATTGTCCGTTACCATCAAGCGCCTTAGAGAGAAGCTGGGAGACAATGAAGGCAGGTTTATAAGGACAGTGCGCGGTATGGGCTATAGAGTGGAGCATTGAAAACGGGGAGTGTAGACAGCATGAAAATGGTGTGGAACAGGGAACTGAAGAAGCTTGCGGGGATATTCCTGCTATGTTTTTTCATAGGGATTCTGGGGATGAATCTGTGTATGGCAGCCTTTGGCAGGGATATGCGCAGGGAGTACAGCGCCTTGCTGGCTGCTGTATTCGGGAATGTGGCGGCGTCCTATCCGGAAGTGGCCCAGGAGGAGCTGGTGTCTGTTTTAAACGCTCGGGGAAATGAGGCATCGGGGGCGGATATCTTAAGGAGATATGGGATACTGGATGGATACGCCGGTGCTTCCTTTGCAGGGCAGGAAAACCGGCTTTTACTGCTGAGCGTAAGCGCAGATATTTTTCTGATTCTGCTCTTTTGCGCTCTGGGGATTCTGCTTTATGTGTATTTTAAGCGTCAGCAAGACAAGATTCAGGGACTGGAAAGCTATATGGAGGCTCTGAATCGCAGCAGTTACAGGCTGGAGGTGGAGGACAATGCCGACGACGAACTCAGCGGGCTTCGCAATGAGCTATATAAGCTGATGGTCTATTTAAAAGAACAGACGAACAGAGCCCTGGAGCAGAAACGTATGCTGGCGAATGCCATGGCGGATATTTCTCATCAATTAAAGACGCCCCTCACTTCCGCAACGGTACTGCTGGACAATCTTTCAGAGAATGAGGATATGGATAAAGCCGTAAGGCAGAGGTTTTTGTCGGAGCTCACCAGACAGATTACAGGTATGTCGTGGCTGGTGACGGCTATACTGAAGCTGTCTAAGCTGGATGCCGGTATGGTGGAATTTAGGAGCAGTTGGACTGCCGGAAAGACACTGGTATGGGAGGTACTGCAGCGTCTGGAAGTTGCGGCGGAGTGGAAAGGGGTTACTTTTTCGGTAGATTTTCCGGAGGAAATGAAACTGTATGTGGACAGGAAATGGACGGAGGAAGCCCTGCTCAACATTGTAAAGAATGCTATTGAACACAGCTTTGAGGGCGGCGCGGTGGAGATCAGCGGAGAAGAGAACGAGGTTTACAGACAGATCGCCGTCAGAGATCATGGGGAGGGGATAGGGCCGGAGGAACGAAGAAATCTGTTCAGACGCTTTTACCAGGGGAATGCTGTCAGAGAAGACAGTATCGGAATCGGGCTGGCCATGGCCAGGGAGATTGTGGAAAGGCAGGGGGGGTATCTCTCGGTGGATTCCTGCAGAGACGGCGGAACGGTATTTTTGTTTCGGTTTCTGCATGGAAATGATCCTCGCCGGGAAAACGAACCGGAATGAATCGTCTGACTCGCAGAAAAAGGAAGAAATGTCACGGAAATGTCATTTTGGTCTTTTATACTGGGGATGTAAGAAAGATATGATTACAGGAAAGGCAGAAAATATGAGACAGAAAAGTGATATGGAGGACAGGGGCATGGGTTCTGCGGAGATTTTGAGGACGGAGCATTTGTGCAAGGTGTATGGAAAAGGAAACAATAAGGTGGCCGCAGTGAACGATGCGAACATTTCCGTGGCACAGGGAGAGTTCGTGGCTATCGTAGGGAGTTCCGGCAGCGGCAAGTCTACCTTGATGCATATGCTGGGCGGGGTAGACAGACCCACATCCGGCAGAGTACTGATAGAGGACGAAGACATCTATCGGATGAACGATGATAATCTGGCGATTTTCCGCAGGAGACAGGTGGGGCTGATCTATCAGTTCTATAATCTGATTCCTGTGTTGACCGTGGAGGAGAATCTGACACTGCCCTGCGAATTGGATGGGAGAAAACCGGATCAGGAGTTGGTGCAGGATCTGGCCGGGCTTCTGGGGCTTAAGAAATGTATGAATCGTCTGCCCAACGAATTGTCAGGCGGTCAGCAGCAGCGTGTGGCTATTGGCAGGGCACTGGTCACGAGGCCGGCTATTCTGCTGGCGGACGAGCCCACGGGTAATCTGGACACACGGGCCGGAAACGAAATCATGGAGCTTTTGAAGGCATCCAACCACAGATATAAGCAGACGGTTATCATGATCACTCACAATCTGGAGCTGGCGAAGCGGGCGGACAGGGTCCTGAACATCGAGGATGGCTATGTGTCCGAGGGGCATTGGGGGGTGGCGGGATGAATGTATTGAAGAGATGCTGCTACCGCTCCATGAAAGAGAATTCCAAGCGCACGGTGGTGACCATCGTCGGAGTCATCCTTGCCACGGCGCTGATTACGGCGCTGGCCTGTCTGGTGGTGAGCTTCCGCGCGAGCCTGATCGCATATGAGAAAGAGCAGAACGGGGATTTCCATTATCATTTCCTGAATGTGAAGCAGGAGTACCTGAAATATTTTGAGAACAACAGGCAGATAGAGAAGTACGCCCTGACGGAGAAAGCGGGCTACGCCGTCCTGGAGGGCTGCCAGAATCCGGATAAGCCCTATCTGTACGTCACGGCCATGGACGAGGAGGCGCAGGCAGCGCTATCCTTAAAGCTGGCGGCAGGGAGGATGCCGGAGAACGGCTCGGAGATAGTGGTGGGCAGACATGTGATCAGCAACGGGCTGGTGGAGTTAAAAGTCGGGGACAGGCTGACCCTGTCCCTGGGAGAACGGCTTACCGATGACGGATGTACGCTGAGCCAGTGGGAGCCCTATCACGGCGATGAGGAGGCGTTCCAGCCGGGAGCGGAAAGGACATTTACCGTGGTGGGAATCATAGAGCGGCCCGGCACCGGAGTGGAGCCTGTGACGGCGCCGGGATATTCCGCCTTTACCTGTCTGGAGAATCCGGGCCAGGCGGCGGAAGCGGATGTGTATGCCACGTACACGAAGCAGGGGCTGCGCCACAGGGATCAGGTGACGGCCGGCATCCTGGGCGTATCCCAGGAGCTGTACCTGCGCTGGAAAGGCTGGAAAGAGGGAGCTCAGGAGAGCTGCACAAAGCAGGAACTGGAGCAGATCCAGACAGTGGCGTCCTCCGTCCAGGAAAACTACTGGCTGCTGAAGTGGGAGCTGATGCTCTTCTCCAACGGCTTCATGAGCATGATATATGCCATGTCCGCGGTGGCCGCGGCAGTCATCATCGTCACCAGCATATTCTGCATCCGTAACAGCTTCGTCATATCCCTGACGGAGAAGATGAGGCTCTACGGCAGGCTTGCCTCTGTGGGAACTACGGCGGCCCAGCAGCGAAAAGTAGTCTACTATGAGGCTTGGCTCCTAAGCGCCGCGGGGATCCCCTTGGGGGTGGCCAGCGGGCTGGCTGCGGCGGTGATTTTGGTAAAAGGGGTGAGCATACTGGTAAGGGACGCCTTAAGCTTCGAGCTGATCTTCGGCACATCCCTGCCCATGATCCTATTGGCGGCGATCCTGGCGGCGGTGACGGTGTTCCTCTCCGCAAGGGACAGCGCCAGGCAGGCGGCAAGGATCTCGCCCATGAGGGCCATCCGGGCCAACGACACCGTGAAGCTGGGGAAGCGCATCCGCTGTCCGGGATGGATCGGGAGGAGGTTCGGTATCGGCGGGAAGATCGCGTACAAGAACCTGAAGCGTGCCAGAGTGAAGTACCGTGCCACAGTGGTGTCCATTGTGGTGAGCGTGGCCATATTCATCGGCATGACTACGTTTGTAGACCTGATATCCCTGGCTGTGGGTACCCGCTTCGAGGATCTGCCCTATCAGATACAGATCAGTATCTTTCAATGGGACTTTTATGACGATGCGGTGGCCATTGCGGAAATGGACAGCGTGGAAGAAGGAGAGATCGTGCGGAAAGCAAGTCTGGCAGTGGAGAAGAGCAAGATTCCCTACACGACAGAGTGGCGTGGAGAGTATGTGGAGGAAAGCACAGGGGAAGACCGGATTACCGTATGCTCCCTGGGGGAGAAAGCATATGCCCGCTACTGCAAGGAGGCGGGGGTTTCCGTAGAGGAGGCGAAAGGGAAAGCCCTGGTGATAGCGGATTATCATTTTGAAAACACGGTAGACGGAAAGACCTATATCGACGAGGGAAATATCGCCGAGTTCAAGCCGGGGGATGTCCTTCGGGGCACAGGCGAATCCGCCGGGACGGACATAGAAGTCCTGAAGCAGACCACTGTGCGCCCCATGCATCTTTCGAACTCGGCTCACCGCATGATACTGATTGTGGATGATGCGTTCATGGACAGCGCGCCTGGGCTGCAAAGGTATGACAATATAGAAGTCTATCTGAAGTGCCAGGATCCGGACGGGGCGGAGCAGCGCATCCGAAGCGAAGCGCAGCTGCAATATTTTACGCTGACGAATTATGATACGATCTACAGACGGGAACACAGCATGCTGGTGGTGGTGGCGATCTTCCTGTACGGATTCCTGACGGTGGTGGCCTTGATCGGGATCACAAATGTATTCAATACCGTCACCACCAATATGGAGCTGCGGGCGCCGGAGTTCGCCATGCTGCGCTCCGTGGGGATGACCGGCCGGGAATTCAGGCGTATGATATGGCTGGAGGGCGCGTTCTACGGAGGAGAGGCGCTGTGCATCGGGATCCCTGCGGGGCTCTTGATCTCCCTGCTGTTCCACAGAGGATTCGGGGTAAGGTTCGTTGTGGACTTCCGGATTCCCTGGATGGGGATTGTCGTGTCTGTTGCCGCCGTGGCCATATTGCTGTACGTCATCATGCACTATTCCCTGGGTAAGATCAACAGGAGAAACATCATTGATACTATCCGCAATGAAAATATTTAGGACAATTTTGTAAAGTTTTAAAGATTATAGTTTCCTTTTCCGCACAAGTATGTTAAGATAATAAGTAATGACAGAAATAGCGGGAACTGTTCCTACTTTGGAAAGGCTCCGGGCAGGAAAGGATATGGGTAAAGATGGATAGTAAGATTTTGCTGGAAAATGGAACCAATGAATTGATGATTTTGGAATTCACGCTGGGCGACAATTGTTATGGCATCAACGTAGCAAAGATCAGGGAGATTACAAAGTACGTGCCTGTTACGCCGATTCCCAATTCGCATCCCAGTATCGAGGGGGTGTTCATGCCCAGGGACGTGATGATCACGGCAATCGACTTAAAGAACTGCCTGGGGCGGGGCCAATCGGAGCCCAAGGGACTCTTTATTATCACGAATTTTAATAAGCTGGATATTGCGTTTCATGTGGATAATGTTCTGGGTATCCATACAGTGTCCTGGAGCGAGATTATTAAGCCCGAGGTCACGATTTCCGCCGCGGAAGAGGGTGTGGCCATCGGCATTGTCAAGAAAGAAGACAGACTCGTCATTATCCTTGACTTTGAGAAGATTGTCACGGATATCAATCCTGAGACCGGATTGAAGATTTCCGATATCAACGAGCTGGGGGAGAGGAACCGGAGCATGGTGCCCATCCTGGTAGCAGAGGATTCGTCCCTGCTGAACAAGCTGATCGTGGACTGTCTGAAGAAAGCGGGCTATGAGAACGTGACTCATGTGGAGAACGGAAAGCAGGCCTACGACATTATTAAGCACTATAAGGAGCAGGGAACCCTGCATGACAATGTGCAGTTAGTCATTTCCGATATCGAAATGCCGGAGATGGACGGACACAGGCTGACCAAGCTGATCAAATCGGATGAGGCTACGGTAAAGATTCCTGTGGTGCTGTTCTCTTCCCTGGTGAATGAAGAGATGCGTAGGAAAGGTGAAGCGCTGGGAGCAGACGCACAGCTGTCCAAACCTGAGATAGGCAATCTGGTAAAGATCATAGATCAGCTTATTGAGGAAAGACACCTGAATATGTAAAAATCTGAAAAGGCCGGGATATTCTCCCGGTCTTTTCCTGTGACAGATTACGGAAAAGAGATGCAGGCAGGTTACGGAAAGGCATGGTTTTAAGATGAGAAATGACGAGATTCTGGAAAAGCTGAGGCAGGCGGACATGGTGCTGGCAGGACTGGGGGAGGAATTTGACGGCGGGAGCTTCCTGCGCCGGGACGAAAAGTATGTATCCGGATGCGAGGGGCTTAAAAGCGCTGGCTGCCATTGGCTGATGCCCGCATGGAGTGAATTCTGCCTGGAAAAGCAGGGACGTACGGATCTGGACAGCGCTCTGGAGAAGCTTTCTGACATTCTGCAGGGGAAGAATCATTTTGTGGTTTCCGTATCTACGGACAGTAAGGCGGGGACAGTGGGAAGAGCGGTGATGGCCTGCGGCTCTTCAAGGCAGAAGCAATGCATAGCAGGCTGCAAAGAGACTCTGCTGCCCGTGTCGGAGCAGGACAAGGCAGAACTTGCCCTCTTTTTTGAGGCGCTGTATGCAGGGGAGATGCCCAAGGAAGCGCCTGCGCTTCAGGGGGGCTGTCCGGTATGCGGCGGGGCTTTGATCTTGAACAATGTGTATGCGGAGAATTATAATGAAGAGGGATACCTGGAGCAGTGGAGGCTTTATATGAAATGGCTTCAGGGGACCCTGAACCATAAGCTGTTTGTACTGGAGCTGGGGGTGGGGATGCGCTTTCCATCCGTGATTCGCTGGCCTTTTGAAAAGGCGGCTTTTTTTAACCGGGAAGCATATTTTTGCAGAATCCATGAAAAGTTGTATCAATTGACTAAGGAATTATCAGAAAAGGGGTGCGGAATTTCCAAGAAAGCGATTGATTGGCTGGCGGAGCTGTGATAAAATAGGGATGGATATTTTGGGTTAGCATATTGAAGAAGAGTATCCATTGAAGAAGAGCATTCATAGAAACCGGAGGAGAGAACATGTCTTCCAAAGACGAAAATAATGGAAACATAAATGCGGAATCAGAAAATTACGGAGTGGACGACGTCACGGAATTGTCGGCGGAGGAGATTGAGAAGCTCCTGGCAGAAAGCGCGGGGATACCTGAAGAAGAGCCTGAGGATGCCTTTGCCGGGGATGTCCTTGAGATGCTGGAGGAAGCAGGGGACGACAATGACGATAATCTGAAGGACATCCAAGAGATGCTCCAGCGAGCTGACAGAAACGAGACAATCCAGGCGGATGAGCCAGAGGAGACCGGCTTTGAGGAGAATCCGGTAGACCGGCTATTAGCGGATATAGAAAGGGCATCAGAGGAACAGGAGGCGCCTTTAGACGCAAAAACCCGCAAAGCCCGGGAAAAAGCACGTAAATCCCAGGAAAAAGCCCAAAAGGCGGCGGAGAAGAAAGCGCAAAAGGAGGCTATGAAAGCCGAAAAAGCAGCCCGGAAGGGAGGGAAGAAGCGCATTCCGGGTAAGAAACGCGGCGGAACAGAGGCTGCAGACGCGGCGCGGAAAGAGCCTGAAGAGATCATGGAATATGATCTCACGCAGGATAAGGAGCTTCTTGACAGTATTGTCTCCCAGGCCGGAGACCTGGGAAAGGAGAGGAAGAGCGCGTCACAGGAGCAGCGATTCAGTGTCAATGAGTTGGGCGCCGAATTTGATGCCGCCAAGGAGCGGGAAGATGCCCTAAAATCGGAAAGGATAATGGAAAGGGACGTGGAAGAGAAAGAGACAGCAGAGTCCGGCATTATGGAACTGGATATGGATGAGATAGATGCCTTTATTCCGGATATCTCCAATGGTCCAAAAGAGCAGACAGGGAAGAAGAAAGGCAGCCTGATGAGCAAGATCATCAAGATGCTGACGGAGGAGGAAGAGCCGGAGAACGAGGATCTCAAGATTTCCGACGAGAATCAGGAAATCATCAAGGATCTGGACAAGGAAAAGCAGGCCGGCGGCAAAAAGGCAAAGAAAGCGAAGAAACCGGCAAAGAAGAAAGAGCAGAAGAAAAAAGCCCCCAAGCCGGCAAAACCGAAGAAACCCAAGAAAGTCAAGGAGAAAGAGCCGTATGTTCCGGGCAAGAAGATAACGTTTCGGAAAGCACTGCCGATTCTGCTGCTGGGCGCTACAATCGGCGCGGTGCTGTTCATTTTTGTCAATCTGGTAACGGATTTCACCGTGAAGAAAGAGGCGGAAGAAGCATTCAGAGACGGCAATTATGCGATATGCTATCAGAATCTCCACGGCAAGAAGCTAAATGACGAGCAGACGCAGATGTACGGCAAGTCGGAGAGCATTCTCTATATGGAGCAGGAGTACCGCAGATACGATATTGTCGTGAAGAATGGCTCCCAGGCGGAGGCGCTGGACAGCCTGCTTCAGACCGTGAACAATTATCCGGCCGTCTTTGCGTATGCGTCCCAGTGTCAGGCGGTGTCGGAGGTGGAGGAAATTTACGCCAGGATCATCGGCATTTTGCTGGACAAATATGGTCTGACGGAGGACGAGGCGAAAAAAATTGCGTCAATGGGAAGCAGTATTGAGTATACCAGGGCCGTCAATGCAGTGGCGGACGGAAACGGATATCAGGAACCGGCATCCGATGCGGCAGACATGGAAGAGGAGCATTCCATGGAAGAAGAGCATTCCATGGAAGAACAGCCGGAGACCGGGGGAGAGTCTGCCGGTGTGCCGGAGGATGATACGGAAGCGCTTCCTGACCGGCTGCCGGAAGAGCCGGATTTGGGAGAGAATGATTTCGTAGATAATTAGTTACTGTGATCATGCATGGTGGGGCAGCCGGGATGCATGGAGGTTTACTGCCCGTAATTTAGTGCGCTGGCTACGGACTCGGGACGCTGGCGGAATGTGAGAAGAAAGCAGAATGATTGCGATAATCGACTATGATGCCGGTAACATAAAGAGTGTGGAGAAAGCCCTGATTTATTTGGGGCAGGAAGTGGAGATCACCAGGAGCCCGGAAAGAATTCTGGGGGCGGAGGGTGTAATCCTGCCCGGAGTGGGGGCTTTCGGAGACGCCATGAATAAGCTGCATGGATATGGGCTGGCGGATGTAATCCGGCAGTGTGCGGACAGCGGAAAGCCTTTTTTGGGAATCTGCCTGGGGCTGCAGCTTTTGTTTGAGAGCAGTGAGGAAAGCCCCGGTGTGGAGGGGCTCCATATCCTGGAGGGCCGGATTCTGCGGCTCCCTCAAAAGCAGGGGATCAAAGTCCCCCACATGGGCTGGAACAATTTGCGGTTTCCCGGAAACGGGCGGTTGTTTGAGGGAATGACGGGGGAGAACGGGCAAGAGGACAGCTATGTCTACTTTGTGCATTCCTATTATCTGCAGGCACAGGATGAGAGAATTGTCACGGCCACTGCGGAATATGGCGTGACGATTCATGCTTCCGTGGAAAAGGGGAATGTGTTTGCCTGTCAGTTCCATCCTGAGAAGAGTTCATATGCGGGACTGGGAATATTACGGAATTTCTGCAGGATTTGTGACAGCCGGTGAAACGGGAGGACAGCATTGCTAAGTATCCCGCCTCACGGGCGAAAGCTGATAGGATATTGCGGCAAATTTCATCGCTTGTGAGTACAGATGGGAGCAAGAATGCATACAAAGAGGGTGATTCCCTGCCTGGATATTAAAGACGGCAGGGTAGTAAAAGGAATCAATTTTGTGAATCTGAAAGATGCCGGAGACCCGGCGGACGTGGCGGCTGCCTACGACAGGGCAGGGGCGGACGAGGTGGTATTCCTGGACATCACGGCTTCCTCGGACAGCCGGAACACACAGCTGGAATGGGTGCGGCAGGTTGCTTCCCAGTTGTTCATTCCTTTCACGGTAGGGGGAGGAATCCGCACGGTGGAGGATTTCAGGGCGATTCTGAGGGAGGGCGCGGATAAGATTTCCGTGAACTCGGCGGCGATCATGAACCCATGCCTGATATCGGAAGCGGCGGATAAATTCGGAAGCCAGTGCGTGGTGGTGGCCATTGATGCCAAGAGACGGATGTCCGGCGGGTACAGTGTATACAAAAACGGCGGCAGAGTGGATGTAGGGCTGGACGCGGTGGAATGGGCCATGGAGGCCGAGCGGCTGGGCGCAGGGGAGATTCTGCTGACCAGCATGGACGGGGACGGAACAAAAGCTGGGTATGACCTGGAACTGACGAAAGCGGTGGCCGATGCCGTGCATATCCCGGTCATCGCTTCCGGAGGCGCGGGGAAGCCGGTGCATTTCTACGAGGCTTTGGCGGATGCAGGCGCGGATGCCGTGCTGGCGGCATCCCTGTTCCATTATAAGGAATTAGAGATCCGGCAGGTAAAGGAGTATCTGCGGGACAGGGGCATCAGCGTAAGGCTGTAGGTACGGAACTGGAAGGCTTATTCCGGGCGGACATGGCAGATATGGATTCCAGGGACATGTCAGGGATCCGGCGGCAGGCATCGGGCCGGACGGAAAGACGATACCGGATGGGCTGATGTACGACAGAGGAGGAAAGGAAATACAAAAGATGGGAATGATATCAAACGACTGGCTGGCGGAGCTGGGGACCGAATTCCACAAGCCATATTACAAAACTTTGTATGAGTTCGTGAAGACGGAGTATAATACCAGACAGGTGTTTCCGCCTGCGGAGGATATTTTCAATGCCTTTCATCTGACGCCTTTGAGCAAGGTCAAGGTGGTCATTATCGGGCAAGACCCATATCACAACGTGGGACAGGCTCATGGGCTCTGCTTTTCCGTGAAGCCTGACGTAGCCATCCCGCCCTCGCTGATGAATATCTACAAGGAGCTGCACAATGACCTGGGGTGCTACATCCCGAACAACGGATATCTGGTAAAATGGGCGGATCAGGGAATCCTGATGCTGAACACGGTGCTGACAGTGCGGGCCCATCAGGCCAACTCCCACAGGGGCAAGGGCTGGGAAGAATTCACGGATGCGGCTATCCGAACTCTGAACAGGCAGGAAAGGCCCATTGTGTTCATTCTCTGGGGGCGGCCGGCGCAGATGAAGGAGAAGATGCTGGACAATCCCAAACATCTGGTCTTAAAGGCGGCTCATCCAAGCCCTCTGTCCGCCAGCAACGGGTTCTTTGGCAGCAGGCCTTTCAGCCAGACCAATCGATTCCTGGAAGAGAACGGGCTGGAGCCCATCGACTGGCAGATTGAGAACAGATGAATGGAAAATGGCTCTGTCGGAGCCAGGACATTCGGTTGGCTGGGAAAGAAGCACAAGACAGAACTGACTACGAGGGAGAATACAGACTGCAATGGAAAAGAAAGCGTTTGTCACCAGGCAACTGGTGGAGGAGATTACAAAAACCTACCCGACCCCCTTTCATATCTATGATGAGAGGGGGATTCGTGAGAATGTGAGGGCTTTGAAAGAGGCCTTTGCCTGGAATCCGGGGTATAAGGAGTTCTTTGCGGTAAAGGCGGCTCCGAATCCTTTTCTGATGGAGATTCTGAAAGAATATGGCTGCGGCAGCGACTGCTCGTCCTACACGGAGTTGATGCTTGCCGGCGCGGTGGGCATGAAAGGGGAGGACATCATGTTTTCCTCCAATGAGACACCGGCTCAGGAGTATGCCCTGGCGGCAAAGCTGGGTGCTACCATTAATTTAGACGATATCACGCACATCGAATTTCTGGAGAAGACTTTGGGGTATCTGCCGAAAACCCTGAGCTGCCGCTTCAATCCCGGCGGGTATTTCGCCATGGGTACGGACATCATGGACAATCCCGGGGACGCCAAGTATGGGTTCACCAAAGAGCAGATGTTTGAGGGATTCCGGATCCTTAAGAATAAGGGCGTGGAACGCTTCGGCATCCATGCGTTCCTGGCCAGCAATACGGTATCCAATGATTATTATCCTGAACTTGCCAGGCAGCTTTTTGAACTGGCGGTGGAACTGCAGAGGGAGACCGGGGCCAAGATCGCTTTCATCAATCTGTCCGGCGGCATCGGGATTCCCTACCGACCGGATCAGGAGCCCAATGATATCCGGGTCATCGGGGAGGGCGTGAGGAAAGCTTACGAGGCGATACTGACATCAGCCGGGATGGGAGATGTGGCCATCTATACCGAGCTTGGCCGGTATATGACAGGGCCTTACGGGCATCTGGTGACGAAAGTGATCCACGAGAAGCATATTCACAAGGAGTATGTGGGCGTTGACGCCTGCGCGGTGAATCTGATGCGGCCCGCCATGTACGGCGCATATCATCACATCACGGTGCTGGGAAAAGAGGACGCGCCCTGCGACCACAAGTATGACGTAGTGGGATCGCTGTGCGAGAACAATGACAAATTTGCCATTGACAGGATGCTGCCAAAGGTGGAGATCGGAGATTATATTGTAATCCATGACACGGGGGCACACGGGTTTTCCATGGGGTACAATTATAATGGGAAGCTGAAGTCCGCGGAGCTGTTGCTGAAAGAGGACGGGAGCGTAGTAATGATACGCCGGGCGGAGACGCCTAAGGATTATTTTGCCACGTTTGATGGATTGGAAGTTTATGACAGATTGTTTCCGGAAAATTAGACTGCAGACTGCCGGAACTTACAGTAAAGCAACCAGAAAGGTACCCGGCTGGCGATCTGCAGCCGGGGTATACATTTAACCGGGGTGCAGTATAGGATGTTGTGACGTGGGTTCCTGCAGTACCTTTACCGAAAGGGAGGATATGGCAGGACATGCACAAGGCTTGTGGGCCAGGGCGGATGGGGCGCAGGCGAGGCAGACTGCAAATCAGGAATTCACGAAGCCGGGAGGAGGATTTGTATGAGATATCCGAAAAATTTGCCTCTGGGAGGTACAATCGGGTTTCTGGCACCGTCATTTGGCTGCAATATCGAGCCCTATCGGACGGGATTTGGCCATGCCTTGAAAAAGTGGCAGGAGATGGGGTACCGGACAGTGCTGGGGCCAAACTGTTACGCGGGGGAGGGCATCGGCATCAGCAGCACGCCGATGAACTGCGGACAGGAGGTCATGGACATGTTCCTCTCAGAGGAGCCGGACTGTCTGATCTCCTGCGGGGGCGGAGAACTGATGTGCGAGATTTTGCCCTATGTGGATTTTGAAAAGCTTTCTCAGGCGGAGCCCAAATGGTTCATGGGGTACTCCGACAATACCAACCTGACCTATCTGCTGGCCACTTTGGCGGACACGGCCTCGGTGTATGGCCCCTGTGCGTCCTCCTTTGGCGTGGAGCCCTGGCATGAGTCGCTGTGGGATGCCTTTGGAATTCTGGCCGGGAAGAGCGGTGCCCGGATGCGCAAGGCGGCAGAAAAGAAAGCAATGGCAATCAATGCGGAAGCCGGAGCGGAGGCTGGCTTGGAGGGCGGTCAGCAGACAGATGAACATGAGGCTGCGGTGCATGGCTATGGGCTGTGGGAAAAAGAATCCTTAAAGAGCCCGGAGAATCCGGTGGTGCCTTACAATCTCACGGAAACCTTAGCAATCCGCACATATGTGGGCCGGGAACCTGTTGCGGATAAGGTAACGTTCCGGGGCAGGCTCCTGGGCGGCTGCCTGGACTGCCTGGTGAACCTCCTGGGAACCCGGTATGACAAGACAAGGGAATTCGTGGAGAGGTACCGGGAGGACGGCATTATCTGGTTTCTGGAGGCCTGCGAATTGAACGTGTTCGCTATCCGGCGTGCTATGTGGCAGATGGAGGAAGCAGGATGGCTTTCTCATGTAAGGGGATTCCTTATCGGCAGGCCTGAAAACGGGGAACCTGTGATGGGGCTGGATGCCTGCAATGCGGTGCTGGAAGTGGCCGGGCGAAAGAACGTGCCGGTGGTCATGGACGTAGACCTGGGGCATCTGCCGCCTATGATGCCGATTGTAGTGGGGAGCATGGCGGATGTGGCGGTGAAAGGAAATGATATCCGGATTAAAATGCGGTATGTGTGACGGCTGTCCGGAGGATGCGGATTGCAGGTTGGTATGCCTTGGACAGGAATTTGGTATTTTGATTGCAAAATTAGGAAGAATTCTGATAATTTTGCCGGATCGTACGAATAGTGCGAAAGAGGAAAAGAAAGCGGAAAAAGCCAAATTTTTGCTTGTCAAGCGGTGTTTTCTGTGATAAAATTATTTTGTTGTGAGGCGTTCATCATGAGAGACTTCATAGCATAAAGCCGGCGTGTCGGAATGGCAGACGAGGCAGACTCAAAATCTGTTGTGGGCAACCACGTGCGGGTTCAAGTCCCGCTGCCGGCAGTAGGAAAAATCGCTGAGAAACCAGTAAATTCAAGGGTTCGGGCGATTTTTTTGTTTTCTATTTTATCGGAAAAACGGAAAGAGAGGAGAGGCATATAAATTATCGATAGTAGAAATTGAAGAGAACGGAATAGGTGGCTGATCATTTTTATCAATAGTGAAAGTGTATACGATTCAGTGTCAAAACGTATCTAAAGGCAGGTAGATATCATGGATTTAGTAAAGATGCTGGTTTCCTGCGTAGTGGAAAAAGAGGGACGAAAAATCGTCAGGATTTCTTTTCTGCGGGGAATGGAAGAGGAGCATTCCATGGAAGAGAAGCATTCCATGGAAGAAAAGCATTCTATGGAAGAAAAGCATTCTATGGACTATGCGGAGGGCATTCTGCCGGATGGAATCATAGTGAAGTCCGAGGGCTTCTCCGAGGAGGAAGTCCGAAAGCTGGAGGCCTATATAAGAGCGAACAGACAGGAAATCCTAAAGCAGGCCAAAGAAATCAATCCGTTGCGGAACTGGATGAACGGCTGACAGAAATATGGCTGGCTGAAAATGGAAGTCCCTCTTGACTTTTATACTTTAAACCGCTAAAATCATAAAGAGCGAACGGACCAAAGCGCTGACAGCAAAATCGGCGCTATCCTTGTGGAAAACAGAAAACGGATAGCGCACAGACAGCGCTTTCGGAGAAAAGGAAAAAAAGGAGCAGACTATCATGAAAGAGATATCAAATCTAATCGCATACCGCCCGGAGGTCAAAGTGGTGGATGCCACGCTGCGGGACGGCGGGCTGGTAAATAATTTCTATTTTACCGATGAGTTCGTCAGGGCACTATATCTTGCCAATTTGCGCGCCGGCGTGGACTATATGGAGTTTGGCTACAAGGCCTCCACAGAGATGTTTGATGAGGACAAGTTCGGCAAGTGGAAGTTCAGCAGAGACGAAGACATCCGAAAGATCGTGGGGGAGAACGCCACGGACTTGAAGATTTCGGTGATGGCGGACGTGGGCAGATGCGAGAAAGCGGACATCATTGATCGGGCGGACAGTCCCATTGACATGATTCGCGTGGCTACCTATGTGAATACCGTCCCGGGGGCGGTGGATCTGATCGAGGATGCCGAGCGCAAAGGCTATGAGGTCTGCTGCAACATTATGGCTATCTCCCACTCCCTGGAGGGAGAGCTGCGGGCCGCCCTGGAGATTCTGGGGCAGTCTCCGGCGGATGTGCTCTACATTGTGGACAGCTACGGTGCCATGTATCCGGAGCAGATAGCGCGCTTCGCGGACATGTACCTGGAAGTGGCAGCAAAATACGGCAAAAAGGTGGGAATCCATGCCCACAACAATCAGCAGCTGGCATTCGCCAATACCATAGAGGCGGTGGGGGACGGCGTGGACTGGTTAGACGCCACTTACGCCTCCATGGGAAGAGGGGCCGGGAACTGCGCCATGGAACTGCTGTTAGGGTTCCTGCGCAATCCCAAGTATAATATCTACCCCGCCATCCAGTTTGTGGATAAATATATGATGCAGCTAAGGGAAGAGGGCGTGGTCTGGGGATACGACCTGCAGTACCTGATGACAGGGCTTCTGAACCAGCATCCCAGGGCTGCCATCCAGTTCACTAAGGAGAAACGGACGGACTATACGGAATTCTACAGGGAGATGGTGTCCCAGGAGTAAGGTGAGGGCGCAATGCTGCCGAAAACAGCAAAGAAGCTTATTTTGCGAATAAACGGCGTGTGCTCCGGTTCGGGATGCCGTCAAGATCAGTTTGCCAAAGGTGGGTTGAATTTCCCGCCTGAAATGTGTATACTGGAAGACAGATTTTACCAATTATATTTAAAGATAGAAAAATCGTGAAAACTGTAGGAGGAGACCAACATGAAAATCGACAGCATATGTGTACAGGGCGGCTATAAGCCGGGAAACGGAGAGCCCCGCCAAGTCCCAATCGTCCAGAGCACTACTTTTAAATACGATACCAGCGAGGAGATGGGGAAACTTTTCGACCTGGAAGCCAGCGGCTATTTCTACACCAGACTCCAGAACCCTACCAACGACTATGTGGCGGCGAAAATCGCCCAGCTGGAGGGCGGCACCGCGGGAATGCTGACAAGCAGCGGACAGGCCGCTAATTTCTATGCGCTATTCAATATCTGCAGCTGCGGCGATCACATCGTTTCCTCCAGCACCATCTATGGCGGTACTTTCAATCTGATCGCTGTCACTATGAAGAAGATGGGAATAGACGTGACCTTTGTGAGTCCGGATGCTACGGAGGAGGAATTGAACGCGGCTTTTCAGGACAATACTAAGGCTGTGTTCGGTGAGACCATCGCCAATCCTGCCCTCACCGTGTTGGACATTGAGAAGTTTGCGAAATGCGCCCATGCCCACGGCGTTCCCCTGATTATCGACAATACCTTTGCCACCCCTGTCAACTGCCGTCCCTTTGAGTGGGGCGCGGACATTGTGACCCATTCCACCACCAAGTACATGGACGGACATGGCGCGGCGGTGGGCGGAGCCATCGTGGACAGCGGCAGATTCGACTGGATGGCCCACGCGGACAAATATCCCGGGCTGTGCACCCCGGACGACAGCTACCACGGTATCACTTACGCAGAGAAATTCGGAAAAGAGGGCGCTTTCATTACCAAGTGCACCGCTCAGCTGATGCGGGACTTCGGCTCCATTCAGAGCCCTCAGAACGCCTTTCTCCTGAACCTGGGGCTGGAAAGCCTCCATGTGCGCATGCAGCGCCACTGCGAGAACGGCTTGGCGGTGGCTGAATTCCTCTCTAAGCATCCTGCGGTGGCCTATGTGAACTACTGCGGTCTGCCGGGGGACAGATATTATCCTTTAGCGCAGAAATACCTGCCGAAAGGCAGCTGCGGCGTGGTCTCCTTTGGCTTAAAGGGCGGCAGGGAAGCGGCCAGCAGCTTCATGAAGAAGCTAAAGATCGTTGCCATTGAGACCCATGTGGCGGATGCCCGTACCTGCTGCCTGAATCCGGCTTCCAGCACCCATCGCCAGATGACGGACGAGCAGCTGAAAGAGGCAGGCGTGCCTGCGGAACTGATTCGTATCAGCTGCGGTATCGAGGACAAGGAAGACTTGACAGCGGACATCGCACAGGCCCTGGAAGCTTGAGGGTTCGAAAGAAATGCGGGCAGGAGGTGAAGCGAGTGGCATTGCTGGATAGGGAAGAGAGAATGGAGTGCAGAGAGTTTGAGCGGCTGATTCCCGGCTTCCTGAAAGGAGAGCTGGATTATCCCACACTAAAGCGATTTCTGGCGCACAGGGAGTCCTGCAGCGAATGCAGAGAGGAACTGGACATCCAGTTTTTGGTGGCGGAGGGCATGCAGCATCTGGAGGAGGGCAATGCCTTTGACCTGCAGTCCGAGCTGGAACAGCGTTTGGAGGAAACCGGCCGCAAAGTCAGGGTCAATTCCGCTTTCCTGTATTTTGGCTCTGCCATGGAGCTCGTGGCTGCCGGCCTCCTTGTCTGGGCCTTTGTATGGATATTGCTGTAATTTTGATCTTCACATTTTGATAGCGAAAGGACGGTGCTGTGTATGGAAAAAGGCAGGAAACTGGTATTGATAGACGGACATAGTATTTTGCACAGGGCCTTTTACGGCGTGCCGGATCTGACCAATGCCCAGGGTCTGCACACCAATGGGGTATATGGCTTTTTGAATATTATGTTTCGGATTTTAGAAGAGGAGAAACCGGATTTTCTTGCCGTAGCCTTCGATGTGCATGCGCCGACTTTCCGGCATGAAATGTATGAGGCGTACAAGGGGACCAGGAAACCTATGCCGGAGGAACTGCGGGAACAGATACCTGTGCTGAAAGAGGTTCTGAAAGCTATGAGGGTGACCATTGTGGAGCAGGCGGGGCTGGAGGCCGACGATGTCCTTGGGACCCTGGCCAAAAAGGCACAGGCCCAGGGGATTGAAGTGGCGCTGGTATCCGGAGACCGGGATTTGCTGCAGATCGCCGATGCTCATATCAAGATCAGGATTCCCAAGACAAAGATGGGCAGGACAGAAGTGGAGGACTACTACCCAAAGGACGTGGAGGCGGCCTATCAGGTGACGCCCGCGCAGTTCATTGACTTAAAAGCCCTGATGGGGGACAGCTCCGACAATGTACCCGGAGTGCCTAAGGTGGGCGAGAAGACTGCCACGGAGCTCATGGTGCAGTACGGCTCCCTGGAAAATATCTATGCCCATGTAGAGGAAATCAGTAAAAAAAGCATTCGGGAATCTCTCATAGCCAACAGGGAACTGGCGGATTTAAGTAAAGTCCTGGTGACGATCAGGACCGATGCGGATGTTTCCATTGACTATGAGATGTCCAGGGCTGATGGTTTTTACACAGAGGAAGCATATGCGCTGTTGAAACAGCTGGAGTTTCGGAATATGCTCAGCCGCTTTGACAAAGAGAAGCGGGAGGACAACAGCGATATCTCCGCCTCGTTCCGGAGGCTGGATCGCAAAGAAGAATTCCTGAGAAATCTCGGAAATATAAAGAAAAATCAGCGGGCGGGCTTATATGTGGCCACAGAGGGCAGGAGGCTTCTGGCCGTGGCGGTATCAGCGGGAGGCGAAACATATGTCTATGTGCTGCCGGCCAGAGAAAATGTACAGCTTTCCTTTTTTCAGGAGACGGAAGAGACGCTGTTTGGCGATGAAGACGAGGCGGCATGTACAGAGGGCATGAAAGCGCTTTCGGGCAGGGCCCGGATAGCCGCGTTCGACATGAAAAGGCTGTACCCCTATTTAGGACAGGATACTACCGAACGGTATTTCGATATCCTTATCGCGGCATATCTGCTGAATCCATTAAAGAGCGATTATGCCTTAGAGACCATTGCTTCGGAATATTTGGGGCTGCAGATTCCCGGCTGGGCGGAAGCTTTCGGAAAGCAGAGGGCGGAAGATGCGCTGGTATCTGCGCCGGATAAGTTTGCACAATACTGCTGTTACGGGGCCTATGTGTCCCTGAAAGCGGCGGAAGTGCTGGAGAAGAAATTGGTCCTGACAGGCATGGATAAGCTCATGACGGACATTGAGATGCCTCTGTCACTGGTACTGTACGATATGGAAAAGGAAGGCGTGGAAGTACGCAGGGATGAGCTGAAAGCCTACGGGGATGCACTGATAGAGCGGATAATGGAGCTGGAGAAGTCGATCCACGCACAGGCGGGAGCGGAGTTCAATATCAATTCCCCGAAGCAATTGGGGGAGGTGCTCTTTGAAACCATGAAGCTTCCCGGAGGCAAGAAGACAAAGACAGGATACTCTACGGCGGCGGATGTACTGGAAAAGTTGTCTGAGGAGGCGCCCATCGTCAGGGATATTCTGGAATACAGACAGCTGACAAAACTGAAATCCACTTATGCGGACGGTCTTGCGGTCTATATCGGAGAAGACAGCCGGATTCATACGAATTTCAACCAGACCATTACAGCCACAGGCCGCATCAGCTCCACGGAGCCCAATCTCCAGAATATTCCCATGCGTATGGAGCTTGGCAGGCGGATCCGGAAAGTATTCGTGCCCAGGGAGGGCTGTGTGTTCATGGACGCGGATTATTCGCAGATTGAGCTGCGGGTGCTGGCCCATATGTCCGGGGACAGACAGCTTATAGAGGCCTACCATATGGATCAGGACATCCATCGGATCACTGCGTCCAAAGTATTCCATACGCCTTTTGATGAGGTCACGGATCTTCAGCGCCGCAACGCCAAGGCAGTGAATTTCGGCATTGTCTACGGTATCAGCTCCTTTGGGCTGAGCCAGGACCTGAGTATCAGCAAGAAAGAGGCGGCTGATTATATCCAACAGTATTTTGCCACTTATCCGGGAGTGAAAGAATTCCTGGACAGGCTGGTTTCAGAGGCTAAGGAAAAAGGATATATCACCACCATGTTCGGCAGGAGGAGGCCTGTTCCGGAACTGTCTTCCTCCAATTTCATGCAGCGTTCTTTTGGGGAGCGGGTGGCCATGAACTCCCCCATACAGGGGACTGCGGCGGATATTATTAAAATTGCCATGATACGGGTATGGAGGGCGCTGCGGGAGGGAGAACTGAAATCCAGGCTGATTCTTCAGGTTCATGACGAGCTTGTCATAGAGACATACCGGGAGGAAGCGGAACAGGTGAAGCGGATACTTCTTGAGAATATGCAGGAGGCGGCAAAGCTGTCCGTGGCGCTGGAAGTGGATTTGCATACCGGCGACAACTGGTATGAGGCGAAATAGGAGCTGCCTGCACCGGCGGAGGCGGGAGGGGAAATGCGTTTCATAGGAATCACGGGAGGCGTAGGTTCGGGTAAATCCGAAATTCTGGGCTATATCGGAAAGCATTATAAATGTGAAATTTATCTGGCGGATGAGGCGGCGCATCTTGTAAAGCAGCCGGGCACAAAAGCCTACGAGACTTTGCTTGCGCTGCTGGGGAGAGACATAGCGGGAGCGGACGGCCAGATTGACAAAGGGGTAATGGCCGACAGAATTTTTGCGGATCCGGATCTTCTGGAACAGGTGAACGGCATTATCCACCCGGCGGTAAAGGAGTTTCTGCTGGAGAAGCTGGATGCGGCCCGAAAAGCGGGACAGACGGAATTTTTTTTCGTGGAGGCTGCGCTTTTGATTGAGGGAGGATATCTTGCGCTGGTGGACGAAATGTGGTATATTTATGCGGATGAGCAGGTGCGCCGGGAAAGACTGCGGGCATCCAGAGGCTACAGCCAGGAGAAAATCGCAAGAATTATGGCCAGCCAATTGACAGAGGCGCAGTTTCGCGAAAGCTGTGATTTTGTTATAGACAACAGCGGGGATTTCGCCGGGACTTGCAGGCAGATTGACGCCAGGCTGCTAGTGTGCAAAGAAATTCTAAGGCAGCAAAGTACGCTGCATTAGAACTTCTAAATTGCCCCCGGAAGAATGCCAAAGCGAATTGTATTCGCTTTAGCATTTCCCGGGGGCACGGAGTGTTACTGACAACAGAACTGCGTTCTGTTGTATGGGGAGACGGCGCTGGCATGGGGATATGATTTTAGGGATTCGGAATGGCGGTACATAGAAGATGATCGGGTCAGACAGCAGAGGCAGATAAGGATGGAAGCGGAGAGAAAATGAGATTATGCAGCATTGCAAGCGGAAGCAGCGGAAACTGTATTTATGTGGGTTCAGAGGCCGCGCATTTGCTTGTGGACGTAGGGATCAGCGGCCGCAGGACAGAGGCGGGACTGAAAGAACTGGAATTGTCAGGGAATGATATAGACGGAATATTGATAACACATGAACATGCGGATCATATACAGGGGCTGGGAGTCATCTCCAGGAAATACGAGATTCCTATCTATGCCACCGCCGGTACCATAAAGGCCATGAAAAACTGTTCCGGGCTGGCAAAGGTGGATCCGGGGCTGTTCCATGAGGTGGAGGAGGACCGGAAGTTTATTATAAAGGATCTTACCATCAACCCTATGCGGATTTCCCACGATGCGGCTCAGCCGGTGGGATACCGGATTGCCTATGGCAGCAGGCGGGTGGCGGTGTGTACGGATCTGGGGGTGTACAATGACTATACGGTGGAGTGTCTGAAAGGTATGGATGCGCTGCTGCTGGAGGCAAATCATGATGTAAATATGCTGCAGGTAGGGCCGTATCCCTATTACCTGAAACAGCGGATCCTGGGGGACAGAGGCCATTTGTCCAATGAGAATACGGGGAGATTATTGTGCAGAATTCTGCACGACGGCCTGAAAGCAGTGATATTAGGACACTTGAGCAAAGAAAACAATCTGCCGGAGCTGGCCTATGAGTCCGTGAGGATGGAAATCAATATGGGGGATAATCCTTATAAGGCCGGGGACTTTGACATCCGGGTGGCTAGGCGCAGCGAGGTGACGCCTGCTGTGGTGGTGTAGGGAAAGGCAAGGATACGCCGGAGGCGTGGGAATGGAGGAGTTTATAGATGAAAAGGACAATTATTACAGTTGTGGGAAAAGACACCATCGGCATCATCGCCAAGGTCTGCACCTATCTGGCAGAGAACGAAATCAATATTTTAGATATTTCCCAGACCATTGTGCAGGGGTATTTTAATATGATGATGATCGTGGATACCAGTAAGACAGAAAAACCTTTCGGGGATATGGTGGACGAGATGATGGCGCTGGGGGAGGAGACAGGCGTGCAGATCAAGTGCCAGAAAGAAGAGATATTTGACAAGATGCACAGAATTTGACGGCGCCGGGGGAGGCTATGTATGATAAATATATATGAGGTGGCAGAGACCAACAAGATGATTGCGGAAGAGAATCTGGACGTGCGTACGATTACTCTCGGCATTAGTCTGCTGGACTGCATTGATTCCGATTTACAGAGACTGAAAGAGAAAATTTATGCAAAGATATATGAGGCCGCCAGGGATCTGGTGAAGACCGGGGAGGAGATTTCCAGGGAATTCGGCGTCCCCATTGTCAACAAAAGGATCTCCGTAACGCCCATCGCTTTGGTAGCCGGCGCGGCCTGCAGGTCTGCGGAGGATTTTGCTTCGGTGGCAGAGACCCTGGACAGAGTGGCCAAGGATGTGGGCGTAAATTTCATCGGCGGTTATTCTGCGCTGGTGAGCAAAGGAATGACTGCGGCGGACGAACTGCTGATCCGTTCCATTCCCGCGGCCCTGTCCGGCACGGAACGAGTGTGCGCGTCTGTGAATCTGGGCTCTACAAGGACGGGCATCAATATGGATGCCGTGAAGCTTATGGGAGAAATCATCAAGTCCACAGCGGAGCGGACCAAAGAGGCGGATTCCCTGGGATGCGCAAAACTGGTAGTATTCTGCAATGCGCCGGACGATAATCCGTTTATGGCAGGGGCTTTCCACGGAGTCACGGAGGGTGACAAGGTCATCAATGTAGGGGTCAGCGGCCCCGGCGTGGTAAAGACCGCTCTGGAGAAAGTGCGCGGTGAGAATTTTGAGGTGCTCTGCGAGACCATCAAGAAGACGGCATTTAAAGTAACCAGGGTGGGGCAGCTGGTGGCCCAGGAGGCATCGGCCATGCTGGGTGTTCCCTTTGGAATCGTGGACTTGTCTTTAGCGCCTACCCCTGCCATCGGCGACAGCGTGGCGGATATTTTGTGCGAGATCGGTCTGGAATATGCAGGCGCTCCCGGTACCACCGCGGCGCTGGCGCTTTTAAATGATCAGGTGAAGAAAGGCGGTGTCATGGCTTCCTCCTATGTAGGCGGCTTAAGCGGCGCATTTATCCCGGTCAGCGAGGATCAGGGAATGATTGACGCGGTAAGGGCGGGAGCGCTGTCACTGGAGAAGCTGGAAGCCATGACCTGCGTATGCTCCGTGGGCCTGGATATGATAGCCATTCCCGGCGATACCAAAGAATCCACTATTTCCGGCATCATCGCGGACGAGATGGCCATTGGTATGGTAAATCAGAAAACCACGGCTGTACGCATTATCCCCGTTATCGGCAAGGGCGTGGGGGAGACCGTGGAGTTCGGCGGGCTCTTAGGCTATGCGCCCATTATGCCGGTGAACCAGTTCGGCTGCGAAGCCTTTATCAACCGGGGCGGCCGGATTCCGGCGCCCATACACAGTTTTAAAAACTGAGAGCGGAAAGATTACAGCATGACGGGCGGTGTGGAAATCTCATTGAGGATGGGCCGCCCGGCATCTGCCCGGGCCAGATTCCGGTAAAGTTCGCTGGCAAGGATGTCCAGCCGCATAAGTCTCTCCGCCTCGGGGGACATTTCCTTTCGGGCATTGGCCAGACCGGTTACAAACGGCAGGCAGGAGCGCTGTCTGATGGCCTTGAGAAGCGGGGCTGCCTGACGCCGGAATCCCAGAACCCGGGCATAGGGGACATAATCCGCCTCTTTTCCCAGTTCCAGATCTTTCTTCTCCATACCCAGCAGAATGTGCAGCAGGGATCTGCTGATTCTGGTATGGGTCATGTTTTTTGTCTTGAGCAAATCACAGAAAGCTTCAAAACCGGTATAGAAACGCAGATGCTTTCTAATGCGGTCCGACAGTTCCGGGGACACATCCAGATATTTTGCATAGCCGGATTCTTTTTCGGCGATCAGCTTATAATACAAAACGGAAGAGAAATCATCTGAGCGCAGGGGCCTGTGTGTCTGCAGGTATTCTGTGAGAAGCGAAACCGCTTCCGGGGGCATATAAGGGGAGAGGTCAGTCAGTTTTTTCCCCTGATACAGGGCCTGCCGCAGGGACAGGGCGGAGCAGGTATACTCAACAGCTGACGGCGCCGAAGCATGTTTTCCGCCCTTTTGTCCGGGCAGAGCGTTTTCCGGACCGACATCGGACTGTGGCAAATCGGAGATTTCCGGTAGAACGATGTCGTGGTAGCCCGCCCCCGTTCTCCGGAACGTGACAGGACAGATAGGGCTGTTTCGCCTGTAAAGAGCGCGGATGTATTCTATTCCCAATATATTATTGGGCGAGGAAAGGATGGCCGCACAGTCTCCGGGCAGCGCCGGATTACCGGATTCTTTCAGAGCTCTGACCCTGGCGGCGGGATACGGGAAGCCCTGCCTGAGAGATGCCTGCAGCGCACTGCGGTACCAGGCCGGTTCGTGGCAGAGAATCTCCGCGATCTGCCGGAGAACCACATCATCCCCCCATTCGCTGCCAAAGCACAGATGAGTGACGACATTCAGCCTGTCCAACAGGGCCACGGCTCCCGTGGCGAAATATTCCGCACTGGATGCGGCGTACAGAGCGGGGAGTTCCAGGACCAGATCTGCTCCGCAGCAAAGAGCGGCCTGTGTGCGGATCCGTTTGTCTGCCAGGGCGGGAGCGCCGCGCTGGACGAAATTTCCACTTATAACTACGATTATATAGTCGGATTCCGTGAGACGGGCCGATTCTCTGAGATGATAGAGATGGCCATTGTGGAAAGGGTTGTATTCAGCGATGACGCCGGTTACGTTCATGAAAAACCTCCTGTGACAAATTATCATTTTTCCGTATAAAAATGTGGGACGACAATGTGAAAAAAATAACATGCCTGAAAGCGTTTACATCTGCACAACCATGGGGACTGGCAGGGGTAGTCGAAAATCAGGTATGTATCCGAAAATATACAATTAAGCGCATATTTATCCTTGTGCATTGTTTCCTTTTTTAGTATAATATGGATAATACAGTTTGTTAAGTGGAAATATTATGAAGATTTCGGGCCAAATTGAGCGGACTGTAATGCAGAATGAATATGGGGATAGCGGAAAAGGCGCTGGAAAGGAGAAGGGATATGTCATATATTGACAAAATCAAGGAGAGAGCCAAGCTGGACAGGAAGACCATTGTACTGCCGGAGTCCAAGGACAAGAGGACCCTGATGGCGGCTGCAAAGATCGTGGAAGAGAATATTGCGGATATCATCATGGTGGGAAATGAAGAGAAGATCATGGATGGTGCCGGCTGGCTGGAAGTGGATCTTTCCCGCGTCACGGTCATAGACCCTGCCCAGACCCCAAAGCTGGACGACTATGTGAATCTGCTGTATGAGACCAGGAAATCCAAGGGCATGACTGAGGAGAAAGCACGGGATATCCTTTTGAATGATTACCTTACTTTCGGGATTGTGATGGTTAAGGCCGGGGATGCGGACGGCATGGTGGCAGGCGCCTGCCATTCCACGGCGGACACCCTGAGGCCCGCCCTGCAGATTTTGAAGACAGCGCCGGGCGTAAAGCTGGTTTCCGCGTTCTTTGTGATGGATACCCAGTTCAAGGACCAAGGGGATAACGGCGCTTTCCTGTTCGCGGACTGCGGCCTGAATCAGGACCCCACGGCGGAAGAACTGGCCGCTATTGCGGAGACCTCTTACAGAAGCTTTAAGTCTCTGATCGGGCCTAAGCCCGTCATTGCCATGCTCAGCCATTCCACCAAGGGAAGCGCCAAGCATGAGATGGTGGACAAGGTGGTGGAGGCCACGAAGATTGCCAGGGAGCAGTACCCCCATCTGGTGCTGGACGGCGAACTGCAGCTGGACGCAGCCCTTGTGCCCGGCGTGGCAAAGTCCAAGGCCCCGGGCAGCCCGGTGGGCGGGAAAGCGAATATATTGATATTCCCCAATCTGGACGCGGGAAATATCGGATACAAGCTGGTGCAGCGCCTGGGAGGCGCGGAAGCCTACGGTCCTATGCTGCAGGGTATCGCAAAACCTGTCAATGATTTGTCCAGGGGCTGCTCCTGGCAGGACATTGTGGGCGTGGTAGCGCTGACTGCCGTACAGGCGCAGCTTGTCTGAGAACCCGGAATAAGAAGATAAGAAAGGAAGCATACTGTTTATGAAAGTTTTAGTCATCAATTGCGGAAGCTCATCCCTGAAATTCCAGCTCATTGATTCCGAGTCCGAGAGCTGCCTTGCAAAAGGCCTCTGCGAGAGAATCGGCATTGAGGGAAGCATGATAACCTACGCCCCTGAAAACGGTGAGAAAGAGAAGACAGTTACTCCCATGCCGGACCATACCGAGGCCATTCGCCTGGTGCTGGAAGCGCTGACGAACCCCGGGACAGGGGTGGTGGATAAACTCGACGAGATCGGCGCCGTAGGTCACAGAGTGGTGCATGGCGGTGAGAAATTCGCCCAGTCCGTGGTGATCAATGACGAAGTCCTTGCGGCGGTGGAAGAGTGCAACGATCTGGCCCCCCTGCACAATCCGGCAAACCTGATCGGCATCAATGCCTGCAGAAAGCTGATGCCCCAAACACCCATGGTAGCCGTGTTCGATACCGCTTTCCATCAGACTATGCCGGAGGAGGCCTATATGTACGGCCTGCCGTATGAATATTATCAAAAATACAAGGTCAGAAGATATGGCTTCCATGGCACCAGCCATTCCTATGTGTCCAAAAGGGCGGCGGAGGTTCTGGGAAAGGCGTATGAGGATTTGAAGATTATCGTATGTCATTTGGGCAACGGCGCAAGCATTTCCGCCGTGAAGAACGGCAGATGTGTGGATACTTCCATGGGGCTGACTCCCCTGGAGGGCCTGATGATGGGCACCCGCTCCGGGGATATTGACCCGGCTATCATAGAGTTTTTGGCCAATAAAGAGGACAGAAATATCGGCGAGGTCATGGCCGTGCTGAACAAGAAGTCCGGTGTTCTGGGTCTTTCGGACAATCTTTCCTCCGATTTCCGGGATCTGGAGGACGGTTATAATGCAGGGGATCCCAATGCCGTCCGGGCCATGAAAACCTATTGTTACCGTGTGGCAAAGTATGTCGGTTCCTATGTGGCGGCCATGAACGGCGTGGATGTGATCTGCTTTACCGCGGGCATCGGTGAGAATGCTCCTCTGGTGCGTACCTTTGTGTGCGAATATCTGGGGTATCTGGGGGTAGAACTGGATCAGACGGCCAATGGGAAGCGTGGCGAGGACATTGTGATCACCACGCGGGAGAGCAGGACAACGGTTATGGTGATACCCACCAATGAAGAGCTTGCAATTGCCAGGGAGACTGTCCGGTTAACGTAGTATGAGAAGAATTCTGCCGGATATGCCGCCGGCATGCCGGGAAATGAGGGGAAGCGTGTACCTGAGAGAAAAGAGGCTGACAGAGGTGTCGGGCCTCTTTTTTAAACGTTGAAGTTGGAGAAATTTCTTTTGCCAGTATGCAACTATGATACAGAAATGTAGAAAATCTGTAACAAGGCTGTGGCATCCTGATTAATATAGAAAAGGGCTGGCAGGGAGAACTCAGGGAAAGAGAGCTCTGCCGGGGCAGATGGAGGAAGCGTGTGAGAGACAGCAGAGAATACAGCAGAAAAGAGGCAGCCTGTGAAAGAAATCCGTATTACGGAGAATACAGAGGCAGACAGATACCGCGCAGAATGCGGGAGAATGAAAGAGGGGCATTCCATGGAAGAGGAACATTCCCCGGAAAAAAGCGCAGAATGATGGGATTTGTGATTGTCTGCCTGCTTCTGGCCATGAATATTTTTCTGCTGCTGGAGCTTGGGGAACGGGTCAGGGGACTGGACACGGAGCTGGACGAGGTGATGGGCCGGATGAGCATGGGCGGGCAGGAAAGGGACATTTCCGTGCCGGAAACCGGGACCAAGGAGGAGATGCCGAATCGGACCTATGCATCCGCCGGTGCAGACGTGAAAGAGAATATTGTGGATTATGTAAGTCTGTGCGGTCTGGATGAAGTGGACATGCCCGTGGACCGGGATCCGCAGGAGGTGCTGGCGTGCCTGGAGGAACTGGCCTATAGGAATGAACGGATTGCGATGATTTATGATGAACATTTCCGGTACCCTGACAACATGCTGAAAGCCCTGGCGAACAATCCGGAGATGGCGGATTTTGTACAGAACTCGCTGGAAAGCGCAGGAAAGGGAAAAGCGGAGTTCTCTGTATTGGAGAAAGGACAGGAGTATCCCCTTTTTCTCCAGTGGGATCCCAGATGGGGTTATGAAGACTATGGGGATGACAATATCGGCCTGTCCGGCTGCGGGCCTACCTGCGTGTCCATGGCCATGTATTATCTGCTGCGGGATGATAAGATTACGCCAAAGGCTGTGGCGGAGTATAGTATGGAAAACGATTATTATGTTATGGGCACAGGCACGGCATGGGCGCTTTTGGAGGAATATCCCCTTATATATGGAATCAATGTGGAACAACCCTCTGTCTCGGAGCGGACCATGAAAGACGCCCTGGACGCGGGACGCGTTATTATCTGTTCCATGGGCCCGGGAGACTTCACCGCAGGGGGGCATTTCGTGGTGGTTTACGGTTATGATTCCCAGGGCTTTTTGATAAACGATTCCAATTGCGTGGCCCGCAGCAGACAGAGATGGAGCTTTAATCGGCTGGAAAAGCAAATCAAGCATATGTGGAGCTATGGGGTCTAGCGCCCGGGAAATAAAAATTTTGTGTTGCAGTTTTTCCTCAAAGGTACTAAAATAGGTACAAGATTAACTTTAGAAAGAGGAAGCAGCCATGAAGATCAGAACAAGATATGCCCCCAGTCCTACGGGAAAGATGCATGTGGGCAACCTGCGCTCGGCTCTGTATGAGTTTTTGATCGCAAAGCATGCGGGCGGTGTTTTTATGCTCCGCATTGAGGACACCGATCAGGAGCGTTTTGTGGAGGGAGCCACGGAGATTATCTACCGTACGCTGAAGCAGGTGGGACTGGAGCACGACGAGGGGCCGGATAAGGACGGCGGCTTTGGCCCATATGTGCAGAGCGAGAGAATGAAGACAGGTATCTATACAAAATATGCAAAGGAACTCATCGACAGGGGAGAGGCTTACTACTGCTTCTGCGACAAAGAGAGGCTGGATTCTCTGAAGACAGAGGTGGTGGAGGGAAAGGAAATCACGATTTATGACAAGCACTGCCTGTCTCTGTCCAAAGAGGAAGTGGAGGCGAATCTGGCTGCGGGGAGACCTTATGTCATCCGCCAGAACAATCCCTCTCAGGGTACCACCACTTTTCACGATGAGCTCTATGGGGACATCACGGTGGAGAATGCGGAACTTGACGATATGATTCTGATCAAGTCGGACGGCTATCCCACCTACAATTTTGCCAATGTGGTGGATGACCATACCATGGGAATCACCCATGTAGTGAGAGGGAACGAGTATCTTTCCTCTTCGCCCAAATACACCCGTCTGTACGAGGCCTTTGGCTGGGAAGCGCCCAAGTATGTGCATCTGCCTTTGGTCACGGACGAGAACCACAAAAAACTGGCTAAGCGCAGCGGGCATTCCTCTTTTGAGGACCTGACAGAGCAGGGCTTCCTGCCGGAGGCAGTGGTAAATTATATTGCGTTGCTTGGATGGAGCCCCGAGGACAACAGGGAGATTTTCAGCCTGGATGAGCTGATACGGGAATTCGACTATCATAGAATCAGCAAATCCCCCGCGGTATTTGATATCGTAAAGCTGCGCTGGATGAACGGCGAATATATCAAGGCCATGGATTTTGACGCATTTTATCAAATGGCTGAGCCATATCTGAAGAAAGCCATTACAAAGGAGCTGGATCTGAGGAAAATCGCGGCCATGGTGAAGACCCGCATTGAGGTGTTTCCGGATATTGTGGAGATGGTGGATTTCTTTGAAAAGCTGCCGGAATATGATATTGCCATGTACACTCATAAGAAAATGAAGACAAATGAACAGTCGTCCCTTGAAGTGCTGACCGAACTGCTGCCTTTGCTGGAGGCCCAGGAGGATTACAGCAATGACGGGCTGTATCAGACTTTGGCGAAATATGTGGAGGATAAGGGAGTAAAGAACGGTTATGTGATGTGGCCTGTACGCAGCGCGGTGTCCGGCCGTCAGACCACGCCTGCAGGCGCCACGGAAATCATGGAGGTGCTGGGCAGGGAGGAATCCCTGAAGCGGATCCGCAGAGGAATCCAGCTTCTCAAGGCTGCTGCGGGAGAAATGGAAGAGGGGCATTCCATGGAAGAGGAGCATTCCATGGAAGATTAATTAAGTCCCGGAGGCTTTCCGGCATCCGGAAAAGCCTCCGGGGAAAACCAATCAAAAAGGAGACAATCATGGATCTGACAAAAGCAAATCAAGCACAGAAAAATGCTATCATGCATTTAAGAGGCCCATGCCTGGTCCTTGCGGGGCCGGGAAGCGGCAAGACCTACACCATAACAAACCGTATTCTGTATCTGCTGGAACAGGGCATTCCACCGGAGCGGATTCTGGTCATTACATTCATGAAAGAAGCCGCGCTGTCCATGCAGAACCGTTTTCAGGAAATGGCAAAGGCTGCCGCCAAAGGCCCCTCTTTTTACCCTGTTAACTTCGGGACATTCCATTCCATCTTTTATCATATTTTGAGAGAATCCAAGGCGCTCAAATCAAACGAACTGCTGAAGAATTCGGAAAAGAAGAATCTGATCATTCCCATACTAAAGACATACATAAGAAGTAAAGAGCACACGGACCCAAAAGAGGGCACAAGTGTCTCAGGCGACGATGCGGCCCAGGTTCTGGCTGCGATTGGATATTATAAGAATACCATGCAGATGGGTGCTGCCGCGGCCAGGGCGCCTGCCGGATGGCAGCAGGACTTTGAGGCAGTTTGCAGGGAGTATGAACAGGCCGTGAAGCGGACGGGCCGTCTGGATTTTGACGATATGCTGTACAACTGTAAACAACTGCTCCGGGAGAACGAGAAGATAAGGGAGTACTGGCAGAACCGGTTCCGGTATATACTGATCGACGAATTTCAGGATATCAATCCGGTGCAGTATGAAGCTGTAAAGCTTTTGGCCGCCAGTCCCTACAATATCTTTGCGGTAGGGGACGACGACCAGGCCATCTACGGATTCCGGGGTTCCCAGCCCGAATGTCTGAAGCGCTTCCAGACAGAATTCGGGGCCAGGCAGCTGCTGCTGGACATGAACTACCGAAGTAAGGCAGAGATCGTGGAGGCCTCATTGGCGGTCATTGAGGAGAACAAGGACAGATTTCTAAAGCGTCTCAGGGCTGCGGATGAGTCCGGCAATCCGGACGGTACTGCGCCGGTGTGCGTCCATGGCTTTCCGGACAGGGAGAGACAATATGGGCATTTGCTTGGGGGAATTGCGGCAGGGCTTGGGAGAGGAGAGAGCTGTGCGGTGCTTTTCAGGACCAATTCCTATATGCAGGGCTTTGCTGCCAGGCTAAAGGCCGCGGGGATTCCCTATGTAATGAAAGAAAGCGCGGCCAGCATATACGAGCATTTCATTGTAAAGGATATCATGGCTTATCTGTGGCTGGCCACAAATAAGGGAATGAGAGAGCATATGCTTCAGGTTATGAATAAGCCATCCCGGTATCTGAGCCGGGATGCGGTGGGACCGGGGCAGGTGGATTTCGGGAAGATGCGGGAATATTATAATGTAGCGCAACTGCCTAAAGGGCAGGGGACCGGGGCAAAGGACAGGATCTCCTGTCTGGAGAGGCAGCTTTTGAGCATCAAAGGCCGGAACTTACGGCTTTCAGTGAGCTATATTTTAAAAGGTATGGGCTATGAACAGTATTTGAGAGAATTGTCCCGGACAGAACCGGAGAAATGGGAGGAGTGGCAGGAATTGCTGGAGTGGTTGAAAGAGGATGCGGCAGCCTATGGGAGCGTGGGGGAATGGGCCTCGTTCCAGGAGGAATATGCCAGGACTTTACAGCAGGAGAAAGAGGCGGGAAAGAAGCGAAAGGGGCCTGAGGAAAGGCGGCAGAACGGGAAAGAGGGAGTTCATCTTCTGACGGTACACGGAGCGAAAGGACTGGAGTACGACAAGGTATGGATTCCTGACTGCAACGAGAAGATCTTTCCCCACGGAACCATGCCGGAAGAGTGTGCGGTGGAAGAAGAGCGCCGAATTTTCTATGTAGCTATGACCAGGGCAAAAAAGAACCTGGAGCTTTCCTACCTCACCGGTACTAAGGAACGCCCCAGGCAGCCGTCCAGATTCCTAACCCCTCTTTATTCCTCTGTCAGCTCGTCGAACTCGCAGCCGTCAAGATACTCGTCAAAGGCATCCGCCACTTTCTCATACTCATCGTCGTCTTCGATATAGTCCAGAACCGGCTCCTCGTTAGGGTCCTCAGAGTTCTCGCTGTAGCGGTAGAACCATACCTCGCCGTCCTCGTTTTCGCCGTTCTCATCTATGGGGAGCAGTACAATGTAATCTTTGCTCTCCACTGTGAGAATGGTGATCACGGCACAATTGACCACGGAACCATCGTCTAATTCCAGCTCGACGGTCATTTCTTCATCTTCATAGTCATTTTTCTTTCCCATGGGAAAACCTCCTCTATGCTTGCTAAGGCCTATTATACCTAACTTGCCGCCATAACGCAAGCATAATACGAATTATGCAGAATTTTGTACGGAATAACATTTCCCTCTTTCTATTGTTCTGATAGTGTGCTATACTTAACGTACTCATTTTATACGGAAGTAGGGAGGGGAAGCGATGACAAAACATTTTTCGCATAAGCAGCCGTACCCTTTGGGAGCCCACGTCGAGGACGGTGGAGTGCGTTTTTCCCTCGTGTCCAGGGCGGAAACCTGCGGGATTCTGCTGTATGACAGACGGACGGGCAGATTGTCGGAAAAGATCCCTTTTACCAGGGACGACAGGATCGGCAATATCTACTGCAGGACGGTAAAGGGCATCCACACAGAGGCCTGCACATATTTGTTCTATGAGGATGAGCGGCTGATTCCCGACGAGAGAGGACGCGTGTTCCCTATAAGGATTCCCTATGGTAAAGAGCGCAGGCAGGAAGATATGAAAGCCGGCTTTTTGACGGAAGAGTTCGATTGGGGGGAAGACCGCGCTCCGCGGATTCCCTATCACCATGCCCTGTGCTATTGCCTCCATGTAAGGGGGTTTACGAAGCACGCCTCATCCGGCGTGGAGCACAGGGGCACTTTTGCCGGGATCAAAGAGAAGATCCCTTACTTAAAGGAGATCGGCGTCACCACCATTGAACTGCAGCCCGCATATGAATTTACGGAAATTCCCCTGGAAGAGGAGCATCCGCAAAATCTCCCCTATGCGGCGATTTCGGGAGCGGCAAAAGAGGGGAAGTCTGCCGGGAGTAAGCTGAACTATTGGGGATATACAAAAGGATATTATTATGCGCCGAAAGCGGCATATGCCGCGGAAAGTGATCCGGCGCAGGAGTTTAAAGAGCTGGTAAAGTCTCTTCACGAAAACCGAATGGAGCTTGTGATGCAGTTTTACTTTCCGAAAGAGGTAAAATGTACCGAGATCCTTGACATTCTCTGTTTCTGGATATTGGAGTATCGTGTGGACGGTTTTCATCTGCTGGGAGAAAATCTGCCCATGGACATGCTGGCAGGGGATGATGCTCTGGCGGATACGAAGCTGTGGTACTACAGCTTTGATACGGACAGGCTCTATAGCCGGAACGAGCAGCCCGGGTGCCCTCATCTGGCCGAGTATAACGACGCATGGTATTATGATATGCGCAGATTCTTAAAGGGCGATGGAAATATGCTGGGCAGCGCGCTGTACCATATGCGCCATATCCCGTCAAAAGCGGGCGGGATTCATTATCTGAGCAATTATTTCGGCTTTACGCTGGCGGATATGGTCTCATATGACTATAAGCACAATGAGGACAATAAAGAAGAGAACAGGGACGGAACCGACTATAACTGTAGCTGGAACTGCGGCGACGAGGGCGCGACCCGCAGGCGGAGCGTCCGGGAACTTCGGCTAAAACAGATGAAGAATGCCATGTGCCTGCTTCTGCTGTCCCAATCCACGCCGCTGATCTTCATGGGAGATGAATTTGCGAATTCCCAGAAAGGGAACAATAATCCCTATTGTCAGGACAATACGGTGACATGGTTGGATTGGAGAGGCATTGAACGCAATGGGGAGCTCCATGCGTTCTGGAAGATGCTGGTGGGATTCAGACAGCGCAATCCCATACTGCGGCCGGAGAAAGAGCTTCGTCTGATGGACTATATTGCCTGCGGTTATCCTGACCTGTCCTACCACGGGCAATATGCCTGGAGACCTGAGACAGGGGGGAATTACAGACATATCGGGATTATGCTTTGCGGAAAGTATGCCCAGTCCCATAAAGATTGCGACGGCGCCTTTGTGTATCTGGCCATAAATATGTACTGGGAGAGACGGGGACTGGCACTGCCGAAGCTTCCCAAAGGCATGGAGTGGGAGCTTGCTTTCAGCACGGAACCGGAATGCGCTCAGAAAGAGGACGGAAAAGAAGAGAGCGAGGGGCTTTTAAGGGAGGTGGCGTCCCGAAGCATCGCGGTGTATGTGGCGAAATGACGGGATGAACTTGCACCATCCGACAGAATCTGCATATGATACCATAAACAAATCATATGGAGAAATCTATGAACTGTATTATTTTATTGCTGCTGCTTGGCTGCTGCGGCGGCTGGGGAAATGATTGCGGCTGCGGGAACGGCTGCGGAAATGAGTGTGGCTGCGGCGGAAACGGACGCAGTGACAGGAGAGAGGATTGTGGCAGGAGGTGTCCGGCGCCTTGTGGCTGCAACGGGAGACGCCCCGAGCCCTGTGGCTGCAACGGGAGACGCCCCGAGCCCTGCGACTGCAACGGGAGACGCCCCGAGCCCTGCGACTGCAACGGGAGACGCCCCGAGCCCTGCGACTGCAACGGGAGACGCCCCGAGCCCTGCGACTGCGGCAGGAGACGCCCCGAGCCCTGCGACTGTGAGAGGGAAAGAGCCTGCGCACAGACAGAGTGCCGGGACAGACGCCCCGAGCCCTGTGACTGCGAGAGAGAAAGACCCTGTCCCGCCCCGGAACCCTGCGGCTGCGCCCAGGAGGGCTCATCAGGGCTGATCCCGCCTCCATGGCAGGATTACCCCAAATTTCCCCGCAGAGACAACGGGGAAAACTGTGAAGCATAACATTCCCTAAATAGAAATCAAAAACAGCGGTCCCCATGGAGGTTGACCGCTGTTTTTTTGGAAAAGGTATTTCAATGCGGAAATAATCGTGGTATAATACAGATAAGTTTTTTGGAACGGAGGTTTTGTCATGGAAAATGAAAAATATGTGGCATATGTCTCTACCTATACCCAAGGAGACAAAAACGGAATCAAAATATATGATGTAGACATGGAGAAAGGTCGTTTTATTGAGAAAGACAAGGTTGAGATCACGAATTCGTCTTACGTCACCATCTCCCACAATGAGAAGTATCTGTATTCCATCACGGATTTCGGTGTGGAGTCTTACCTGATTTTGGGAGACGGGAGTCTGGAATTCATCAATTTCGCATCGATCAACGGTATGCGCGGCTGCTATCTGTCCACGGACTATACAGACAGCTATCTGTTTGTGGCGGGATATCATGACGGAAAGCTGACGGTGCTGAAGCTGGCTGACGACGGATCGGTAGGGGATATTACGGACGAGATATACCATAAAGGGCTGGGCATTATTGCAGAGCGCAATTCCAGGCCTCATATTAACTGCGCCCGCATGACCCATGACAATAAATACCTGTTGGTGGCGGATCAGGGTATGGATCATGTGAATGTATACCGCTTTGAGCCAACTTTGGGCAAGGTACAGCTGGCGGACATCATCCGCTGTGAGCTGGATGCCAACCCCAGACATATCAAGATTTCCAGGGACGGACATTATATTTATATCGTAAACGAGTTCAAATGTACCATAGATGTGTTCTCCTATGAGGAGAAGAAAGGACAGCCTGTCTTTGAGAAGCTGCAGACCGTTTCTACCTGTGAGACAGAGCTGGGAAGCTTCAGCGCCGCCAGCGCCCTGACTTTTTCGGACGACCATAAATATCTGCTCAGCAGCAATGCCGGGGCCAATTCCGTGGTGCTGTATGAAGTAGACGAAGCCACAGGACATCTTCGGGAGATTTTTGACCTGCCCGTGGGCGGAGAGTATCCCAAAGACGCCAGCCTGTTCCCCAACAATAAATTCCTCGTATCCCTAAACCATGAGACCAATGATATGACATTTTTCCATGTGGACGTGGAAAAAGGGACGATGATTATGAACGGACCGCCTATTAAGGTAGACGTGCCAAACTGCATTACATTCCACAGGCTGTGATATTAAGGGTTGCTGGAAGCGGCAGCCCTTTTTTCATGAGCGGGCTTATTTTTTCGGAAAGGACGGGAAAGAAAATGGCTGGTTCTGGTTACGGGACGATTTTTCGGATTACGACATGGGGAGAATCTCATGGAAAGGCGCTTGGTGTGGTCATTGACGGCTGTCCCGCAGGGCTTTCGCTGGAAGAGGACGATATCCAGCGCTATTTAGACAGGCGCAAGCCGGGCGCAAGCAATATCACCACGAGACGGAAAGAGGATGATGCGGTGGAAATTTTGTCCGGCGTGTTCCGGGGCAGGACCACGGGAACGCCTATTTCCCTGATGGTCCGCAATACCTCCCAGATATCCGGGGATTACAGCGAGATCGCCTCTTATTACCGCCCGGGCCACGCGGACTATACTTATGACGAGAAGTATGGCTTTCGGGATTATCGGGGCGGAGGCAGGTCCTCGGGCAGAGAGACTGTGGGGCGGGTGGCGGCAGGGGCCGTGGCCTGTAGGCTCCTGGAACAGCTGGGGGTACAGGTTTGGGCTTATACGCGGTCCATTGGCCCTGTGGAGGCGGACATGCACAGGTTCGACAGAGAAGTTTCACTCAGCACGCCCACTGCCATGCCGGAGCGGGAGGCGGACGCTGCGGCGGTTGCGTATCTGGAGAAAACAAAGAAAGAGACAGATTCCGTGGGCGGCTGCATGGAATGTATGGTAAAAGGGCTTCCCGCAGGGATCGGCGACCCGGTCTTCGAGAAGCTGGATGCGAATCTGGCAAAGGCCGTCATGTCCATCGGGGCGGTAAAAGCCGTGGAAATCGGGGACGGATACAGAGTGGCTTCCAGAAAAGGGAGCGAGAATAATGACGCTTTTCATATGGAAGACGGAAGCGTAGCTAAATCCACCAATCATGCAGGCGGTATTCTGGGCGGCATCAGCGACGGGGACACCGTGATGGTGCGGGCCTATGTAAAACCTACGCCGTCCATTTTCCGGGGACAGCGGACGGTAAATCAGTCAGGGGAGGAGATCGAGATCCATATCAAAGGGAGGCATGATCCCATTATTGTGCCCAGGGCCGTGGTAGTGCTGGAGTGCATGACGGCGTTGACCGTGCTGGACGCGATGCTGGTCAATATGTCAGCGCGGCTGGAGCGGATTGCGGATTTTTACGGCACATCCCATATGGGGAAAGATTCCTGCGGAGGCCGGAATTTTACGCAGGAATGAAGACAGGAGGATAAAACAATGTATCGGATATTGAGACAGGAGGGAAATGCAAAGCGGGGGGAGCTTACCACGGTTCACGGGGTGATTCAGACTCCTGTGTTCATGAATGTGGGCACTGCAGCGGCCATCAAAGGAGCAGTGGCCACCTCGGATTTAGAGCAGATCGGGACCCAGGTGGAGTTGTCCAATACCTATCATCTGCATGTGCGTCCCGGAGACATGATCGTGAAGCGGCTGGGCGGACTGCACAGGTTTATGTCCTGGAACAAGCCTATCCTGACGGATTCAGGGGGATTTCAGGTGTTTTCCCTGGCAGGACTTCGCAAGATCAGGGAAGAGGGGGTCTATTTCCATTCTCACATCGACGGGAAAAAGATTTTCATGGGTCCTGAAGAGAGCATGCAGATTCAGTCCAACTTAGCTTCCACCATTGCCATGGCCTTTGACGAATGCGCGCCCAGCAAAGCGGACAGAACCTATGTGCAGGCCTCCGCGGACCGCACGGCCAGATGGCTGGAGCGCTGCAAGCAAGAGATGGAGCGGCTAAACGCCCTGGAGGACACTATCAATCCGAAGCAGCTTCTCTTCGGCATCAATCAGGGAGCGGTGTATCCGGATATCCGCATAGAACATGCCAAGCGAATATCGGAGATGGAGCTGGACGGCTATGCGGTGGGCGGTTTGGCCGTGGGAGAGACCCATGAGGAAATGTATTATATCCTGGACGAAGTGGTGCCGTATCTGCCAAAGGACAAGCCTACCTATCTGATGGGCGTGGGCACGCCGGCCAATATTTTAGAGGGCGTAGAGCGGGGGGTGGATTTCTTCGACTGCGTATATCCCTCCAGAAACGGCAGACACGGGCATCTGTATACGAATCATGGGAAGATCAATCTGTTCAACGCCAGGTACGAGCTGGACGACCGTCCCATCGAGGAGGGCTGCGGCTGTCCTGCCTGCAGGCGGTATTCCAGGGCTTATATCCGCCATCTCCTGAAAGCGAAAGAAATGCTGGGCATGCGTCTGTGCGTACTGCATAATCTGTATTTTTACAATACAATGATGGAAGAGATACGGAACGCTTTGGATGGAGGGAGATTTGCGGCGTATAAAAAACAGAAGTTGGATGGGATGATGCACGGAGAGATTGGGGATATTGCGGGATAAAATTCGGCCAGCTACTTGACCGATTGGTATTTTTTGTGTATTATGTTTATTTAGACAAGGATAGGAACGTCCGGCAGCCTGCCGGCGTTAGAATGGAGGAAAGATGGGTATATTATTGACGGAAGGCGAAGTACCGGCAGGAGCGGGGGGAATGGGCCTGATCAGCATACTCCTTATGTATGCAGTGATCTTCGGGGCGATGTGGTTCTTTCTGATGCGTCCCCAGAGCAAGGAGAAGAAGAGAGTGTCTGCTATGCTTGCGGCGCTGGAGGTCGGGGACGTAGTTCTGACTACATCAGGATTTTACGGCGTGGTGATCGACATGAAAGACGATATGGTCATCGTGGAGTTCGGCAGTAACAAGAATTGCCGTATTCCTATGGAGAAAGCCGCCATCAGCCGTGTGGAGAAAGCCGGAGAGGGCTGAGGAACTTTTTTGAACGAATGTCATGATCGGACAGGTCTATGCGAAGCGTGCGTAGGCCTGTTTTTAAGGAATTAATACCCCTATAGTTTAAATGTGACAAAAGAACAGGAAAATTACAACAAAAACATGCCATGATATAGGGGGGGTATACAAAATTGCTAAAATAATGGTAAAAATGAAAATGGGCTTGCATTATATCCATATTAAGTATAAAATAACATAAGTACGATAACGTGATAGCAATTAAGAAGTAAGGGGGACTGCTGGGACATGAGGAAGATGGACAAGGATGCGGGCGGTAACAAGGTGCGCGTCTGGAGGATTGCCGGGTTGGCATTCCTCATTGCGGCGATTGCGTGTACAGTAGTGGCCTGTGCGGGAAAAGCCAGACAGGAAGAGGCTAAGGAGCAATATGAAAGCCTGGCGGAGTTGACTACGACTGTTGAGCCTACGCCGGAACCCTCGTCGGAGGAAGAGAGCCAGTCGTCGGAGGAAGTGCCTGAGGAAGTCGATCCGATGAAAGAACTGGAGGACAAGGGCGTAACAATCCCGGAAAAGCAGGTGGATTTTGAGGATCTGCAGGAAAATGTGAACAAAGATATCTATGCGTGGATTTATATTCCGGATACGAAAGTGGATTATCCGGTACTGCAGCATGATTCGGACAATACCTATTATCTGAACTATAATCTGGACGGAAGCAGGGGATATCCGGGCTGCATCTATACGGAGAATTACAATGCAAAGGATTTTACGGATCCTGTCACGGTGGTATACGGACATAATATGAAAGACGGCAGCATGTTTGCCGGGCTTCACAGATACTCGGATATTGAATTTATGGAGGAGCATCCTTATATCTACATGTATACGCCGGAGGGACTGCTGGTGTATGAGATCTTTACGGCTCATGAGACATCGGATGAGCATATACTTTACGCCCATAACTGGTTTGAAGAGGAACGGGTTATGGAGGAATATATCTACGAAACCAGGGATGTGCGGCTGATGGGAAGTGTTCAGAGAGAGGATGTGGAGGTGGAGTCGGATGACCATATTCTTACATTGTCCACCTGTGTGTCCAATCCGAACAACCGTTTTATTGTACAGGGGGTGCTGCTGAATGGCAGTGAAGAGTAAAAGCGCCAAAAGTAAAACAATGACAAAGGGAGCAAGAGTCGGCCGCATTCTGGTTAATCTGCTGCTGGGTGTGGTAGTGCTGGTATTCGTCATTGCGATCTCTTTTATTCTGCTGCAGATATCCGGTAAGAACAGCCTCTATAGTATGGCGGACAACGGCAAGATGATTACTACTCTGTCTGATATAGCCGTTTCTCTGGGAGGCAGCCTGGAGGGAGAAGAGGGCGAGGACTGGCAGGAGGGTGATTTCCGGTTTGAGGGAATTCATTACAGATACAATGACGATATACTGACTTTCCTCTTTATGGGAATCGACAAGATGACGGAAGTGAAAGTTGTGGAGGAGGGCATAGACGGCGGGCAGTCGGATGCCAATTTCCTGTTGGTGCTCAATCCCCGCAGCAAGGAGATATCCGTCATCGGCATTCCGAGAGATACCATGACAGAGGTGGAGGCCTATGACAGCAAGGGACTGTACTGGGGGCCTATGACGGCTCAGCTTGCTGTCCAGCATGGGTATGGAGACGGCGGCGAGATCAGCTGCGAGCGGAGCGTACAGGCTGTATCGAATTTGTTTTACGGACTGCCGATTCATGGCTACTGCGCCATCAATATGGGAGCTATTCCGCTGATCAATGATTCGGTGGGCGGGATTGATTTACAGGCCCTAGAGACTCTGGATTTCGGGGAGTACCGGATCACAGAGGGAGAACAGCTCCATCTGGAGGGAATGAATGCCTATTACTATCTGCACAACAGGGATACTAATAAGGCACAGTCTGCCGTGGGCCGGATGGAAAGGCAGAAGCAGTATCTGATAGCCTATGCCAGCAAGGCCATGGAAGCGATTAAGAAAGATGTCACGTTTCCGGTATCTTTGTACGGAACCCTGAGCAAGTATATGGTAACGAATATCGGGGTGGACGAGGTGGGATATCTTGCCACACAGATCTTAAGCTACAGCTTTGGAAGCGATGCCATGCATGTGCTGGAGGGGGAAGTTACAAAAGGAGAGATGTATGAAGAGTTTCGGGCGGACGAGGATGCGCTTTACCGCCTGATACTGGATATTTTCTATGAGAAAATAGAGTAGAGTTGTCAGAATTATATAATATGGTATTAGGCCGAAAGGCTTGATATATAACCACATGGAAGAGGAAAGGAGGACAAATTAAAATGAAGAAATTTGCAAAAATGCTGGCTCTGGGTCTGGCTCTGTCCATGACTTTTGGTATGGCAGTCAGCGCAGCAGAGAACCCTAGTGTTGTTGCCAAAGACCCGATTGTTCAGACACCGGCAGAGGTAACTGTTGAGGGTATTAAAGAGGATTCTAATGTAACAGACGAGACGAAAGCTGCTGTTGTAGAGGCAATAGATGCAGTAAAGAGCAATCCGTCAAGTGTATTGCCGGGGGCTTGGCTTTCAATTGCTGAAGTGAAAGGTACTTTCTTCTGGGATGCTACAGGTGAGACAGAAGTAACGCTTGATGTGAGCAAATATGGTGCTCTTGGTGAAAATGAGAACTATGCGTTGCTGCATTACGTAAATGGTAAAGTTGAGTACATTAATTTAGGAAAACCGGTTAATGGAAAGCTTGTAGCAAAACTTAACAGCTACTCTCCGTTTACACTGGTTGTGACATCCTACAATCCGCCTGTGAACACTGGAGACAACGGCACAACTCAGCCTACGACTCCCGCTACCAACAATGGCGCTCCCGTGTCTCCCAAGACCGGTGAGACTCTGCCCGTAGCTGGCATGATGGCAGTTCTTTGCCTGGCTGGCGCTGTAGTTTGCGCTAAGAAGGCTCGCTGCAACAACTAATATTTTTGGCCTTGTCCATGCGGGCTAATGCATGGGATTAATCATGCATGATTAATCAGCAGGATTGTATCCTGCTGGCAGATCTTAAGTATCAAGACAAAGTATCAAAGAATGAATTAAAATGAGAATCCTTTGACATGTGGTTATCCTGCCTTTTCCTCCCGGAAAAGGCAGGATGTTAAAGAGAAAGATGCGAATGTTTTGCGAGATTTACAATTCCGCATCCTGCGGCGGGAGCCCTGCAGGAGAGAAGAAGCAGGTACAACAGAAAGTTCACGGCGCAGGATGCAGGATTGTAACAGATGGGATTTACATGAGAGAGGGGCGTTGCGGCCATGTACAGAAAAAAGGCCGGAGGATGGCTGAAACACCTTGATTTTATACTGCTGGATATCATTTGTATGCAGGTAGCCTTTCTTCTTGCCTATGCGGTGCGCATGGGACCCTCCAATCCTTATCGTGACATCGGGTACAGGGAAATCGGTGCAATCATCCTGTTGGCTGAAGTGGTGGTACTGCTTCTGACAAGAGCTTTCAGCGGCGTATTGAGGCGGGGGCGTTATGAGGAGTTCAGCGCGACTTTGAGTCAGGCGTTATTTGTGGAGGCAGTCGTCATTACCGCTTTGTTCACTACACAAACCAGCGCTAATTATTCCAGGTTCGTTATTTATCTGACAGGCATTTTATATGTCTGTATCAGTTATTTTCTAAGGCTTATATGGAAAGCGCTTCTGCGCACGCGCAGGGGAGGAGCGGATCAGCGTTCACTTCTTCTTGTGACGGATTTCAGCCTGGCGGGAGAGTGCGCGGCAGATATTATGGAGCATGGCGCGGATAGTTTTCTGATCACAGGGTTTGCCATTTTGGACCAAAATATGCGGGGGAAAAAAATCCAAGGCATACCGGTGGTGGCAGGTCCCGATGATGTGGCGGATTCCATCTGCCGCAGCTGGGTGGATGAAGCTCTTGTGGTACTGCCCAGAGAGCAGGCATATCCGACACAGCTGGTGGAGCAGCTGGCAGGAATGGGCGTAGTGGTCCATGTCAGTGTGTTCAGGACAGAGGATGGCAGCGGTATGCGGCAGTTTGTAGAGCATGTGGGCGGTCATACGGTTTTGACTACCAGCATCAGCTACGCGACTCCCATGCAGCAGTTTATCAAGAGAGTCACGGATATCGTAGGCGGCCTTGCAGGCTGTACGATAACAGGTATTCTTTTCATCATATTGGCTCCGGCGATTTTCATTGCCTCTCCGGGCCCTGTATTTTTTACACAGGAAAGGGTGGGAATGAACGGCAAGCGGTTTCGGATCTATAAGTTCCGGAGCATGTACATGGACGCGGAGGAACGCAAGAAAGAGCTGATGGAGAAAATCCACGGCGACGGACTGATGTTCAAGATGGAGGGAGATCCGCGCATCATTGGATGTAAGGTACTGCCGGACGGCAGTGTGAAGAAAGGCCTGGGTAATTTTATACGGGACTGGAGCCTGGATGAGTTTCCGCAGTTCTTCAATGTACTGAAGGGGGATATGAGCCTTGTGGGTACCAGGCCCCCTACTGTGGATGAATGGGAGAGATATGAGCCCCATCACAGGGCCAGGCTTGCAGTGAGGCCGGGGATTACGGGATTGTGGCAGGTCAGCGGCAGGAGCAAGATCACGGATTTTGAAGAAGTGGTCAAGCTGGATACTAAGTATATTACGGAATGGAGCATGGGACTGGATATCAAGATTTTGTTTAAAACGGTAAGAGTCGTATTTGGCAGAGACGGAGCAATGTAATACGGCTCAAAGCGGCAAAAACAGACGGCAAAGGATGGTTGTTATGGATAGTAGTCAGAGATATGAAGAGGAAATTGACCTGAAAGATTTGATGTTCCATATTTTGTACAGATGGCGCAGTGTCCTGCTGGTTGCGGTTCTGGCCTGTGTTTTGGCGGGAGGGTATGCCGCACTGTACAATCAGAGCATCTTCCCGAAAGAGAGGGCGGAAGTACAGGAGAGACTGGAGGAAGAGAACGGGATATTGGCGGATCTGAAAGCCCAGGCTCAGCCGGAGGCGCCTGCACCCACAGACGCTCAGGGACGGACAGCAGATCAGGTACAAAAACAGATAGATGAAATTGTAAAAGAGCTTGAGGGTGTGAAGAAGCTGGGAATTCCGAAGTATGCGGTTATCGGTTTTGCGGGAGCTTTCTTTGTACTGGTATTCTGCATAGCCATAGTTTATGTGTTCAGTGACAAAATGCGCGGTGAACGGGAGCTGAGAGAGAGGTATGGCTATTATCTGCTGGGAGTGATTCCGAAGCAGAGGCGGAAGAAACCGTTGGGCGGCATTGACAAGTTTTTGCGGAAATGTCAGGGGACAGAACGGATTGCGGAGGATGAAGCCTACAGAATCATAGCCACGAATATCACCAATTTGTCAAAGGACGGCGGAACTTTTCTGGTGACGGGAACTGTGAGCATTGAGAGTCTGGAAGCGTTCACAGTGAGAGTCGTGCCTCAATTACCGGAGAATATCATGCTGATGACAGGAGCCTATATGGGCACTGCTGCCGGCACTTTGGAGATGCTGGCGGAATGCGATGCCGTGATCCTGGTGGAAGAGAGGGACGGCTCTCTGCGGACGAGAGTTCAGAAAGAGTATGAGAGTATTGCGGCATTGGAGAAAAATGTGATAGGCTATGTGCTGGCATGAGCGGCAGGAAAAAGACGGAACAGATTAATTTGCACCTGACAGGACATTTGGGCTTGTCAGGTGTTTTTCATAATAAGAAAAACAGATATTAAAACAGGGAAAGAGAGAAAGACATGAAAAAGTTTTCAAGGTTATTGTTTACATTTTTCCTGGCATTTGCACTGTCTGCCTGTGGGAACTTGCCCTCACAGGACAGCGTCCGGCCGGATGCTGTATCGGCAGAGACAGCAGGGACGGTTTCGGAACCGGACAGTCCGGAGGATGACGGCTTAAGTGAGACGGCAGAAGCTTCCCGGGATGGCGCCGGAGACGAGACGGCAGAAGCTTCCCGGGATGGCGCCGGAGACGAGACGGCAGAAGCTTCCCGGGATGGCGCCGGAGACGAGACGGCAGAAACTTCCCGGGATGGCGCCGGGGACGAGACGGCAGAAGCTTCCCGGGATGGCGCCGGAGACGAGACGGCAGAAGCTTCCCGGGATAGCGCCGGAGACGAGACGGAGGAAGCTTCCTCGGAAAGCGAGCAGGAGGAAACTTCACAGGACGATGGGAATGTGCCGGCAAATTCTGTATCCGGGGAAGAAAGTCTGCCCGAGGACGGTACCTACACTGCCAAAGACGATGTGGCGTTGTATATTTATCAGTATGGAAAATTGCCCCCGAATTTCATTACCAAAAAGGAGGCAGAGAAGCTGGGCTGGGAGGGAGGATCACTGGAACCCTATGCGCCCGGCAAATGCATCGGCGGCAGCCGTTTCGGAAATTACGAGGGGCTTTTGCCGGAAGCGGAGGGAAGGGTTTATACAGAGTGCGACATTGATACCCTGGGTAAACAGAAGCGTGGAGCCAAGCGGATCGTGTTCTCCAATGACGGATTGATCTATTATACGGAGGATCACTATGAGTCTTTTGAGCTTTTGTATGGAGAGGAGTAGATATGCGGGTCTGTGTATTGGACGGAGCGGAAATAAAAAATAGAAGACAACTACATGATGCTTTGGCTTCTTCACTGGAATTTCCCCAATGGTATGGCAGAAATCTGGATGCTTTGTATGATTGCCTTACGGACGTGAGAGAGGAAGCGGAAATAAGGATTGTACATAGAGATGCGCTGCGGGAGAACCTGGAGGGCTATGCATCTGTGCTGGAAAGAGTGTTACAGGAGGCTGCTGAAGAAAATCCGCGCCTAATGATTGATTCTTTATAACATTTTATTGCTATTTAGGCGTGAATCAGGTATGATGAAAGGAAATGTACGGAACGGACAGAAACAGTCCGGAAGTGATACGGCTGCCAGGGCCGCATGCAGGAAAGGAAGGGAAAAATGGAATTACATATCACATGTATTCCCGGTGACGGCATTGGGCCGGAGATTGTTCGGGAAGCGAAGAAAGTTCTGGAAAAGACGGCAGAGATTTACGGACATAAGATGATATTTGAGGATATTCTCATGGGAGGCGCTTCCATTGACGTACATGGCGTCCCTCTGACCGAGGAAGCCGTGGCAAAAGCAAAAGCAGCGGACGCGGTGCTGATGGGATCCATCGGCGGAGACACCACGAAATCTCCATGGTACAAGCTTCCGCCTAACCTGCGCCCGGAGGCGGGACTCCTGGCCATCCGCAAGGCCCTGAACCTGTTCGCAAATCTGCGTCCCGCGGTGCTTTACGATGAGCTGGCGGAGGCATGTCCGCTGAAAGAGGAAATCAGCAGGGCAGGGTTCGACATGCTGATCATGCGGGAACTCACCGGTGGACTGTATTTCGGAGAGCGGAAGACCGTGGAGGAAAATGGAGTGCGCAAGGCCATTGATACCCTGACCTATGACGAGAACGAGATCCGCCGCATTGCCGTCAAGGGCTTCGACATTGCCATGAAGCGCCGGAAAAAGGTCACCAGCGTGGACAAGGCCAATGTGCTGGACTCCTCCAGACTGTGGAGGAAGGTGGTGGAGGAAGTGGCTGTGGATTATCCGGAAGTGAAGCTGGAGCATATGCTGGTGGACAACTGCGCCATGCAGCTGGTAAAGGATCCGGCCCGGTTCGACGTGATTTTGACGGAGAATATGTTTGGCGATATCCTTTCCGACGAGGCCAGTATGGTCACCGGGTCCATCGGCATGCTTGCCAGCGCCAGCTTAAACGACAGCAAGTTCGGTCTCTATGAGCCCAGCCACGGCTCCGCGCCGGACATCGCGGGGCAGGACATTGCGAATCCGATTGCGACAGTGCTCAGCGCTGCCATGATGCTGCGTTACAGCTTTGACCTGGATAAAGAGGCGGATGCTATCGAGAGAGCCGTAAAACAGGTGCTGAAAGAAGGCTACCGTACGGTCGACATCTACTCCCAGGGCTGTGAGAAAGTGGGCTGTACCAAGATGGGCGATTTGCTGGCCGAGAGGATACAGTAGCAGATGCCGGTGACAGTGCGAAAAGGGGAAACGAAAGCGGAACAAAATCGGAAATCACAGATGAAACTATAAATCAGGAGGGACTAACATGAGGAGTGACGCAGTCAAGACAGGCACCGCCCAGGCGCCTCACAGGAGCTTATTCAATGCACTTGGATATACGGAGGAGGAACGGAGACGTCCACTGATCGGGATTGTCTGTTCCTACAATGAGATCGTACCCGGTCATATGAACTTAGATAAAATTGCGGAGGCAGTGAAAATGGGCGTGGCCATGGCAGGCGGCACCCCCATCATGTTCCCTGCCATCGCAGTGTGCGACGGCATCGCCATGGGGCATGTGGGCATGAAGTACTCCTTGGTGACCAGGGACCTGATTGCGGACAGCACGGAATGTATGGCCCTGGCCCACGGCTTCGACGGTCTGGTGTGCATTCCCAACTGTGACAAGAATGTGCCGGGCCTTTTGATGGCAGCGGCCCGTGTGAACATTCCTACGATCTTTGTTTCCGGAGGTCCTATGATGGCGGGACGTATCCATGGACAGAAGAAGAGCTTGTCTTCCATGTTTGAGGCAGTGGGCAGTGTGGCTGCCGGTACCATGACTACGGAGGAGCTGTGCGAGTACGAGGAGAAAGTATGCCCTACCTGCGGCTCCTGCTCCGGCATGTATACCGCCAATTCCATGAACTGCCTGACAGAAGCCATCGGTATGGGCCTGAAAGGCAACGGTACTGTGCCCGCGGTGTACTCCGAGCGCATTCGTCTGGCCAAGCATGCGGGCATGAAGATCATGGAGCTGGTGGAAAAGGATATCAAACCCCGTGATATTATGACCGAAAAAGCGTTCATGAACGCTCTCACCGTGGACATGGCTCTGGGATGTTCCACCAATTCCATGCTCCATCTGCCTGCCATTGCCAGAGAGGCCGGAGTGGAACTGAACCTGGACATTGCAAATGAATTGTCCGCAAAGACACCGAATCTGTGCCATCTTGCCCCTGCGGGTCCCACTTATATGGAAGACCTGAATGAGGCGGGCGGTGTCTATGCGGTGATGAATGAATTGACGAAGAAAAATCTCTTGAATCTGGATTGCATGACTGTAAACGGAACTCCCATCGGTGAGAATATCAAAAACTGCCGGAATCTGAATCCGGAGGTTATCCGTCCGGTGGAAAATCCCTATTCCGAGACAGGCGGCATCGCTATTCTGAAAGGCAACCTGGCTCCGGACAGCGGCGTGGTAAAGCGTTCGGCGGTGGTTCCCGAGATGCTGGTGCATCAGGGCCCCGCAAGGGTGTTTGACTGCGAGGAGGATGCTATTGAGGCCATTAAGGGAGGAAAGATTGTGGCAGGAGATGTCGTAGTCATCCGCTATGAGGGGCCGAAAGGGGGACCCGGTATGCGGGAGATGCTGAACCCTACATCCGCCATCGCAGGAATGGGATTAGGCTCCAGCGTGGCCCTGATTACGGATGGACGTTTTTCCGGCGCTTCCAGAGGCGCTTCCATAGGCCATGTATCCCCGGAGGCGGCAGTGGGCGGGCCTATTGCTTTGGTGGAGGAGGGAGATATCATCAGTATCAACATTCCTGAGAATAAACTGGAAGTGCTGGTGTCTGACGAAGTCTTGGCTCAGAGACGTGCAAACTGGCAGCCCAGAGAGCCCAAAGTTTCCACCGGATATCTCACCAGATACCGGGAAATGGTTACCAGCGGCAACCGGGGCGCGGTTCTGGAAATCCGGAAATAGGGACAGATACAAAGGCTGTTGCGGAGACTTGCGTACGCATAGGCAGCCCAAAGATTAATGCGGAGTGCAGCTAGGCGGGCCTGGGGTGCAACAGGCTGGAGAGAATGGCAGGTATAGGCCAAAGCTTTATGCAGAGATCAGAAGCGGGTGGCGGTAAATTATAAGGAGGAAGCAAGAATGCAATTGACCGGATCGGAAATCGTAGTGGAATGTCTGAAAGAACAGGGCGTGGACACTGTCTTCGGCTATCCAGGCGGCACCATCCTGAACATATATGATACGCTTTATAAACACAGCAATGAAATCAGACATATATTGACGTCCCATGAGCAGGGCGCTGCCCATGCGGCGGACGGTTATGCCAGGGCCACCGGCAAGGTTGGAGTATGCATGGCCACCAGCGGCCCGGGGGCAACAAATCTGGTGACAGGCATCGCCACGGCCTATATGGATTCCGTGCCGGTGGTGGCCATTACGGCCAACGTGACCCTGCCTATGCTGGGAAAGGACAGCTTCCAGGAGGTGGATATCGCCGGTGTGACCATGCCCATCACAAAACACGGTTATATCGTAAAAAACGTGGAGGATTTGGCGGATACCATAAGGCGGGCATTTACCATTGCCAGAAGCGGACGTCCGGGTCCCGTGCTGGTGGATATCACCAAGGATGTGACGGCTGCTGTCTGTGAATATACGCGTAAGCCCATAGAGGAGAAGCGCATGGTATATCGCTGTACGGAAGAAGAGATAGCCAAGGCGGTGGAATATATCCTGTCCGCAAAGAAGCCATATATTTATCTGGGCGGCGGCGCTGTGATTTCGGATGCCTGTGAGGAAGTGGCGGCATTTGCCGAATTGATTGACGCTCCCGTGTGCGATACTCTTATGGGAAAAGGCGCTTTTGACGGTCGGAGTGAACGCTATACAGGCATGATAGGCATGCACGGCACCAAGACCTCCAACCTGGGTGTGAGCCAGTGCGATGTGCTGATTGCCCTGGGGGCCAGATTTTCCGACCGCGTGATCGGCAATCCGAAGAAATTCGCGGAGAATGCCAAAATTGTCCATATTGACATTGATGCGGCGGAAATCAATAAAAATATCCGTGCGGATGCCAGTCTGGTAGGAGATTTGAAGCTTGTTCTCCAGGAGCTGAATAAGCGTCTGACAAAGCAGGAACACGGCGAGTGGATGAAGACCATCATTGACATGAAAGAGAAATATCCCCTGAGATATGAAGACGATAAACTGACATGCCCCTATGTCATCGAGACCATAGACAAGGTCACAAAGGGGGAGGCTCTGATCACCACGGATGTGGGACAGCACCAGATGTGGGCCGCACAGTATTACCATTACACCAAACCCCGTACCTTTTTATCCTCCGGGGGGCTGGGCACTATGGGATATGGCCTGGGAGCCTGTATTGGCGCCCAGCTGGGACAGCCGGATAAATTGTGCATTAATATTGCGGGAGACGGATGTTTTCGCATGAATATGAATGAGCTGGCTACGGCAAGCCGCTACAATATTCCCATTATACAGGTGGTTATCAACAACCATGTGCTGGGGATGGTACGCCAGTGGCAGACGCTGTTCTATGGAAAACGGTATTCCCAGACTGTTTTACATGATAAGGTGGATTTCTGCAAAGTGGCGGAAGGGCTGGGCTGTGAGGCCATCCGCGTGACGACAAGGGAGGAAGTACAGCCTGCGCTGGAAAAAGCCATTGCGCTGAATGCGCCGGTTCTGATTGAATGCATAATACCGGAAGACGACAAGGTATTTCCCATGGTTCCGGCCGGAGCGCCCATTGTGGAAGTCTTTGACGGGGATGATCTGAAGAAAAAGAACGAAAGATAATAGGGTTTCTTATGTTTAGAAAGTTGTTTCGGTTTCTGCTGATGTTCCTGCTGGGCGGGATGTTACTGGGGTTGGGGGGACTGCTGGGGCTTACTTTGTATTACCGCAGCAATTTCCCCGTGAATACCTGGATTAACGGGGTATACTGTACGGGAAAATCCATAGAGCAGGTAAATGAAGAACTGGTGAGCGCACAGGAGGCATCCGTGATAACAATCGTGGATGCCGATTGTGTGAATTGGGAAATTGATATGCTGGCTGCGGATATCAGACCGGATTATTCCGATGCGCTGAAAGCTTATCTAAAAAAGAACGCATCCGCTTTCTGGATGGACAATCTGAAAAGTCCCGTATCCAGCAATCTGATGCCGGAAAAGTACATTGCGGATGAAGAAAAGCTTCTGGCCTGTTTTCTGGAGCTGCCGTTTGTGGCACAAGAGCAGGAAAAGACAGCGGGTGTCAGGGTATGCCAATCGCCGGAGGGCTTTGAGCTGCAGGATGGAAATGCAGACCGGCTGAATCTGGAAAAGGCTTGCGCCTATCTGAAAGACTGTCTGGCTAAGGGACATACGCTGATAGATCTGTCGGCAGGCGGCTGCTATGAAAACCTTGCGGACACAGAGGCCGATAAGAGGCAGCGGGATATCTGGGAGCAGGTAAGCGCATTTCTTGCCAGGGGCGGCAGGATCGTTTATGATATGGGGACTGAGCAGATCCCTCTGACAACGGCTGTGCTGTCAGGGTTTCTGAAGATCGGGGCGGACGGCTGCCCGACTCTGGATCATGAAGGCCAGATTGGGGTGGACGAAGAAAAGATTATGTCCTGGGTAGATGCGCTGGCTGCGGACTATGATACCTGCGGCACCGAGAAAGAGTTTCAGTCTACCAGAGGGGATATTGTGACGGTTTCCTATGTTACATATGGGACAAAGCTGGACCGGGAAGCAGAGAAAGCGTATCTGCTGGAGGCGCTGCAGATTTCGGCAGACAAGGGGACGGCAGACGCAGGACAGACGGCCGGCACCCGGGACACGGCAGACTCTGTTGTATCCGGCGGAATGCAAGCGCATGTGCCTGCATATATTCAAAAAGGATATGTGCGGGGCCTGGACGATATTGGCGATACCTACATTGAGATAGACATGACCCAGCAGAAGATGTACTATTATGCAAAGGGGGAACTGGAGCTGGAGACAGATGTAGTCACAGGCAATACAGGCAGGCGGATGGGAACGCCTCAGGGTATTAATTATATTCATGCGAAACAGCGAAATCAGACTCTGCGGGGGGCGGACTATGAATCTTTCGTCAAGTATTGGGTGCCTGTGGTAGGAAATATCGGAATTCATGACGCCAGCTGGCGGGGGAGCTTCGGCGGACTGATCTATCAGACGAACGGCTCCCATGGCTGCATCAACACACCCTCAGGCAATATGTCACAGCTCTATGAGATGGTGGAAGTGGGGATGCCGGTGATTATGTTTTATTGAGCAAACTCGGGCTTCAGACGCCTGCTTTTGGCGATGAAGCCTAAGTTTTTTTAAAAGATTTTAACGATGTACTTGACTAAAGTGCCCGAAAAGGGTATTCTAATCTGAGCGGTTATGTTGGTTTACAGTTTAAATTGTGGAGGTTGAGAGATGAGAAGAGTATATAATTTCTCCGCGGGGCCTGCCGTCCTGCCGGAGGAGGTGCTGCGGGAAGCGGCGGACGAGATGTTGGATTATAAGGGCACGGGTATGTCCGTCATGGAGATGAGCCACCGCTCCAAGACCTATGATACCATTATCAAGGAAGCGGAGGCTGATCTGCGTGACCTGATGAAGATTCCCGACAATTATAAGGTGCTGTTCCTGCAGGGAGGCGCCAGCCAGCAGTTCGCCATGATTCCCATGAACCTGATGAAGAATAAGGTGGCGGATTACATCGTCACCGGCCAGTGGGCGAAAAAAGCTTACCAGGAGGCGCAGATTTACGGCAAGGCCAACAAGATTGCGTCTTCCGAGGATGAGACCTTTTCCTATATTCCGGACTGCTCGGATCTGCCGGTCAGCGAGGACGCGGATTATGTCTATATCTGCGAGAACAATACCATCTATGGCACCAAGTTCAAGACCCTGCCCGACACCAAGGGAAAGCCGCTGGTGGCGGATGTGTCCAGTTGTTTTCTGTCGGAGCCGGTGGATGTGACGAAATATGGTGTCATTTATGGCGGCGTGCAGAAAAATATCGGACCTGCAGGCGTGGTCATCGTCATCATCAGAGAAGATCTGATTACCGAGGATGTGCTGCCCGGAACGCCTACCATGCTGCGGTACAAGATTCACGCCGACAACGAGTCTCTCTACAACACTCCGCCCGCCTACGGCATCTATATCTGCGGCAAGGTGTTTAAGTGGCTGAAGAAACAGGGCGGCCTGGAGGCCATGAAAGAGTATAACGAAAAGAAAGCGAAAATCCTCTATGATTTCCTGGACGAGAGCAAAATGTTCCGGGGGACTGTCCGCAGGGAAGACCGCTCTCTGATGAATGTGCCTTTCGTCACCGGGGATGCGGATCTGGACGCGAAATTCGTGAAAGAGGCGAAAGAAGCCGGATTCGAGAACCTGAAAGGGCATCGTTCCGTGGGCGGCATGCGGGCCAGCATCTACAATGCCATGCCCATGGAGGGCGTGGAGAAGCTGGTGGCGTTCATGCGCGGGTTCGAAGCGAAGAACAAATGAAGACGAAAGGGACAGCACAAATACCAGACCAAGTCAGATAGGAGAACATATGTACAAAATTAATTGCATGAATCCCATCGCGCAGGTGGGGTTACAGAATTTCAGCAGCCAATATGAGATCACTGCCGATGCGGAGGCGGCGGACGGCATCCTGGTCAGGAGCGCGTCCATGCATGAAATGGAGCTGCCGGAACGCCTCCTTGCGGTGGCAAGGGCCGGGGCCGGTGTGAACAACATTCCGCTGGAGAAATGCGCGGAGCATGGCGTGGTGGTATTCAATACGCCCGGCGCTAATGCCAACGGCGTGAAAGAGCTGGTCATTGCCGGGATGCTGCTGGCGGCCCGGGACGTGGTGGGCGGCATTGAATGGGTAAAAGGGGCGAAAGAGGATGCGGATATCTCAAAGTCCGCGGAAAAAGCCAAGAAGAATTTCGCGGGCACGGAGATTAGAGCCAAGAAGCTGGGGGTCATCGGCCTGGGGGCCATCGGCGTGAAAGTGGCCAATGCGGCGGTGGCGCTGGACATGGAGGTGTACGGGTACGATCCCTACCTCTCCGTGAACGCGGCTTGGAGCCTGAGCCGGGCGGTGCACCATGTGACCAATGTGGAGGATATCTACGCCCAGTGCGACTACATCACCATCCATGTGCCGCTGATGGATTCCACCAGGGGGATGCTGAACGCGGATGCCATTTCCAAGATGAAAGACGGGGTCATCCTGCTGAACTTCGCCAGGGATCTGCTGGCGAATGAGGCGGATGTGCTGGAAGCCTTAAAGAGCGGCAAGGTGGCCAGGTATGTGTCGGATTTCCCCAATCCCACTACGGCAGGGCAGAAAGGCTGTATCGTCATTCCCCATCTGGGAGCCAGCACGGAGGAGTCCGAGGATAATTGCGCTGTGATGGCTGTGGAAGAGATGATGGACTATCTGGAGAATGGAAATATACGTAACAGCGTCAACTATCCCGCCTGCGACATGGGGATCTGCACCAAGGCGGGCCGCGTGGCGATTTTCCACCGGAATATCGCCAATATGATTACCAAGTTCACCGCAGAGTTTGGCGAGAAGGGAATCAACATCAGCGATATGACCAACAAATCCCGGGGGGAGGTGGCCTACACCATGCTGGATGTGGAGGAGGCTCCCACGGAAGAGATCATCCGTGCACTGGAGGCCATAGGAGGCGTGTTCCGGGTCCGGATCGTGAAAGGGTGAAAGTCTGAAATGACGAAATATTGAAATAACGAAACCTTAAAATGATGTAATCTTAAAATAATGGAATCGGAAGCCCCGCGGCCTGGCTGCGGGGCTTTTGCAGAAAGATAGGTTGACAATTTCCCTGTGGTTCTTTTACCATAAAGAATGTAACAGGGTATGGTTTCTGTAGGTTCGATTTTAGAGGATGTCAGGGCGGGAGGGAGGCTTATGGACAGGATACTGGTTGTGGAGGATGACAGGAGCGTCCGGGAGGAGCTGAAACTGCTTCTGCGGGCCAATGGATACGAGGTGGTGGGCCGGCCGCCCTGCGAACTGGCACTGCTGGACGTGAACCTGCCGGGGGAGAGCGGATTCGAGCTGTGCCGCAGGCTTCGGACAGAGTCGGACGTGCCCGTGATATTCCTCACGGGGAGAGAGTCTGCGGAGGACGAGCTGCTGGGCTTTGGCGTCGGCGCGGACGACTACATCCGCAAGCCCTATCATTCCGCGGTGCTGCTGGCCCGGATGGAGCGGCTTCTGAAAGCCCGGAGGGGCGCTCTGTCCGGGCATGGCGCTTTGGGGAGCGGAGATTGCGTGCTATCCGTCAGAGGGCTGACGCTGAATCTTGAGCAGCTTACAGTGGAGCATCAGGGACAGGAGGCGGAGCTGACGAAGAATGAGGCGCGGATCCTGGCCTGCCTTATGCGAAAAGGGCTCTGCGCCAAGGAGGAGATTGTGGAGGATTTGTGGCAGAACAGTCTGTATATCGATGAGAACACGCTGTATGTGAATGTGAACCGGCTGCGGGAAAAGCTGAAGCAGGTGGGGGCAGGAGAATGCATCCGGACAGTCCGGGGCGTGGGGTATCGGCTGTGATGGGGAGGAAAATAAGAACGGTTTTTCACTATTTTGCGGACGCCTGCGAGTCCAGAACGGTGACGCTCTGCTTCCTTGGCATGGGAGGGCTTGGCTTTGGCATGGTTCTGGCTGTGGCGGGAACGGGGGCAGCCCTGATCGGGGTTCTGGCAGCGGCGTATCTGGCAGCCATCCTGCTCTGGCTTCTGACCGTGGGCCTGCTGGAGGGGAAGCGGATGGAGGAACTGGAAAAGCTCCTTTCGGATCTGCCGGAGACCTGGCTGCTGGGGGAGGTGCTGCCGAAGCCTGCGGGCGCTTTGGAGAGGCGGTATTTTCGCATTATGCGGGAGCTGTCCCGGTCTGCCGTGGGCGTGGCGGAGCAGGCCTGCAGGGAGAAGGAGGAGTACTGCGATTATGTGGAGAGCTGGATCCATGAGATGAAGACGCCGCTGACGGCATGCTCCCTGATATTGGACAACGGGGGAGATCTGCGGAAGCTGCGCCGGGAACTGAAGCGGGCGGACAACCTGACAGAGAGCATATTGTACTATGCCAGACTGCGCACCGCAGAAAAAGATGTGAAAATCCGTTCGTTCTCCGCATCGGATGTCATAGGCGAGGCGGTAAAGAGCCAGATGGAGCTGCTGACAGGGGCAGGCATCAGCGTGGAGGCGGAGGGGGACTTCTCCGTCTATTCGGACAGGAAATCGGTGTGCTTTATGCTGAAGCAGCTTCTGATCAACTGCGCGAAATACTGTCCTGGCTGTCAGATAAGCATCCAGGCCAGGGACGGCGCGATTCTGGTCCGTGACAACGGGCCCGGGATTCCCGCCCATGAGCTGCGCCGGGTCACGGAGCGGGGTTTCACCGGAAGCTGCGCGAGGACAAAAGCCCCGGGGAGCGCTGCCTCCGGCGGCACCGGGATGGGGCTGTACATTGTACAGGAGCTGTGCGGGCGGCTTGGAATATCCCTTGGCATAGAGTCCGAAGCGGGGAAGTTCACATGCATCAGCCTGAGGTTTCAGAGCACAGGCTGAATGCGGGATGCTCCTTTCGGCGCGTTTGATATACCCTTACAAAAACGTAAGGAAAAACAGGATTTCCGTTAGAACGAACCCCTCTGTCCTGTGGTAAGATAAGGACAGAGAGGTGACAGACATGGAAAAGACGGACATGGAAAAAATTCTGGAAATCGAAAATGTGACAAAGTACTACGGCAGCGGAGCCGTGGTCACGAAAGCCCTTGACGGCATCTCTTTCGATGTGGAAAAGGGCGAGTTCACCGCCATCATGGGGGCGTCCGGCTCCGGGAAGAGCACCCTGTTAAACGTAATCTCCACAATCGACAGGGTAAGTTCCGGCGAAATCCGCGTGGAGGGCAGGCGGCTCACCGGGATGCGGGAGAACGACCTTTCCGCATTCCGCAGGGACAGGCTGGGATTCATCTTTCAGGAGTACAATCTCCTGGACACACTGACGATCGGGGAGAACATCGTGCTGCCCCTGCACCTGAAAAAGCTGCCCCCGCAGGAGAGCGCAGGGGAGCTGAAGCGGGTGGCACAGGCCCTGGGGGTGGCGGACCAGCTGGACAAATTCCCCCGGGAGCTCTCCGGCGGGCAGCGCCAGCGGGCGGCCTGCGCCCGGGCCCTCATTGCGAACCCGGCATTGATTCTGGGGGACGAGCCCACGGGAGCCCTGGACTCGGCAAACGCAAAGAACCTGATGGAGACCTTTCAGATGATGAACCGTTCCCTGGGCTCCACCATCCTGATGGTCACCCACGATGCCCTCATGGGCTCCTATGCGGACAGGGTGCTGTTTTTAAAGGACGGGAAGATATGGAGCGAAATCCACAGGGGAGACAGGGGCAGACAGGAGATGTATCGGGAAATCTGGTCCGTGTCCGCGGCGCTGGGAGGTGAGACGGATGTATCTTAATCTTGCAATCCGGAACGTGAAGCGGCAGGTGGGCAGCTATCTGATTTATTTTATGACAGTGTCCCTCACGGTGGCATTGCTGTTCGCCGTCAATAATGTCATCTACAGCAGGGAGCTGGCGGCCTTGGCGGACCGGGGGGAGGGTGCCGGGACCGCTCTGAAAATCCTGGTGGCGGCCATCTCCTTTGTGGTGGCTTTCGTGCTCAGCTACGCCACTTCCTTTCTGCTGAAGCGCAGGAAGCGGGAATTCGGCACCTACCTGACCCTGGGCATGACCAGGCGGGACATCCTGCGCCTGTTTCTGGCGGAGACCCTTGTCATCTGCGGCATCGCCCTGGGGATAGGGCTTCTGGCGGGGGGCTTCCTGTTCCAGGGGCTGATGGCGGTGATGATGAAGCTTTTGGAGATGGAGTTTTCCATGTCGCCTTATTCCCTGGAGGGGCTGCTTCGCACCGTGGCGCTGACGGCGGCGATTTTCCTGGTGGCGTCTCTGGCCTCCGGGATTTATCTGAGGCGGGCGGCAATCTATGACCTGATTCACGGGGAAAAGAAAGTGGAGAAGCGGGTGAAGCGCCCGGGCCTGTGGTTCCTGGCGACGGTGGCGGCCCTTGGCGGGATGGCGGCCTGCGGCATCCAATTCTGGAGGAGTGTGGACATATCCTTAAGGGGCGGGACAGTGGACAGCATGGAGTCTCTGCTGGCGGGCTTTATCCTATGCGTGATGCTGTTCCATATGGGAGCCGCGAAAAGCGTCGTCTTCCTCCTGCTGCGCCGTCCGGGGTTCTGCAGCCGGGGGGCCAACACTTTCGTGCTGCGCCAGCTCTCGGGAAACCTCAGCGCCAATTCCGTCATGTTCGGGTGCCTGGCGCTGTTGATGAGCCTGGCCGTGGCGGGGACGAATTTCTCATTCATCCAGAAAGCGGGCCAGGAGGAGGCTCTGCATGCGGCGTGGCCCTATGATGTCATGTATTATTCCGTCAGTAACGATCGGAAGAGCGAAGCGGAGCTGGCGGAAAGCCTTATCCGGGAATACGCGGGAATCCGGAGAAAGGTATTGTGGCGCACTTTTGAGACCGGAGAACAGGAGTTCTACAGCCGCACCGGGTGGTACGAGGAGCGGATGGCGCCCAATGACAGCTTCATGCCGGTCAGCGACTTCAATGCGTTGATGGCCCCCCTGGGGGCAGAGCCGGTGGCGCTGGAGGGGCAGTTCATGATCGTGTGCACGAGCAGGGAGGCCGCGGAGCCGGACTGGTCGGACATGGTCTGGGAGCATGGGGGGAAATCCTATACGTTCCATAGCTGTCGGACGGATTATCCGAAGATCAGCTATCTGTATTTCTATGTGGTGGTGCCGGACGAGGCAGTGGCGGATATGGAGTGCGTGGAAGAGAGCAGGGCTTATCTCACGGAAAAGAGCAGATTTGACGGAATCGGCCTGCACAGGGAGCTGTCGCGGCGGCTTTCTGCGCAGGCGGGCGAAAACAGGCAGACGGGCAGGAGGCTTGCGTTCGAGATCCGGGAATACCACAGGCAGGAGGAGAACGGTGTGTCGGCCATCCTGGTGGTGGGCGCGCTGTTCGCGTCGGCTGTGTTCCTGCTGCTGGCCATGGCCATCCTGGCGCTGAAGACCCTCTCGGGCCTGGGGGAGGATAAGGGGCGGTACGAAATCCTGTTCCGGCTGGGAATGGGGGAGCGGGAGCAGGCCAGGGCGCTGTTCTGGCAGACCTTTGTCTTCTTCATCGCGCCCTTTGCCCTGCCCATGGCCCTGAGCATTCCCGTGGCCGCTTTTGGGGCCCATGTGATGCGGATGGAGGGGATGGAGGCCTCCGCGGAAGTGGTGTGGCTGATTGCGGGCATCGTGGCGGGGGTGACGGCCTTGCTGTACCTGCTGTACTACACGGCGTCTTACCTGATCGCCAGGCGGACAGTGGTGCGGGACTGAGGACATGGAAGACATTAAAAGAACATATGTTTGATTGACAGAATGGTCTATTTGTGATAGACTCATAGTGGGTCTATCACAAATAGACCACATATTATATAAAATTGGACTGGCAGTTGAAAAGCGGCCGGGCAAATAGGCTCGGGGAATGAGAGCATAAGAGCGGGAGAACGGATATTTATGGAAGAGAGACATTCCATCAGAGAAAGATATTCCATGGAAGAGGAGCACTCCAAACAGAAGAAGAATCCCCTGGAGGATACGAAGCTGGGGGTGGTGGAATCCCGCTTTGCAGACATTATCTGGAGAGAGGAGCCGCTGACCTCCGGGGAGTTGGTGAAGCTCTGCAGGGAGGAGCTGGGCTGGAAGAAATCCACCACCTACACCGTGCTGAAAAAACTTTGCGCGAGAGGCATATTTCAAAATCAGGACGGATGTGTCACAGCCCTGATATCCAGACAGGATTTCCACGCCGCCCAGAGCAGGAAATTCGTGGAGGACACATTCCAGGGCTCCCTGCCCGCGTTCATTGCGGCGTTCACCTCCCAGAAGCGCCTGTCCCGGGAAGAAATCCGGGAGATACGCGGCATGATCGACGCCTATGAGACCGACGGGAGAAAGGAGGCCGGGACGGAAGAAAACGGATAAATAAGAGGAGCATTCCAAGAAAGAGCCAGGGCAATGGCAAGGAGGTATGCATATGGACGCATTGTTTTTAAAACTGCTTAACAGGGGAATCGCAGCCGGCTGGGTCATCCTGGCAGTATTGCTTCTGCGGATTTTTCTGAAGAGAGCCCCAAAGGCCCTGGGATGCGCCCTGTGGATTCTGGTAGGCGTTCGGCTGGTCTGTCCTTTTTCCATAGAAAGCGTGCTGAGTCTGATACCCAGCGCTGAGACCGTGCCCCATGAAATTACCCTGGCCACAGAGCCGGTCATCCACAGCGGTATCGATGCCGTGGACAGTGCGGTGAATCCGGTCATCGCCTCCTCCCTTGCGCCGAAGCCTTGGGAGAGCGCCAATCCCATGCAGATAGCCGTATTCCTCGCCTCCCGGCTCTGGGCGGCAGGAATGGCAGCCATGCTTTTCTACGCCCTGGTCAGCTATCTGAGACTGCGCCGGAAAGTCCGCGCCGCCATGGTGCTTCGGGAGAATATCTGGCTCTGTGATGCCGTGAGCACTCCCTTTATCCTGGGCATCCTCTTTCCCCGGATCTATCTGCCATCGGATCTGCAGGAGCCTCAAAGCGCCTGCGTCATAGCTCATGAGAAAGCACACCTCAGACGGCGGGACCACTGGTGGAAACCTCTTGGGTTCCTGCTTCTGTCCGTCTACTGGTTCCAGCCCCTGTGCTGGGTTGCCTACATTCTGCTGTGCCGGGACATAGAATTGGCATGCGATGAGTATGTAGTCAGGCGGATGGAGGACGGACAGAAGAAGATCTATGCCAATGCCCTCCTTTCCTGCAGCCTGAAGAACCGGGGGATTTCCGCCTGTCCTCTGGCATTTGGGGAAGTGGGGATTAAAGAGCGGATAAAGGGTATCCTGTCCTACAGAAAGCCGGCATTCTGGATCGTGGTCACCGCCGTAATAGCATGCATCGTTGCTGCAGCCTGCTTTCTCACCGACCCGGTGGCCTCGAAAAACAGTGACAGTATATACGGCGCCAGGTACACTGTGGCGGAAGTCCTCTATGACGCGCCCTGGTATAATGCGGCCTATATGCCGGACAATGCTCCGGATTTCATCATCACCTCAGAGGCAGAGCTGCTGCAGCGCAATTTCGGCGGCATTATGGGGAACAACCCGGTCTGGAACAGAGTGGGGGTGTTTCATGAGAGTGATCTGACGGGAGAGGGGCTTTTGGGGCTTTTCGGTTCTTTGGAGGAGGGGCAGTTGGGACAGGCGGGCAGCAGGCCCTCCGGCGCCGCGGAGGCGGGCAGACAGGCAGAAGCGGGCGGTACTGCTCGGGAGCAGGAAGCCGCACGGACAGGCAGCCTGTGGGAGGCGGGCAGTACGGTACAGGCGCAGTCAGCCGCGGAGACGAACATTCCGGGCCTGAGCCAGGAGGCACGCAGGCTCCTTGAGAGCGCGGAGCGGGTCTGGCGGGTGGACGCGGAGCGGGACAGCGGCGCTGCCTACCAGGGAATGACCTGTTACCTTGTGGTGCAGACGGACAGCAACCAAGTGCTTCTGGCGGCCTGTTACGGGGAGACGGACAGCAAAGAGGGGCATTTTGGGGAACATATCCGTTTCCTCTGGCGTATGGAGCGGCATACAGAATCCGGGGATACGGTATATCTGGCCGGGTTGATCGCCTCCATGAGCTCCGACAGGAATCCCCAGATTTTCGCGCTCTATGAATCGGACGCCATGCCGGACAGGCTGCTGACAGGCTTTCTGGACGACAGAGGCAGAAAGTGCTTTGCGCTGTTTGGGAAAGATTTCGCTTCCGGTGGGGGATGGAAAATCACAGGCTTCGGTGGGATTCGAAGTGACTCCCCTGAAAAAGGACAGACTTTTGCGGATAGCAACGGTTATATCACCATAGGGGAGGAGTGGAGCCTTGACCATAGCGTCACCATTGCAGCAACCAGCAGCAGGGATGTGGCCGGCGTCACGGCGGAGGCGGGCGGAGAGACACAGAGCGTCTTCGCAGCCGGCAACAGTGTCCCGGATATGTTCGTCTTTGAATGGGACAGAGTGCTGACCAGAGAGGAGGCAGAGGCGGTCAGGGTACGCTATTACGATGCTCAGGGACAGGAGCTGGGATTGTCTAACGATGAGTAGAATTCTGCTTTTGAATTCTATTGTATGTGTGCATTATGTTGCTGTGAGAAGCGAAGCCGAGAACAGTACCCTATCTGCGTATGCGATTTCGTAGCCAAATTTCCCATTGACAGGATAGATTTTCCTGTGGTAAACTGACCTTGATAAAGGGAGTAGCTTGCATGGATGCGATCCATGTTTACCTTGCCGTCAATACGATACCCTCCCGGCGCAGGACGCAGGCGGGGGAATCCGGCTCTGTGAATAAGAAGCGAGACTTTGTTGCACATTGATTATGCAGCGAAAGGCTCGCTTTTTTGCAAGTCGGCCGGATTCTTTCCAAACTGCAAAAAAGGACAAAGGCTGCCGGTTTCCGGAAAAAGGAGGAAATGTAGAGATGGAAATGGTACTGTCATTGTTATTGTTGGTTCTGGGATTCGTGATGCTGGTAAAGGGGGCAGACCGCTTCGTGGACGGCGCCTCCGATATCGCGGGGCGGCTGGGCATTCCCCAGCTGGTCATCGGTCTGACCATTGTGGCCATGGGCACCAGCGCCCCTGAGGCGGCGGTGAGTATAACGGCCGCCTTAAAGGGAAATGCCGACATCACCATCGGAAACATCGTGGGGAGCAATATCCTGAACATTCTGATCATTCTGGGGCTTTCCTCTGTGGTGGCTCCTCTGGCGGTCTCGGCACACACATTATTCCGTGATATTCCGTTTATGATTGCGATCACATTGTTGCTGCTGTTTCAGGGGACAGGCGGAAACATCGGACTCTGGGAAGGCGTAGTGCTGACGATATTGTTTCTGGCCTATGTGAGCTATCTGCTGTGGATGTCGAAGAAGAACGGCTTTCCGGAATCCGACGGTTCCGCGCCCGGGCAGGAACATCCCTCTTCCGGTCCCAAAGCCGCGGTTTCGGGTACCCTGGTTGCTGCGTCTGTCAGGAAAGGCAGGCTATGGCAGCCTGTTCTGAGCACTTTGGCCGGCCTTGCCATGATTGTCCTGGGCAGCCGCATTGCAGTGGACGCTGCCACCGATCTGGCCAGGCTCTTCGGCATGAGCGAGCGCTTCATCGGCCTTACCATCGTGGCCCTGGGCACCTCTCTGCCGGAGCTGTTCACCTCCGTGTCCGCCGCAGCCAAAGGCAATGCGGACATCGCTATCGGCAATATCGTGGGGAGCAATATCTTTAACATCCTCTTTGTGGTAGGCATATCCGCGTTGATTACGCCCGTGCCCTTTTCGGCGCAGTTTCAGGCCGATATGTGGACTGCGGCGGCAGCGGGCGTATTGCTCCTGGCCTGCAGCGTAAAGGGCCGTAAACTGGGACGCCCTGGCGGAATCGCCATGCTGGCGGGATATGCGATATACTTTGTTTTTATATGTCTCTGAGCCTGCAGCTGCCGCCTGTGTCCCGGCGATGGAGAGAGTGGGAACCGTACCGGCCGGACCCGGGCCGGGAACTGTGAAACCGCCTGGATTTTTCCATAAAAACCGGGCATAAATAAAGAAAACAAAAAAGCCATTAGGAATACAACCCAAAATTGCAAGGAGAAATTCACAGGAGAAGAGAACATGGATATTTTTAACGGACTGACAATGATAGGGGGATTAAGCCTGTTCCTGTTCGGCATGAACATCATGGGCCAGGCTTTGGAGCGCAGGGCCGGCGGGAAGCTGCGGGCCCTTTTGGGGAAATTTACCACAGGCAGGGCGGCGGGGCTGTTGACAGGCCTGGTGGTGACCGCAGTGATCCAGAGTTCCTCGGCCACCACGGTGATGGTGGTGGGCTTTGTCAATTCAGGGCTCATGACCCTGCGCCAGGCAGTCAACGTCATCATGGGGGCCAACGTGGGCACCACGGTGACGGCCTGGATCTTGAGTCTGGCGGGAATCGACAGCGGCAGCTGGTACATCCGCCTCCTCAAACCATCCTCCTTTACGCCCCTGCTGGCCCTGGCGGGCATTGTCCTGTACCTGTTCTGCCGGGGGGAGAAAAAGAAAGACACTGGTATGATATTCCTGGGCTTCGCCACCCTCATGTTCGGCATGGAGACCATGTCCGGGGCGGTGTCGGGGCTGAGGGAGGTTCCGGCGTTTCGGAGCCTGTTCGTCATGTTCGAAAATCCGCTCCTGGGAGTGCTGGCAGGGGCAGCCCTCACCGCGGTCATCCAGTCCAGCTCCGCTTCCGTGGGCATCCTCCAGGCCCTGGCGGTGACGGGACAGGTGTCCTATGGGGCGGCCATCCCCATCATCATGGGCCAGAACATCGGCACCTGCGTCACCGCCATGCTCTCCTCGGTGGGGGCCAACAAGAACGCCAAGCGGGCCGCCATGGTGCATCTGGCCTTTAACTGCATCGGAACGGCGGTGTGGATATCGGTATTTTCCGTGGCCAGAGGGATATTCCACCTGCATTTCCTGGAGGAACCGGCATCGCTTCTTGGCATTGCAGCGTCCCACTCCGTCTTCAATATCCTGTGTCTGCTCCTGATCCTGCCCCTGTCAGACGCCCTGGAGAAGCTGGTGACGAAGCTGGTGCCGGAGGAGCGGCGGAAAGAGGAGTACATGGAGCTGGACGAGCGCCTCTTTGCCGCGCCCTCCATCGCCCTGGAGCGCTGCCACAGGGTCACCGGATCCATGGCGCAGATGTCCGTGGCGTCCCTGAAAGAAGCCATCGATGCTCTGGGGAGCCTGACCCCGGAGCTGGCGGCAGCCATCCGCCTGAAAGAGGAGAAGACGGATTACTACGAGGACATCTTGAGCACCTACCTTGTAAAACTCAGCGCCCTGCAGATCTCCGCTGCGGACAGCACGGAGGCGGCAAAGCTGCTCAAGACCATCGGGGATTTTGAGCGGATCTCCGACCATGCCGTGAACCTCCTGGGGGCCGCGGAGGAGATGGCGCAGAAAGAACGCAGCTTCAGCCCTGCGGCCCGCCGTGAGCTGGAGGTGCTCTGCGGGGCGGTGGAGGAGATACTGGATCTGTCCCTGGAGGCGTTCCTGGAGCAGGATCTGGAGGCCGCCGCCGCGGTGGAGCCCCTGGAGCAGGTGATTGATCGCCTGAAAGAACAGATGCGCACCAGGCATATCCTGCGGATGCAGCAGGGGGGCTGCTCCATCACGGCCGGGTTCGTGTGGTCAGACATGCTGACGGACCTGGAGCGGACAGCCGACCACTGCTCGAACATCGCGGGCTGCATGCTGGACATGGCCAGACAGGACTTGAGCCTCCATGAGCAATTGAGGAAATTCCGGGACGGAAGCCGGGAATTTGACAGGAAGTTTCGGGCATATGAGGAGAAGTACGCGCTGCCGGAGGCGTGAAAAATGAGGAGGATTCCCTCATTTTTTGCGATTCAGGTTGAATAAGCAGGGATTTCCCTGTATAATAGAAAGACAGATTTCCCTATTCTTGCGCATTCCTCCTAAAGAAATACATCAGGCGGGCAGAGCCAGGCAGGAAACGAGAGCAGGACGCTCAGGGAAAGGGAGGCTTCAACCAATGAAAACCCCAAAAAGCTTCAGCCGCATCATCGCATTTTTCAAGAAAGAGACCGTGCTCTGCATCGCCGCTGTCCTGGCGGCGGGCTCCATGTACTTCGTACCGCCGGACAGGGGGTATCTGGAGTATCCGGATTACCGGGTGCTGGCCCTGCTGTTCGGACTGATGCTGGTGGTTGCAGGCCTGCAGGGCATCGGGCTTTTCCGGTATCTGGGCTCCCGGTTTCTGGAGCGCATCGGGGATACCAGGCAGCTTGGCTTTCTGCTGATGGCGCTGTGCTTTTTCGGCAGTATGTTCATCACGAATGATGTTGCGCTGATCACATTTGTCCCCTTTGCCGTTATGACCCTGGAGATGGCAGGACAGTCGAAGCGGCTGATCCATGTGGTGGTCCTGCAGACCATAGCGGCGAACCTGGGCAGCATGCTGACGCCCATCGGGAACCCGCAGAACCTGTACTTGTACACCAGGTTTGAACTGTCCATTGGGGATTTCCTGAAATATATGCTGCCTCTGGCCCTGCTTTCCCTGGTGTTGCTGACGGCGGCCGTGGCGCTGCCCGGGAGGGAGGCATTGACCGTGGCGCGGTCGGAGAGGGCCCATGCTCCTGACAGAAAGAAGCTGGCCGTGTACATACTGCTGTTCTTGGTCTGCCTGGCCTGCGTGCTCCGGCTGCTGACCTGGCCGGTCATGCTGACTGTCCTGGTATTGGCCGTGCTCTTCACGGACAGAGAGCTCTTCGGAAAGGTGGATTATTTCCTGCTGCTGACGTTTCTGTGCTTTTTCCTGTTCGTCGGCAATGCCGGGCGGATCCCGGCGGTGTCTGCCATACTGCGGGAGCTGATAGAGGGCAGGGAGCTTCCCGTAGGCGCAGCCCTGAGCCAGATTATCAGTAATGTGCCTGCGGCAATCCTGCTGTCAGGGTTCACGGACAGCGTCAGGGCGCTTTTGTACGGGGTCAATATCGGCGGGCTGGGCACGCTGATCGCCTCCTTGGCCAGCGTGATCTCTTACCGGCTCTGCGGCAACAGTCAGGGGGCGGGGAAAGGGGCCTATCTGAAAGCTTTCACACTGTACAACGTTGCGTTTCTGGCGGTGCTTTATGCCGCTGCGGCGCTGCTTTTGCGGAATTGAGAAAGGCCTTGAAAGGCCGGCTGCTGTATGATATACTTGATTAGATTTACGAATGCGCGAATTTTTGATTTCATCGTCCTGTTGTAAAAGGGCTATGGAATGATTTGGGAAGTCTATGTGATCGGATAAGGAGGCAAGCTGACGATATGAGACGTATTTTGGTGGTGGATGACGACAAGATGAACCTGAGGAGGACAAGGCTGATCCTGGAGAAGTATTACGATATACTGACGGCGGAATCCGGGCAGGAAGCCCTGGATATGATCTATGACGAGGAGATCGACCTGATCCTCCTGGATATCGAGATGCCGGGCATGAGCGGCATCGAGACATTCCAGCGCATGAAGGAGCGGGGGTTGGACATCCCGGTGATATACCTGACGGCATCCGGCTATGAGGAGGATGTGATGAACGCCATCCGGCTGGGGGCGGTGAACTATCTGAAGAAGCCGTTCCTGCCCCAGGACCTGATGGAGCGGATTGCAAAGGAGTTTGATAAGAAATGAGGACGGAATCCCAGACGAGCATGCATCTGCTGATGGCAGGGACACTCAGCATACTGAGCATGTTGCTGAGCCTGATTACGCTGACCATGTCATGGGAGCTTTGGACGGTTCCCCTGATGGCGGCGGGCTGCCTGGTGGTATGGTGGCTCCATATCGGCAGGATGGGCTCGGAAATGCTGTATGAGAATATCTGCACAGGGCTGTTGCTGCTGGAATTTTTCTTCTTTGGGGTGCACGAATCCAGCCTGTTCGACATTGCGCTGGTAGCCTGTATCGTGCTTATGCTCCTGTCCCTGCTGGATAGGAAAAGTCTCCTGTATATCGCAATAGCTCTGTATGTGTCCCAGCTGTTGTATCATTTCCTGCTGCTGCACACAATCGGCCCCCATAACAGGAACGGCGATATTTTGCGGCTGCTGATGGGCGCCGCCGGAGTGATCGGTTCGGTGATCGTGGCAGGGTATCGGATCAACAGGCGGCGGGGGGAAAGGGCAAAATATGACAGCATGCAGGAGCAGCTGGCCACGGCAGTAAGTCAAAACGCCGATTTCCTGTCCAATGTATCCCATGAGCTGCGCACCCCTGTCAATATGGTAATAGGCATCAGCGAGGTGGCGCTGGGAAAGGATATTTCCCCGGAGATCCGGGAGGATCTGCTGTCTATCAAGCTGGCAGGCAAACGCCTCTCGGGCCAGATCAATAATATGCTGGACTACACGGAGATCGTAGAGGGTACCCTTTCCGCCACAAAGAAACCATATGTGATCACATCCGTGATGAATGACATCATTACCATGATGGCTCTGCAGAATGGCGGCAGCAAGCTGGAGATGGTGTTCGACATGGATCCCAGGCTGCCGTCTCTTCTGATAGGCGATGCGGAGAAGATTTCCCATGTGCTGAGGATACTTTTGGAGAATTCCCTGAAGTTCACGGAGGAGGGCGGTATCAATCTCTGGATCGGATTCCGGCGGGAGACATACGGAATCAATCTGCTGATCGATATCTACGACACGGGCATCGGCATGGCGCCCGATCAGCTGGAACAGATTGTGGATGATTTCTATCAGGCGGATTCCGGAAGCCGGCGCTATGTGGGGGGATTGGGTCTGGGCATTCCCATTGCCAGGGGGCTGCTCCATGCCATGGGAGGCTTCGTCCATTTCGAAAGCGCTTCGCAGAAAGGACTGCAGGTACATATCACCATACCCCAGGGAGTGGAGGACGATGCGCCCTGCATTCAGGTGCCCGATGCCCAGAAGCTGCGCATCGCGTGCTTCTTCAAGCCCGAGCGCTACAGCCGGGACGAAGTGAGGATGTACTACGACAATATGATACTTCATCTGGTGGAGGGACTTGGCATTGAGGGGTATCAGGCCCACAATTTCGAAGGGCTTTTGAAGCTCCAGCGGGACCACAAGCTTACCCATGTGTTCATCGCCCAGACGGAATATATGGCGAACCCGCCCTATTACGAGGAGCTGGCGGAGACCATTCCCGTGGCGGTGATCGCGGAGCGGGACTTCGTTCTGGAGGAGGACAGCAGGCTGCTGGTGCTGCGCAAGCCTTTCTTTGCGCTGTCCATCGTGAACCTCCTGGGCGGCCAGAGACAGAGCGACGACTTTGAGGAGGCCGCGGGCCGCAGGCCCTTTACCTGCGAGGGAGTCCGGGTGCTGGCCGTGGACGATGAGGAGATGAATTTAAGGGTGGCCAAGGGGGTTCTTGGCAGCTATGGCATTCAGGTGGACACCTGCCTCAGCGGGAAAGAGGCGGTGGAAAAGTGCGGCAAAAACCAGTATGACATGATTTTCCTGGATCATATGATGCCGGGTTTCGACGGTGTGGAGACCTTGCGGCGGATCCGCGAGATGGACGGCGGGGCGTACAAAGATCTGCCTGTGATCGCGCTGACAGCCAATACCATCAGCGGAGCAAGGGAGATGTTTCGGAACGAGGGCTTCAACGAATTTATCCCAAAGCCCATCGAGCGCTCCGTGCTGGAGCGGGTCCTGTGCAGAGTGCTGCCGGAACGCTGCATGCAGTGCGGAGCCGGACCAGAGGATCAGGAGAGCGCAGACCGGGAGGTCCCTGTCAGGGAGGACGCGGCCCAAAAGACGATGGCAGCCCTTGAACCGGCTGCGGAAAGCGGTTCCGCCGCCGGGCTGTCCGGAAACGATGGGTCAAAAAAGGATGCGGCGGTGAAAAAGCCCATCCATGCCTATGGCTCTCTGGTGCGGGCGGGCATCAATGTGGGCATCGGGCTGGACTACTGCGGCGGGGATGAGGGGTTCTACCAGGAAATGCTGCAGATGTTCCACCAGCAGAGGGAAGAGAAAGCGGCGGAACTGAATTCCCTCTATGAGGCCGCCAATTGGAAAGACTATGGAATCAAGGCCCATGCCCTGAAGAGCACGGCGCTGACCATTGGCGCGGAAGCGCTCTCTGCCAGGGCAAAGGAGCTGGAACTGGCGGGCAAGAGCGGAGACGAGGATTTTATCCGGAAGAACCATCCGGCGCTGCTGCAGATGTATGCAGAGGTCTGCGACAGCATAGCCGGTTTATGATATTGGGGGTTTTGTCATGATTAAAAAATGGCTGGAAATCATTTTTGACCACAGGATCAGCCTCAGGGAACGCATGTTTCGGCTGGTCACGGGCATCAGCATGGTTGCGCTGGTCTTTATCCTGATTCTTGGCAGATTCACGGCAAATTTGATTATATTGCCGGCAAGTCTTCTCTATATGTACATAGTGGCAAAGGTCAGCATCCAAAAGGAATGCATCAATACAGGGGCCACAGCCACAGTGGTACTGCTCCTTTTACTGTTTCCCATGGTGTTCTTCACCGGGGGCGGCATCTACGGCGGGGTGCCGGAGTGGTTCGTGCTCTGCTTCATCTATATCAGCATTACCCTGGAGGGCAGACGCAAGCCTGTGTTCTTTGCACTTTGCACTGTGGAGACCCTGGTCTGCTATTACATTGCCTATTTCCATCCGGAGCTGGTGCTGCCCAACACCACGGCCCAGGCCTATTTCGATTCCGCCCGTTCGGTGATCGTGGCTGGATTCCTCACGGGGGTGCTGCTGCTGTTCCAGAACCATCTTTATGAGGAGGAGAAGAAGCTCACCATAGAGCAGAAGAAAGAGATCGAGGAGCTGAATCAGGCGGAGAACCATTTTTTCTCCAGCATGAGCCATGAGATCCGCACGCCCATCAATACCATCATCGGCCTCAACGAAATGATCCTGCGGGGGGAGATTTCCGAGGAGGTGGCGGAGAACGCCAGGAACATCCAGGGTGCCAGCAAGATGCTGCTGACCCTGATCAACGATATCCTGGATTTGTCCAAGATCAAATCCGGCAAGATGGAGATCGTGAACGTGTCCTATGAGACGGGGGAGCTATTCTCCGAGATCGTGAACATGATCTGGATCAAGGCCAGGGAAAAGGGGCTGGAGTTCAAGCTGCAGGTGGATCCCTCCATACCCAGCATGCTCTGCGGAGACGAGGTGCGCATCAAGCAGGTGCTGATCAATCTGCTGAACAATGCGGTGAAATATACGAAAGAGGGCTCCGTGACCCTGGCCGTGCGCTGTGAGCGGGTGGGTGTGAACCGGGTGCGGGTCTGGTATTCCGTGGAGGACACGGGACAGGGGGTGAAGAAAGAGAACATCCCCTATATCTTCGATGCTTTCAGGCGCGTGGACGAGAAGAAGAACCGGCACATTGAGGGCACCGGACTGGGCCTTAGCATTGTCAAACAGCTGGTGGAGCTCATGGGCGGTGAGATTAGCGTCAACAGCGTCTATATGAACGGCTCCACTTTCCTTGTGACCCTGGAGCAGGACATCATGAGCGAGAAAGAGCTGGGCACATTCACGCTGAGCTCCCGGGTGAAAGTCCACGAGGGGGAGCAGTACCGGCAGAGCTTTGAAGCGCCGAACGCCCATCTGTTGGTGGTGGATGACAATGAGATGAATCTGATGGTGGTGAGCAAGCTCCTGTCGGAGACGAAGATTCAGATTGACACTGCCTCCAGCGGCGCGGAATGCCTGAAGCTGACCCAGTACCAGCACTATGACTGCATCCTGATGGATCATTTGATGCCGGAGATGGACGGGATAGAATGCCTCCATGCCATCCATGCCCAGCCCGGAGGGCTGTGCCAGAATGTGCCTGTGATCGCCCTGACGGCCAATGCGGGCAGCGATAATCAGCTGCTCTACCGCAAGGAGGGCTTCAGCGGCTATCTGGCGAAGCCCATCAGCGGCGCGCTGCTGGAGGCCGCCGTGCTGAGCATCCTGCCCAGGGAGCTGGTGAATATGAGCGAGATAGCCAGCCAGTCCGAGATCGGAAAGGATGTGCTGATCTTTGAGCAGGCGAAGCGGCTTTCCCTGATGGTCACTACGGACAGCGTATGCGATCTGCCGGAGGCTTTGAAGAAAGAGTTCGGCATCTATACATGCCCTTATTATGTCTGCACCCAGCAGGGGCGGTTCCTGGACAATTCGGAGCTGATGGCGGATGAGTTACTGGCTCATATGGCCGAGGGGAAGAGCGGCGTCTCCCAGCCCCCCGGCGTGGAGGATTATGAACGGTTTTTCGCGCAGCGGCTGACGGAGGCGCAGAACGTGATCCATATCACCATGGCGAAGCATGTCAGCGAGGGATACCGCAACGCCCTGGAGGCGGCGAAGTCCTTTGAGAACGTCACGGTAGTTGATTCGGGGCATCTCTCCAGCAGCATGGGGCTGTCGGTGCTCTACGCTGCCCACATGGCGGAGAACCATGCCACCAGGGACGAGATCGTGAAGACGGTGAAGAAGCTGCGGCGGTACATTTCCTCCGCGTTCATCATCGACAGCACCCATATGATGTGCAAGGCAGGGCAGATTCCCAGAAGAGTGCAGATCATGTGCGACGCGCTGCTGCTGCATCCGGTGATCGTGCTGCGCAACAGCCGGATGTCCGTGGGCAGCATGGAAGTGGGCAGTTTCCATCATGTGATAAAGGGCTATGTCCGCAAGGTGCTGGCGAACGCCCGGAACATTGACAGGCGGATTCTGTTCATCACCTATGCGGGGATGGACGAGAAGAGCCTTGCGTATATTCAGGAGCTGGTGCGGCAGTATTGTCCTTTTGAGCGGATCTATCTGCAGAAAGCCTCATCCGCCATCGCCAGCAACTGCGGGCCCGGATCTTTCGGGCTGCTGTTCATGAAGAAGAACGAGGTGGGGATCTCTTTTTCGGAGGTGTCCGGGTGACGGGGAATCCACTTTCACGAGGATGTCCCCTCCTGGTTACTGTTCATTCGGTGCCGCCGCGAGGTGTTTTCATGGGGAATTTGCGTGAAAATCCCGAGACCTATCTTCGATAGACCGGCCTTAATCTTGACATATGAGTCAAAATATACTATGATACGAATGGAGTAAAGCGGAAATCTGATATGCGCTATTTTCCAGGGCAGGGGGGACAGATATGGTAAACTTGATCATCGCGCTGGAGTGCTTTGGCATATGCCTGACTTTTATCGCGCTGATTCTCCTGCTCAACGGAGAGGGGGCCAGGGAACAGAAGTTCCTGATTTTTATCATGTGCGGCTCTTTGGTGCAGAACGTGGGTTATCTGCTGGAGCTGACTGCTCCTACGGTGGAGGCCGCTGTCACGGCAGTGACGGTGGAGAACGTAGGCTCTGCTTTTGTACCATTGTTCTATTGCTGGTTTACCTATCTCTATTGCAGTGCTGCCCCGCCAAAGATTCTCTTGCGGATTCTGGCCATTGTCAACTTCTTTATACTGCCCACGGTGTTCTTTAACTGGTATGGCCTTTTTTACAGGGAGGTCAGGTGGATGACGGCTCCGGACGGATTCCACTATGTCAGCATCACCTACGGCCCGCTTTACATCCTTTTCATGTTCACCCGCACCGTCATTCCCTATGGGCTGTGTATGTTTACCCTGGCCCGGGCTATCCGTGTGCGCTCGGACCGGCAGGTGAACCGCCAGTACTGGACGATTCTGGGGATTTCCACTTTGCCGGTGATCGTGCTGGCGGGTTATGTCTTCAAGCTGGTGAAGGTGTTCGACTTTACGCCTATGACGCTGGCCATTTCCATGTCCATGGTGGTCATCGTGGTGTGGAGCAGGAGGAATTATGATTTCCGCCATTTGGCGGCGGAAAAGGTGCTTGAGAACCTGGGGGACGGGGTGATCGCCCTGGACGACCATGACCGTCTGGTGAGCTACAACAGGGCCGCCGCGGATATCTTTACCTGCCTGCCCGCCCACAAGCTGGGAGAGAACATCCGGGTGCTGGAAGAATTCCGGGAGGAGATGCTTAACGAGGATATCCCCCAGAGCTTTTCCATCAACGGCCAGCATTACGAGAGCCACAGCAAGAAGATCATAGACGAGAATGGTAAAAAGCAGGGCTGCGTCATATTGATTCTGGATATGACCGATATCAAGGCATATATCAATGAAATCAAGCGGGTGCGCCAGCAGGCGGAAAAGGCCAGCATTGCCAAAAGCGAATTCCTGGCCAATATGTCCCATGAAATCCGCACGCCCATGAATGCAATCATAGGATTGAATGACATCATCATGGAGGAGTGCTCGGACACCCAGATCTACGGATATGCCAAGAACGTGCAGTCCGCGGCCAGGAACCTGTTGGCCATCATCAATGACATTCTGGACTTGTCCAAGGTGGAGGCGGGCAAAATGGAGCTGGTGCTCTCGGATTACTACATAAAAGTGGTGGCGGATGAAATCGTGGGCATGATGGACATGGCCGCTTCCCAGCATGGGCTGATTTTGAAGTACGGGCTGGATGATCGCATTCCCTGCGGCTACAGGGGCGACCAGGGCCGGATCAAACAGATTTTAATCAATATCTTAAGCAATGCCGTAAAATTCACCAAGAAAGGGTATGTGCGCATCGACATTGCCGGGGAGCCCGGAGAGAAAGAGGAGGAAGAACTGCTCACTTTCCGGGTGGAGGACACGGGCTGCGGCATCCGGGAGGAAGACCTGGGCAAGATCTTCGAGGATTTCCGGCAGGTGGATTCCAAGCGCAACCGAAGCGTGGAGGGCACGGGGCTGGGGCTGGCCATCGTGAAGCAGCTGGTGGAGCTGATGGACGGCACTATCCGGGTGGACAGTACCTACGGTAAGGGGACTTTGGTCACCATCACCATCCCCCAGAGGATAACGGACCGCACCCCCGTCTGCGAGATGCCGGAGATCTCCCAAACGGAACAGAGAGCGGGAGAAGCCTTTAAGGCGCCGGGCATCAAGGTGCTCATCGTGGACGACAATGTGATCAACCGCAAGGTGGCCAGAGGATTCCTGAAAAACTACGAGTTCGACCTAACGGAGGCGGAGAGCGGGCCGGAGGCCATCGAGCTGGTGCGGGATAACCGATACGATATCATCTTCATGGATCATATGATGCCCATGATGGACGGCATTGAGGCCACGGAGATCATCAGAAAGGACTGCGGGGAGAACGGCTCTGCCCCAGTCGTGATCGCTCTCACTGCCAATGCCATGGAGGGCATGCGGGAGCAGTTTCTGAGCAGCGGGTTCCAGGACTTCATCGCCAAGCCCTTGGACAGGAAAGAGTTGAACCATCTGTTGCTGCGCTGGGTGCCGGAGAAGTACAGACAGACAGAGACGGAAAGCGGCGGAGAGGACACTCAGTGGAACCCGGAGTCCATCCATATCCAGGGACTGGACATGAAAGCTGCTATGCAGTACTTCTCCGGTGACCAGAAGGAGTTCCTGGATCTTTTGGAGCTTTATCATATGGACGGAAAGCGCAAGACAAAATTGCTGAGCCGGCTTGCGGACGCGGATATCCAGCGCTACCAGATTGAGGTGCATGGCCTTAAGAGCGCCTCTGCCAATATCGGAGCCATGGAGCTTGCCGCCATGGCCAGGGCGCAGGAGAATGCAGCTGCGAAAGGGGACAGCGCCTTTATCGCCCGGGAGTTCCCTGCGCTGCTGAAAGCATACGAAGCGCTTCTGCAGAATATCCAGTCTTTCTTGGAGCAGAGAAGACAGGAGGGTGATGCGGACGGCGCAAAGCTTCCGCCCCTGACCGCGCAGGAGCTTAAGGAACAGATAGGCACGGCGCTGGATCAGCTGGAGCATTTCCGGTCCAGGGAATGTGCCGAAGGGGTGGAGGAGATCCTGCGTCACGAGCTGTCTGAAGAGATGCGGGAACGCCTGGAGCAGATACAGGCTCAGCTTAAGCTGTATGAAGATGACAATGCCGAAGAGCTGTTGCGACAGCTTCTGGCCATATTTGAAAAGGAGGAAGAGCGCAAATGACCCAAACAAGAGGCGGATACGGAAAAAAGTGTATCCTGGCAGTGGATGACGCGGCAATTATCTTATCGAGGATTTGGGATGCCCTGCGGAACGATTATGAGGTGACCACCATAAATTCCGGTGTACGTGCTTTGAAATATCTGGAGCAGGAGAAGCCTGATCTGATTCTGCTGGACATCCGGATGCCTGTTAAGGACGGCATCCAGACGCTGAGGGAGATACGCGCCATGGAAGACCGCGGCGACATCCCGGTGATCATGCTTACGGGAGTGGAGGATTCCCAATTCGTCCTGGAGAGCGTCAAGCTGGGAATCTGCGACTATATTCTGAAGCCTTTTCATGACGATGACCTGCGTAACAGGATTCAGCGGGCTCTGGAGCCGGACGGGAGGTTATAGGGCATTATGAACAGTGTGCTGACACAGGAGGAATTGGAACGGATATTGAATCAGGCGGTTCAGGATGTGACGGAGCGAACAGCCGGTGTGCGTCTGCACCCGGAAGACAAGTCGCCGGGGGAGGATCTTTGTACGGTTCAGATTACTTTTGACAAAGGCTTCCATACCAGTCTTACCCTCTGTGCCGACACCAGTCTGCTTTACCGCATGGCCTGCAATACTTTTCATGAGGAGCTGCTGGAACCCGAGGACTTGGAAGAGTTCGGCAAGGAGTATTTCAATGTTCTGTGCGGCAGGATAGCGGGGGCTATGTTCCAGGCAACACAGATCCCGGCTCATTTCAATCCGCCTGTGTTCTATCATGGGCGCTATGAGCCGGAGGGCCGTGAGATACAGTTCGTCCTGACTTATTCCAATGAGTATAACGAGGGTGCGCAGCTGATCCATCATGTGCCATGCACCGGGGAAGATGAGGCTTCGGCAGAAAGAAACTGACAGAAGGGAGCATAAATAAGATGAAGAGACGTGTTATGGTAGTAGATGATTCCCGGCTGGTCAGGATTCAGCTGGAAGATGCCCTGAAAGGGACGGATTATGAAGTGGCCGCATACTGCCGCAGCGGGGAGGACGCCATTGCGCAGTACGCTGCCGTGAACCCGGATCTGGTAACCATGGACATCATTATGCAGGGAATGGACGGCATAGACGCCGCCGAGATTATCCTGAAAGAGCATCCGGACGCCCGGATCGTAATGGTTTCATCCCTGGCCTATGAGGACACCTTTGAGAGGGCCAGGAAGATCGGCGCCAGAGGGTTTGTGGACAAACCGTTCTACCAGGAGCAGCTGCTAAAGGTGTTCGAGGAGGCATTGGCCTGATTTCAGGCGGCAATCCGCATACCGCCTGGAATTATGCCGCAGTTACGGAAAAGTCCAGACGGTATGCCGCCGCAGCGGCGACTTCGGAACGGGATCCGCCGCTTTAGCGGAACAGCAGCGGTGAGCCGCCGTCGAAGCCGTTGTTGATATCCCGGAGGCTGTCCTTGAGCTTCTCGTTGGTGGCGCAGGAGGCCTCGCTCTGGAGATCCATATAGAGGATGAACACATCCTCCAGCTTCATGGACTTTTCCGCGGCGATCTCTTCCATCACGGGCCGCAGCTTTTCCAGCTGCAGGGAGACGGGCACTTTCTGGGGGTCGATTTCTCCCAGGGTATTTTCCGCATACGCATTGATGCGCTCTAACAGCTTTCTGTTTTCATCTGTCATGATTCTGACCTCGCTTTCCTTTTACAGATTATTTTTATAGTTTAGCACCAGAAGCTTGTTAAGTACAGATATTTTTGGTAAAATAAATTTATCTTTTGAATGAAACGAAAAGAGGAACAAGACATGGCAAACATCAGACCGTTTTCCGCCTACCGCCCGGCGCCCGGGCTGGAAAGCAAAATCGCCGCGCTGCCCTATGACGTATACGACAGGGAGGAGGCCACGGCGGAAGTGAAGAAAAATCCCGATTCCTTTCTGGCAATAGACCGTGCGGAGACAGGCTTCGGCCCGGCGGTGGACACCTATGCGCCGGCAGTGTACGAAAGGGCAGCGAATTTGCTGCGGGAATGGATTTCCCGGGGGAAATTCGTCAGGGAGGACAAGCCCTGCTATTATCTGTATGAGCTGACCATGGAGGGCAGGATCCAGACAGGGATTGTGGCCTGCGCCTCCATAGACGACTACAACTCCAATATCATCAAAAAACATGAGAACACCCGGGCGGATAAGGAGCAGGACAGAATTCGCCATGTGGATGCGTGCAATATGCAGACAGGGCCTATTTTTCTGGCCTACCGCAGTGACACGGCGCTCTCTGAGATCGTCGGGGCAGTGAAGAGAACCGCACCTGCCTGCTGCTTTGTCTCCGAGGACGGGATCGGCCACAGCGTGTGGGTGATCGGTGAGGAGAGTCAGGTGGATGGCATACGGCAGCGGTTCGCCCGGATGGACTCGGTGTATATCGCGGACGGCCATCACCGCTGTGCCTCCGCGGTAAAGGTGGGTATGATGCGCAGGCAGTCCGGGCCGGAGGATGCCGGGGAACGGGAGTCGGATTACTTCCTCTCGGTGCTGTTTCCGGATAAGGAGCTGCATATTATGGATTATAATCGCGTAGTTATGGATCTGAACGGCCTTACAATGGAGGAATATCTGGAGCGTGTGTCCGGGGATTTCCTGGTGGAGAAAGCCCCAAAGGCGCCTTATCATCCGGGGCGGAAAGGGCAGTTTGGCATGTTCCTGGAGGGAATATGGTACTGTTTGGCGGCAAAGTCCCATATTCTGTCCGAAGATCCGGTGGACGGCCTGGATGTCTCCCTGTTGCAGAACCATCTTCTGGGCCCTGTCCTTGGCATAGAGGATCCGAAGACGGATAAGCGCATCGATTTCGTGGGGGGTATACGGGGACTCGGGGAGCTGGAGCGGCGGGTGCAGATGGAAAAGGGACGTCGCGCAGGACAGACGGCAGTGGCTTTTTCCATGTATCCTACCTCCATGGCAGAGCTGTTCGCCGTCGCGGATGCGGGAAGACTGATGCCGCCTAAGTCCACCTGGTTTGAGCCCAAGCTCAGGAGCGGATTGTTCCTCCACGGGCTGGAGGCGTAGCACGCCGGATGGGGATGGGCAGGCCCCTGAAGAGAGAAGAATATATACATAGAGATGAAAAAAAGGATAATCAGAAAGGAAGCGGACAATATGACGAACAAACTTTATCAGTTGATGAACTGGCCGAAGATAGAGGATATCATCTACTCGGATTGCGACAATCCCCACGAACTGCTGGGCCCTCATAAAGCGGGAAAGCAGTTTCTCATCCAGGCATATTTTCCCGGCGCGGTGCAGGCGCAGATCGTGTTTGAGGCCACAGGGGAGCAGGTGGAAATGGAGCAGGCGGACGAAGACGGCTTCTTTGCCGTGCTGCTTTCCGGAAAGGAAAAGGAGCTTCCCGTCTATCATTATATCGTAAGGGAACAAGACGGAAGCGAGCGGATCCGGGGGGAGGCATATCGTTTTGCGCCGCAGATTACAGAGAATGACGCAGAGAGGTTCGGAAACGGTATCCACTATACCATATATGAAAAGTTGGGCGCCCATCCAATGACCATCGACGGCGTAAAGGGCGTCTATTTTGCCGTGTGGGCGCCGAATGTTATGCGGGCCAGTGTAGTGGGGGATTTCAACGGCTGGGACGGGCGGATTCATCAGATGAGGCGGCTTGGAAATTCCGGCATTTTCGAGCTCTTCCTGCCGGATGCGAAAGTCGGTGACAATTACAAATTCGAGATGAAAGTAAAGGGCGGTTTGACTTATCTGAAAGCGGATCCTTACGGAAATGCCGCGCAGCTTCGGCCGGAGACCGCCTCGGTGGTGGCGGATCTGGAGAACTTTGTCTGGGAGGATGACGCATTCGTGAAAAACAGAGCGGAATTCCAGACAGGGAATGTGCCTGTGAGCGTATATGAAATGTATCTGGGGTCTGTGACGGCAGGAAATGAAGGCTACGCCAATTACCGCGAGATCGCGGCAAAGCTGATTCCTTATATAAAAGAAATGGGATATACCCATGTGGAGCTGATGCCTGTGATGGAGCATCCTCTGGACGGTTCCTGGGGATACCAGGTGATCGGCTACTATGCGCCTACAGCCAGATATGGTTCTCCGGAAGACTTCATGTATTTTGTCAATGAGCTCCATAAAGCGGGTATCGGTGTGATTCTGGACTGGGTTCCGGCCCATTTTCCCAGGGACACCTACGGTCTGTCCAATTTTGACGGCACTTGTCTGTATGAGCATCAGGATCCCAGGCAGGGCAGCCATCCCCATTGGGGCACATTGATCTACAATTACGGCAGACCTCAGGTCTCCAATTATCTGATCGCCAACGCGTTGTTCTGGGTGGAAAAATTCCACGCGGACGGCATTCGGATGGATGCGGTGGCCAGCATGCTCTATCTGGATTACGGGAAAAAGGACGGCGAATGGGTTGCGAACATATACGGCGGAAAGGAGAATCTGGAAGCCATTGAGATGATCAAGCACCTGAATTCGGTTATGAAGAAGCGTAATCCCGGTGTGCTCAGCATTGCTGAGGAGAGTACGGCGTTCCCGAAGATCACAGGGAGCTTAGACGAGGACGGACTGGGCTTTGATCTGAAATGGAACATGGGATTCATGAATGATTATCTGGATTATATTAAGTATGATCCTTATTTCAGGGCCCATCATCACGGGGAGCTGACATTCAGCATGGTCTATGCTTACAGTGAGAAATTCATGCTGGTGTTCTCACACGATGAAGTGGTCCATGGCAAGGCCTCCCTGATCGGAAAGATGCCGGGACAGCGGGCACAGAAATTTGCCAATCTGCGTCTTACTTACGCCTATATGATGATGCATCCGGGCAAGAAGCTTCTGTTCATGGGGCAGGATCTGGGCGAATTTGACGAGTGGAACGAGGCCCGCCAGGTGGAATGGGAGCTTGCGGGCGTGCCTGAGCACAAAGGAATATCCACCTTGGTGAAAGACCTAAATCATCTGTACCGTACGAATCCGGAGCTGTATGCGGCTGACGATATGCCGGAGGGATTCGAGTGGGTAAATCATATTTCATGGGAGGAGTGTTTCCTGACTTTCCTGCGCAAAGGGACGAAAGAAGAGGAGCTGCTGGTAGTGGTGGCAAACTTTTCCGGTGTGGAAAGAGAAATTACAACAGGAGTGCCGTACGACGGAAAGTATAAAGAAATTCTCAATACCGATCATGAAAAATACGGCGGCACGGGCATCCTGAACAGCCGCGTAAAACGTTCAAAGATAGGCGAATGGGACGACAGGCCCTGCTCAGTTACGGTAAAAGTGGCGCCGTTGTCTTTGAGTATTTTGAAATATATTCCTCTGACGGAAGAAGAAATCGCCAAAGAGGCACTGGAGAGAGCCGCAGCCGAGAAAGAGGCGGCCAAGCGGCTGGCAGCCGAGAAAGAAGCGGCATACCGAAAAGCGGCCAGGAAAGCGCAGTCTTACCGGAAAGGGGCCGGGAAAGAAGATACGGAAGACAAAGCGGCCATCGCGGAGAAGACTGTATCAGACAAGAAGACGGGGGAAAAGCCTGACGAGAAGACGGATATTGCCGCGAAGAAAGCCGTGAAGTCCGCGACAAAACCGGAGTCCGTTACGAAAACAACAAAAAAGACCGGGGCGGTGTCCGGCGCCAAAGCGCAGAAAACTCCGGGTACGAGAGCCGCAAAAAATACGAAAGCCGCAAAACCCGTGTCAAAGAAGCAGACTGCAAAAGCGGAAACGACAAAGGATTCCGGGGAGTCCTGATCCGGTTTCAGACAGGAGATGCGGGTCCTATGAAGCTGCGCAATATCAGCAGGCGGTAGTCGTGCGGGGGGATATGGTACCGGACAAAGAGGTAAAATGTACTTATGCGTCAGCAAAACAGGAGAAGTACAGTTTTTCCCTGGGCGATATGTATATAGACAAGGTGTATGTCAGCGAGGGCCGGCAGGCTGAGAAAGATACCCTGCCGGCAGAACTGAAAAAAGGCGATTTGCCCGGGCAGGACGAAGCAGAAGAGCAGACAGAAAGCCGCGCGCCGGCGGCCGAAGCGGCGAAAGGGCCGGAAGAAGAGAGCGTAAAGAGCTCTTGGGGACGAAAAAGGGCCGGAAGAAAAAGTTAAGTCCGGAAAGGGTGAAAAGCTGTGGCAATATATGGATTGACAACGCTCGGTAATGCAGGTAGTATGATAGAGGATATGGAAGCGAAAGTGCAGAAAGGGGCTATACAGGAATTCCTCAGCACGCTTCCTGAGAAAGCGCTGAACCTGGGGGTTCGTATCCTCCTGGCGGTCATTTTTTTCTTCATAGGTGTAAGGCTGATCAAATTGCTGCGGCGGATTATCCGAAAATCCATGGAGAGAGCGGGCGCAGAACTGGGTGTGACGCAGTTTGTGGATTCGTTTGTGAAAGCCACACTGTATGTGATACTGGTCATGGGGCTGGCGTCCTCTTTTGGGTTGGATGCGGCCAGTGTGGTGGCTGTGCTTGGCTCCGCCGGCGTGGCTATTGGACTGGCAATTCAGGGCAGCCTGTCCAATCTGGCCGGAGGGGTGCTGATACTGGCGCTGAAGCCGTTTAGGGTGGGGGACTATATCAGGGAGAGCTATTCCGGCCATGAGGGGACAGTGACGGAAATCCAGATATTCTATACAAAGCTCCTTACGCCAGACAATCAGACCATCATTCTGCCAAACGGAAACCTGGCGAACAATAGTCTTGTGAACATTACCGCCCAGGAAGTGCGGCGGATGGATATCACCGTGGGCATTTCCTATCATGCGGATCTGAAAAAAGCAAAGGAGATTCTGCAGCGCACTCTGGAAGATGACGAGGCTGTATTAAAAGATAGAGATATGTTGGTTTTTGTGTCGGAACTGGCCAGTTCCTCGGTGGAGCTGGGCGTTAGATGCTGGTTTCGGCAGGAGGACTTCTGGAAAGGGAAATGGCGCGTCACGGAAAATTGCAAGCTGAATCTGGACGAAAACGGAATCGAGATAGCTTATGATCAATTGGACGTGCATGTGGATGGGAGGATAGAGCGCTCCGAGTCAGGCGACGGAAAAGAATCCGTCAAACTTTGAGGAGGATAGCGAAAAAATATGCTGACAATTATTCTGAACTGGATTTATATGCTTTTTACCTGCTTTAGCATAGGTTTTTTCTTTGCATGGTGCGTGGAGAAAGTATTCCGTTATTCCATCAGACGGATGGACAGCATCCTGATGTCCGGTTTCATCATTGCAACGGTATATGCCCAGATCTTCAGCCTGTTTTACAGGGTCAATATAGAGGCGAATGTGGTATTGTCTGCGGTGAGTATCCTTATCTGCATTGTTATGCGAAAAAGGATCGGACAATTTTTAAGACAGAGCATAGGAAGTGCTTCCTGGCCGCGCAGGGGCATGGTTTTGCTGCTGTTTTTTCTTTGGAGTTTCTTTGCTTCCAGAGCTTATTACAGGGTACTGGATATGGATATGTACCATGGGCAAAGCATTCGCTGGATTGAAGAGTACGGTGTCGTAAAGGGATTGGGTAATCTGCATTGCCGCTTTGGGTATAACAGTTCTATCTTTGCCGTATCGGCTTTGTACAGTATGCGCTTTCTATTGGGCCGCAGCATACATGCAGTCAACGGAATGATTGCATTCATCTTGTGTATGGGCCTGCTTGACTTGGGGAAAGCATTCCGGCGCAGGAAAATGCTTTTGTCGGATTATGCGCGGGCAGGTGCAGTGTATTATCTGACGACTATATATGATGAGATTCTTGCACCTTCGTCGGATTATGCGGTGATGTGCCTGATTTTTTTCATTGTCATAAAGTGGCTGACGATTCTTGAGGATGGAGACAGACAGGTTCGGGATCACATTGCGCCCTATGGGCTTTTGTGCGTGGCGGGTGTGTTTGCGCTGACCCTGAAGCTTTCTGCCGGGCTTCTGCTGTTGCTGACAATAAAGCCGGCCTGTATGCTTTTAAAAGAGAAGAGATGGAAAGAGACTGGCATTTATATTGCCATGGGGCTTGCGGTGGCTGTCCCGTGGATGACCCGAACGGTACTAATTACAGGCTGGCTGCTCTATCCCTTTGCAGGTCTGGATTTATTTCAGGTGGACTGGAAAATCAGTGAAAGTATTGTGAAGACAGACGCGTATCTCATAAAGATATGGGCAAAGTGCGCGAACGGCCTGGCAGATACCAGTCTGAAGTCATGGATTCCATATTGGTTTCAAAACGGATTGTCTTTCACGGAAAGACTGCTGATCCTGGCAGACATCGGTTCCGGCGTGGCTGTGCTTGGGCTTGCTGTGTCTGTAATCGTCAGAAAGAGATGGAAAGAGCTGGATTATCTGTTGGTGATGGCTGCGGTGGGCTGTTCCTATCTGTATTGGCAGTTTGAGGCTCCCATGATGCGCTACGGCTATGCTTATGTGCTGCTTTTAGCCGCGTTGGCGGGAGGATATTTTCTGGAGAAAGTTGCGCTGCGCAAGGCGGTATATTTTGCATTGATGCTGTACGGCGCCTATAAGCTCTATGTATGTCTGGACTATGTAGCGCTCTTTCGGACCTGGCCGAATTATATCTGGTCGGAGACTTACGATCAATATGAGCTGGAGAGTTATGAGATCGGCGGGGAGACATTCTATTATTCTCCATACGGCGGAGCTACCGGATACGATCCTTTTCCCTCCGCCCCTACCCAGGCGGATTTGGAACTCCGCGGAGACGGCATGAAAGACGGATTCCGAATGAGGCAGTGAAGATACTGAGATGGAGCCAATTTCTGCCAGTCCGTAAAAAGCATCTTCAAAAGGCGGAAGCCACCCGGGGGCCGCGCCGCAGGCGGCTATCATTTATTGGGACGAGGTCAGGAATGGGGCAGGGTGGAGTATTGGGTGGAAACAGATGTTATAAGATAAAATGAATTGAGTATTATCATATAAAAAAGTTCGCCTTACTGGCATGTAAGGCGAACTTTTTTGTTACTTCTAACATTTTATACCTTATAAGGGCGCAGTGCAAGTCTAATTTCATTTTTGTCAGTAATTTCTATATTCTATCTATTTTCTTGATGATTTTTATGTATTCTGTTGGAAAATAGTCGGTGGATTATCGTATTATTCCTCTCTTGACAGTTTTCCGGGCTTTTCCAAAACAGGTCCACAGGAGCCGGCAGAAGCCAAAAAGTTCGCCTTACATGCCAGTAAAGCGAACCTTTTGGACATAGACATAGCCGTTTGGAATATGATTTCGCGGTCTGTCTGCCTTAGACGGGGACAGGCTGGTGCGATGGATATGGGGTGGAAAATGCCGGAGATAACTGCGAGTTCTTATAGGTCATACAGCAGGAAGCAGGGACAGGATTCTGCTGCCGAACCATACAATAGAAAGCAAGGGCAGCTTTCTGCTGTCGAGTCTGTGGAGGAAGCTGTAGATTCCGGCAAGCCGTACAATAGAAAGCAAGGGCAGCTTTCTGCTGCCGAATTTGTGGAGGAAGCTGTAGATCCCAGCAAGCCGTACAATAGAAAGCAAGGGCAGCTTTCTGCTGCCGAGTCTGTGGAGGAAGCTGTAGATTCCGGCAAGCCGTACAATAGAAAGCAAGAGCAGCTTTCTATTGTCAAGTATTATGGAAAGATGCGGGAGTTGGGGTGCTTTAGCCTGCAGGACGTCACGGATATGGTGGGGGACCGCGCGGCAGTGCCGTATCTTCTGAATGATTATCAGCGCAAAGGTTATATTGACAGGATACACCGCAACCTGTACACCGTGATGGATACGGAGACGGGAGAGCCGGTGCTGAACCGGTACCAGATTGGCAGCAGGCTCTTTCCGGACGGATATGTGGCCCTGCGCAGCGCCTTTGAGGCTTGGGGATATGCACCGAAAGCAGGCAATGAGGTATTCGTGGCGACCCAGACGCGGTTCACGGACTTTCGGTACAATGGAGTCTTCTACCGCAGGGTGCACCCAAAGGCCGGGGCCGATACGGAATGGGTAAGCGGAAGCCTGGTGACCAGCCTGGAGCAGACAGTGGTGGACAGCCTCCACAGCTTTGAGGGGGAGGCCGGGCTGGAGGACGTGGTAGAGTGCATCATACGCCTGCCCAGACTGGACGTGGACAAGCTGCTGGACTGCCTGGAGCGGTATGGGAACGGGTATCTGTACCAGAAATGCGGATATGTGCTGGAGCAGCTGCAGGAGTATGTGAGGCTGCCCAGGGCGTTCTACCAGGAGTGCAGGGAACATTGTGCCAGCACCGTGCGGTATATGATCAAGGGAGCGGATGGGCTGGTTTATCATAAGGGGTGGGGAGTTTATGCACCGGCTTATTTGGAGCGTGGGGAGTAAGTGTGTGTTGCGGGAAATGGATGGTAGGATGAGTGGCGATACATGCCAAGAAATTGTACAAAAAATTGATAAATCACAAATACCAGTTTGCAGGATCATGAAAGTAGATGTTGCTGCTATAAATATGGAGTGGCTGATTCGGTTTACAAGGGAAAATATAAAAGATCTAGGTGGAAATTATTGCTGCGTGGCCAATGTACATACTACAGTAACTGCATGGGAAGATGGAAAGTACCGCGAGATACAAAATGAGAGTGCATTAACAATTCCGGACGGAGGTCCGTTATCCTCCATAGGAAGAAAAAGAGGTCATGTTAATATGGGACGGACAGCAGGGCCGGACTATATGGAAGAAGTTTTTAAAATGTCTGCAGAAGAAGGATACAAGCATTTCTTTTATGGTTCTACCCAAGAAACACTAGATAAATTAAAAGAAAAAATTGAAAGAAAATACCCTGGAATAGAGATTGCTGGTATGTATAGCCCTCCCTTTCAGCCATTGTCTGAAGAGGAAGATAAGAGGATTATAAATCGGATTAATAAGAGTGATGCAGATTTTATATGGGTTGGCCTAGGGGCACCCAAACAGGAAAGATGGATGGCCTGCCATAAAGGCTGTGTAAAAGGTTTTATGGTGGGTGTGGGAGCCGGGTTTGATTATTTTGCAGGTAATATTAAAAGAGCTCCGATGTGGATACAGAACAGTAATCTGGAATGGCTGTATCGTTTGATGCAGGAACCCCGGCGATTATTTATGAGATATATAAAAACTAATACAAAGTTTATCTGGCATGCGTATATAAGGGGAGAGTAATACATAGCGGCATAGAGAGGGATTTCATGAGAAAGATAGATATTGACGAATTAAAGAAACTACAAATTAATATTTTAGATGAAGTGCATTCGTGCTGCATGAGACATAATATTAATTATTGGCTGGATTCGGGAACATTACTTGGGGCAATCAGACATAATGGATACATACCTTGGGATGATGATATAGATATTGGAATGCTTAGGCCAGAGTACGAGAAATTTCGAAAAGTATTTAATCAGGAAAATGACAGATATAAATTTGTATGTGCGGAAGATGACAATGACTATTGCTATGCGTTTGGCAAAGTTTTGGACACGGAAACTATTTTATATGAACCAGATTTACAAGGGAAAAAAATAGCTGTAAATGTGGATATCATCATTTATGACAATGCGCCAGATGATGACAAAGAAGTCGCAAAAATGTACAGAAAGCGAAACTTCTATCGAGGATGCAACATTGCAAGATCACAAAAAAATGACACAATACCAGGAATTAAAAGAAGAATAGCTTTTAAAATACTAAATATAGTATTACGTCCTTTTCCTAAAAATTTTTTTGCTCTTAAAATGTCACAAAATGCTCAGAAGTATAAAGATGTGGATACGAAAAGAGTTGGAAGTTTTACATGTTACGCTGTATTTGCCTGTGAAAAAGATATTTTTGATTCTTTTACAGATCATATATTTGAAGGCAAGGATTATAAGATACCAATTGGATATGAGAGATGGTTAAAGACTATATATGGTGATTATATGCAATTACCTCCGGTCCATAAAAGGGTGTCTACACATGTGTTCGAAGCATATATGCTGGAAAAGTAACTTTGTGGTGTTGGCTGAATGCTTTATGAAAGATTATGCCATGGTATTATAGATATTTTATGATTTGGTGATGACATGAGAATAACGGTAATCGGTGGCGGGAACATTGGAACTTTAATGGCAGCAGATGCTGCTTATAAAGGAAATGAAGTAGTTATTTATACATCTAAACCAGAGCAATGGAACAAAGAACTTAGGGTTTATGATGCAGACGATAAATTGCTGCGAAGAGGACATATATCTAAAGTCACAAATTCAATGCGGGAAGCAGTGGAGAAAGCAGAACATATATGGATTACTATGCCGCCGCATCTTTTTTCAAGTATCGCTGAGGAGATATTGCCATTTGTGCATGAAGGGCAAAAAATAGGAATTATACCGGGAAGCGGAGGAGGCGAATTCGCATTCCGTAAAGTTATAGAAAAAGATGTTATACTTTTTGGACTGCAACGGGTACATAGTATTGCGCGTTTAAAGAAATATGGAGAAAGTGTTTATGAACTTGGAAGAAAGAATAGCATAAAAATCGGCTCAATTCCATCGCATTTCGCAATAAATATTTGTAAAGAAATGGAGTCTGTTTTTGACATACCTGGTGAGTGGGTGAGCAATTATTTATCAGTAACATTGACTCCATCGAATCCGATTTTACATACTACTCGGTTATATTCAATATTTAAAGATTATGATTCAAAAAGTACATATCCAAGAAATATCTTATTCTATGAAGAGTGGACGAACGATTCTTCAGATTTATTGATGAATTGTGATTGTGAACTTCAAAATATTTGTAGAATCATTCCATTGGATTTGACAGCCGTAGTATCGCTAAAAGATTATTATGAAAGTCATACAGTAGATGAAATGACTCAAAAAATAAGAGGGATAAAAGCATTTAAAGGATTGTTTTCTCCCATGAAACAGACAGGCACAGGCTGGATTCCGGATTGGAATTCAAGATACTTTGTGTCGGATTTTTCGTTTGGAATAAAGGTTATTAAAGAAATTGCGAAAATTTTTTTGGTACATACTCCTAATATAGATATGGTTTGGAACTGGTATCAAAGAAATACCATGAGTAGTGTTACAGAGGTATTTGAACTGGACTTGGACAGAAAAGAATTTATCAATCTATATAAATAGAAAAAGCTTTAGCGAGGACAGAACTATGCAGGCAGTAATTTTAGCAGCAGGGATGGGTAAACGGCTTAAAGATTTAACTCGTGACAATACAAAATGTATGATTCAGGTTAACGGAGTTACGTTGATAGAGAGGATGCTTCGTCAGATTGAAAGGCATAATCTGTCAAGGATTGTGATTGTCGTGGGCTATGAGGGGCAGAAACTAATTAATTACATTAATACTTTAGGTATTAAGACCCCGATTACCTATATAAATAATCCGGTTTATGACAAAACCAATAATATATATTCTTTGGCTTTGGCGAAAGACTGGCTTTGCAAAGAAGATACTCTTCTTTTTGAGTCAGACCTTATTTTTGAGGATTCTGTACTTGAGGTTTTATTAAATGATTCGAGAGAAACGTTGGCGCTCGTTGACAAATATGAATCATGGATGGATGGAACATGCGTAAAATTGGATCCAAATGACGGTATAGAGGCTTTTGTCCCAGGAAAGAATTTTAAATTTGAAGAAATTGCTGATTACTATAAAACAGTAAATATCTATAAATTTAGCAAGCATTTTTCTTGTATGTATTATGTTCCGTTTTTAGAGGCATATCAAAGTGCGCTTGGGGAAAATGAGTATTATGAACAAGTGCTGCGTATCATTACCATGCTTGATGAGCCGGAAATCAAAGCAAAACGATTAAGCGGACAGCTTTGGTATGAGATAGATGATATTCAGGATTTGGATATTGCAGCATCTATGTTTATTTCTGATGAAGATCAAAGGGTTGCGCTTTTGCAGGAAAGATATGGTGGATATTGGCGATACCCGCAGTTGATAGATTTTTGCTATCTGGTTAATCCATATTTTCCACCACAAAAGATGGTTGATGAGATAAAGGTGAGTTTTGAAAAATTGCTTACACAGTATCCGTCAGGGATGAGAATAAATTCTCTTCTGGCAGCTAAAAATTTTGGAGTTCATCAGGAAAATATATTGGTTGGGAATGGAGCAGCCGAACTAATCAAGTCATGGATGGGCAGCATATCTGGAAAGGTGGGGATTGTCAGACCTACTTTTGAAGAGTATAGCCATAGATATGCAGAAGAAGAACTGGTAGTTTATTGGCCGGAGAATGATTGCTTCAAGTATACAGTTGAGGATTTGATCAGTTATTTCGAAAGTAAGAATATACGGAATATGGTTCTCATTAATCCGGATAATCCGTCTGGAAATTATATACCGAAAACCGAGTTATTGAGATTAATTGAATGGACAAAAGAGCAGAATATTTCTTTGTTGATTGATGAGTCATTTGTAGATTTTGCTGATGAAGATGATTCATCTGTTATTGAGCAAAGTATTTTAGATACAAACGAGCATCTTTGTGTATTGAAGAGCATTTCAAAATCTTATGGTGTGCCAGGATTAAGGTTAGGCGTACTGGCATCAGGTAATAAAAACATAATTGAAAAGATGAAGAAAGATGTTTCTATTTGGAACATTAATTCCTTTGCTGAATTCTATATGCAGATAGAAGAGAAATATAAAAAGGATTATTTTTCTGCATTGAAAAGGTTTCGGGAAGAAAGGATTCGCTTTATTGGCGAATTAAACAAAGTCTATGGGTTGCGGATAATTCCCTCTCAGGCAAATTATATCATGGCCGAAGTCAGGACAGGAATGACGGCTAAGGAATTAAATCGCAGACTTATTGTCAAGCATAACATTCTGATAAAAAATTTGGTTGCAAAAATGAAGCAGGATGGCCGGCAATATGTAAGATTGGCAATAAAGACAACAGAAGAAAATGACAAGCTGGTAAATGCATTGAAGCAGGAGTTAGCGTGAATGTATATGAAAGGAAAAAGGAAATATGTCTGATAATAGTAAGAAGAAAATTTTAATTGTACATAACTATTATCAGGTTCCGGGCGGAGAAGATACCGTTGTTGCCAATGAAAAGAAGATGCTGGAAGACCATGGACATGAGGTTGTTTTATATAGTCGCAATAATTCAGAACTGCGCCAATTTTCGTTAAAGAAGTTGGCGTTGCCGTTTACGGCTATATTTAATCCTCGTACATACATAGATGTTCGGAAGTTAATCAAGAAGAAAAAGATTGAGATTGTTCATGTCCATAATACTTTGAGTTTGATTAGCCCATCTGTGTATTATGCAGCGCTTTCGCTAAATGTTCCGGTAGTTCAGACCATGCATAATTTTCGGTTACTTTGTCCGGGGGCGACATTTTACCGGGATGGCCACATTTGCGAGGATTGCCTGAAGCATGGGCTTAACTGTGCGTTAAAATATCGTTGTTATAGGAAGAGTTGGATACAGACATTGGTCTGTGTAATAAATTTGAAAGTTCACAGAATGACAGGAGTCTATGGAAAACTGAATTATATCTGTTTGTCTGAATTTAATAAAGAAAAGCTGTTAGAAATAAAACAAATTCAGGAAAAAAAGATTTATGTGAAACCGAACTTCACCTTTAAAGCGGAATGCAAAAAGGTTAAGGGAGAATTTTATTTGTATGTCGGAAGAATCGAGGAAATGAAAGGAATACAATTGCTGATAGAAGCATTTTCCAAGATGCCGGATAGAAAGCTGATATTAGCAGGGGCAGGTAGTGAACTACAGTACTATAGGGAAGTAACATCCAATAGAGGATTAACAAATATTGAATTGATAGGATTTACGGAAAGGGAAAAGCTGGTAGACCTATTAAAATATACAAAAGCATTAATTGTCACGTCACAATGCTATGAAACTTTTGGAATGGTTGTTATAGAAGCTTTTGCCTGCAGAACGCCAGTAATAGTCGGGGATATTGGCAATATAGGAGAACTGGTAGATGATGGCGTAAATGGATTGAAGTTTCAATATGATTCGGCTGATGCGCTTGTACATACAGTTAAGCGTTTTGAAAAACTGGATATAGCTGTTTTGGGAGAAAATGCTAAGCAAAAATACATAAATTTATATTCAGAAAATGAAAATTATAAAGAAATGATGATGATATATCAGAGTGCTAGTATTGAAAGGAAGAAAATTTGTGAAGAACCAGTTTAAGTCAGGAGGGATAAAAGATAGAAGCTATTTATTAAAAACAAAGACTTTTATTTGTATATTTCTATTTTTGATGGTATGTGCAAAAGGGATAGGATTAGATAGTGAAGATTATGTTTATTATGTATTGACGGCTGTTGCAGTTCCTGTTTGGATTTTGCATATTATGTCAATACGATGGGAGAAGAAACAGCTACTATTTTCATTGTTTTTGTTTAGTGTAGCATTACTGGTAACAATGACAACAAAAAGAACGGGTATTATTCTTTCTGTAATGGCTATGATTGGGGTCAAAGATATTGCCAAAGACGTAATTATGAGGCGAATTTCGAAATTGTGGATATGCTGTGTATGTGTAAAGCTGGCATTAGCCTATGGAGGAATTATTGAGGATAAGATGGTAATGCAGAGCGGCAAGGTCTGGCATGGCATGGGATATAGTTCAGGAAATGCGCTTCATGCAACAGTTGTCATATTAATTATTTTATATTTATATACGCGTAAAGACAAAGTGAGATGGTCGGAAGCATCTTTCCTTTTTGCATTAAGCTGTGTCATCTATAAATACTCGACTTCTCGGAGCGGATTTATTATGGGAAGCATTGCAATCTTATTAGGGTGCTTCTTGAAAGTCATAGCCAGAAGAAAGAAAATGACTAAATGGTTAATACGTTTGTTATGTATGGGAATGATTGCCATTGTTCTGTTAAGTTTTACAGTTCCGCTATTTTATGATGGAAATTATTGGGGAAATAACCCGGCTGGTATTTTGAATCGGTTATTGACAGGGAGGATTGGTCATGCGCATACAGTTTTGACATCAGATACTGTTACGCTATTTGGAAACTCAAAAAATTTAAGCGCTTTTATTGACAATGCATATGTCTTTTTGCTGATGAAATACGGAATAATTATGTCAGCAGTAATTTGTATAGTATATATTGTGGCAATAAAAAGTATGGTACACAGGGGGGATGTATACGGAGTTTATATAACTTTTTTGTTTGTACTATATGGATATACGGAACAATTTTTTATAAATAGCTTTATGAATTATTCTTTTATAATAGTAGGAAATGAAATATTTAATGTGGTGATGAAAAGAGAAAGAATGCGAGGCGGCTCAGATAAAGTGTGCTGAGGAAACAGAGAAAACCATTAAAAAAGAGGAGAGAAGGAGTTCAAAGGAATGGGTTCAAATTTTGCAAATAAAAAGATATTAATTTTTCATTCTACAATTGCGCCCTATAGAATTTCTTTCTTTAATGAATTATATAAAAGGTTTGAAGCGAGAGTCTGTTTATACTATAAGAATTTAAAAAGTCAAAAGTTTGATTATGATGCAATAAGCCAGAAGTTCCAATTTAAGCCAGACTATTTTAAAAAGAGTATAACAATAAAGGGCAGAAGTTTTTATTTCGGACATAAAAAACGGATTCTTGAGTATAATCCGGATGTTGTCATAGTAGGGGAATATGGGGAAGGCTTATGGAGTGCAATACTGACTAGGTATATTTACAGGAAGCAGTATAAAATTATTACAATATGCGATGACAGTTTTAATATGGCGAAAGAATGTAAGGGTGTAAGAAAAGTTTCGCGAAATATTGGAATCAAATATTTAGATGGCATTATTTTATGCAATGAAAAGGTGGAAAGGTGGTATAAAGAAAACTTTAAGGCGAATACATTCGTTTTTCCTATCATACAGGATGAAAGGGAATTTTATGAGAACAGAGATCAAAGTGTAAACGAAGCGCATAAACTTATAAAATCATACAATTTAGTAGGAAAGAGAATTTTTTTATATGTTGGACGAATGGCTCCGGAAAAGAATGTTGAATATCTGGTAAAGTCTTTTTTGGAAAGTCATAAATCGAGTCCGGATAATGTACTTGTGTTAATAGGAGGCATGTCGCAGAAAGCTCCTGATATATTAAGCAGAATTCAAAGTATGATTAAAGACGCAAACGGTGAGGGATATATATATTATGTTGGCAGAAAAGAGGGAATAGAACTTAAGGCATGGTATCTTGCCGGACAGATACTAGTGCTTCCTAGTAGCTATGAACCTTTTGGAGCGGTAGTAAACGAGGCGTTATTAGCAGGCGAGTTTGCGATGGTTTCTGAAAATGCAGGGGCCACTTGCCTGATAAATGATGAAAATGGATTGATACTGGATATAAGAAAACCAATTATAGACTTTAAAGAAATTACATTAAGAATAAAACCGATAAGCGAGCCCTGGAAGCCGCATAAAAGCAGGATGCCATTTTTATTTCAAGATAAAATGATATTATTAGATGAATGGATACGGAATGTATAAAATCTGATATTAAATATAATACGACAGTTATATAAATGAATGGGGGATAGGAAATGTTGTATAAGATAAAGCGTTATGTTAGGGATCATGAAAAGCTGATGTTTGTATTATGTTCCATATATACTGTACTTTGCAGAAACCATTTTAGAGGAAGAAAAGGTGTTAAATTATGTATAGGGGGGGCATTTCTTAAGAAAAATAAAATTATAAATAGTGGAACAGAAAATCAATTATTTATTGAAAAAGGAAGTCGTGTATATAATTGTAAATTTTTATTCCGGGGAAACCATAATCGTATTTATATAGGTCATGATTGCGTATGCCGGAATATGGATTTTATTGTTAGTGAAGGGGCAACTATTACTATTGGTAACCATTCTCATTTTGAAGGGAATATCCATTTAGCCTGTATAGAGGGGAGAACAATATCTATAGGAGAACGCTGCTTGTTTTCGAGTGAAATTGTTTTTCGGACAAGTGACAGTCATTCAATACTGGATGTCAATGGAAATCGTATAAATCATGCAAAAGATATTTACGTGGGGAACCATGTTTGGGTAGGACATCGCGTCACTGTGCTGAAAGGGACAGAGATAGGTGAAAATTCAATAATAGGAACAGGAGCTATTGTTACAAACGAAACCTATATAAAAAATTCAATAATTGCTGGAGTACCGGCGAGAGTGATTAGAACAGATATTAATTGGTATCATGAGTTAAAATAGATGACAACTTTGTAAGGAGATAAAAGGAAAGACAATGGCTAATATTCTTGTACTAATAACATGTTATAACCGAAAGGAAAAAACTTTAAAATTTATTGATACAGTTCTACAGGATGAGCAGCAGAATTTTTCTTTTCTGATCGTAGATGATAATAGTAACGATGGAACTGCAGAAGCAGTAAGCGTGTTTCCTAATGTAAAAGTTATTAAGGGGAATGGCAATCTTTTCTATTCAGGGGGTATGCGTACTGCAATAGATGAAGCAAAAGCAAGTGATATCAGAAAGTATGACTTTGTTATGCTTGCTAATGATGATGTAGAATTTTATAAGGGCGCAATAACAAAATTAATAAGCTATCTTGGGGCAGAAAAAAGTATTATAGTTGGAGCGACATGCAGTTCGGACGGAGAGATGTCTTATAGTGGAGTAGTTCGAACGGGAAAGATAAGGCCTGGCTACAGAAATGTTATGTCTGTTGATGACGAAAAACGATATTGTGATACATTTTGCGCTAATTGTGTATTGATGCCCACAGACATATTTAGTTCATTGGATAATATTGATCCGGTATATCATCACGCTATGGGAGATTTTGATTACGGATATCAGGCTGGAAAAAAAGGAATTAGAATCTTGGCATCCCATTTTTTTGTAGGCGTGTGCAATGATAATTCCAAAGTTGGGACATGGAAAGATGTTTCATTGTCAAGAAGAGAACGTATAAGGAAGAAAGAATCGCCAAAGGGGCTGCCAAGGAAAGAATGGTTTCACTATTTGCGCAAAAACTGCAGTTTTCTTACTGCAGTTATTTATTCTATAGTTCCGTATGTTCAAATTATCTTAGGAAAGTGAAGAATTTGTAATGGCGTTAGTTATTAAATGTAATGTTTTTCATAAAAAAGTATAATCGAACAGGGAGAAATGGTGTTTGCACTGCCAATAAACATCATATAAGTAAAGAAATGCGACTGTATAAAAACATAAAGACTAAGAGATGTATTAAAAAGTGATAGTTATGAACGACATGAACTATATGGAGGAAAAACGTGAAAAAAATTCCAACTCTAATTTATTATTATTTACGTAATAGAAGAATAAACCATGCATTTAAAAAAACAATTACATTCCCCAAAGTATATGCGAGAATACCAGTATTTGATATAGAGAAAACAAATAACAAAATTATCCAATGGATAAATGAAGACAGGCCTATAGCTATCGGACGTTTCGGGGCATCAGAGATGTTTTGTGCCAGTTCATTTGAATTTTCAATCAAGAGACTCAGGGAGAAATCCATGGAGCAGCTTTGTAGATGGTCAGGCTTTTTTCCGAATGATGTTGAATATGGTAATGATTTTAATTACTATATGATTAATGCAATGAAAGACGTGGATATGCTTGCAGTTTGGAATCTGCGTTTTGTAGAATATTACATACGAAAATATATGAGAAAGGATATTTGTCTTACATATTTATTAAACCTGGAACCATGGAAAGCGCCTGAAAAGCCTTGGACATCTGCGTTAGAAAATAAAAGAGTGCTTGTGATTCATCCATTTGAGACTACAATTCAAGCTCAATATAAACATAGAGCTGATATATTTCCTGGTACCAATATTTTACCAGAGTTCAGCTTGAAAACATTAAAAGCGGTTCAGACTATTGCGGGAGAAAAGGATGAGAGATTCTCAAATTGGTTTGATGCTTTGGATTGGATGTATAGAGAGGCCATGAAAATAGATTTTGATGTTGCGATATTAGGCTGCGGTGCCTATGGGCTTCCTCTTACATCCATGCTAAAAGCATCAGGAAAAAAAGCAATCCACCTTGGGGGGGCAACACAAATTTTATTCGGAATTAAGGGTAAAAGGTGGGATCATGAAGCTGCTTATGACTATGTGCGAAATTTTTATAATGAGAATTGGGTTTACCCAAAACAAGAGGATGAAGTGAAAAATAAGAAAATTGTTGAAAATGGATGCTATTGGTCTTAGGATTTTGATGATAAACAGCTTTTCATTATGTTGGAGTGAATATGAAGAATGAGAGAACAAAGAATTCAGTACGAAATATTATTGTAGGCATAGTAAGGCGCGTGGTCGAAATATTATTTCCGTTTATTGTTCGCACAATTTTTATTAAGTCATTGGGGGAAGAGTATCTTGGCTTAGGGGGGTTATATAGTTCTATTTTGCAGGTTCTTAATATAGCTGATTTAGGTATTGCGAATGCAATTATTGCAAGTATGTATAAACCCATTGCTGAAAATGATACTGTAAAAGTTTCGGCGCTTATGAATATGTATAAAAAGGCATATAGGACAATTGGATTTGTTATTTTGTCAGTAGGAATCATCATAATGCCGTTCATAGATAAATTCATCAGTGGTTCTCCGCCAGAGAATATCAATATATATATCCTTTGGACACTATATTTGGTTAATACTGTTATCGGTTATCTACTTTTTATGCATAAGGTTTCTCTCATTAATGCGCACCAAAGGAATGATATTATAGATGGGATTGCAACGATATGCAGAATAATGATAAACTTTTTACAGATATTTATAGTAGTTTGGCTAAAGAATATGTATTTATATGTAATATTAACAACCATATATATTATAACCTATAATTTTTGGTGTTCGTATGAATGTGATAAACGATATCCGCAATATACCTGCAATGGCAATTTAGACAAAGAGACTTCCGGAAAAATCAAAAAGGAAGTAAGTGCACTAGCACTTCAAAAAATAGGTAAAACAATATCAAATTCTTTAGATTCCATTGTGATTTCTGCGTTTCTGGGATTAACGGTTGTGGCTGTCTATGGAAATTATAATTACGTCATTTCGGCCATAACGACATTTACTAGTTTGATATATGTTGCAATTCAGGCAAGTATTGGAAATAGCACTGCTGTGGAAACAAAAGATAAAAATTACGAGGATTTCAAGGTATTATTTTTATGGGGAATGTGGCTAGTGGGCTGGTGCAGTATTTGCTTTATGTGCTTGTTTCAAGACTTTATGATTTTATGGCTGGGAGAGGATTTGCTTTTTCATATCAGCATTGTGTTGACTCTTGTATTGAGGTTTTTCTTTGAACAGATAAGGAGAACAGTCACCGTATATAAGGATGCAATTGGCATGTGGCGGGTAGATAAATGGAAACCAATAGTTGGGTGTTTGGTAAACCTTTTTTTGAATGTGATTTTAGTAAAAAAAATCGGTGTTGCAGGCGTGGCGATTTCAACAATTATTAGTTGCGTATGTATTGAACTTCCCTGGGAAACGCATGTTTTGTTTAAGTTCTACTTTTTGAAAAGTGAAATTAAGTATTATTTGAAGATGCTCTTATATATTTTTGAAGTTGGAATCCTCGGAGTGATTACATATATGATTTGTAATATATTACCCTTTTATGGATTCCAGGCAATAGTGGTTAAGTTAGTTATCTGTTGCTTGGTGCCTAACATACTGTTTGTTTTAATAAATCACAGAAATCCAAGTTATAAGAAAGGATTAGAAATGCTGAAGAAAGCATTTAGGCTGCTTACCAGTGACACCGCCGCCAGAGGATGAGAACCCAATTTCCAATACTTAACACAATAAAGTCTGATTTTGGTACAGTCGGAAGTATTTACAACATTCAGCTTATTATATGCACGGACATGCTCTCTTGGAATGAAGTTGAATGCATGTTTGCGGATTTTGGCATAGTGCAACATTCGCTGTATCTGGAAAAATTGCCACTTAACTGTGCGCACGGTTCTTTGTGGGTAGCGCTGCAGGAACGCGGAGTAGAGTATCTTACATTAAACATAGCTATTCCTCCGCCAGTTCGGCGAATAGAGCCTCTGTGCTGCCGGTGAATAAGGTGCCGCCACCGCTTTCCAACTCCTCGATTGATGCTATGTGGTTTCCACATTGGACCTTTCCTCCGGGATTGCTGCTTCCTGCAGATGGGCGCCAATATAATACATTTTGCTGTCTGGTATCTGATCTATGAGATTTTTGGCGAGTTCTTTATGGCTCATGATGAACGCTTTCCTTATGGGGCTTATGAAAGTATAACATATCATTCCCAATCTTCCAATAGAGTATTTGCTATAACAGATATTCCGCCAATTGGCAATTGGCTAATTGATAAATTCATGCAGGACCTCAATATTAAATAAGAACAAACTTTCTCTGGCTTTTGCTCACAGTTTGTGATAACATGAAACAACAGAAGCGGAGGTATTCTCATGTTTGATTTAGCCCAATTTAATGACTATAGAGAAGATAATCGCCGGGAAGTAAAAAAGGCCAAAGGAGGGCTGCCCGATTCCATATGGAGCACCTACTCTGCATTTGCAAATTGCTATGGAGGTGTAATCATTCTTGGCGTGAAAGAGAATGAGGATGGAAGCTGGCGGACCACAGGCCTGCAGGATGAAAACAGACTTCGGAGAGATTTTTGGAATAATGTCAACAACCGGCAAAAGGTGAGCGCCAACCTATTGTCAGACCGAGATGTACAGACATATCACGTAGGGGCAGATACGATCATGGTGATCAATGTGCCCAGCGCTAAGAGGGAGCAGAGGCCTGTATACGTTGGAGAAGATATGTTCAAAGGCACCTATCGGCGCAACTGGGAGGGAGATTATCACTGCACGCCCAGTGAGGTGAAAGCCATGCTCCGCGACCAGACCGAAGATACTATGGATATGAAAGTGCTCGAAGAGATGTCCATGGATGCACTTAATAAGGAAACGGTACATGCCTACCGCAACCGCCACATGGCCTATCGCCGGGAGCATGTTTGGGAACAGCTGGAAGACGAGGCCTATCTGGAAAGAATCGGGGCGGCCCGGATGCTTAGGGCAGATGGCAGACTGCATCCCACAGCGGCGGGCCTTTTGATGTTCGGGGACGAGTATAAGATTCTGTACGAATATCCGGAATATTTCCTTGACTACAGGGAACTGCTGGATCCGGCGATTCGATGGACGGATCGCCTGCAGTCCAGTTCCGGAGACTGGACTGGCAATCTGTTTGACTTCTTTTTCAGAGTATATGGAAAGCTGGTGAAAGATGTTAAAATACCTTTTAGGCTCGAAGGGGCGGTAAGGATTGATGACACGCCTGTACACAAGGCAATCAGGGAGGCGCTTGCAAATTGTCTTGTGAATACGGATTTTTATCTGCCGCGAGGCGTTGTCATAAAGAAAGATGCTGAAAGTATTATTATGGAAAATCCCGGAAGCATACGCACCGGCAAGAGTCAGATGCTGAAAGGCGGCATATCTGATCCAAGAAATAAAGCGCTTATGAAGATGTTAAATATGATTGGCATCGGGGAACGCGCAGGAAGTGGTGTGCCGAATATATATTCTGTCTGGGAGAATCAGGGCTGGATTGCACCGGAGGTAATAGAAGAATATGCGCCGGACAGGACAATTTTAAAGCTGTCATTTGTCAATGCAAATGTAAAAAGAGTAACGGAAAAAAGTGACAGAAAAAAAGTGACAGAAAAAAGTGACAGAAAAAAAGTGACAGAAAAAACAGAGAAACAAATGGAATATATTTTAGCCAGGATGCAGCTAGGAGTGGAATATAAAGTAGAGGAAGCGGCTCAGTGGCTGAATGTCGGGAGGACAAGGGCAAGAACATTGCTGAAAATGCTGGTTGCCGATGGGAAGATATCGGAGACAGGCGCAACTAAGATGAAAAGATATTGGAGGCGGTAAGGGGGTTTTCCGGCAGTGCTGCGTCCTCTCTTGGATGATTAGGAGTGGATCAGATTTGAAAATCATATATTTTCAACTAACTGCGGAAAGAACTATCGAAATTGCTGAAAAAAATTGCTGATAAAAATTTAAAAATTCAAAAATTTCTAAAAAAAGAGTTGCAAAAAATCTGAAAAGCCTGTATAATAAAAAACAGTTCTGCCGAGGCGCCCTTTGCGAATGGCAGAAGATGCAAAATATGTTTTTGAAATAAGCTTCTGTGGCTCAGTTGGTAGAGCGATTGATTCGTAATCAATAGACCACGGGTTCGAGTCCCGTCAGAAGCTTTTATGCTGTCTTTTTTATCTTTATCAAACGCCTGGTCTCGGCATTCGTGACCAGGGCAGGGATATGTAAGGCCGGAAAGCGGAAGCTTTTTTGGCCTTTTGTTGTAATCGTGATCACATCTTGAACCGTATCCGGATCTGATGCTCCACGGCCTGAATGGACTTGTAGAAGACCAGAGCAATGATGCACAGCACGATGATACTGGTAATCACCATGTCCAGCTGGAATACCTGGGATCCATATATGATCAGATAGCCTAGCCCCCGTCTCGCCGCTAAGAATTCCCCGATGATGACGCCTACCAGAGCCAGGCCGATATTTACCTTGGCGGTACTGAGCAATATGGGTACGGAGCCAGGCAGCACGACTTTCAGGAAAGCGTCCTTTCTGCTGCCGCCCAGGGTGTAGATCAGAGTGATTTTCTCGCTGTCCACCTGCTGGAAGCCGGTGTAAAAACTGATGATGGAACCGAACACAGCCACTGACATGCCTGCCACAATGATGGTGCGCGTTCCCGTGCCCAGCCATACGATAAACAGCGGTGCCAGCGCCGACTTGGGCAGGCTGTTGAGCACTACCAGATAGGGTTCCAAAATCTCGGACAGCTTTCTGGAGTGCCACAGCATGGTGGACACAAGGAGGCTGAATGCGATCACCAGCAGGAAGCTGAGCAAAGTCTCAAGCAGCGTCACGCCAATGTGGGAGAGCATGGAATTGTTCCGGATCTGATCTGCAAAGCAGCGTAGGACCCGGCTGGGGCTGGAGAAGAAAAAGCTGTCGATCCACCCCTTATCTGCGCTGACTTCCCAGAGAACCAAAAAAAGGACGAAAAGAAACGTCCGCCAGGAAGCGATCTCGTGATGGTGTCTTTTGTGCTTTCTGATGAATTCTTCCTGTTTTGTCAGTTCTGTGCCGGCACGTTTCCTCTTTTTGGGTTTCGATTCCGGTTTTCGTTTCGATTCAGCTTTCATGTGTCAGATCCTCCCATAGCATATTGAAATACTGCTGGAATTCCGGGGCGTTCCTGGCGGCCAGAGGCGAATCGTCCGCCAGTGTCAGGTGGACATTTACCTGATTTTTGACGACAGCGGGTCTGCCGGAGAGGACGATGATCCGGTCAGCCAGGCTGATGGCCTCGGACAGATCGTGGGTGATGATGATCATAGTTTTTCCCGCGGCGCGGATCAGGCGGCAGATATCTGCGGACACGAAGAGCCTGGTCTGATAGTCCAGAGCGCTGAAAGGTTCATCCAGCAAGAGCAGCTGGGGCTCCAGGGCCAATGTACGGATCAGCGCCGCCCGCTGTTTCATGCCGCCCGAAAGCTCGTCAGGGCGTTTATCCTTAAATTTATCCAGTCCGTAGTCCTTTAGGAGCCGGTCCACTGCCTCCAGACGCCGGGGAGTCATTTTGTGATTCAGCTCCAGACCCAAGGTCACATTCCGGTAGACGGTGCGCCATTCAAAGAGGTGGTCCCGCTGAAGCATGTATCCGATTTTTGGATAGTGCAGGGAGCCGTCGGGATTGTTTACCAATATGGTGCCTTCCTCCGGGGACAGGAGGCCCGCGATGATGGATAGCAGTGTGGATTTTCCGCAGCCGCTGGGGCCTACGATGGCGATGAACTCACCCTCCCTTACGCCAAATGAGATGTCCTTTAACGCCTTGGTCTCACCGTGCAGATTATGATAGGAATAGCCAATGTTCTTTAATTCCAGGATATTTGTCATAGATGCCATTCCCGTTTCCTTTTTCTTATATCATATGAAAGGCAGCGGGCAGGGGTTCTTGCCGGCCTGATTTTCGTGAGAAATTTCAGATAGGGCTGATTGGGAAAAAAGGAATTGTGAAAAAAGCCGGCTTGCTATAATCAGACATGCGTGATAGAATGGAACAAGTGTATTTTGATGAGAAGATAAAGACGGGAGGAAGATATGGCACAATTATGGGGCGGGCGCTTTACGAAAGCAACGGACAGAACGGTCTGCGACTTCAATGCTTCCATACGCTTTGACAGGCGCTTATTTCATGAGGATATTGAGGGCAGCATGGCCCATGTGACCATGTTGGCCAGGCAAAAAATCCTTACGGAAAGAGAGCGGGATGAAATCCTTAAAGGGCTGTCCGGAATCCGTGAGGATGTAGACAATGGTAAGCTGGATATTGATGAGACCTGCGAGGATATTCACAGCTTCGTGGAGGCGGAGCTGATCCGCCGCATCGGCGATACGGGCAAGAAGATGCACACCGGCAGAAGCCGCAATGATCAGGTGGCGCTGGACATGCGACTCTATATGAGAAAGCATGTGATCCGGGCAGACGGGCTGCTGAGGGAGCTTCTCACAGTGATTCTTGCCGTTATGGAGGAGAATTTGGGAACTTATATGCCTGGGTTCACCCATCTGCAGAAAGCGCAGCCTACCACATTGGCCCATCATTACGGCGCTTATTTTGAGATGTTCCGGCGGGACAGACAGCGTATGGCGGATATTTACAGGAGAATGAATTACTGTCCTTTGGGAGCCGGAGCCCTGGCGGGGACTACATATCCCCTGGACCGGGAATACACGGCCTCTCTGATGGGATTTGCGGGACCTACCCAAAACAGCATGGATTCCGTGTCGGACAGGGATTATCTCATCGAATTCCTGAGCGCGCTGTCCACGGTCATGATGCACCTGAGCCGCTTTAGCGAGGAGATTATCATCTGGAACTCCAACGAGTACCAGTTTGTTGAGATAGATGATGCCTATTCCACCGGAAGCAGTATCATGCCCCAGAAGAAGAATCCGGATGTGGCAGAGCTGATCCGGGGCAAGACGGGCCGGGTCTACGGAGCGCTCATGGCGCTGCTTACCACCATGAAAGGCATACCCCTTGCATATAATAAGGATATGCAGGAAGACAAGGAGCTGACTTTCGACGCCATAGATACCGTGGAGGACTGTCTGACTTTGTTTGCCGGTATGCTGCGCACTATGCGGTTTCGCAAAGAGCGGATGGCCGCCAGCGCTATGAACGGCTTTACCAATGCCACGGACGCTGCGGACTATCTGGTGGGAAAGGGAGTGCCTTTTCGGGATGCCCACGGTATCATCGGCAGGCTGGTGCTGTACTGCGTGGAGAAGAAGACCTCCATTGACAGGCTTTCTCTGGAGGAGCTTCAGGGAATCAGCGATAAATTTGAGGAGGATATTTACGATGCGGTCTCTCTGGAGACCTGTGTGGAGAAGCGTCTGACCATCGGCGGCCCGGGGCAGGAGGCCATGAAAGCAGTGATTGGGAAGCACAGGGCATATCTTGAGGAGGGGACTCTGCGAGATTCGGAATGACAGGGGCCCGATGTGCAGCAGGAAACAGGTATTTACGGATACGTGAGGAATTACATAGCAAGATGAAGGAGGAGACAAGGATGAGCGATAAGTTAAAGGTAGGTATTTTAGGCGGGACAGGCATGGTAGGGCAGCGCTTTATTGCCCTGCTTGAGAACCATCCATGGTTTGAGGTGACCACCATAGCGGCAAGCCCACGCTCTGCGGGCAAGACCTATGAGGAGGCGGTGGCCGGCAGATGGAAGATGGACACACCCATGCCGGAAGCCGTAAAGAAGCTGACAGTCATGAATGTAAACGAGGTGGAGGCAGTGGCTTCCAAAGTGGATTTCGTGTTCAGCGCCGTGGATATGTCCAAGGATGAGATCAAGAAGATCGAGGAGGCATACGCGAAGACAGAGACGCCCGTGGTGTCCAACAACAGCGCCCACAGATGGACGCCCGATGTGCCCATGATGGTGCCGGAGATCAATCCGGAGCATATGGCAGTCATTGCGTCTCAGAAAAAGCGCCTTGGCACAAAGCACGGTTTTGTGGCCGTAAAGCCCAACTGTTCCATCCAGAGTTATGCTCCCGTACTCACCGCATGGAAAGAGTTCGAGCCGGTGGAAGTGGTGGCCACCACTTACCAGGCGATTTCCGGGGCGGGCAAGACTTTTCAGGACTGGCCGGAGATGGTGGGCAATGTCATTCCCTACATCGGCGGCGAGGAGGAGAAGAGCGAGAAAGAGCCTCTGCGTATCTGGGGAAAGGTGGAGGACGGCGTCATTGTGCCTGCGGACGGTCCCTTGATCACCTGCCAGTGTATCCGGGTACCGGTGCTGAACGGACATACCGCGGCCGTGTTTGTGAAATTCAGGAAAAAGCCCTCAAAAGAGCAGCTGATCGAAAAACTGCGGGAATTCAGCGGAGAGCCCCAGAGGCTGGGACTGCCCAGCGCACCCAAGCAGTTTATCCAGTATCTGGAGGAGGACAACAGACCTCAGGTGACATTGGACGTGGACTTTGAGAACGGTATGGGTATCAGCGTGGGACGGCTTCGCGAGGATACGGTATATGATTACAAATTCGTCGGCCTGTCCCATAATACGGTCAGGGGCGCAGCGGGCGGAGCGGTTCTCTGCGCAGAGCTTCTCAAGGCAAACGGATACATCAGTAAAAAGTAAAGAGGGAAATTAAGGAAGCAGCTTAGTGGGAAAGAGTTTATTTATCGCGGAAAAGCCCAGCGTGGCAAGAGAGTTCGCAAATGCCTTAAAAGTGAATACCACCTCCAGGGACGGCTATCTGGAATCGGCGGATACCATTATCACCTGGTGCGTGGGCCATCTGGTCACCATGAGCTACCCGGATGCATACGACGAAAGATACAGGCGCTGGAGCTTTGATACCATTCCTTTTTTACCGGAGGAATTTAAATACGAGGTCATTGAAAGCTCCAAAAAGCAATATACTATTGTGAGCTCTCTGATGAAACGCCCGGATGTGACCACCATTTATGTGTGCACAGACTCCGGACGGGAGGGAGAGTATATTTACCGGCTTGTGGAGCAGATGTCCGGCGTGAAAGGCAAAGAGCGCAAAAGAGTCTGGATTGATTCCCAGACAGAGGAAGAAATCCTGAGAGGGATCCGGGAGGCAAAGGATTTAAAGGAGTATGATAATCTCAGTGCCGCCGCGTATCTGCGGGCCAAAGAGGACTATCTGATGGGCATCAACTTCTCCCGGGCGCTTACATTGAAGTACGGAAATACGGTAAAAGATTACCTGAAACGCGACAAAGCAGTGATTTCCGTCGGCCGGGTCATGACCTGCGTGCTGGGAATCATTGTGAACAGGGAGCGGGAAATCCGTTCTTTTGTAAAGACACCTTTCTACCGGGTGTTGGGCAATTTCAGGCTTCAGGACCGGGTCTTTGCGGGAGAATGGAGGGCGGTGGGCGGACCGGGGACGAATCCCCCGGAGTCTGCCTGGTACAATTCTCCGAAGCTATATAAGGAGAACGGTTTCAAAGAAGAGGCGGATGCAAAGCGGCTCATCGCTCATCTGGAGGAGCAGCCGGCAGGCGATAGCCTGGTGGAGAGCATAAACAGGAAAAAAGAGAACAAGAACCCGCCGCTGCTCTATAATCTGGCGGAGCTGCAAAACGACTGCTCCAAGCTCTTTAAGATCAGCCCGGACGAGACCCTGCGGGTGGTGCAGGAGCTGTATGAGAAAAAGATGGTCACATATCCCAGGACGGACGCAAGGGTACTGTCCACAGCAGTGGCAAAAGAGATACATAAAAACATCGGCGGGCTGCGGGGCTTTGGGCCGGCGGCAGGCTTTGCCGGGGAGATTCTGAGCAAAGGCAGTCATAAAGGCATTGAAAAGACCAGATACGTAAACGATAAGCAGATTACAGATCACTATGCCATCATACCCACGGGCCAGGGACTGAACAGCTTAGGCGGGCTGGCGCCGCTTTCCGCCAAGGTCTATGAGCTCATTGTGCGCAGATTTTTAAGTATCTTTTATCCCCCTGCGGTATATCAGAAATTCGCCCTGTGCATCCGGGTAAAGGAAGAACGCTTCTTTGCCAATTTCAAGGTACTGGTGGAAGAGGGGTATCTGAAAGTGGCAGGAAAGAGACCTGCTGGGCAGGATAAGACAACTGCCGGAAACAAAACGCAGAGTGCGGAAAGCGCCGGAGAGGCCACGGGAAGCGCCCTGGCCCAGGGGACAAAAAAAGAAAATGCCGAGAATCAGGAGACGGAGATACAAGGAGACGAGGCTTTCATAAAGCTGCTGGGCGCTTTAAAAAAAGGCGATAAGCTGTCAGTGGAGTCTTATGAAGTGAAAGAGGGAGAGACATCGCCGCCTAAGCGTTATACTTCCGGCAGCATCATTTTAACCATGGAGAATGCAGGACAGTTTATAGAGGACGAGGATCTGCGGGCCCAGATCAAGGGAAGCGGTATCGGCACCAGCGCCACCAGGGCGGAAATCCTGAAAAAGCTGGTGAATATCGAATATTTGGCCCTGAACAAGAAGACCCAGATTCTGACGCCTACCTTGATGGGAGAGATGATATACGATGTGGTGGGAAGCTCTATCAAGGCGCTGTTGGATCCGTCTCTGACAGCCAGCTGGGAGAAAGGGCTGACGCTGGTGGCTGACGGAGCGATTACGTCAAAGGAATACATGGACAAGCTGAACGGATTCGTGGGCCGCAGAACAGAGTATGTGAAACAGCTGCGCAACCAGGGGGCTTTGTTTACCCAGTTCCAGGCAGCGTCGGCTAACTATAAGGCAGTAGCCCGCTAGAAAAAGGACAAATGATGGGGACAAGTGTAAATGACAGAAAATCTGTCCGGGGAGAGGATTAAAAGATGGAAAATAGAATCACAGTTTCGGAATTATTTGATTTAAAGGAAACCATCGGGGCGAAATTGCTGGAGGAAGTCACATACCCCTGGGAGGCGCTTCCGAAGATACATGACTTTATCATCCGCCTGGGAGAGAGCCTCCCTAAGGATATCTATGAGGAAAGAGGAGATCATATCTGGGTGGCAAAGTCCGCTAAGGTAGCGCCCACGGCCTGTCTGAACGGGCCCTTGATCATAGATGAGGAGGCGGAAGTCCGCCACTGCGCTTTTGTGCGGGGGAATGCCATTGTGGGAAAGGGCGCCGTGGTGGGGAATTCCACGGAGCTAAAGAATGTAATTCTCTTCAATAAGGTGCAGGTGCCCCACTATAATTATGTGGGGGACAGTATCCTGGGCTATAAATCCCACATGGGCGCAGGCTCCATCACCTCCAATGTGAAGAGCGATAAGACTCTGGTAGTGGTAAAGGGCGGAGGAATCGCCATTGAGACCGGTTTAAAGAAAATGGGGGCTATGCTGGGGGACAATGTAGAGGTAGGCTGTAACAGTGTCTTAAATCCGGGAACGGTCATAGGCAGAAACACAAATATCTATCCCGGTTCCATGGTGCGCGGGGTGATCCCCGGGGGAAGCATCTATAAGAAAGCCACGGAAATCGCGGAAAAGCATTGGGAACACACTTCCGCGTAATTTTACAAAAAAATACTGGATTTTTTCCCATAAATATGAGAGAATGAAAGAGACAAACTGGAAATCAATTTCCAAAGGGACAAACAATGGAGAGGACGCGTCTGCGGACTTTCCTTTGTCATGAATAATAACATACATAATCGAAAGGAGATTTCACATGATTTATTCAAAGGAAGTTGAAGAAATGTGCACAGTCGCTCAGGGTGTGCATCATGGTTGTGCGCCTATCCCCGAAGAAGCCAAGTGGGTTCAGGCGAAAGAAGTCAAGGATATTTCCGGCCTGACACACGGCGTGGGCTGGTGCGCTCCCCAGCAGGGCGCCTGCAAGCTGACGCTGAACGTAAAGGAAGGCATCATCCAGGAGGCACTGGTGGAAACCATCGGCTGCTCCGGCATGACCCATTCCGCCGCCATGGCCTCTGAGATTCTTCCCGGCCTGACTGTTATGGAAGCTCTGAACACTGACCTTGTGTGCGACGCTATCAACACTGCTATGAGAGAACTGTTCCTGCAGATTGTCTACGGACGTTCCCAGAGCGCATTCTCCGAGGACGGACTTCCGGTAGGCGCCGGTCTGGAGGATCTGGGCAAGGGCCTCAGGAGCCAGGTTGGTACTATGTACGGCACATTGAAGAAAGGCCCCCGCTATCTGGAGATGGCAGAGGGTTATGTGACCGGTATTGCTTTGGATAAGAATGATGAGATCATCGGATACCAGTTCGTGAATCTTGGAAAGATGACCGACTTCATCAAGAAGGGCGATGATCCCAACACAGCATACGAGAAAGCCAAAGGTCAGTATGGCCGCGTTGACGATGCCGTGAAGATTATCGATCCCAGGAAAGAGTGATAAAAGGATAAAGGAGGACAGGAAAAATGGCTTTGTTTGAATCATATGAAAGACGTATTGATAAAATTACACAAGTTCTGAATAGCTATGGCATCTCCTCTATCGAAGAAGCAGAGAAGATCACCAAAGATGCAGGCCTTGACGTATACGAGCAGGTAAAGAAGATTCAGCCCATCTGCTTTGAGAACGCCTGCTGGGCTTATACCGTAGGCGCTGCCATCGCCATCAAGAAAGGCTGCCGCAAGGCTTCCGAGGCTGCTGCGGCAATCGGTGAGGGGCTTCAGGCGTTCTGTATCCCCGGTTCTGTTGCTGATACCCGTAAAGTAGGTCTGGGGCATGGCAACCTGGGCAAGATGCTTCTGGAAGAGGATACAGACTGCTTCTGCTTCCTGGCAGGACATGAGTCCTTTGCTGCAGCAGAGGGGGCTATCGGTATTGCAGAGAAAGCAAATAAGGTCCGTCAGAAGCCGTTGCGCGTTATCCTGAATGGCCTTGGCAAGGATGCGGCGAAGATTATTTCCCGTATCAACGGATTCACTTTCGTGGAGACAGAGTACGATCCTTATACCAATGAGGTTAAGGAAATCGAGAGAATCCCTTATTCCGAGGGGCTTCGCTCCAAGGTGAACTGCTACGGTTCCAACAGCGTTCCCGAGGGCGTTGCCATCATGTGGAAAGAGAATGTGGATGTATCCATCACCGGCAACTCCACCAATCCCACCAGATTCCAGCATCCCGTTGCAGGTACCTACAAGAAAGAGAGAACGGAAGCCGGCAAGAAGTACTTCTCCGTTGCGTCCGGCGGCGGCACAGGACGTACCCTGCATCCCGATAATATGGCGGCAGGCCCTGCTTCCTACGGCTTTACCGATACATTAGGACGTATGCATTCTGACGCACAGTTTGCAGGTTCTTCCTCTGTTCCGGCACATGTGGAAATGATGGGTCTCATCGGTATGGGCAACAACCCTATGGTGGGCGCTACCGTGGCTGTGGCAGTGAGCATCGAAATGGCGGCGGCAGAGGGAAGATTTTAATCAGGAAATGTGGTTAAGGCAATAGCATTAAGCCTCCCCTGGAGATATCCGGTGGGAGGCTTTTTATATCTGCAGCTATCCTAAATTATCCTAAATCTTCTCTTAATTTTTTAATTTCCTATGGAAATCCGGCCGACACTATTGTATAATAAAGGATAGTGAATATCCTTAAGAAAAAACAGAGTAGGGGGATGGCGAATGGGTAAGAAGATTTGTCCTATATGCGGGTATCGGGATGAGGGAGACGCTGCTTACTGCAGGGAGTGCGGGGCGAAGATGGCAGATAGCGGGGACGATGTATGGTCTGCCTATGAACAGAGAGGGCAATACAGCAGCTATCAGGAGAATCCGTCGCAGGCTTCTTCCGGCGACGGCACAGGGCAGTACAGCGGTTATCAGGGAAATCCGTCGCAGGCTTCAGGCAGCAGTGCAGGGCAGTACAGCAATTACCAGGATTATACGTCGAAAATTCCGTATCAGAACACGGATGATTATGGAGCCGGCAGCGGGGCCAATGGTCTTCAGATCGCGGGAATGGTATGCGGCATCCTGGCAATATGTTCCTGCTGCTGTTACGGCGTTCCGGCTGTGGTGCTGGGGATAGCAGGCATTATCTGTGCCGCGATGGGCAATAAGTCCAGTAAAAATGGCGTTGGGACGGCAGGTATGGTGTGTTCTGTTATCGGCCTGACTCTGGGAGTCTTGGCTTCGGTGTATTATGGTATGGTAATCAGCCAGCTGATACAGATGGATTATATGGACGAAATCCTGGATATGATGTAGACAGCTGCCATGGATAAAAAGAGGACGCTGGAGACAGAATTGTTTTATATAGGGCTTATCTTTCTGGGCATAGGGGCCGGAGCATGGGCAGTATACCGTTTTGGGGTCGGGATACCGAGTATGCCTTGCTTTTTTGACAGGGTATTCGGTATGTATTGTCCCGGATGCGGCGGAACCAGGGCGCTGACAGCGCTGCTGCATGGCAGGGTGCTGGAGGCTGTGGGGTATCATCCGCTGATTCCTTATGCCGTGGTGGTGGGCGGCGGTTTTATGGTGACCCAGGGGCTGGAGCGGCTGGGCGTGGGGCATGTGAAAGGCTGGAGATACCACAGTTGGTATCTGTATGTGGGGATCGGTCTGATTGTCCTGAACTTTATCGGGAAAAATATGTTCCGGCTCATATGGGGGATTACGATGTAGGTTTTTAACAAAAATAAAAACAGAAGATATGGAGGTAACAGAAATGGACAGAAAAGCGACAGGAGTCGTGGCTTATCTGACAATTGTAGGGTGGTTCGTGGCCTATTTCGCGGGAGACAGGGAGGAGGCAAAGTTCCATTTGAACCAGGCACTGGTGGTAAATCTGGCGTTTATCGTTCTATGGATTCTGGGATATATTCCCATTGTCAGATGGTTCGTGTGGATTATAAGGATTCTACTGTTCATCATGGGTGTCCTGGGAGTCATATATGCCATTCAGGATCAGGACAAGGAGATTCCGCTGTTAGGAATTATTAAGCTGTTGAAGTGAGATTGCTGAAGTGACGGAGAATGGAAAGACCCATCGGCGTATGCCGATGGGCTTTTCATTTTGGCTGGTATTCGATACTCAGGTCAGCATCTGTAGGTTCTTCCCCATGGAGGAAAGAAATGATGATCTGGATTCGCTTATAAGCTCTGGAATAGTTCTGCTTAGCGTATTCGGCGGTGGCTTCGTCATACTTGTCTCCGCCATAGGCACTGTGATAGTTCTTCACGGCCTCAGTCATATACTCGCTGGATTCCTCTGCCAAATTTTCCAGATAGTCGAATTCTTCCGGAAAATCCAGCCTGGCAAAGCCCTGGAAAGTGCTGTCCAGATCGTCCAGGCAGGCAAGCAGCTGCGCGGTTGCGTCATCGGACTGGGCGTCGATCTGATTGATGGAACTGTCTATTTCGGAAATTCTGGTACAGAAGTCGTCTATGCTTTTCTTGAACCGGGTCAGTTCGGTATCCTCGCCGCAGGCCGTCAGTATAACAGCGGCAAGAAACACCAAAAGGACGGTATGTATCTTTTTATTCACTTGATTTGACCTCCAATTTCATGCGCTTCAAACAAAATACTATTAAAATTTACCACATTTTGCCTATTTCTGCAACAGTTTTTATAGATAAATGGATAAATCCGCCCCTTTACGATTAAATTGTGTCTATGGTACAATATATCCATGTTTTGCGTGGGGCAGAAAATGAAGAGTGGCATAAGCGCCATGTGCGATGCTGCACACATATTATTAGAGTCTGGGGTGTTTTATAGACCTGTTAAAGACCTGGGGAATGGCGGATGTAAGACAGCGGGAAATCCCATTCCGGAACTGAGGACGAGATGACAAAAAAAGAATTTGACAAAATTGCGAAATCGTATATTTATTTGGACGGGGCTACCGGCTCCAACCTGGTGAGGGCGGGAATGCCCTCAGGCGTCTGCCCGGAGCTGTGGATTCTGGAGCATAAGGACGTGATGCTAAAGCTCCAGAAGCAGTATGTGGCTGCCGGCGCGGATATCCTGTATGTGCCAACCTTTACGGCCAACAGGATCAAGCTGGCGGACTATGGGCTGGAGGGGCGTCTGGAGGAGATGATAAAGGAACTGACAGCCATTTCCAGGCAGGCGGCCTCTGAGGCGGACAGGCCGGTATATCTGGCAGGAGACCTGACAATGACAGGGCGGCAGCTTTCTCCCATTGGGGAGATGGAGCTGGAGGAGCTGGTTGAGGTCTATAAGGAGCAGATCGTGGCGCTTCGGGACGCCGGGGCAGATCTGCTTGTGGTGGAGACCATGATGAGTCTGGCAGAGACCAGGGCCGCGCTGATTGCAGCGAAAGAGGTCTGCGATCTGCCGGTGATGGTGACCATGACCTTTGAGACGGATGGCAGGACGCTTTACGGGACGGATGCCAGGACTGCGGCCGTTGTGTTGGAGGCCCTTGGGGCTGCTGCCATCGGGGCAAACTGTTCCACGGGGCCGGCCGCAATGAAGCAGGTCATAGCCGATATGGCCGGCTGCGCAGGGATTCCCATTATTGCAAAGCCCAATGCAGGTCTGCCTTTTCTGGACGCGGACGGAAAAACCAATTATGATATGGACGCGGAAGAGTTCGCGGAGGAGATGGCGCTGCTGGCCCGGGCCGGAGCCACCATTCTGGGGGGCTGCTGCGGGACAACGCCGGAGCATATAAAAAGACTTCATGACAGCATTGGGACAGGCCCTGTACCCGAGAGAAAAGACAGGAAAGAGGGAATCCGGTGCCTGACTTCGGAACGCCGGACGGAAAGCTTCGGGTTGGACGATAATTTCCTCATAGTGGGTGAGAGAATCAATCCTACGGGCAAGAAGCTGCTGCAGGCGCAGCTGCGGGACGGAATTTTTGACAAGGTGACGCAGTTTGCGGAGGAGCAGGAGCGCTGCGGCGCGCGGATTCTGGACGTGAACATGGGCATGAGCGGCATTGACGAGAAAGAGACTATGCTGCGAGCCCTGGAGGAGATCGGCGGCGTGACCCATCTGCCCCTGTCCATAGATTCCAGCCATGTGGATGTGCTGGAGGCGGCGCTTCGCCATTATCCCGGCAGGGCGCTGGTGAATTCCGTTTCTCTGGAGACAGAGAAATATGAAAAACTCCTGCCTATCGTAAAGAAATACGGGGCCATGTTTATCCTGCTGCCTCTGTCGGATGAGGGACTGCCGAAAAGCCTGGAGGAGAAGATACATATCATTGAGACCATTCTGGAGAGGGCATATTCCCTTGGACTAAAAAAGGAAGATGTCATTGTGGACGGCCTGGTTTCTACAGTGGGCGCCAACAAAATGGCGGCGCTGGAGACCCTGGAGACCATCCGCTACTGCAGGGAGAGAGGGCTGGCCACCATCTGCGGCCTGTCCAACATTTCTTTTGGCATGCCTCAGCGGGGATATGTGAATGCTGTCTTTTTGACTATGGCCATCAGAGAGGGGCTGACTATGGCCATTGCAAATCCCTCTCAGGAGCTGCTGGTTGCCTGCAGCCTTGCATCGGATCTGCTCCTTGGAAAAGAAAATGCTGATGTACGATATATCGAATATTCCGGTGTCCTGGACGAAAAAAGGGAGAGGGAAAAGGAACAGGCGCTTGCCCGGACAAAATGTGTAAATGTCTCTGAGAATCAAAGGCCGGAAGCCAGGACGGGGAAGAGGCCGGATCATAAGGCAGAAAAGCCGGATGACAGCAGGTCAGAAGAGCGAGAGGATCACGATGCCGATTTCCGGAGTACGGCCCAACCCCGGAGTATAGGTCAAGCCGGGAGTAAAGCCCTGCCTCATAACACAGCCATAAAGCCGGCTCCACAGACAGAAGAGCAGAACCCTTACCGGAGGTTGCTGTACCACTGCGTCCTGAAAGGAAATCGCGGCGGCATCGCGGCGCAGACCAGGGAAGCCCTGGCTCAGGGCGAGGAGCCTCGGGCGCTGCTGCATGAGGCGCTGCTGCCGGCCATCAATGAAGTGGGCGAACTGTTCGACAAGGGGAAGTATTTTCTCCCCCAGCTGATTGCCAGCGCAGAGGCCATGAAGAACGCCATCGGGGTTCTGGAGCCGCTTCTGCTGAAAGAGAGAAATGGGGACGGCATGCCCGTAGTCGTCATCGCCACCGTGGAGGGGGACATTCATGACATCGGGAAGAACCTGGTGGTGCTGATGCTGAAGAACTACGGCTTTCAAGTCATTGACCTGGGCAAAGATGTGTCAGGGGAAGAAATCATCCGTGCCGCCAGAGAGAACGATGCCGACATCATCGCGCTGTCGGCGCTGATGACTACCACCATGCAGCGCATGCGGGAGGTAGTCGCCCGTGTCAGAGAAGAAAATTTGAAAGCGAAAGTCATGATCGGAGGAGCGGTTATCACTCAGGAGTACGCGGATGAGATCGGCGCAGACGGCTATTCCGCGGATGCAGCGGAGGCAGTGAAGTTGGCGCAGAGGCTTGTGCGGGAAAAAGCTGCCGAATAAAACAGTATCGGAGGTTTGTTATGGGTTTCTTTTTCAACAGCGGTTTCTTTGAAATATGCTTTATGACAGTGTTTCTTCTGGTGATCGCCGTGTTTGTCGTGAATGCGGTGCGCGCAGTCACCCAGTGGAATAAAAATAATCATTCCCCTGTACTGACAGTGGATGCAAAAGTGGTTTCGCGCAGGACATCCGTGAGAACCCATCATCATGGGGGCGATGCAGCCGGAACTGGCGGATATCATACATCCTCGTCCACAAGCTATTATGTTACGTTCGAAGTGGAGAGCGGAGACAGGATGGAATTTCATCTGACAGGATCCGAGTATGGTATGCTGGCGGAGGGAGATATGGGAAAACTCAGGTTTCAGGGAACCAGGTATCTTGGATTTGAAAGACGGCACGGCTGACTGCAGGGTGTCCCAGGCGGTTACAAGCATTGGAAAACATTCCGCAGGCGTGCCTTTGGAAAACGGATAGCATAGAAAATGTTGATTATAGAGGAGGAATATATATGATAGGAGCAGACGCTATCGTAAAATGTCTGGAGGAAGAGGGGGTGACTACTGTGTTCGGGTATCCCGGTGTAGCCATCTGCCCCTTTTACAATAGCATTCTGGAGTCGGAAATCAGGACGATCCTGATCCGCACGGAGCAGAACGCCGCCCATGCAGCAAGCGGTGTGTCCAGAATGACCGGAAAGCCCGGCGTGTGCGCGGTCACTTCCGGCCCGGGAGCCACCAATGTGATCACCGGCATTGCCACGGCCTTTGCGGACAGCATTCCCCTGATCTGTATCACCGGCCAGGTGAACAGCGAGCTCCTTGGCAGTGATGTGTTCCAGGAGGCGGATATCACCGGAGCCGTTGAGTCCTTTGTGAAATACAGCTACTTAGTAAAAAATGTGAACGATATCCCCAGGGTATTCAAGGAGGCGTTCCATATCGCCAATACGGGCAGGCGGGGGCCGGTGCTCATTGACGTGCCTATTGATATCCAGAATGCGGCGATCAGCAAATTCAAATATCCGGAGAGCGTGTCCCTGCGCACCTACAAGCCCACGGTGAAAGGCAATGCGGTGCAGATCAAAAAGGTGGTAAAGGAGTTGGAGAAAGCAAAACGTCCCCTTATCTGCGCCGGCGGCGGCGTACTGCTTGCCGAGGCTGAGGGAGAGCTGCGCCGGTTTGCGGAGACTCACAATATCCCCGTGGTGTCCACTATGATGGGAATCGGAGCCATGCCCACGGATCACCCCCTGTATTTCAGGATGGTGGGCAACAACGGCAAGGCTTATGCCAACCGTGCCATGAACGAGTCCGACCTGCTGATCATGGTGGGAGCCAGGGTGGCCGACAGAGCCGTGAACCAGCCGGATATGATCACCCGCGACAAGGTGCTGGTGCACATAGACGTGGATCCTGCGGAAATCGGCAAGAACGCAGGGCCTACCATACCGTTAGTGGGAGATGCGAAGCATATTTTTGAGGATCTGGAGAAAGAGGAGTTCACCTGCAGCTGTCAGGATTGGATAGATACCCTGAATGAGTACAGACGGGCTATGGCCACGAAGCGCATCCCCAATCCGGCCTATGTAGACCCCGCGAAGTTCATCATGCGGCTGACGGAGAAGATGCAGGAAGACGCCGTGTATGTGGCGGACGTGGGGCAGAACCAGATCTGGTCCTGCGGCTATGTGAAAGTGCGGAAAGGGAAGTTTTTCACCTCAGGAGGCATGGGCACCATGGGATATTCCATCCCTGCGGCCATGGGTGCCAAGGTGGCGGCTATGGACAGGCAGGTGGTGGCAGTCTGCGGCGACGGATCTTTCCAGATGTCCATGATGGAGCTGGCTACCATGTGCCAGCACAACATCCCTGTTAAGATCGTAGTGCTGAAGAATAATTACTTAGGGATGGTGCGCCAGTACCAGCATTTCACCTATAAGGATCAGTACTCCGTGGTGGATCTGTCCGGGAGCCCGGATTTGGAGAAGCTTTCCGCGGCTTACGGGATTCCGTTCCTGCGGCTGGAAAATATGGAAAAATGTGATGAGATTATTGAGGCTTTCCTGGAAAAGGATGAATCCATGCTGTTGGAATGCATCATTGATCCGATGGATTTGGTATAGCCGGGACTGGAAATGAAAGCATTCCGAGGAGATTGACACATGTGCCAATAGTGCCCATGGCACTTCGGAATGGTCAGATGCCATATCGGCGATGGGAGATATGCGGAGTAATTGCCGTAGGCGGCAATGGAAGTAGGAGGCTATTTATGAAGACGAGAATATATTCCGTGCTGGTGGAGAACCGCTCCGGCGTGCTGTGCAAGGTAGCCGGCCTGTTCTCCAGGCGGTGCTTTAACATTGACAGTCTGGTGGTGGGGGAGACGGATAACCGCGACGTATCCTGTATGACCATTGTCAGCAGCGGAGACGAGCGCACCATTGAGCAGATCGAGAAGCAGCTGAACAAGAAGCTGGATGTCATCAAGGTGAAGACCTTTGCGGAGCAGCAGTGCATCGCCAGAGAGCTGATGCTGATCAAGATCAAGTATAACAAGAACAACCGCCGGGAGATCATGGAGTTATGCGAGATTATGAAAGCCCAGATCGTTGACATGTCCAAGCATTTCATGATGATTCAGATCTGCGACGAACCGGAGAAGATAAAGCTCATGATCAAGATGCTTCAGACCATCAGCATCGTGGAGGTGGCCCGCACCGGGACGGTTGCGCTCTCTAAGTGCGCAGAGAACGATGAGGGCTGAATATCTTGACATTTCTGCCCGGACTTGCTATGATAACAAAAGGATTTTTTGGATAAACAGACGGATAGCGAACGTTTCCGCGAATGGCTGAAAACGGCATATAGTATGGAAGAAAGGCATTCCATGGAATATCGAAAAATGAGGAGAGGGTGGAAATCTGATGCAGAAGAAAGTATTTCAATTGCTGGTCAACAATACTTCCGGCGTTTTAAGCCGGATTTCAGGACTTTTTGCCAGGCGGGGGTATAATGTGGAGAGTATTACCGCAGGCGTGACCTCGGATCCCCGCATCACTCGTATTACCATTGTGGCTTCCGGCGACGACGAGATCCTGGAGCAGATCGAGAAACAGGTGTCCAAGTTGGAGGATGTGCGGAATATCAAAGAACTGAAGCCGGAAAAGAGCGTATACCGTGAGCTGATTATGGTCAAGGTGCGCGCCAGCGCGGAACAGAGGCAGGGTGTCATTTCGGTAGCGGACATCTTCCGGGCGAAGATCATTGATATCGCGCCGGAGAGCCTGATGATTGAGTTGACGGGCAACCAGCAGAAGATCGATGCTTTTATCGGGCTGCTGGAGGGATATGAGATACTGGAACTGGCCCGGACAGGCATCGCCGGATTGGGTCGCGGCACGGAGCCCGTGGTGCACTTTGACTGAGGGATTAGGTGCAGGAGGCTGCGGGAAGCACTTTCGCGTGGATAGATATTTGTCCCTTGCAGTATCAAATGGATGTCAGATTCGGCCAACATAAGACGGAATAGGACATACGGCATGATGCGCAGGAATGAACATAAATAAAAACCATAAAACGGAGGAAACGAAAATGGCAAAGATTTTTTATCAGGAAGACTGTAATCTGTCCCTTTTGGAGGGAAAGACCATCGCGATTATCGGCTACGGCAGTCAGGGACATGCCCATGCGCTGAACCTGAAAGAGTCCGGCTGTCACGTGATCATCGGCTTGTACGAGGGTTCCAAGTCCTGGGACAGGGCCGTGAAGCAGGGCTTCGAGGTGTTCACCGCCGCTGAGGCCGCGAAACAGGCGGATATCATCATGATCCTGATCAACGACGAGAAGCAGGCTGACCTTTATAAAAAGGACATTGAGCCCAACCTGGAGGAGGGCAATATGCTGATGTTCGCCCACGGCTTCAATATCCATTTCGGCTGCATCGTGCCGCCCGCCTATGTGGACGTGACCATGATCGCGCCCAAGGGGCCGGGACATACCGTGCGCAGCGAGTACCAGGAGGGCAAGGGCGTTCCCTGCCTGATCGCCGTGGAGCAGGATGCCACTGGCAAGGCCCAGGACATCGCCCTGGCATACGCCCTGGGCATCGGCGGCGCAAGGGCTGGCGTGCTGGAGACCACTTTCCGCACCGAGACCGAGACAGACCTCTTCGGCGAGCAGGCCGTGCTCTGCGGAGGCGTATGCGCTCTGATGCAGGCTGGATTCGAGACTTTGGTGGAGGCCGGATATGACGAGAGGAACGCATACTTCGAGTGCATCCATGAGATGAAGCTCATCGTAGACCTGATCTATCAGAGCGGCTTCGCCGGCATGCGCTATTCCATCTCCAACACGGCTGAGTACGGCGATTACATCACCGGGCCGAAGCTCATCACCGAGGAGACCAAGAAGACCATGAAGAAGATCTTAAGCGACATCCAGGACGGAACATTTGCCAAGGAGTTCCTGCTTGACATGTCCCCTGCCGGGAAGCAGGTGCACTTCAAGGCCATGCGGAAGCTGGCCAGCGAGCATCCCGCCGAGAAAGTGGGCGAGGAGATCCGCAAGCTCTACAGCTGGAACAATGAGGACGACAAGCTGATCAACAACTAATAGATTTCAAGTCAGAAAAATAACCGCAAACCAGGGAAACCCTCCGAAAGATTTCGGAGGGTTTCTTTTAAGGATTGCGTATGCTGGACTCTGTACCGTACCTGCGCCTCCACTGCGTAGGCGTCAATCCGGTTTCCTCAAAAAAAATATGGGAAAAATAATTAGAATCATTGAAACCACATGTACTGGAAATTAAGGAGATGGCGTCATCTGTGTATTCCAGATATTTTTTTGCCGTCTCGATCCGGAGGGAACGTAAGTGCTGAGGGAAAGAGCATTCGCAATATTTCGAAAAAATATGGCTGATATAAGAGTAATTCAGGTTCATTTTGTCGGCCAGGATTTTTAGTGAAAAATCAGGATCACGAAACGAACGGTTGATGTTCGAGAGCATGTTCAGGTAAATGGCTTCAGGAGAGTCTACGGCATTTGTATCGATTTGTTTCGGATTCAGAAAGTGGAAAAGGAGCATGAACATATGTTGGAGCGGAATAGCCTGGGCGGACAGTGTCTCAAAAGCAGGGATGTCCCGGCTCAGGCTTTCGGCAGCGCGGGTGAGTTTTTCCTTGGAAAGCCTGAAGCGCCGGGCCGCGGCACATGCCCTTTCCACAGAGTTCGCAGGATCTGCGGTATAGCCGCTAAAGCACAGGAACCCGCACTGTTTTCCTGAAATCTTATATAATGGGAATACATACTCTGTTACCCCGGCATAACAGGTTCCCAGAATGGCATGATTGGATGCTGCCGCAGCGACTTTTCCCTGCCGCGAGGCACAGTGTCCCCATGCCTGGTTAGAACGTTTTATTTCATTACAGATCTGACAGCTGTGCTGGTTATACTTAAGAAAATGGTGGAAATACATGCCAAGGGCACTTTCTGTCTGGTGCAGGGTGATATGGTATCCGAATGGCTCACTCTCCAGATATTTTATGTAATTACAGATGTCGTCAATCAGACGTTCTTCTAATTTTTGTCTATCCAAATTGTTATCCCCCCAATTACTTTTGCCTATAGTTGACAAATACTATACATGTATCATGATCATGGTAGCATGGAAATGGAAATTCTGTCAACAAAAAGAAAATATTTTGTGAAAAATAAGCATATAGAGCAAAAAAACAAAGGATGTAAAGAGAAAAATTTTGTATATTAGTAATATGAATTTACAAAGAACGAAGATCCAAAAGATTGAGGTATGGAGTTATATGAGGAGGATATCGATGGGAAAGACAAAAACAGGATCAAGAGGGATGGAAGTTAAAAAGAAACTGCGTCTTGCCAGACAGAATTGGGCGCTTTATCTGATGCTGCTCCCCGCAGCAGTCATGATCATCATTTTTTGTTATGCACCGATGTATGGCATTCAAATTGCATTTCGGGATTTCAATTTTGCGGACGGCATTGTAGGGAGCAAGTGGGCAGGGCTTAAATGGTTTCGGTATTTCTTCAATTCGGCGCAATTTTGGCCTGTTGTCCGCAACACATTGGTGATTAGCTTTTACAGTTTCCTTACATTTCCGATCCCCATTGTTTTTGCCTTGATCCTTCACAATATCGATAGCATGAAGTTCAAGCGCATCACGCAGACGATCACATATCTGCCGCATTTTATTTCCGTGGTGGTAGTGGTGGGGATGATTTATGCGTTTACCTCTTATAATTCAGGCTGGATCAATACAATGATTGAAGCTTTAGGGGGGCAGAGGGTCAACTTTATGGCAGAACCAGGCTTATACGCACATATTTATGTGTGGACGGGGGTATGGCAGGAGGTTGGCTGGGGAGCAATTATCTATATGGCGGCTCTTACCAATTCCGATCCTGAACTGCACGAAGCGGCTATGATCGATGGCGCAAATAAGCTGCAGCGCATTATCCATGTGGATTTTCCCGCCATCGCCCCTACGGTTCTCATCATGCTGGTTCTGCGATGCGGCTCCATCATGTCCGTTGGATTTGACAAGAACTTTCTCATGCAGAACAGCCTGAATTTGTCTGTTTCGGAGGTTATTTCGACTTATACTTACAAAATGGGTCTCCAGAACAGTAAGTACAGCTTTTCAGCGGCAGTCAGCCTGTTTAATAATGTAATCAATTTCACATTTTTGACAGTAGTGAACAGCATTACCAGAAAAATAAGCGGCTCTGCATTGTGGTAAGAGAAGAGGTGGGAGACTATGCATAAAAGAAAGCGTTTTAGAAACAGACCGTTAGGGGACAGGATCCTGGATGTATTTTTATATGCCGTGGCCATATTCGCCATTGTGCTGAGCATATACCCTGTATATTTTGTCCTGATAGCATCGGTATCCAGTCCGACAGCCGTCAGCTCCGGTCATTTTCTGCTCTGGCCAGAGGGGTTCCATCTGACTGGTTATCAGTTTGTTCTGGAGAACAGGAAGATACTGACAGGGTATTACAACACGATTCTATATACGGTGGCAGGGACGGCGCTTGGTCTTGCTTTCTGTATTCCCGCAGGATATGCCCTGTCACGCAGGGATCTGCCGGCCAGAAAGCTTATCATGAAACTGATGATTTTTACAATGTATTTTTCAGGAGGCCTGATTCCCACTTACTTTGTAGTAAAAGATTTGAATTTGATCAACAGCAGATGGTCAGTCATCCTGATGGGCTGCGTGTCTGTCTATAATATCATTCTGATACGCAGTTTCTGTGAGAGCAGTCTTTCAGAAGAACTTCTGAATGCTACAAGAATAGACGGCTGCGGGAATGGGAGATTTTTCTTCCAATTTGTGATTCCCCTGTCGAAAGCTATAATTGCGGTAATCGCCTTATATGTGGCCGTAGGCTATTGGAACAGCTATTACAATGCGATGATTTACCTGAACGATGATGCAAAGTATCCGCTGCAGCTGATTTTGCGCCAGATGCTGATGACGGCAAACAATGCGACGGACATTCAGGACGGAGAGCTGGCGGGAGAGTATTTGAAGCAGGTTCAGGTAGTGAAGTATGCAGTTATTGTAGTCGCAACGGCTCCGATTATGTGTGTCTATCCTTTCCTGCAGAAATACTTTGTGCAGGGGGTCATGATCGGATCTATCAAGGGATAGGGGGTTTCAGGAAGGGAGAAAATCCCTTTTGAAATAAACGTAAATAAAAGAAGTAGAAAGGATGGTACAAAATGAGAAAGAAAAAGATGGTATCAGTTCTTCTGGCGTTGTCTTTGATGCTTGGTGTCTGCGCCTGCGGCTCACAGTCCAAAGATTCCCAGGAGTCTGCGCCAAAAGGAGAGGAACAAAAGACAGAGTCCGGTGATTCCCAGACCTCAGATGAAAATTCATCGGATTCATCGGAGCCCGCAGGGGGGACAGATGGGCAAGTGACGCTTCGGATTGCAGTTAATAAGCATCCCTCTGATGTGTCCGACAATGCTGATTTTGCAAAATACAAATTGATGCTGCGGAAAGCGGAGGAAGATTTGGGCTACAAGATTGAGTGGCAGCCCGCAATTGATCAAGAGAAGGTGGCTACCATGCTGACCGGCGATTTGCCGGACGTGTTCTGGGGGGTGCTTAGCGACAGCCAGATTACCGATAACACAGGGCTGTTCCTCCCTCTGGAGGACAAGATTGAGGATTACGCCCCCAATGTGTATGCCCTCTATGAGGAAAGCGTTCCTGACTGGAAAGAATTCCTGACATATCCTGACGGGCATATTTACAGCATGATGGGAGGAACCCTTGTGAATCCCCTCAATGCTATCTCGGGTACCATGTGGATCAACCAGAAATGGCTGGAGCAGCTGAATTTGGATATCCCTGAGACAATGGAAGAACTGGAAAATGTACTGATTGCATTTAGGGATAATGACTGCGATGGAGACGGGGATGCATCCAATGAGATTCCTTTTGACTGGTGCCACAAGCATTGGGCCTCGCGCTATGTTGAACTGGCACACAGCTTCGGTCTCCCTTTGGGGGGAGGGTACTATGATATTGTAGACGGCAAGATCGTCTCTATCGTAGACTCGGACCAGTACCGCAGATTTCTGGAAGAGTACCACAGGCTGACAGCTGAGGGACTCGTGAATATAGAGGGAGCGACCCAGACAGACGAACAGTACAATTCGAATATTTCCGGCGGTAAGGTGGGGGTATTTATAGGATGGGCTCCATATACCTATATATCTGACGAGGAACTGAAAAGCCAGTATGTTCCTATGCCTCTGGTTTCTGCGGAGGGCACAACGCCCCGTTTACAGGCAAATCTCAACGGTGCCAGCCGCAACTGTTATGTGATTACTACAGCATGCCAGAATGTGGAAGCGGCCATGAAGCTGTGGGACTATTTCTCTCAAGATGAAGCGGGCAGCTTTGCCACAGCTTATGGAGAGGAAGGCCTGGTTTGGGAATATGTTGACGGTGAGCCGACAAACCGTATTTACACCGCTGAGGAAGCGACCGAAATGGGATACGGCGAGATTGCAAGCAATGCAGGCACTTCTACATTCGCAGCTACCGTTGGCATGGTGAACGCCGGCCCTCTGATGCTGAAATCCAGAACAGATCCAAGCGGAACAAACGGCGCAGTCCGCTGGTCATCTGTCAAGAATTATGAGCCGTATTACATGGAGCAGACAATGTCCCAATCCATTATTCCGGCTGATGCAAATGAGGAATTCTCCTTTACGACAGATGGATTGAGCGAGTATATTGACACATTCGCATGCGATTCTATTTTGAACGGAATAACGGATGAGGGCTGGAATGCCTATGTGAGCGGCCTTTCACAATATGGCTATGAATATTACCTGGAATTCCAGCAGAAGCATTTGGACAATGCGTTTTAACAAATTCAAATGCAGTGCATCTTATACTGCTAACGATTTCGCTTGCCGTGAAACCAGACTGCTTGACGCCGACTAGTTCAAGCGCAGGATTACATTAGGCAGTGTTCAGCGTTATGCAGTATAAAGGAAAACGCCATGCGGACTGGGAATAGCTCGGCTGCATGGCGCTTTTCTGCAAGATATAGGCAAAGTTTGGAAGTAAACTTCCAATGACAGACCAGGAGGTCTGTTGTCAAAGGGCAAATATTGAAATTAGTGCCCGCCGGGGCGGGCATGTGGTATAAAAATGAATACGCGAGGTCAGAGGGAGAAGAAGTAAAATGGGATTTCAGAGAATCGAGCATACCGTTGATTTATGTGTGGTGGGAGGTGGCCTGTCAGGACTGTGCGCAGCGGTTGCGGCGGCCAGGCACGGACTGAAAGTGGCGCTGATGCATGACAGGCCTATGCTGGGAGGAAATGCGTCCAGCGAGATACGGATGTGGGTATGCGGCGCCCAGGGGGAGAACAACAGAGAGACAGGCTTGCTGGAAGAGATGATGATGGAAAACCAGTACCGCAATCCGGACAAGAACTACTATATCTGGGATGGGATCCTGTATGGCCTCGCAAAAAAAGAAAAGAATATCACCCTGCTTTTGAACTGTTCCTGTCTGGACGCGTCCATGAAAGATGGTTTGATTGACACTGTTACCGGATGGCAGACGACGACCCAGAAATATCACCGCGTCAAAGCTGGCCTGTTTGCAGACTGCTCCGGTGACAGTATCCTGGCGCCGCTGACTGGCGCGTCTTTCCGGGAAGGCAGGGAGGCCCGAAAGGAATTTGGCGAGTCCATCCAGCCAATACAGGCCGATGCCTATACTATGGGGATGTCCTGTATGTTTCAGGCGGAAGAAACCGGGGAGCCCCAGGCGTTCATTCCTCCTGACTGGGCGGAACAGATAACGGAAGAGCAGCTTGTCCACAGAAAGGCAGACCTGAGCAGTCCCCTTGAAAACTTCTGGTATCTGGAACTGGGGGGAATGCGGGACACCATCGGAGACACGGAGGAAATCCGGGACGAACTCCTTCCCCTGGCCTATGGAATCTGGGATTACCTGAAGAACAGCCCCCAGGAGAGGGAGAAGAGCAGAAACTGGCGGCTGACCTGGATGGGGGCTTTGCCGGGTAAGAGGGAGAGTAGGCGGTATGAAGGGGCGTATATCATGAATCAGAATGATGTGCAGTCCGGGGGGAACTTTCCTGATGAGGTGGCCTATGGCGGATGGACCATGGACGATCATCATCCGGCTGGTTTCCGCACCAGCGAAAAGCCCACCATCCACCATTCGGTAGAACCTCCTTATGGGATACCGTATCGCTGCTTGTACAGCCAGGATGTACCGAATCTTTATTTTGCGGGGCGGAATATATCCGTTTCCCATGCGGCGCTGAGCTCCTGCCGTGTCATGGGTACATGTGCGATGCTGGGGCAGGCTGTGGGCACCGCCGCATATATTGCGGTGACGCAAAGGTGTCTGCCGAAAGAAATTTCAGAAAGCCATATCGCATATCTGCAGGATCTCCTGATGGATGACGACTGCTATCTGCCTCATTTCCAGAGGCAGGTCAGCCGGCTGTGCGAAAAGGCGGTTCTTGAGGGAGAGGGCTATGGGCTGGAATGCCTACGGGACGGAACGGATCGGGATCGGGCAGGAGAGGCTCACGCGTGGTCGGGGGAGATTGGCAACAAAATTGCATATGTCTTCGAAACGCCATGCCATATCAGTCGTATCCGTCTGGTGTTCGACAGCGACCTGAACCGGCAGACATTGCCCTGGCCAGAAAACAGCATGAATCGCAATATGTTCCACAACAGGCTCCTGTCCTGCGTGCCATCCCGCATGCCGGCAACTATGCTGAAAAGATATCGCGTCACTGCTTACGGCCCGGACGGAAGCAGAACAGTGGTAGTGGAAGAAGAAAATAATTATCTGCGCCTGAGAAAATATGATGTGGATATCTCAGACTGTTCCCGGCTTGTTTTTGAGCCGCTGGAGACATGGGGGAGCGAAGAGGTGAGGATTTTCGGGTTTGAGGCGGTGGAATGATAAAAACATCCTCATTTCTTTACAAGCGACGTGACATATTTTTTCGATTTGCCTACAAAAGCCACAATTTCAGCTCTTGTCCGAGGCGTGGAGCAAAATTCTAAAATGGAATCGGAAACAGGCATTGTTTCCGGAAGCTTCAGCACTCCCTGCGTCATTGAGTCTGAAAAAACGGGAGGATGCATTCGAAAGTAGCGGCTGATGTATCCTCCATAAGTGTACTAAATATTCGGCCGCATTCCGCATTTTCTTAAATAATCTTTAGAAATTCTTGAGAAAACCCTGCGCCTACAATTAATTTTTCCTCCATATACTAGTCAAAAGAAAGGGTCAGGCAGAGGCATTGTCATGCAGTTTCGCCTGGATGACATGCGGACTGCTATGTCAAGGAGGGAGGAAAGAAAATGGACTTATCATTGATTACCTATTATTTCACCAGATACGGAGCTATCGCCATATTCGTGATCGTATTTCTGGAATATCTGAATCTGCCCGGCTTTCCTGCCGGTGTCATCATGCCTCTGTCCGGCATCATGGCAGCCAGAGGGAACATCAATTTCTTTTGGGTGATGGCAGTCACTCTGGCGGCAGGCCTTGCAGGAAGCCTGGTTTTGTATGTACTGGGGCGCAAGGGCGGCGAGTTGTTCCTGAACGCCTATACCAGGAAGTTCCCCAAGCAGAAAGAAACCCTGGAGAAGAATCTGGAGTGGATCAGGAGAAAGGGGTGCATCGGGGTATTCCTGGGTAAGCTGATTCCTATGATACGCACCATCGTGTCCATTCCGGCGGGCGTCATCAAAATGAACCTGACGAAATATGTCCTCAGTTCCGCATGCGGTATCCTGGTCTGGAACTTTGTGTTTGTGGGTGCAGGGTATGTGATGGGGGAGAAGATTTTTCAGATTTTTGGAATAGAGTAAAAATTCCGCCAAAGCGGGCAGGGAGCCGGCATGTGAAAAACCGGATCTGCTGCATTTTTTCAGGAAAGGCTGGGAGGACAGATGAGAATCGCATTAATGACAAACAATTATAAACCGATCATAGGCGGCGTGCCCATTTCCATAGAGCGGCTGGCCAGAGGCCTGGAGGCGCTGGGGCACGAAGTGACGATCTTCGCGCCTACATATACGGAACGGCAGGAAATGGAAGAGGGGCATTCCATGGAAGAGGGGCATTCCATGGAAGAAGGGCATTCCATGGAAGAAGGGCATTCCGAGGAAAACGTATTCCGCTATGCTACCTGCATGAAGCATTTCATCGGAGGAATCGTCCTCCCCAATCCCTTTGACATAAGGATAGAAAAGGAATTCCGAAGGAAATCATTCGATATCATCCATGTGCATCATCCCATGCTCATCGGGCGCACGGCCATGCACCTGTCCCGCAAGTTCCATATCCCCCTGGTGTTCACCTACCATACCAGGTACGAGCAGTACGCCCGCTGCTATACAAAAGGAATCTGCAGACTGGATAAAATTATGCCACTTTACTTGCATAGGTTCCTGAAGCATTGCAATTTCGTCTTTGCGCCCACTGCGGGCATGCAGAAGTACCTTACGGACATATGCCATGTGTCTCAGAAGAAGACAGGAGTTTTGCCAACAGGCCTCGAACAGGGGAATTTCAACGTAAGTCAGGAGACAGCGGCGGAAGTACGCAGGCAATACGGCGCGGAGCATATGCCGTTTTTACTGACCGTGTCCAGAATGGCTGGTGAGAAGAACGTCTCTTTTCTTCTGGAGAGCCTGGCCCGGGTGAAGACCCTCTATGGGAAACCTTTCCGGATGCTGATGGTGGGGGACGGACCGGACAGGGAAGTTCTGGAGGAGCGCAGCCGTCTGCTGGGGCTTCAGGAGAACTTAGTGTTTACAGGGACGATTTCAAATGAACGGATTGGCGCATATTTCAAGGCGGCGGATGCGTTTCTGTTCGCCTCTAAGACGGAGACCCAGGGAATCGTGGTGCTGGAGGCCTTTGCCGGAGCTACCCCGGTGATCGCCGTAAAGGCGTCAGGGGTGGAGGATTTGGTGGACAATGGGGTGAACGGCATCCTCACCGGAGAGGATGCGCAGGAGTACGCGGCCGCAGTGGCGGGATTTCTGGAGGACATCTGCAGCAGCCGCGATATGGGAGAAATCCGAAATCCGGACAGAAGCCCCCGCTACATCCAAATGTCAGAGAACGCCCTGCAAAAAGCTGTCCTTTACCGAGAAGAAGCAGTTGCGTTAAAAGCAGTTCATTATTATAATAGTGTTATTGCGGAAAACGCGGCACAGAAAAAGCGGAATATCCGGCTGCTGCTGGAGGGATGACACTCTATGGGAGCGATTGCCCGGCCTTGGTTCCCGCGGGCAGCGAGATAAGCGGGCAGCATTGCAGGTTTGATCCCCGCTGCCTGCAGGGGGCTGGCTTGGAGGGACGGGACTGTCTTCCGGGCTAAACCCTGCCCAGGGTCTCTTCAGCCTGCCGGAATCCGCGACGAAAACCGGAGGGACAACAATGGAACAGAAGTATCACGTATTAGTGGTTGAAGACGACAAGGAAATTCGGGAGGGCATCGAAATCTACCTGAGGAATCAGGGATATGAGGTATACCAAGCTGCCAATGGCGCGGAGGGGCTGAAAATAGTAGAACAGGAAGAGATTCATTTGGCTATCGTGGACATCATGATGCCTGTGATGGACGGTGTCACCATGCTGATGAAGCTGCGGTCCAAGGAATACGAGTTCCCTGTGATCATGCTGTCAGCAAAGTCCGAGGAAGTGGACAAAATCATGGGGCTGAACATGGGGGCTGACGACTATGTGACCAAGCCTTTCACACCGTTAGAGCTCCTGGCCAGGGTCAATTCCCACCTGCGCAGGTATTCCAAGTACCTGTCCGCCCTGAAAGAAGACGGAAACAAAGATCATATCTACACCATCGGCGGCCTGGAGCTGAACGAGGACACCGTAGAGGTAAGCGTAGACGGGGAACCAGTGAAGCTGACGCCCATGGAGTTCAAAATCGTACAGCTCCTTATCAAGAATCCGGGCAGAGTCTTCTCTGCGGATGAAATCTACGAGCGCATCTGGAACGAGAAAGCCGTGAACACGGATACCATCATGGTACATGTGCGGAATATCCGGGAGAAAATCGAGATTGACCCGAAGAATCCAAAGTATCTGAAAGTGGTGTGGGGCGTGGGCTATAAGATCGACAGGCAGTAAGCTGCCGGGGGAAGCAGGGCAGACTTCTGGCGGGAATCTTGCCAACTAGAGATGGCCAAGGAATGTGGGCAACTGCCGGCGGACAGCCATGGCAAAGGACATGTGAAAAACAGGGAACAGGCTGATAGAGGCGGATATGGAAGCACGGATAGCAGGAGGTTGCTATGGGATTGTTTAAGAAAAAAAAGAAGCAGACGGAACTGGCAAAACGGCCGTATACAGCTTCCGGGAATGAGGCCGGAAAACCCAGGGGACTGGGGAGACTGCGCCGTGACAAACCTTGGATCTACAGAGGGATTCTGGTGAGCCTGTGCTTTGCGGTCATATTCAGCTGCTTCTACGACATATTCCGCTCCAGGGCGGAAAAATTCGAGAAAAATCCCATAGAGACCGCGGACAATATCGCCTGGCTATACCAGAACTGCTACCTGCTCTACCGCGACCTGTGCAATGCCCTAAGCGGGGAACTCCTTGATTACGGGAATGTCTATCTGGAGACGGATGAAGAGCATCAGTGGATTCTGGACAAAGCCAGGAGAGAGGAGTACATGGATCTGCTGACCGCAATAACGCTGATTCAGGAAGAGGAGGGATATGAGGAAAGTCAGGCTGCATCCCTCCAGGAAGTTTTCTCCCAGGGGCGGCTGAACCGGCAGCGGCTGCAGACCTATATAGATGAGGGGATTTTGGGCGAAAAGGAGCTGGAAATATATGAGGACAGCGGGGAACTCTATGACCTGAACCAGATAGAATGCGAACACCTGGAAAACGAATTACAGGTATTGGAGGAATATTTCAACATTTTTGAGTCGAATTTCGCGGATCTCAACAGCTGCTATGACTATATCATCAAGGATGACGCCACCGGAAAATATGTCACAAACATGTCCGAAGAGGCCAGGAACAGGGGCACCCAGGATCAGTATTTCCAGATTAGTTTCCACTTTGACGATGCCGGGAATGTGACCATCGGGGACGACATCTGCGGCAAGGACGTGAACTTGGTCAGAAAGCAGGCCAATGAGGCGATCAGAGCCAATCTCACCCAGAGCCTGATGGGGGATGTGTTGGATACATTCCAAAGATATGGGCGCATGAAAGCGCCGGCCGCATGTACCGTCACCTATGCCGTCTCCACGCAGGAGTGGAATGCCAGAAAGGAGAATTCAGAGGGGCTGTATATAGGGAGGCTGATTTCCGATGCTGCCTATGGCACAGATATCCAGTATTACTCCACGGCCCGCTACTATAATTTTTCCGCCGGCGCCTATTACAACTCCGGCCTGACGGGCATTCTGACTTTCTGTATATTTGTTTTGGCGCTGGCGGGCATGTTCTGGCCCATGCCCCGGTCCAAAAAGCCATGGCAGACTGAAAAAGTATGTGCGGTCTCTCTGGAGTTCCTGATCTGCTTCGGCACTTGTCTGATGGCATGCAGCGAGCTGGTTCTCTCCATGATTGTATATGTGGCCAGCGGCAGGGCAGGGGGGGTATTTTCGGAATATCTTGGGATAAGCCCGCACCTGGGGAGGGAGCTGGCCATGCTGCTGAACATTGCAGCGCTTGCGGCGTTCGCGTTCTGCTGGTGGTATGTGGGCATCTGTGCCAGGGCGCTGCGGGAGCTGGGACTAAAGAGATACATCAGGCAGCGCAGTCTTATATACCGCTTCTTTCCTTTTATCAAAGGAAAAGCGGCGGGCGCTTATGAGGCGGTGGCACATATGGATTTGACGAAGGATGCCAACTGGACAATCATCAAGCTGCTGATTGTGAATGCCATTATCCTGCTCCTGATAAGCAGCCTCTGGGTGGGAGGCTTCCCGGTGGTGGTAGTCTACTCCATTTTGCTGTATATTATTTTGAGGCGATATGTGAGCCAGCTGCAGAAGCGCTACCGGATATTGCTGAAAGCGGTGGACGAGATCGCGGAGGGGAACCTGAACGTGTCCATTCCGGAGGACTTAGGGATCTTTGAGCCTTTCAGGGAGCAGGTGTTCAAAATTCAGGACGGGCTGAAAAAGGCCGTGGACACGGAGGTGAAGAGCCAGCGCATGAAAGTGGAGCTGGTGACCAATATGTCCCATGATTTGAAGACACCATTGACAGCGATCATCACCTATATCAATCTGCTGAAAGAAAAAGACATCACCCAGGAGCAGCAGAGGGAATATCTTGCCACCCTGGAGCGGAAGTCTCTGCGGCTTAAGAGCCTTATTGAGGATCTGTTCGAGTTCAGCAAGGCCAGCTCCCAGAATATCACGCTGAACATCATGGATCTGGACATCATGAACCTGGTGAAGCAGGTGAATTTTGAGATGGCGGATAAGCTGGGGGAGGCGGGGCTGGACGTGCGGATGAACCTGACGGAGGAGAAAGTGATTCTTCCCCTTGACAGCCAGAAAACATACCGGATTTATGAGAACCTGTTCGGCAATATCGCCAAATACGCCCTGCCGGGCACCCGGGTATATGTGAACGGCTTCCGCATAGGCGATACGGTGGCCATTACCTTAAAGAATATTTCGGCCCAGGAGATCACGGTGGACTCCTCGGAGCTCACCGAGCGGTTCGTGCGGGGAGACGCCTCCCGGAATACCGAGGGCAGCGGTCTGGGCCTTGCCATTGCAAAGAGCTTTATGGAGCTCCAGGGCGGGGAGCTGGTGCTGGAGGTGGACGGGGATTTGTTCAAGGCTACCACTACATGGCATGTGCCCCAGGAGGAGAGTTATCCCGAGGCACTCCCGAATAGCCAGTGAGGGCAATCCGGGATAGTCCCAGAAAGGGAATAGAGTAAGTTCAAATGACCTTGTAGAGAGGATAATTCCTTTCTATGAGGTCATTTTTATTCATGACAATAGAATTTTTGCGAAGCAGAAATTAATAAAAAAATGAAACTATCCGTCAGCCAGGTTACTCTAACTTGTATAAAGCAATAGCAAAAGGCGGAGAAAGGAGGAAAGAACGCGGGCTGCTGGGAGACTTCCGGAGAAAAGTTTTACAGTGGCATACTGTTATACAAAAAATGGACAGAATGTGCCGGATCTACTTTCGGAAGCCACCTTCCAATAAAGCCGCTTCTGCCTAAACATCGGGGAGGCCGCCGCCGCTTGAGGTCATCCGGAAGAAAGCGCTGGATAAAGACGCGCCGGAGATCGCTCAGATGACTCTGGACATGGGGAACAGGATCAGGCTCCAGTACGGAGATTCCCAAAATTCTTTTGCATAGACCTGGGAGTTTATGGTAAGATGAATCTGTGAGATGAGAGAAAGACTTAAGGGGATATGTATCAGGGGAAGAAAATAGAGGCGAAAGGCGGATCATAAAATGCAGAAAATAGATTTAAGTCAGCTGCGGCTGACCAAAGGGGCAACCTTTCAGGCCGGGGAGGAAAGCGGCGGAGTATTCCGGCTGTCGAAAGAGGGCGCAGGTTTCTTGCTGCCGCAGCTGCTCTCCTGTGAGGAGAGGTATCTGACATTCCGCATCGAGGTGCTGGAGGAGCACAGCCTTGCCATGAATTTGCTGGCTTACGTGCGGGGAGAAATGGAAGAGGTGCATAATCCCGCGTTCACGGTGCGTTTCGGACTGCTGCCGGGAGTGGAGACTGCGGTCTGCATCGATTTGCACTGGATGAATGCCGGGGAGCTGTTCCCGGAGGCTCTGCCCGGCACCCTGAAAATCGTCTGCCACGGCAGGAGAGTGGCCAGGGAGGAGATTTCGGAAATCGTGCTGTCCTCCATGGCGGCTTTCCAGGATGTGGAGTGCCGGATTTCTGATATGGTATTGACGGATGCTTACCCGGAGCAGACGCTGCCGGATGTGAAGATGATTGACCGATTCGGTCAGCTAAAATGGAAGAACTGGACCGGAAAGGTCAACGATGACTCGGATTTAAAGACCAGGTTGGAGGCCCAGCTGGCAGAGCGCGACGAGGGCTATCCTTTTGAGGACTGGTCTGCCTACGGCGGCTGGAAAGGAAAGAAACTCCGGGAGGGTACGGGATATTTCTCCAGATGCAGACAGGACGGCAGATGGTGGCTTGTGGATCCGGAGGGCTATGCTTATTTCAGCATGGGGCCGGACTGCGTTGGCGTAAGCGGCGACTGCCGGATAGACGGTGTGGAGAAGTGGCTGGACTGGCTGCCGGATCTATGAGATAGCGGCGGGACGTGCGCAGAGAGGGAAAAAAGAGGCAGAGTCCATTTCTATGATTGCTTATTGAGAACAGAGCTGTATGTGAATCGGCGGGTTATGAAGCCCGCCTGTTCTGTATACATCTTAATCCTGTCCTGACTCCATGCGGCATTTAATGGCGGCGGGAAATTCAGCGGCAATTTTTCTGACGATTTTGTCTTGGAGGTAAGATGGATTCAAGGTCTGCTTGGAATACTGGAAAGGAGTATCCTTTGCCAGAGATATCAGCAGCTGGGTAAAAAAACGCTCCCAGCTTTCAAACTCTTTTGCCTCTACATAATTCCAGGGAGAAGCCAGAATGTCCTCCAGCTCTTTCGAGGGAAGTATTCCGGACTGCAGTATAAGATATTCAAAGGATTCGGGCATCCAGAGAGTAATTCGCTGATTGGCCTGAATATTGATATATTCCAGGCAGCTTTCAATCATGGCTCCGAAAGCAGCACCGTCCACGATTGCAAGGATATCGCCGGACGTTGTCTGTTCCAGACAGGCAAGGACATTGCTGTTTCCGCCGGCACTTATCAGTTTGCTGCCTATTAAGGCATGGGAAAAGAATTGGAAGCCCGCATTGCTGTCTTCCGTTATGGCACACGCTATCTGATTGCTCTCGGCAATCGGATAATTGCTGTACATTTCCCTGAAATAATGATAGGACTCTTTTATATCTGCACGTTTTCCTGCTGTCAGGATTTCGTAGATTTCATGTATGCTGTAGGGCAGCATTTTGAGAGGCGCGCGGTTTACCAGCACGAAATAATTTCCGGAGTCGCGGACAAATACAGCAAACTCCTGAGAAAAGACAAACTCGTTGTTTTCCTCAATGAAGATAACGGTATCTTTCAGGCGGGACAGCAGTTCCTGCCAGTGAATACCTACTTCCTGGCGCAGATATACATAATAAGCGGCATCGGCGGACACCGAATAGCCGGATTCCCGTCCGGTTCGAAGATACTCATACAACATATGCAGGAGTGTTGTCTTGCCGGTGGCGCTGTCGCCCTTGATAACGGTAATGTTCCTGCGTAATGTAAAATCGAAGACGGCTCTTTTGCTCTTCACCCGAAAATGATAACTACCTTTCATCCATCAGCCTTTCTGCCTCAATCAGCCCCAGGACATATTCTTTCCGATTGTGGACGATTTTCCCTGTATTCATAATCTGGATATCGAACTCTCCCTCAAAGCGGATCATATGCTGTAGATATACAGTGAGGTCTTTGTGTTCCGCGATCTTCAGTACCCATTTGGCGCAGTTGTTGCCGCAGTTGGATAAATTGTACACAAAGGAATCATCTTTCAGCATCAGAATCAAAACCTTTACGCCGCCGGACAGTTCTTTCGGGGTAATAGGCCCCAGGACGGGACTCTCAATGATATGGGCGTTTAAGACAGTGGAACTGTCCACGTCCTGAATCATTTCCCTGACAAAGGGATCTTCGATCCATTCATCCTCATATACATTGTCAAAATAGGAGGGGGCGTCTTTCATATAAGATACGCCGCCATAATACCATATTTTTAGCATGTATTCTCTGCCTTTCGTCAGTTTTAGGTGTTTTTACATGCCTATTCTAACATGATTGCCGATTTTTCACAATCCATATTTAGCAGCTTTCGGGGATGCGTCTCTTCGCTTCTTTGGAATCTGCAAGATGTGTGTAAAACTCCCTTGAAAAGGTTTCAACCTCCATGTATCATGGAGATGGCTGCCGGAGCTACCGGAAAAAGGCTATTGACATTTTCCGGAAAACGAGTAGAATAGGGTCTAATACTTTTCCAGGGTCTTAAGAAAGACATTCTAAATGGAAGAAAAGCGTTTCAAAGGAAGAAAGGCGCTCCATGGAAGAATGGGATTTCGGTGGAAAGAGGAAAGAGGCACCTGGCTGTAAGGCTTGGTGGAGTTGGAGGAAAATGGGAATGGGCAGATTGTTCGCGACAGCTTCAATGATGCAGGGAGACTGGAACCAGCCTGGAAAGGGATCCGGTCTTTTTGTGGCGGCATCCGTCGCATGTCCCGGAATGACCTCATCCATGGCCTCTTACATTTCTTTCAATCCAGACACCGGAAAAGTTCCGTGGAACCTGAGGAGAACCTGACAGGTATCAGGGATTCTCAACAATAGAATCCAGGCTTTGGGCCGGTGTCCGAAGGAGAGATTTCTTTCTTCAGGTCCCGGCCTTTTTTGACGCCTGAGACTGACATCTTGCCTGACGCCCGGGCCTGCATGGGTTTTACGGTTGGTGGAAAGCGCCGGTTTTCTTGACAAGCAGAAAACACCGGCGCTGACGTACATCGCAAATAGGGACGGCCGCCCGCCTAAGGGGGCAGAGAGGAGGAAAAAATGGAGCATTTAGGAAGCAGGAGGCTGGAGACGGAGCGGCTGATCATGCGGGCATTCGTGCCGGAGGACGCAGAACCCATGTTCCGCAACTGGGCAAGCGACCCGGAGGTGACGAAATTTCTGACATGGCCCACCCATACATCGGAGGAGGTGACAAAAAAGGTAGTAGCCTCCTGGGTGGAGAAGAATGAGGATCCCGCATGTTATCAGTGGGCCATCGTCTGGAAAGAAACAATGGAGCCCATCGGGAGCATTTCCGTTGTGACCTGGAGAGAAGAGGTGGGCGAGGCCCAGGTGGGGTACTGCATCGGAAAGGAATGGTGGCACCGCGGGATAACAACGGAATGCCTTTCGGAGGTAATTCGCTTTTTGTTCCGGGAAGTGGGGGTGAACCGGATTATTGCCCGGCATGACGTGAACAATCCTCACAGTGGAATGGTAATGAAAAAGTGCGGGCTGCGCTATGAGGGACTCCTGCGCCAGGCGGGCTGGAACAACCAGGGGATCTGCGATATGTGCGTCTATGGAATCCTGCGCGGCGATTATGAGGCGGAGAAATAAAAATTGCATTCTGAAAGTCCTGCTCCGTCCAGCCGTATCATGTATATCGGGGAGGTGGAGGGAGAGCGTCCCAAAGAGAAGACAGAATGCTCGCTATAGCTCACATATAAGCCGCCAAGCCATCAGGCGGCCAGACCGCCATATAGTCAGTCAGCCGTGGGAAGCGGATTTCTGACAAAAAAGGAATCGTAAAGGAACCAAATAGAAAAGCCGGATAGAAAGACAGAAGAAGCCACGGAAAAATGCTAAAAACATGGAAAGTATACTTGACATTTTGCGGAATCAGTGTATAATGTAAAGTATACTTTCCGTAGAACCTGGCGAGCCGCAAACTTTGGGGGGATACATGCATTTTGCTGGGACTTTGGAAAAGCAACATGTCGCGCCCCGCTTTCTGCCAAAGGCATTGGTGCGAAAAGAAGAGAGATACAAGGAGGACAGCCATGAAGAACCGCCTGGAAGAAATCCGCAAAGACCGCGGAATCAGGCAGGAAGACCTTGCCGCCGCGCTGGAGGTCTCAAGGCAGACCATCGGATCGCTGGAGAATGGCCGTTACAATCCCTCGATCCTGCTGGCGTTTAAGATAGCGCGGTATTTCGGAATGGCCATTGAGGACATCTTTATCTATGAGGAGGAGCAGCCATGAGATGGAAAAGAAGTACCCCATGGAAGAAAGGCACTTTATGGAAGAACAGCATTCCATGGATGAAAAGAATTCCAAAGAAGAGATGGGCGCTGGCTCTCGGAATCTGCGGAATATTGATCTTGCTGACCGCCCTGTTGGCAAAGGGCAGTCTTCCGGACAAGGCCGCAGGGATTATGGTAGGGCTGGGATCCATGTGCTTCGCCCTGGGAATGGTACATTTTCTCATAAGCCGTTTCGAAGAGAGGCATCCCGAACAGCATAGGCTGAATGAAATCGAGGCAAAGGACGAGCGCAACGGAGCCATTCGCCGCCGGGCTCAGGCCGGAGCAGGGACCGCCCTGCAGTGGGCCGTCATGGGAATCGCCTGGATCGCTATCCTGACGGACGGGCCTATGTGGGTAATCCTTGCTTTGGCGGGGGCATTTGGGGCGAAAGCGCTGCTGGAGTATGCGCTGACGCAATACTATAGCCGCAGGATGTGACGGCGGGGCAAAAAGGAGAAAATCATTTATGAAATTCATCATCGAACATGTGTCCAAAAGCTATGAGAAAAAGGAAGTCCTGCGGGACATTAGCTTTACCTTTGAAGAGGGGAAAATCTACGGCCTCCTGGGCCGCAACGGAGCGGGCAAGACCACGCTTTTCAACTGTATCAACCGGGACGTGAAAGCGGACGGCGGCGAATTCTTCCTGGAGACGGATGCCGGGCGGCGGGGGCTTATGGCGGATGACATCGGATATGTGCTCTCTACGCCCACTGTCCCGGAGTTCCTGACGGGAAGAGAGTTCTTAAAGTTTTTCATAGATATCAACGAGAAGACAATCGGGCGGGTCAGGCCCCTGGACGAGTATTTTGGATTTATGGGTATTGCCCCGGAGGACAGGGATAAGCTGCTAAAGGATTATTCCCACGGCATGAAGAACAAGATGCAGATGCTGGTGAATATCATTGCCAGGCCCAACATCCTGCTCCTGGACGAGCCGCTCACATCCCTGGACGTAGTGGTGGCGGAGGAGATGAAAGGGCTTCTGCGGTCTTTAAAGCAGAACCGCATTACGATTTTTTCCACCCACATCCTGGATCTTGCGCTGGATTTGTGCGATGAGATCATCCTGCTGAACCACGGGGGACTGGAGGTGGTGGAGAAGAGCCACCTGGACGGCAGGGAATTTCGCGAGAAGATCATTGCGGCTCTGCGGGAGCAGGCATAGGTATGGAAAGCAAATCTGACAGGCGCCCGTCTGGCGGGCAGGAGGTATCGGCTTGAAGAAAACATTGATTTTGTCCTTTTCTCTGAAAATTACATACCGGGTCAACGGCATCCTGTATTCCCTGAAGCAGATTCCGCTGGTAAAGAAGCTCCTGCCGGGGGAACTGTACGGCATGCATTGGCTGAAAATCGTGGCGAGTGTGCTTTCCGTCATCTGGGAAGTGGCCTCGGTATTTTTGGGGAAATTCCTGTATCTGCTCCTTATGGTCTTTCTGCCTTGTCTGCTGTATGACGGACTGCCCGGACAGGAGGTTTTTCTCCACATTCTTCTGTTTTTGACCGTCATTGGCGGCTTTGCCAACACCACGCTTTTTAATCCCACAAAAGACAAATACTATGCCATTATCCTGATGCGGATGGATGCCAGGGAGTATACGCTGGTGAACTATGGATATTCGATTTTAAAGGTAGTTATAGGCTTTTTACCGTGCTCTCTGCTGTTTGGGCTGCTGGGAGGCGTTCCGGTGTGGCTCTGCCTGCTGCTGCCCTTTTCCGTTGCGGGATACAAGCTGTCCTATGTGTCGTATACGCTTTGGGATTATGAGCGGCGTGGGAATGTGTACAATGAAAACAAGCTTGACAAATTCCAGTGGCTGGGGATTGCCCTACTGCTTTTGGCGGCTTACGGATTGCCTGCTTTCGGTCTCGTGCTGCCCATGGGCATTCCTGCGGTGCTGGCGCTGCTTAGCATCCTGCTGGGGGCGGCCGGCATTCCCAGGATCTACAGATTTGGGGAATACAAGGAGGTGTGCCGCACCCTTTTGTCCGACACCATGTCCCAGATGGACGCATCATCGCGGAGTGTGCGGACCGTAAAGCAGGCCAATGAGAAGAAGATTTCTGCGGACGTGTCCATTACCAGCAAAAAAAGCGGCTTTGAGTACCTCAACGAGCTCTTTGTCAGGCGGCACAGGAAGATTCTATGGAAGTCGGCGGAACGGATTTCCTATGTGTGCGCTGCTTTGACTGTCGGCGCGCTGCTTGCCCTGTATCTGAAGCCGCAGCTTCGCCCCATGGCCAATAAGCTGGTCATGACCTGTCTGCCCTATTTTGCGTTTATCTTATATGCCATCAACCGGGGCACAAGCTTTACCCAGGCGCTGTTCATGAACTGCGACCATAGCCTGCTGACATATTCGTTCTATAAAAGGCCTGGCTTTGTGCTGAAGCTGTTTCGGATTCGGCTGCGGGAAATCATGAAGATCAACGCGGTTCCGGCGCTGATACTGGGCTTTGGTCTGGCGCTGGTGCTCTTCGTGTCCGGCGGGACAGACCAGCCGGTCAACTATGTGGTGCTGGTGGTCTCTATGGTGTGCATGAGCCTGTTCTTCTCCGTCCACTATCTGACCATCTATTACCTGCTCCAGCCCTATACGGTGGGGACGGAGCTAAAGGGGGGAACCTATAAGCTGGTCTCCATAGCCACCTACATGGTATGTTATTTTCTCATGCAGCTGCGCATGCCCACGCTGGTGTTCGGGGGCATGACGATTGTGTTCTGTGTGCTGTACAGCGTGGTCGCGTGTATTCTGGTGTATAAGCTGGCGCCGAAGACATTTCGGCTGCGGATGGGGTGAGGGCCGGTATCTTCAAGAAGCGCTGCAAAAGACAAACGCGCCGTCAGATGGTTTCATAGCGGGACGCAGATGAACAAATAGGATATTTTTAAGGAGATTTTTGTCCTCTGCAAACTTGAAAAATAATGACAATATGTTATAATAAAATCACTTTACTTTATTGAATTAAAGGAGGACATATAATGGCAGAGAACAGGTTGATTGGCGATTATCCGGTGATCGGCATCCGCCCTACCATCGACGGCAGGAGAGGATACCTGAAAGTCCGGGAATCCCTGGAAGATCAGACCATGAACATGGCGAAAGCCGCGGCGGCGCTGTTTACGGAGAATCTGCGCTACTCTAACGGGGAGCCGGTAAAAGTGGTCATTGCGGACACCACCATCGGGCGCGTAGGCGAGACTGCCGCCTGTGCGGACAAATTCCGCAAGGCGGGCGTGGACATCACCCTGACAGTGACTCCCTGCTGGTGCTACGGCGCGGAGACTATGGACATGGATCCGAAGACCATCAAGGGCGTCTGGGGCTTCAACGGCACCGAGCGTCCCGGCGCGGTGTATCTGGCCTCAGTGCTGGCCACCCATGCCCAGAAAGGCCTGCCCGCTTTCGGCATCTACGGCCATGACGTGCAGGAGGCGGACGATGCCTCCATCCCGGAGGATGTGAAAGAGAAGCTCTTGCGGTTCGGCCGCGCCGCAGTGGCGGCTGCCACTATGCGCGGGAAATCCTATCTGCAGATCGGTTCCATCTGCATGGGCATCGGCGGCTCCATCATTGATCCTGCATTCATCGAGGAGTACTTAGGCATGCGGGTGGAGTCCGTGGACGAGGTGGAGATCATCCGCCGCATGACAGAGGGCATCTACGATCAGGCGGAATACGAGAAAGCTCTTGCCTGGGTGAAAGCAAACTGTAAGGAGGGATTCGACAAGAATCCTGAGGTTGTCCAGAAGACCAGGGAAGAGAAAGATAAGGACTGGGAATTTGTAGTCAAGATGATGTGCATCATCAAAGACCTGATGAACGGCAACAAGAACCTGCCAGAGGGCAGAGAGGAAGAGATGGTAGGCCACAATGCCATCGCGGCCGGTTTCCAGGGACAGAGACAGTGGACGGACTTCTATCCCAACTGTGACTTCCCCGAGGCCATGCTGAACACCTCTTTCGACTGGAACGGCGCCAGAGAGCCCTACATACTGGCCACGGAGAACGATACCTTGAACGGCCTGGGGATGCTGTTCATGAAGCTTCTGACCAACCGGGCTCAGATTTTTGCGGATGTGCGCACCTACTGGAGCCCCGAGGCGGTGAAAAAGGCTACCGGCTATGAACTGGAAGGCGTGGCAAAGGAGGCGGGCGGCTTCATCCACCTGATCAACTCCGGCGCCGCCTGCCTGGATGCCAATGGCCAGGCCAAAGACGCTGAGGGCAATGGCGTCATGAAGCCCTGGTACGAAGTCACCGAGGCGGACCAGAAAGCCATCATGGAAGCCACCACCTGGAACGCGGCGGACTTCGGGTACTTCCGCGGCGGCGGATATTCCTCCCGCTTCCTCACCGAGGCGCAGATGCCCGCCACCATGATCCGGCTGAATCTGGTAAAAGGCCTGGGGCCTGTGCTGCAGATCGCCGAGGGCTGGACCATCCATCTGCCCGACGAGGTGTCCGACAAGCTGTGGAAGCGCACCGACTACACATGGCCCTGTACCTGGTTCGCTCCCAGGACCACCGGAGAGGGCGCGTTCAAGACAGCCTATGACGTGATGAACAACTGGGGAGCCAACCACGGTGCCATCAGCTACGGCCATATAGGTGCGGATCTGATTACCATGTGCTCCATGCTGCGCATCCCCGTGTGCATGCACAATGTGCCAGAGGATAAGATCTTCCGCCCCGCGGCCTGGAACGCATTCGGCATGGACAAGGAGGGCCAGGACTACCGCGCATGTGCGGCGTACGGTCCTATGTACAAGTAAACGAAGTATTATAAGCAGATATGCAGTTTTCAAAAGCGGCAGAGCGCCCAGACAGGCACTCTGCCGCTTTACGTTTTTATTTTAGTATAATCCATTTGCCGCGAGTCAGGCTTTCACGAGCAATATAGTCTTTGCTTTTTAAACTCTTGTATATTCTATTGACAGTAGATATGGAAAGCCCGGTTTCTGCTGCAACCTGTGTCGCATTGAGACTGTTGTTTTTGCATCTGAAATAAAATATTCAAAAATTGTTGACAAGGCAGGGAATTGTGATTAAAATAGATACCATCAATTGAAAAGACGATGACGGAGCGAGTACATATTTTCGAAATGTCACAGAGAGCCGCGTAAGCTGAGAAGCGGTACAAGTAGAATCTATGGAAAATCCCTCCCGAGTTGCAGCACCAAAGCGTAACCGCAAGTAGATGCTGACGGGTTCCTTCCGTGAAAAAGGACGCATATGTTGGTATGTCGTAGATGGGATGAGAAGAAAATGCTGGGCTTCTACCGTTTGCGGTGGGAGCCGTTTTTTATGCACAGGCCGCGTATGGAAGCGGCTGCCCGGACGGCATGCGGGCCGCGCGGCGAGCAGGGGAGAAAGACGTTCCCCAATTTGATTGCACCGGATCGGCATAGAAATCTGACAGACGAAAATTCGGGATACATATGTGCTGACACGCAGGCAAAAGCAAACAGGGATGCCCGCTGAAGCGGGTGCAAGGAGGCAGGAAAATGAAAGACACAATGGAAATCAGATGGCATGGAAGAGGAGGCCAGGGCGCGAAGACAGCGGCGCTTCTGCTGGCGGATGTGGCATTTAAGGCGGGGAAGTTCGTTCAGGGCTTTCCGGAATACGGTCCGGAGCGCATGGGAGCGCCGATCACGGCATACAATCGGATCAGCGAGGAGCCTGTTACCGTCCACTCCAATATCTATTCGCCGGATTATGTGGTTGTAGTGGATGATGGGCTTCTGGAGAGCACGGATGTGACTCACGGATTGAAAGAAGACGGTGCCGTTATCATCAATACGGAAAAAGAAAAAGAAGAACTGCTCCCTCTTCTGCACGATTATAAAGGGGCGGTCTACACCCTGAACGCAAAAGATATTTCCATGAAGACCCTGGGGAAAAACTATCCCAATTCTCCCATGCTGGCGGCGGTGGTGGCAGTTTCCGGCGCTATGGAGCAGGATGCGTTCATGAAAGAGATGGAGGCTTCTTTCCGTCATAAATTCGCCAAGAAGCCGGAAGTCATCGACGGCAATATGAAAGCCCTTGAGATGACCTTTGAGGAAATTGCCAAGAACTGCTAAGTGTGCAAGACTTTTCTAAGCGGTCAAGAGGGGGCATGGCCCGCCTCTATGGGACGCCCGCTAAGAAAATCTAAAGTTGCACCGATTGTTCTTGACAACAGAACTGCGTTCTGTTGTATGTGCCGCGAAGCGGCATGTCGGGAAGTGAAGTTCTAGGCTTGCAAGCGAATAGATTCGCTTTGCAAGCCAGTCTCACACGGAAGAATCGCAAGGGAAGCGATTCTTCTCACGGACTTGCACCGAATGTTTGTGTCGGCTGCGCCGGCATGAAAGGAAGTGTGGAAAGCTTCAGGTCAATGTTACGGCCTTAGGAATATGAGAGGAAAGGCAGGAGAATTTCATGATAAGCGATAAAATAAACGAGAACAGTCCCTGGCAGGACATAACGGAGGGAAACAAGATTTTTGAGGCGGCCACTTCCCGGGAATTCTGCACAGGGGAGTGGCGCACCTCCACGCCGGTGTGGGACCGGGAAAAATGCAAGCAGTGCCTTTTGTGCACGCCGACTTGCCCGGATTCCTCCATTCCGGTAAAGGACAAGCTGCGCGGAGAGTTTGACTACGACCACTGCAAGGGCTGCGGCATCTGCGCAAAGGTCTGCCCTTTCGGCGCAATCTCAATGAAGGAGGGAAAGTAGATGGCTGTGAGAGAACGTTTATCCGGTAATGAGGCGGTGGCCTATGCCATCAAACAGATCAATCCGGACGTGATGCCGGCATTTCCCATCACGCCTTCCACGGAGATTCCCCAGTATGTGGCAAACTATATCGCGAATGGGGAGATGGACACTGAATTTATTCCGGTGGAGAGCGAGCACAGTTCCATGAGCGCTGCAGTGGGGGCCTCGGCGGCAGGCGCAAGGGCGCTTACGGCCACGTCTTCATGCGGCATGGCTCTGATGTGGGAGGAATTGTATGTGGCGGCTTCCAACAGGCTGCCCCTTGTACTGGCTTTGGTGAACCGCGCCCTGTCCGGCCCCATCAACATCAATGCGGATCATTCCGACAGTATGGGCGCCAGGGACAGCGGATGGATTCAGATCTATGCGGAGTCCAATCAGGAGGCCTACGACAATTTCCTGCAGGCATACCCCATTGCGGAACACAAGGACGTAATGCTCCCTGTGATGATCTGCCAGGACGGGTTTATCACAAGCCACGGAGTGGAGAATATATTGCTGGAAGAAGACGAAAAAGTACGCGCGTTCGTGGGCGAGAGGGAGCCGAAGCATTTTCTCCTGAATCCGCAGGAAACTTTGGCGGTAGGCCCCTATGCGGTATCCAGCTACTATATGGAGACAAAAAGAGGACAGCGCCAGGCCATGATCAATGCCCGCAGAGTTATTCTGGAGGTGGCGGAGCGCTTCCGGGAGATGACAGGACGGGAATACGGCTTTTTCGAGGCTTACCGGATGGAGGATGCGGAATATGCGGTGGTGCTCATCGGTTCCGCGGCGGGGACCTGCAAGGCGGCTGTTGAGCAGATCCGCAATACCACCGGAAAGAAAGTAGGCCTGGTGAAGATCAGGGTGTTCCGTCCTTTCCCGGAGGAGGAGATAGCCCGGGCGCTGGCCCATGTGAAAGCGGTTGCCATTCTGGACCGTTCGGAGATGTTCTCCGCTACGGGAGGCCCTCTGGGCGCGGAGGTGAGAGCGGCGCTGTATCAGGCAAAGGGGAAAGCGGAGGCCGTGAATTATCTCTACGGACTGGGCGGCAGGGACATTACAGTGGAGGATTTCTGCCAGGTTTACGAGAAGCTGGAGCGGATTGCGGCAGAGCACAGGATAACGGACATGTACGAATACATAGGGCTGCGCAGCCGGTGAGGAGCCGGCGGCAGCTATAAATGGGCAGCTGTCTGGCTGGCCAGCTTATTTCGTTGTGAAGGAGCAGAGGATGGAAGCAGCATATAATTTTAAGGAAATGATGAACAAGCCGGAACGCCTGGCGCCGGGACACAGAATGTGCGCAGGCTGCGGCGGCGCCGTTGCGGTCCGCGGGGTGCTGCGGGCGCTCCATGAGGGGGACAGGGCTGTGGTGGGCAATGCCACGGGATGCCTGGAGGTCTCTACTTTTATGTACCCCTACACGGCATATGAGGACAGCTATATCCACAATGCCTTTGAAAATGCAGGGGCTACCCTTTCCGGTGTGGAGACGGCATACAGGGTGCTGAAAAAGAAAGGAAAAATAAAGGAAAACTATAAGTTTATCACATTCGGCGGAGACGGCGGAACCTATGATATCGGTTTCCAGTCCCTGTCCGGGGCAATGGAGCGGGGACATGATATGGTATATGTATGCTATGACAATGGCGCCTACATGAATACCGGGACCCAGCGCTCCTCTGCCACGCCGCAGTTTGCGGACACCACTACCACGCCGGCGGGAAAAGTGTCAAACGGCAAGGTGCAGACCAGGAAAGATCTGACGGCCATTATGGCGGAACACCACATTCCCTATGCGGCCCAGACCACTTTTACCAATAACTTCAAGGATCTCCACATCAAGGCGGAAAAGGCCATCTATACGCCGGGCGCTGCTTTCCTGAACATTTTCGCCCCCTGCCCCAGGGGATGGGGGTATGAAGCTTCGGAGCTTATGGAAATCTGCCGGACGGCGGTGGACTCCTGTTACTGGCCCCTGTATGAGGTGGTGGACGGAAAATGGGTTTTGACCTACGAGCCGAAGAAGAAACTGCCAATTGAGGATTTCCTGCGCTCCCAGAGGCGGTTCCGCCATTTGTTTGCCCCCGGAAACGAAGGGCTGATTGCGGAATTCCAGCGGGAGGTAGACAGACGCTGGGAGGAACTGCAGGTGCGCTGCAGCCAGTAGGTTCCGGCATTGTGCGGGAGGCAATGAGAAGCCGCGCATCAGTACGGACAGGCCGGTAAGCTTGATGGGAACGGCGCGGTGCCGGGATTGGATGTGCCTGCCTGACGGAATATAACCGGAAGTTGAACAGGAGGGGGTTATGAAACCAGATAATAGGAAAGCTGATAATAGGGATAAGCGGGAAGATCAGGAGATACAGGAACTGATAAAACAGGATAAAAACAAAGGCGCGGCGGCCTTGCTGGAGACATACACGGGGCTGCTGTGGAGCGTATGTGCCAGACGCCTGCAGAATCCAGAGGACATCCGGGAATGCGTGAATGACGCATTCTCGGAATTTTTTCTGCATACGGACAGATATGATGAAGCAAAGAGCAGCCTCAGGAACTATCTGTGCCTGATAGCGGACAGGAAAGCCCTGAACCGCTATCGGGACAACTGCCGCAGGGAGAGGGCGGAGAGCGCCGCCTCCGGGGAGCAGGCATGGAAAGAGGACGGACAGGAAGCTTTCCGGGCGCCGGGAGGCGCAGGAGACGGGGAGTATACGCGGGAGGAATTGGAGGCAGCCATAGATAAACTGGATCCCATGGACAGCCAGATCATCCGGATGAAGTATTACCAGGGCCTGTCCTACCAGGAAATCGCAGAGAAACTGGCCCTGAACTACGAGACGGTGAAGAAGCGCGGGCAGCGCAGCTTAAAGAAGCTGTGGAAGATACTGGTCATCGGCCTTATCATCCTGCTGCTGGCGGCATGTGCGGTCATCGTAAGCAGGTACTTCCAGTTCGCGGAGGGCGTGGGCTTCAGCTGGTCCGAAGAGAATCCGATCTACCGGATGACGGAAGTTTCGGATCCCTGTCGGGCGGACGGCTTTACGTTCTCTGTGGACAACGTGGCATACAGAGACGGGCATATGTACTTCAGCATCGACTACAAAACGGACAAGGAGCCCGAGGGGGAGGAGGAATGGGCCAGGCAGAATGCCGTGTATCAGACCTATATAAATGCGCTTGAGGTAAAGGATTTACCGCTGGAATTATGTGAGACCAAACATAATTACGAGAATATGCAGTTGGTATCCATATGGCAGCCGGAGGAGGAATTGCCGGAAAGCTTCACGATAGAGATTACGTTGGCAGGGTTTGGGAAAAATCCGGACGAACAGGTGTACAATGTGGTAAGGGGAGAAGGATGGGACTCGGATGTGGAGACGAAGCCTTTGAATCTCCAGGGTCCCAACCCGAAGTTTACCGTGACATTGTCCCGGGTCTCGGTACAGGAGGACGTTTCCTCCGTTGGAGCCGTACAATTTTTCGAGGATACGGGCTTTGTAGTGTGTCCCGGCACCAGGAGCGAGGAAAGGACCAGGTTTTCCCTGTATGCTCTGAATGAGGGGATAGATGGCGGTAAATATGGGTTTTCTACCTTTCTGGTGAACAGCACGAACATGGTTTCATTGACGGGAGCGGATGGGACTGTATGGGAAGCGAATGAGATCGAATGCGGCTTTTGGGGGCTGGATGAGATGGTGTTGAGCTTCCCGCCTCTGGAGCCGGGAGAGTATACCATGACGATCCCCTATCTGCGCATGGAGAGCAGTCAGATTTCCGGCGGGGCATATATACCGCTCCCCAGGGAAGTGGGAGAAACCGTTGCCTGTGATGAGTCGCTGCTGTTTCCCGATGGTACAGGTTACCGTTTGACAGGTGTCCGCATGAAGTATTATGAAGCATATGAAGATAAAATTTACGAGGAGGATGGGGAGAGACTTGTCACTCAGGATCCGGATCCCATATTTGAGTATGAACTGATGCTTGAGCCGATTTCCACGGAGAAGCTGTTCTTCCGGCATGCCACCTTTGAAGCCAGATATTTTTACGGAAATAAGCCCCGGGAGGAGGCAGGGGCATCCTTTGAACTGTCGCGGGAGAGGGAGTTGGAATTATATCCGGAGGGTTCCCGGATAGAGGTGGGCAGTATTCATATGGGGGGTGTGTTCCTGCAGTTGGTGCAGAGAGAGGGTATTGAGGAGGCGCCGGACTGGGTGGAACTGCGCCTCTCAGATCCGGTATACAATTACAACCGGATTTTCCAGGTAAAAGTCATCGTGGAATAAAAATTTTTTGCAGCATTGTCCCGAATTCCTTTTTTCCGGGGAATACAATATCAGGAGTCTATATGCAGGCATATAGCGGGCGGCCGGGATTACCCCGGGCCGGCGTCCGAAAGCTCCCGGCGGTCTGGTCGGAAAGGGGGGAAGATGCAGACTTTTGGCAGAAATCGGGGAAATGTATGGAAAAGGAGAAAAGGACAAAAAAAGATAAAATCATGGAAGAAAAGAAAAACTGGAAAGCCCCCGGGACTTTGCGCCCATTAAGTGACACTGTGGCACAGACACCTTTGCGCGAAAAGTATGACAAGCTGTTGGAGACGGCACGGCTGATGATGGAACGGCCTGACGGAGTGATGGTCATTTACATAAAGATGACAGAAATCAATCAACGCAGGATGCGTCCCGGTGAAGCAGAAATCTGGCAGGCTGCGGATGAAAAAAATTTCAAAAGAATCAGACAGCTGGCTGAGGCGCTGCTGGATGAGGACTCCCGGTATGGCTGGGGTTATCTCTATCTTGTCATGGCGGAATGTAAAGCGGAAAGCCCGGTGGCGCTTTCAAAATATATCATGGCTCCTGATGGATTGTTGGTCTGTCAGGAGGAACCGGAGGGTTGGCATGAGGCCAGACGATCCTATAAACGCGCGCAGAGGTTTGCGGATGAGAGCCTGCAGAAAATGTTTGCCCTGATGGAGGATATCAATAAAAGTCTGTTGCTGTGCAAAAAGGCGGAAACAGAGCTGACAAAAAAGAACTATGAAGCTGTGCTTATTACCTGCACCCAGATGCCTTTCACAAATTTTGCCGGCAGCGAACAGCTGGTTGACAAGGCTGTCCGTGCCATATTCAATCAGTGCAAAGAGGCGGAATTCAACCGGATCAAGGAATTGGATCAAAATCTGGAAAAGGCGGTAAGAGATCGACATCCGGCTGAATATGGCACATGGAATCAGAAAAATACAGAGACGATAACAGCCAATTTAAAAAGACACGGGGCAAAAAAGCCTACTTTCTGGTTAGCATTGCTCTCTTTGGTTCTAAGCCCGCTTTGTCTGCGTTTCTATATGCCGGTCTCGCTGCTCTTTTTGGGATTTGCCTGGGAGACAACACGGGATGATTTCCATTTGCTGCGGGGGTTCCTTACATTCATGGGTCTTGGATTTGTGACATTTCTTATCGGGGAACCGCTGGGAATATTTTCGAGTATAGTCCATCTTTTGATTGTTACCATTGCAATTGTCCTCGGTTCCCTCTGGTTCCTGAAATGCGGGCAGAGTGCTTTGAAATTCAACAAACTGTATGATGACTTGATTCCATATGACAATAATGTAATCAAACCTTTGAATGATGCGATTCGGGAGGAGCTGGCAGCGGAATATGAGACAGTGCCCGGAGTGGAAGCCCAGCTTGGAGAATGGAGCAAATGGTATCAATGGTAGAGGGGATGAAGGAATGGCAGATGTAAAGAAACTGTATCAGCGAATTGAACTTGCAATGGAGGAGAAAGAGTATGACGAAGCTAGCGATATCGCAAGGCGGGCGGTAAAAGAGAACCCGGCCGATGGAATCAGCTGGTATTATCTGCTCTTGGCGGATAACCGGGTAGATGAGCCTGAAGCATTTCTGGTCTGGAAAAAGGATTGGAGGCAGATGGAAGCGTACCGGCAGGCCGTAGCCCATGGAGGCCAGGCGGAGAAGCTGGTACAGCTGGGCAAAGAGTGGGCTTACAGGCAGGCAAAGGCTTTGCAGCAGCAGAAACGTTATGAGGCAGCACTGTCTTATTTTGAGGAGGCGCAGGATTATAGAGACAGTGTGGAACTGGCCGGGGAGTGTCGGAAAATCGTGGAGAAGGCCCTGGCAGAGCAACGGCGTCTGGAAGCCGAGACAGAGGCGAAAGAAGCCGCCAAAGAAAAAGCCGCGGGATGGGCCACGGACAAGGAAAGCGCAGAGAGAACAAAGCAGCAGGAAGCTCCGGAAAGGGAGCCGGCCGCCCGGACATCCGATGGAAAGCGGGTACAGAGCGGAGCAATTCAGGTCAGTGATATCGAATACGCGGGAAAATTCTGTGAAGAATTCCTTGCGAAAGCCTCCGGAACAGAGAAAGAGGAAGCACAGAAGCTTATGGAGGATATGGGCACCCTTGTGACAGCAGCAAAATGGGGAGGACGGCTGGAGGAAGAAGAGGCCTATAAAGAGCTGGAGAAGCTGTCTTCTTTCTGGAGGGTGTACGGCGCCGAGAGAAAGGAAGGGGAGTTGGCGGCCCGATTGTACGATGCCAAACAGGGAGCGGCGGCAGGGCTTCCCTGGGACAATGGGATCGCCTGCTACTGGGCCGGGGTGGCCGCCAGCGCTGGCAACAGGCAGGGATGCCTGCAGCTGGGCCGCTTTTACGAGACCGGCATAGGCGTAAGGCCGAACTTCCAGCTGGCAGGGCATTTCTACAAGGAGGCAGACAGCAAAATCGATGTGGAGTATTTCAAGGATCATACCCAGGCATTCCGGCAGCTTACCGGATGCAGGACGACAGAGGGGTATGAGGAGGTGAGCGCCCCGCCCCATTTCGAGATGAGTGATGCCGCCAGAAGGGTGGGCTCTTACTGGAAGCTGCATAAGCGTACAGAAGAAGCAAAGCTGAATATGGATCGGCGGGCGGCTGCAAGGCTGCAGGAACTCCTGGCACCTATGAAGAGAGAGTTCGATGATCTTTCCGGCCTAAAGAAGAAAATAGACAAGAGAGATAACATTGCTGCCGGATTCTCTTTGGTATCCATAGTTTTATTTGGAATAGCATGGGCGATTTTTGTTCTTTTTATGCCGCTCTTTATAGAAAAATATACTGGGAGCAGGACAGGTAATCTGCATGCATTAGGCATCCTTACCTATATACCGGTAATGTTTCTCGCTTTTTTGTTTTTCATGCTTATCTTCCAGATACTGCCCATGATTCCTATAAACAGACGATACTCAAACCGTCAGAGTAAGGCGTTGGAGAAAATCAGGAAAGCGTATGGCCAGGCGATGGAGGAGATTACGCAGAGCGACTGCGAGGAATACCGGCAGTATACGGATTGGAAGTCCAGATGTCAGGAAATGCAGAAAGCTATGGGGGTAAAGACATCCGGCTGGAGGCATGCCTATCTGATGTATTACAGTGCCGGAATCCATGGGGCCAGGAATCCGGATGAAGCGGATCAGAACGCTCTTGCCATGGAAAAGAGGGATAGTTCCGTAAAGCTTCCCTTTGTGCCCTCTCCCATAACGAGGTGGCTTATGGAAAGGATGAAAGAGGAGGAGACGCCCCGGGATTTGCTGGAGTTGGCGAAGCAGCACGGAAAGAACAGCCGCAAACGCCGGTATGGCGGCAACGATACCTGGCAGCCGGTGGTGGCCCTGGAGTGTATTCTGTACCATGCGGTGTGTATGCTGAAGGTCGAGCCGAAGTGGTCCGAGCATGGATTCTGGCGTACCAATACGGATATACTGCGCGAACTGTCGCGAATATACGGATATGGAAAGGAAGAGCTGCACCAGAAAGCAGACCCTGATATCGGATTGATTCTGGCGGATTTTGCCGCTGAAGTCTATTTTCACCAATACCATGCGGGCAGAAAGGCTGCTCTGAGTGAGCTGGTCTCCACCTACTCAGGACTGGATGAACAGGAAGAAGAGTTCTGGGCCTGGAAAGCCTGGAAGGAACGTTGTCCTGAATTTGCGGAGCAAGCGGTTAACTATATGATCGGCTTTTATGGCGGAAGCCTGTTTTCGATGAAAGACCTCCGCGAATTTATTGATGATCTCCTGACCGATCCCAAGCTTAGTGAGGCGAACCGGGAGAAAGTCAAGAAGCTTCAGGCTGACATCAACGACTGGGAAAAACGCAAAAGAGAAGAGCAGCAGGCGGCATGGGAACAGCAGCAGTATCAGATCAGGCAGGCCAGGGAGGCCATCGCACAGGAACTGGACCGCCGCGAGAGGAACCTAAACTTCATTTTCGGAAACGACTATATGACCAACGAGGAGTTGTATCTGAGCGGCAGGCAGAGCATATCGGAATATGTGACAAATGATATCTACCGCAATTTCCGCCGCAGCGAAATGGAGAAAAAGCAGCGGGAGCAGGAAATGTAAGATTTGGGTGTAAGATTTGACAAGAAAAATGGACTGGGGACTATCATTTGTCCCCGGTTTCGTGTATAATAGACATTAATTATGGCGGCGCGCAGTGGAATTGGCTGTGCCGCAGCCGGAACACAATTTTGTCAAGGAGGAACAGGACATGTTGATAGGAGGAATCGAGGCGGGCGGTACAAAAATGGTATGCGCGGTGGGCGATGAGAACGGCGTGATCCAGGACAGGGTATCTTTCCCTACCAGGCAGCCGGAGGAGACTTTTGCGGATATGGTAGCCTACTATAAGGGAAAGGACGTCAAAGCGCTGGGCATCGGGTGCTTTGGTCCTGTGGATCTGGACAGGAAGTCGAAGACCTACGGCTATATCACGAAGACTCCCAAGGCCGGCTGGAGCAACTGCAATATTGTGGGGGCATTTGAGGACGCGCTGGGCGTGCCGGTGGGCTTTGACACGGACGTAAACGGCGCGGTGCTGGGAGAGGTGACCTGGGGAGCCGCGAAAGGACTGGACAGCGCCATTTATATTACCATAGGCACAGGAGTGGGAGTGGGCGTCTATGTAAACGGTGGGCTGCTGCACGGCCTGGTGCATCCGGAGGGAGGACATATCCTGCTGATGAAGCATCCCAAGGACACCTATGAGGGGAAGTGCCCGTTCCACAAGACCTGTATGGAGGGGCTGGCCGCAGGGCCGTCCATTGAGGCCCGCTGGGGCAAAAAGGCTGCGGAACTGGCGGACAGGGACGAGGTATGGGAATTGGAAGCCTACTATATCGCCCAGGCGATCACGGATTATATCCTGACCTATTCCCCTCAGAAGATCATCCTGTGGGGCGGCGTGATGCATCAGGAGAAGCTGTTCGGCATGGTCAGAAAAGAAGTGCAGCGCCTGCTGAACGGGTATGTGGCCCATGAGATGATCACGGAAAGAATCGACGAATATATCGTACCGCCCGCTCTGGGGGAGGATCCGGGCATCAAGGGCGCTATCAAGCTGGGACTGGACGCGCTGGGCTGATGGATCTACAATGCAGGAAAGTGCAGGATCAGCGATTATATGCGGTAGGTACATACTGCAGAAAATGCAGAAAACAGGCCCTGAAATGTAAAAATGCATTTCAGGGCAAGACAATGTAAGGGGGAAATAGAAATGAAAGAAAATCAGTTGCATGAACTGCTTTTTTTAGATCCGGTATGCACCCATAATATCTGGGGCGGCACCAGGCTGCGGGAGGAATTCGGATATCCGGCAGAGGGAGACGGCATCGGGGAATGCTGGGGAATCTCCGCCCATCCTGAGGGAGACGGGACTGTCCGCAGCGGAAGCTTCCAGGGAGAGAAGCTGTCCGGGCTTTGGGATAAGCATCCGGAACTTTTCGGGAATCTGCCCTATGACAGATATCCGCTGTTAACCAAGATCATTGATGCCCAGGACGACTTGAGCATCCAGGTGCATCCGGACGATGCCTACGCGCAAGTTTACGAGAACGGCAGCCTGGGCAAGACGGAGTGCTGGTTTATCTGTGACTGTGCGGAAGATGCGGCCATCGTCATCGGCCATAACGCCAGGACGAAAGAAGAACTGGAGGAAATGGTGCGGCAGGGGAAATGGACGGAACTGATCCGGGAGATCCCCATCCACAAGGGGGATTTTCTTCAAATTGACCCCGGGACGGTACATGCCATCAAGGCTCATACACTGATCCTGGAAACCCAGCAGAACAGCGCCATCACTTACAGGCTCTATGACTATGACCGGCTCCAGAACGGCAAGAGCCGAGAACTCCATATCGACAAGAGCCTGGATGTGATTACGGTTCCGGCCAAGAGCGCACAGGAGAGCGTAAAGTCTGCAAACGGATTGCCGGAGAATGAGCTGAACCAGATATATGCCTGCGGGAAATATACTATTTTCAAACTGGATGTAAACGGCAACGCGTCATTTGAGCAGAAATATCCCTTCCTGGCCGCATCCGTGCTGGAGGGAGCAGGTACCATGAACGGAGCGGAGGTTCGCAAAGGCGATCACTTTATCATCCCCTGTGGCTTTGGAAAGGTGGAGGGGAACGGAAATATGAGCCTTATCCTGTCTACGGTGGAAAGCTGATAAAGCGGGCAGCCGCAAGCTGGCCTATGCTCACGGGCGGTAATGTATGCCGTCAGTTTATGGCGCTTTCCGATTGTGAGCCGGGTATCAATGAAGAAAATTTTAAAATACAGAAAATGACTTCGGGGGCAGGCGTAAATGGCATACACGGATCAGGAGATACAGGAACTGATAAAACAGGATAAAAACAAAGGCGCGGCGGCTTTGCTGGAGACATACACGGGGCTGCTGTGGAGCGTATGTGCCAGACGCCTGCAGAATCCAGAGGACATCCGGGAATGTGTGAATGACGCATTCTCGGAATTTTGTCTGCATGCGGACAGATATGATGAGGCAAAGAGCAGCCTCAGGAACTATCTGTGCATGATAGCGGACAGAAAAGCCCTGAACCGCTATCGTGACAACTGCCGCAGGGAGCGGGCGGAGAGCGCCGCCTCCGGGGAGCAGGCATGGAAAGAGGACGGACAGGAAGCTTTCCGGGCGCCGGGAGGCGCGGAAGACGGGGAGTATACGCGGGAGGAATTGGAGGCAGCCATAGAAGAACTGGATCCCGTGGACAGCCAGATCATCCGGATGAAGTATTACCAGGGCCTGTCCTACCAGGAAATCGCGGAGAAACTGGCCCTGAACTACGAGACTGTGAAGAAGCGCGGGCAGCGCAGCTTAAAGAAGCTGTGGAAGATTTTGGTCATCGGCCTTATCATTCTGCTGCTGGCGGCATGTGCGGTCATCGTAAGCAGGTACTTCCAGTTCGCGGAGGGCGTGGGCTTCAGCTGGTCCGAGGAGAATCCGATCTACCAGATGACGGAAGTTTCGGATCCCTGTTGGGCGGACGGCTTTACGTTCTCTGTGGACAACGTGGCATACAGAGACGGGCGTATGTACTTCAGCATTGACTGCAAAACGGACAAGGAGCCGGAGAGTGAGGAGGAAAGGACCAGGCAGAATACTGTGTATCAGACTTATGCCATTTCGCTTGAGGTAAAGGATCTGGCGATGGAATCAGGGGGGAGCAAACAGGATTTTGACAATGTGCAGTTGATAAAGACATGGCAGCCAGAGGAGGAATTGCCGGAAAGCTTTACGATAGAGATTGAACTGGCAGCAGTTGAGCGGTATTCTGACGATACGTTCACTTACTCAACGTGGGAGGGAGAGGAAGAGGTAATGCATACAAAGCCCCTGAACCTCCAGGGCCCTAACCCGAAGTTTACCGTGACATTGTCCAGGGTTTCGGTACAGGAGGATATTTCCGCCATTGGGGCCTTTCATCCTTTCGGGGACACGGGATTTGTGGTGTGCCCTGGTATCAGAAATGAGGAAGAGACCAGATTTTCCCTGTATCTCCTAAATGAGGGGCTGGATGCTGGCAAATATGGGCTTTCCCCCTATCTGGTGGACAGGGGGGACACGAGGATGGTCACATTGACGGGAGCGGATGGGACTGTATGGGAAGCGAATTGGACCGACTGCGGCTTTTGGGGGCTGGATGAGGTGGTGTTGACCTTTCCGCCCCTGGAGCCGGGAGAGTACACCATGACGATCCCCTATCTGCGTATGGAGAGCAGTCAGATTTCCGGCGGGGCATATATCGCGCTCCCCAAGGAAGAGGGAGAAACCGTTGCCTGTGATGAGACACTGCTGTTTCCCGACGGCTCAGGTTACCATTTGACAGGTGTCCATATGGAGTATTATGAAACGGGGGATGAGATCGTCTATGAAGATGGCGAAGACTGGGTTGTGAACTATGCGCTGGAGCCTACATTCGTGTATGAACTGATGCTGGAGCCGATTTCCGCGGGGAATCTTTTGTTTCAGGATTCAGACATTGATTCCAGATACTTCTATGGAAATCCCCCCCCGGGAGGAGGCAGGGGCCTCCTTTGAGCTGGACCAGGAGACATGGCTTGGACTGTACAGGGACGGCAACTGGATCGAAGGCGGCAGCGCCCATATGGGAGGAGCAGGAGTATTCTTGAACTTGCAACAGCCGGAGGGCGCGGAGGGCGCGCCGGACTGGGTGGAACTGCGCCTTAAGGATCCATGGTACAATTACGACCAAAATTTTCAGGTGAAAGTCATCATAGAGTAAAAAACTTTTGCAGAATTGTCCCGACTTCCCTTTCCACGGGGAATACAATATCAGGAGTCTATATGCAGGCATATAGCGGGCGGCCGGGATTACCCCGGGCCGGCGTTCGAAAGCTCCCGGCGGTCTGGTCGGAAAGGGGGGAAGATACAGACTTTGATAGAGAGCGGGGGAAATGTATGCAAAAGGAGAAAAAAGATGGGATTTTTATTCACAATTGTTGGCGTTATCTTTAAAGTCGTATGTGATGTGCTGGTAGGAAACGTGGGAGGAGAGAACTCTGAATTCGCATCAGGGCTTTTTACCGGATTGGCGGTGATTCTGACCATCATCGGTGTCCTGAAGACGCTGATCAAAGCAGAGGGAGGCAAAGGAAAGCTGGGAGGCGCGGCATTTCACGGAGTCATCTGGCTGGTGGGCACAGTGTTACTTAGGATTCTGGTCCCCATTGTCATCGTAGCTGTGCTGGCCTTTATTGTATGCCAGTTCTTCCTGGGAATTGACGTGCTGAGAATGATCGGCAGGCTTTTTGGCGTAGCCGCTTCGGGAACGGCGGAGAAAAAGGAGGATCCTCTGGAAGCGCTTCCAACCATTGTCTATGACAACGATGGTGTACAGTACTTCAAGCAGAGGATTTCCGGAGACCATGTAGAGTATGCGGCTGACGGCGGAAAGACGCTGACAATCTATAATACTGACATCTCAGGCAATTCAGCCCAGACAAATGCAGGAAATATCCACTGGTATGTATAAAGC
>Ga0137308_100090_pt1 | contig 159798 bp, 130 predicted proteins | sample Inofrocosms_June_FD_97181 | JGI IMG/M metagenome (GOLD analysis project Ga0137308, IMG submission 97181) | Mouse cecal microbial communities from Vienna, Austria - N-Acetylneuraminic and N-Acetylglucosamine D2O microcosms_June | ecosystem: Host-associated > Mammals > Digestive system > Large... | reverse complement strand
GGCGCATCCGATAGATTTGTCAAGCTTGCTTGCAAGAGGCTGTCTGTTTTTCCTCATGTGTCTCTGAATTCTAACCGTTTTTCACAAAAATTGCATTCCCCATCCCTTAATCAGATGCACCAGCACTCCAACGAGAATGCCCGCCTCTACAAATCCGACTGCGGCCCCCATGATTTTGTCAAGTCCTTTTACGATCGGAAGCTTTGAAATCAGTTTCAGGGAAACAAAGAGAATACTGACAAGGCGGTATACCAGACACACGGCAAACAGAACCACGACAGTCTGTATCACCTGCCCGATTTCCTTCTCCAGGTAGCTTCCCACCGCCCCCAGAATGAGTAATACACAAATTCCCGCTGCCGCCATTGCGATCAAGGAAATGAGCTCCTGCACCATTCCTTTCTTAAAGCCTGCGGTTATCCTCCAAATAAATACCAAAGCAATTACTATCAGCGCTGCATAATACATGTTTTTATCTCCTGGTATTTCTTCTGATTTTACTTCATACTATTAATGCTGCCAAGGGAAACCGGCATTTTGACCCCTGATGCCTGCGGATTATTTCAACTCAATCGTATCAATGGAACTTCCCGTGACCGCCACATATCTGTATACCGAGGAGGTGGGAACAAGAAGCGTTACCGGCTTCTCAAATTCGCCTGTAAACTTATCCACTCCCCCTATATTGCAGATCTGGCATTCCAGATCATTGTATATGATGATCTGATCCCTGTTCAAAATAATATCTGAATATTCGATGTCAAAAAACAGGGAATGCACTTTATTTCCCGATGTACTGTAGACATCCATCCGGTAGGCGCTCTCCCCTGTCTGGTTCACAAACACCACTCCCACATAGCTCTCATTATTATATACGCCCTGTACCTCTTCCTCCAGAAATGCAGTGGCGATATTGGCAGGCTTCTCGCTTCCCTCAAAAAAAACGATTCTGTCATCAGAAATTCCAAACGCCGTATTATTATTCATAAACTGTACATAGGGAACAATGGTGTCCAGATAATCGTAGCCGCTGACATAATTATCGCTTTGATTCCTTCCAACCTCTCCGAAATTAAAAAATGCAACCGTGGTCTTCATATCGCCGCTGTCCACATAAAGATAGGAAATCGCCATCAGCTTGCCGTTGGGAGACAGACAGATGCTTACCGGATAGCCGCTTTTGTTCATGGTCGCTTTTATATCCACAATGGAGGTCTCCGTATTCTCATTGCCGTTATAGAGAAGGATCCTGGTAACATCCGCATCATCCAGTACCGCTGCCACCACACCGCTTTCCGATACACAGATCTTTCGGATCGGAAGGTTCGTATTCACCGTCCCCAACTGCCCTCCGCTGTTTACCACATAGATTGTACGACCGTTATAATCTCCCACTGCCGCTACATGACCGCTTACAGAAACCATGGGATTCTGCATTTCAAAGGTCTGGTTCCAGAGGGCGCCTCCCTTGGAATCCAGACAGCTCATACCGTCCTTGCTGTACAAAAGAATATTGCCGCCCAGCTTCTCCACTCTCGCTCCCTGCACCACGGTAACCGGGGTGGAATTTACGATCACACTGTCCGTAAATATTTTATTTTTCCACTGAAACATCAGAAAAACAACCCCCGCCGCAATTAAAATAAGCACAAGGGCTGTCCTGTAAAAAACCGCCAGCCGGTGACTCCATATCTTGTCTTTATAATTAATGCCCGGTATGCTCCCGAGTCTTTTTTCCTTTTCTTTCAGGTAATCCCGCACATTAGACATTCGCTCATCTCCATATCCTTAGTACTCATGCAGGCCTCATTTGGTTTCCTGCAGCGCTCTTGCCGCCGTAAGCGTGAAATCATGCATGCCGCCGTAGCTGCCGATTGCGGCAATGGCCAGCGCAACAATGACAGCAGCACATCCAAGTAAAATGTTCTGAAACAGTTTTTTTAACAGCCCTGTATCTCTTCCCTTTTCCGTTTCTTTCTCTCTGACAGGCGTTTTATTTTTCCGCTCATAACAGGAAATCATATAATTCTGCATGGATTCATTCGACTCATAAAACAGATAGCAGCCGTCCTTTCCATCTGCGATTTCCTGCCTGTCATATATATTAACATAGCCGATCAGATCATAGCTATCAAAAAATAATTTTTTGATTTCATCCTGATCTCTTCCGTTTTCCAGCTCCTCCATAATACAGGAGGCGCCGTAAATCAGGTAAAAATTCTGATTCTCCTTGCAAAAGGCATGTCCATAGAGGGCTACTCTCACCGGAAACCCGCGTCTTTCCTTCTTGATTTCGCTCAAATAGGTATATACATAGTCCTCGATGTATACTCTGTTCTCTCCGGAAATCCTTCCCATCTGCCTCACAACTTTCGGTAAACGCATCCCTGTCTTCGCAGCCTTGACGGCCTCCCCTTTCCTTTCAGATCATTATAACAGGATGGGGACAGATTTCCTGTCAGATTCTGTCCCCATAATCCATGATGCATCTACGCATTTCGGCATCTTTTATACAAATTTATAAACGGTTACGGCACTGTATCTGCGCCCGGGGCCAAATACAGCGGAGGGAAATTCCGGTTTATTTGCCGTATCCGGAAAATACTGGGTCTCGAGACAGAACCCGCATCTCTTTCCATAGCTGGCGCCCTCTTTTCCCTCCACGGGATCGATACAGTTCCCTGCATAGAACTGAACGCCCGGCAGATCCGTGTAAGCCTCCATCACCCGTCCCGAGGTTTCCTCCGATGCGACCGCAAACTTTCTCAGCTCTCCGATTTTACCGTCAATTACCCAGTTATGGTCATAGCCCAGGCCAATTCTCAGCTGCTCGTTGTCCGCATCAATCTCCTCCCCGATTTTCTTTCCGGCACGGAAGTCAAAGGGGGTTTTCTCCACCGGTGCAATCTCACCTGTGGGAATGGATCCCTCCCGCACAGGCGTGTAGGAGGATGCCATAAGCTGCAGACTGTGATCCAGAATCGTCCCCGCATCGTGTCCCGCCAGATTGAAATAGGTATGATTCGTCACATTGATAATCGTATTTTTATCGCTCTCAGCCTGATAATGGATTTTGAGCTCGTTGTCTTCGGTCACCGTGTACGTCACGCTGACCTTCTTGTTCCCAGGAAAGCCCATGGAGCCGTCCTTATCCTCCAGGGTGAAGGTGACGCTGTCCGTCCCCTCCTGTGCATCCCATATTCTCTTGTGATACCCATCGTCCTTATGGCTGTGCAGATTATTTGCGCCGTCATTGACATCCAGATTGTATCTCTGCCCTTCCAGGACAAAAGACGCTCCTGCGATCCGGTTTGCACTGGGTCCGATCACTGCCCCAAAAAAGCTTCCGTTTTCAAAATAAGGCTCCAGCGTGTCATATCCAAGTACCACGTCCTGTACCTTGCCGTCCTTATCCGGAACAAACAGGTTCACCAGGATCGCACCGTAATTTATGACTCCCGCCTGAACCCCCCTGCTGTTTGTTATATAATATCTGTATATCGGTGTACCGCATTTGGCTGTACCAAATACCTCTTTTCTTACCGCCATCTTGTCTCCTCTTTTCCTGCCCGGCCCGCTCACATCTCGGTCCTGCCCTCTAAGGCACGCAGCAGCGTAACCTCGTCAATATACTCCAAATCGCCTCCCACCGGCACTCCGCTGGCGATTCTGGTCACTCTCACCCCGGTGGGTTTAATCAGTTTACTGATGTACATAGCCGTTGTCTCTCCCTCCAGACTGGAATTCGTGGCTATAATCACTTCTGAGACATCCTTCTGAAGACGCATAATCAGCTCCTTCAGCTTGATATCGCCGGGCCCGATTCCCAGCATGGGGGAAATAGCCCCGTGAAGCACGTGATAGATCCCCTCATATTTTCCTGTTTTTTCATAGGCGGCCAGATCCCTGGAATTCTCCACCACCATTATCGTACCGTGATCCCGCCTGGGATTTGCACAGACCGGGCACTCCTCCTGGTCTGTCAGCGTATAGCATTCCCTGCAGTAACGGACATTTTCCTTGGCGTCCAGAATCGTTTTCGCCAGCCGGCGGACTTTGTCCTGCGGCATGTTGATCAGATGAAAAGCCAGTCTCTGCGCCGACTTCGCCCCGATTCCCGGCAGCCCTGCCAGCTCGTCTATTAATTTGTTGATATGTCCGCTGTACAAATCCATCAGAAAGGAAGACCCCCGCCCAGCGAAAGGCCGCCTGTCATCTTGTTCATAATCTGCGCATTTGCCTCCTCAGCCATATGCAGAGCTTCATTGGCGGCCGCCATCACGAGATCCTCCAGCATTTCAATATCCTCCGGATCCACGGCCTCCTGTGAAAGCTTTACCCTGACGACCTCCTTCTTGCCGGTTACCGTGACCTCCACGGCTCCGCCGCCGGACTTTGCGGTGAATTCCTTTGTTTCCAGCTCCTTCTGGCTCTCTTCCATCTGACGCTGCATTCTCTGCGCCTGCTTCATCAGATTACTCATATTTCCGGGCATGCCTCCTCCCGGAAACCCTCCACGCTTTGCCATATCGATACCAAACTCCTTTCCTGCCCATGATATAATGTTAGGGTCTCAAAGTCATGCACGGATATGCAATCATATCATGCATGACCTTTTGACCCCGGCATCATGATATTCGTCTATTGTACTCTCAAACCGGACTGTTTTTCAAGCATAAAATCCTATTTCTAGAACGCATCCTCCGGTAGCGCTTCCCCGTCCTCGATCTCTTCAATTTCCATATGGATATTTTCCGAAACCAGTTTCGTCAAATCCGGAAACAAATCCTGTGAATTTCGATCCGAATCAAGGCATTGAATACTCACATCAAGCTCCTTACCGGCATATTCCGAGAGGATCCTTCCAAGCTCCTGCCTGTGCACATCCTGCCTTAAATAGTCAAAGGGGAGGCCGTCCGGAACGACCACCAGAAGCTTTCCGTCCTCGGAGAGGCTGGGGTATGAGCTTTTCAGATAAGTTTTCATGGGATTTTCTGTCTCGGCAAGCGCCACCGGCCATTTGGAAACCACCCGCCGGATATCCTCCGGCACCGCACGCTCCAAAACCCTGCCTGTTGCCTGCGTTTCCCCGCTTTTTTCGGAAACGCCGCTGTATACGCTCTGTCCTGCCTTCTGCGGCACGGCCGTAAAAACACCCTGTTCCAGCTTCTGTTCCAGCTGCCGGATTCTGTCTGTCAGGGACTGCGTGTCCGTCTCCATCTGCGGCCTGCAGAGCCGGATCAGCCCCATCTCGATCAGAATACGCTTCTGCGACGCAAACCGCAGCTGGCCGGACAGTTCCGAAAGGATACGGATATAGCGCATGATCACGTCATTGTCCGCCATCCCGGCCTCTTCCTTAAGTCTGGCAAGATTCTCGCTGGACACATCGATAATATCCTCCATCCCATCCGCAGTCTTGAGCAGCAGGAGGTTGCGCAGATACCAGGTAAAGTCGGACACAAACTGTGCGAGCTCTCTGCCCTGCATCACGATTTCCTGCAAAACGCCGATCGCCCCCGTCACATTTGCAGAGAGAATCTCCCGGAGCATCCGACTGAACACTTCCGTGTCCACAGCGCCCAGCACATTTAAAACCCGGTCATAAGTAAGCTCCTGCCCGAAATGAAAAGCAATACACTGGTCAAGAAGGCTCAGGGCGTCTCTCATGGCTCCATCCGCTGCCCTTGCAATATAGCGGACCGCCTTATCCTCAATGGAAACTCCCTCAATCTGCGCCAGCTCCCTTATCCTGTCAGCGAGCGTATCCACGGCAAGCCTCTTAAAATCATATCTCTGACATCTGGACAAAATCGTGACCGGAATCTTGTGGATCTCCGTGGTCGCCAGAATAAAGATCACATAGGAGGGCGGTTCTTCCAGGGTTTTCAGCAACGCATTGAAAGCTCCTATGGAGAGCATATGAACCTCGTCAATAATATAAACCTTGTATTTTCCCTCTGCCGGCGAATAGGAAACCTCATCCACAATTTCCCTGATATTGTCCACACCGTTGTTGGAGGCCGCATCAATCTCGATTACGTTCATGCTCGCCCCTGCGCTAATAGCCCTGCAGACAGCGCATTCCCCGCAGGGGCTGCCGTCTGCAGGGTTTTCGCAGTTCACTGCTTTTGCAAAAATTTTGGCAACGGAAGTCTTACCCGTACCTCTTGTGCCGCAAAACAGATAGGCATGGCCGATACGGTTCGCCTTTATTTGATTTTTCAGTGTGGTTACAATGGGATCCTGACCTTTTACCTCCTCAAATCCAGCCGGTCGAAATTTTCTGTAAAGGGCTGTGTATGACATATCATCTTTCCTTCCGCGGACAGGCTTTCCCGCTTGTCCTGCCTTTAATCACCGAAACTGATTCCCAGCATCTTTGCTTCTTTTACAATATCGGAATCCGGTGAAACCATCTTAAGCTTTCCGGCCACTTCCTCAAGAGGAACCTTTACGATCTCCCGGTTCTTGTAGCCCACCATAAATCCGTACTCGCCCTTTAAGATCAGAGCGCCCGCCTCAGCGCCAAGCCTGCTTGCAAATACGCGGTCATAAGGGCAGGGGCTTCCGCCTCTCTGGGTGTGTCCGGGCACCGTCACCCTCACCTCTGTGCCGGTCATCTTCTGAATCTGTTCCGCCAGCTCGTAGGACACGGAAGGATACTTATAGTTCTTCATCTTTTCCTTGTATTCTTTCTTGGACAGCTTGGCGTCTTCCTTGGAAATCGCACCCTCAGCCACTGCAAGTATGGTAAAACGGCTTCCGTTCTTTGTTCTCCTGTCAATTGCCTCCACAATTTTCTTGATATCATAAGGGATCTCGGGAATCAGAATAATGTCCGCCCCGCCTGCCATACCGGCGTTCAGCGTAAGATAACCCACCTTGTGTCCCATCACCTCCACGATAAAGGTTCTCGCATGGGAGGATGCCGTGGTGTGAATACAGTCGATGGCATCCGTTGCAATGTTCACGGCGCTCTGGAAACCAAAGGTCATGTCCGTCCCCCACAGGTCATTGTCAATGGTCTTGGGAAGGGTGATGACGTTCAATCCCTCCGTCCTCAGAAGATTAGCCGTCTTATGCGTCCCGTTTCCGCCAAGGATCACGATGCAGTCCAGGCGCAGCTTGTAATAGTTCTGCTTCATGGCATCCACCTTGTCGATGCCGTCCTCATCCGGATCCTTAATGGTCTTAAAAGGCGTCCGGGAGCTGCCAAGGATCGTGCCTCCCTTTGTCAGAATACCGGAAAAGTCGCGGCCGTCCAGCATACGGAAATTTCCGTAGATGAGCCCCTTGTAACCGTCTATGAACCCATAGATTTCCACCTTCTCCTTGCTGTTTACAAGGCATTTCACAACGCCTCTCATGGCAGCGTTGAGCGCCTGGCAGTCGCCGCCGCTTGTTAACATACCGATTCTTTTCATTTTGTAACCCTCCTTTTTTCCTATTATACATAATTTAAGCGCCGTCTACAACCTTTTTACCAAAGCTGCAGCACGGCGCACAGAATCCCGAATTTACTTTTTCCACCTTTTGCGGAACTTCCGATATCCCCAAAGCAGACGATAATAAATCATAAACCAGAGCGTGGACTTCATATGCATGGCGATCAGCTTTCGTTCCTCCCCGTGCACTCTCTCCCGGTAATATTTGTTTTCCATGAATCCGGGAAAGGTCTCTCTCATCTCCCTGCCCAGGGCTTTCACGAACCCGTATTCCTTTTTCTTCACTCCCGCCATGTAGGAAAACAGCGTGTTAACGTAAAACAGAGTGGTAAAACTGCTCTCGATCTCCGGATAGTATTCCTCCAGAAAGCCGAACTGTACGGCTTCCCTTATCATCACCCTGGCCGCCTCCATTCTGTCCTCGCACCGCTTTTTTGTGATGGTGTGAACCGTAGAGGTATCGTGCTGGTAGTAGTAATAAAGCGGTTCCGGGATGTACTCAAAATGTCTGGCACGCAGCATCCAGGAATTGCTGATGGCATTGTCCTCATAGAAAATATGCTCCGGAAAGCGGTTGGGGTAATCCAGAATAATTTGGCGCCGGTAAATTTTTACCACCAGGCTTCCGCTGTCGAGAATGAGGGAACGGTATTTTTCCTTGTTCAGCACTCCCGTCTGTTCCGGCTTATTGTTGTGGACGATCTGCCCGATTTTCCTGCCGCGCTCCTGCGTCAGGCTGTAATCACAGCCCACCATGTCCGCTCCCGTCTCCTGCGCCTTCCGCAGCAGTCTCTCGTAAAAATCCGGGGTAATCCAGTCGTCGCTGTCAATAAAGCCGATCCACTCCCCCCGTGCCCTGGCCAGGCCGAGATTTTTCGCTCCTCCCTGTTTTCGGTTCTCAGGGGAAGCGATCACCAGGAAACGATCCGGATACTGCGCCTCATAGGAGCGAAGAACCGCAAGGGAATCGTCCGTGGAGCAGTCGTCCACCGCAATAATCTCATAATCGCTGACAGTCTGGTTAACCAGACTGTCCAGGCAGTATTTCAGTTTTCCGTCTGACGCCATATTGTAAACCGGCACAATCACGCTCAGCTTCATCGAAGTTTCCGCTCCTTTAATCCCCTGTCTTACTTTGCAAAATAAGCGGCGATCCGGGTCACTGCCCTGATCACATCCTCCACGTCCTGATCTGTCATGGCATAGTAAAGCGGCAGGCTGATGATTTCCTCATACAGCTTCTCCGCCTTGGGGCAGATGCCTCTGTGGTAGCCAAGTTTTTCATAGTAAGGGAAATAATAAGTGGGTATATAGTGTACATTACAGCAGATATTTTCCGCTGCCAGGGCCTCAAAAAACCGCTTCCTGCCAATGGTCAGCCGCTCCGGGCGAATCCGCAAAATGTACAGATGCCTTGTGGTATCGGATTCCGGTATCTCCCTCTGCACAAACAGCTGGGGCAGCTTTGTGAAGGCTTCGTTGTAAGCCTTCACAATGGCTTTTCTTCTCGCAATGAAGGCCGGAAGCTTATCCAGCTGGCTGATCAGAAGAGCCGCCTGGATGTCCGTCAGACGGTAGTTCATTCCAAGTGCGATCTGCTCGTAATACCAGGGTCCGTCCGGCTCATGCTCCATCAGCGAGGGGTCTCTCGTGATCCCGTGGGCTCGGAAAAGCAGCAGCCTTTTATAGTACTCCCCGTTGTTTGTGAGAACCGCTCCCCCTTCCCCGCTGGTCACTGTCTTGACCGGATGAAAGCTCAGCGTGGTCATATCCGCAATGGATCCGTTTTTCCGCCCCCGGTAGCTCGTCCCGATCACGTGGGCCCCGTCCTCAATCAGCACCATGCGCCTCTTTCTGCACAGGGAAAGCAGCTCGTCCAGCTGGACCGACTGCCCGGTATAATCCACCGCAACCACCGCCCTTGTCTTTTCACTGACAAGAGCTTCCACGCAGGCGGGGTCAATGTTGTAGGTTTCCTCGTTAATATCCGCAAACACCGGCTTAGCGCCGCAGTACAGCGCACAGTTTGCCGAGGCCGCAAAGGTGATGGGCGTGGTGATCACCTCGTCCCCGGGCCCGATTCCGGCCGCAAGGGCCGCCATGTGAAGCGCCGCCGTCCCGTTGCTGCAGACCACCGCATACTTTGCTCCCGTCACCCGGCAGAGCTTATCCTCGAGCTCCTTTATCTTCGGGCCGCAGGTCAGGTCGCAGTTTCGCAGAACCTCCGTAACCGCCTGGATGTCCGCCTCGTCAATATATTGATGTCCGTAATAAATTTTGGTATCCCGAACCGGTTTGCCGCCGCAGAGGGCGGGTTTATCTACAGGTGCCGTCATACATATCCTCCTTTTACCAATCAGGAAGCAGCCTCTTTCATGCACACGCACACGGCATCCGCAATGGCCGCAATATACTCGCTGTTCGTGGGCCTGCCCTGTCCGCTTTCCATACAATAGCCGAACATTCTGTCAAAGGTCCGTCTGTTTCCTCTCTCCCAGGAAATTTCAATGGCGTTTCGGATCGCACGCTCCACCTTGCCGTTGGTCGTGCCATACTGCCTTGCAATCTCCGGATAAAGCAGCTTGGTGACGCTCCCTACCACTTTCATATCCTGAACCGCCATCACCACGGCTGATCTCATGTAATGATATCCCTTCAGATGAACAGGTATCCCCATATCTATCATCATTTGTGAAACAAACTGTTCAATCTCATTTTTCTTATACATCTTTTTAACCCTTTCTCCCCGTTTTGCACAAAATAACGCTTCCGCTACTCTTCCAGTATAGGACAAGGCGCCTGTCCTGCACAGTTGTTACTTATCGCAAAAATCACCAAGATTAAAAAACAGACTTGAAAAATTCCGCAATTCCCGTTTCCGCCGCCACAACATCCTGCGCATTGCCTTCCAGGTCATAAAAATATTTCCCTGATGCGATATCCAGTGAAATGCTGTCCAGCGGAAATCCCTCGATTCTTTTGGGATGAGGCCTGTCTGTAAACAGAAAGGCAGCCCCCCACAGGCTCTCGTCCATACTTTCATATCTGCGTCCGTCCTCCATGATCAGACAGATTCCGTTTTTGTATCTGGCCAGAATCGTCCCGTACGTTCGAACCAGACCGGTAAAATGAGCAATCAGCTCGTCGTCCGTAAGCCGCCTCCCTCCACGTCCCCTCACATGGATTCCCGGCTGCACTTCCTCGGGAAGCATTTCACCCGTCTGATAATCCCACAGATACAATCCCGAATCGCAGGAAAACACCGGCTTTCGAAACAGGCGGTAGTAAGCGCAGGCCTTGATCCTCGCATTTTCCAGCGGATCCCGTCCCGACTCCTCCACATCCGCAAGAGCAATGCCATCCCTTTCCGCCGCCTGTCCAAGGCTTATAAGCTCAATCGGGAGACCTCTTATCTCCCGTCTCATGAACTTCAGCTTGGCGGGGTTTCCCGTTCCATAGATCAGCTCCAAAACAACTCCTTTCCGGCAGGTATGGCGCAGTCCACACCTGATCCCGTATCTGCATATTCGCTTATTATGTATCCGTGCGTTAAGGCAGCTGATAGCGCTCCTTAAGCTGCTTCACCTCAGCGGCAAAAACCGAACCGTTTCTGCCAACTATGTTTTCTTGATATTCATGGGTCTCAAAATTTTCCTCGTTCATCTGAAGCAGCGAAAGCGCAATGTTGGAGCAGTGGTCAGACACTCTTTCATAGTTGGTCGTGATATCCGAAAGCACAAATCCCATCTCTATGGTACATTTCCCCTTTCGCAGCCGCTTCATGTGACGCTTCTTGACCTCTATACTCAGAAAATCGATCACTTCCTCCATGGGCTCGATCATTTCCGCCAGCTTAAGATCCTCCTCCCGGAAGACCTTCACGGCAGTGTTTACGATATCCCTGATGGCGCCGGTGTAGACGGACAGCTCTTCCTGCGCCTTTCTGGAGAAGGACAGCCGTTTTTCGTTCATCTCTTTTGCCGATTCCATAATGTTGATCGCATGGTCGGATATCCTCTCAAAATCGCCGATACTGTGGAGCAGCACGGAGAGCTGCTGGCTGTCCCTTTCCGTCAAATGCCTGCTGCTGAGCTTTACCAGATAGGAGCCGATCTCGTCATCATAATGGTCTACGATATTTTCAAGTTCGATTACCTTATTGGCCGAATCCTCGTCATACTTGTCCAGCATCTGAATCGCCAGAAAAAGAGCCTCTCTTGAAATATCCACCATCTCAGCCGCCACATTTTTGCAGACCTCCAGGGCAAAGCTGGGTGTGCTGAGGAAACGGGCATCCAGGAGCTGTATCTCCTTTTTATCGCACTCTCTCGCCTTCTCTTCTTCCTCCGATATGGGAATCGTGAAGGTGACAAGCTTTTCCAGCACGGACGAAAACGGGAAAATCAGTACAACGGAGGCCACATTAAACGCCGTATGTATGACCGCAATGCCAAGCGCGCTGGCCGGCCGGCCCATAAAGGCAAACTCCATCACCGCATCCACTGCGTAAAAGACCACCATGAAAGTTACGGTTTTGATAATATTGAAATACAGGTGGATCAAAGCGGCGCGCCTGCCGTTTCTGCCTGCGCCCACGCTGGATATAAGAGCCGTGGCACAGGCGCCAACATTAGCGCCCAGAATGATGGGAATCGCAGTGGAATAGCTCACCGCCCCCGTCACGGAAAGAGCCTGAAGAATACCGATAGAAGCTGAAGAAGACTGAATAAACGCCGTCAGGGCAATTCCAACCAGCATGCCGAGCACGGGATTGGAAAAGGCGAGGAGAAACCGGATAAAGCCAGGCTCGCTGGCAAGGGGTGTTACCGCACTGGACATGGTGTTCATTCCGGTCATAAGCACCGCAAACCCCACCATGATGGTTCCGATATCCTTCTGGCGGTTTTTCTTGCCCGTGCTGATGAGGATCACACCCACAATGGCAAGGATCGGTGAAAAGGAAGTCGGCTTTAAAAAACGCAGCAAAAAGCTTGTTCCGTCCACCTCTGTGAGGCTCAGGATCCATGCGGTAACGGTCGTACCCACATTTGCGCCCAGAATAACGCCCGTTGCCTGGGCAAGCTTCATAATCCCCGAATTGACAAAGCCCACCACCATGACCGTGGTGGCGGAAGACGACTGTATCACCGCGGTAACGCCGGCTCCAAGCAAAACCGCCATCAGCTTGTTGCTGGTCAGCTTCTCCAGGATATGCTCCATCTTTCCGCCAGACGCTTTCTTGAGCCCGTCTCCCAGCACCCTCATTCCATACAGGAAAAGAGCCAGGCCGCCTACCATTGTCAGAAAATCAAATATGTCCATTTCATCCCTCCGGATTCCTATGTAAAAAAGTATGTTTCCTTCTCTATTCTACACCATTTGTATTTTTTTTGATACAGAAAATTCAGATTTGCTTACAATTATACATCATCTTCACAGCAGAAGCTCCTCCATGTCCGCAAGAAGCTCCTCCGTCAGCGCAAGAAGCGTCTGCGCATCCCGCTCTATCATACCGCATTTTTTGTAGGTGCACAGAAAACCGGCCATCTTATAATTAAAGGTAAGCCTCTCATGTTTCTTTAAAAGCAGCGGAATCCTCTGCGCCCGAATCCCGGCGTCCTGCTTCAGGGTAAAGCGGATTTCACCGTTCTTTCCCTTCACCTCCGTCATATAGAGCCTGTGAGCCTGCACCCGGATCATGGATATTCGGAACAGATTGATCACAGCCGCCGGGGTTTCCCCGAAGCGGTCCAGAAGCTCTTCCCGCATGTCCTCGCATTCCGCCTGATTCTCAAGCCCCGCTATCCTCTTATAGATATCAAGCTTCTGTACCTCATTGACAATATAGGCGGGCGGTATAAAGGCGTCCACGTCCAGATCCACCGTGGTTGTGAAATCATCTATGGTGCTGATTCCCTTTAAATTCTTTACCGCCTCATTGAGCATTTTGCAGTACAGATCATAACCAACCGCCTGCATATGCCCGTGCTGACGCATTCCAAGCAGATTGCCTGCCCCCCGGATCTCCAGATCCCGCATGGCTATCTTGAAGCCGCTTCCCAGATCCGTAAATTCCCGGATCGCCGCAAGGCGCTTCTCCGCAACTTCCCGAAGCATCTTATCCCTTTTGTACATGAGAAACGCATACGCCGTCCGGCTGCTTCTTCCCACCCGGCCCCGCAGCTGATAGAGCTGTGAGAGCCCCATGTTGTCGGCATCATGGATGATCATGGTATTCACATTGGAGATGTCAAGTCCGGTCTCGATGATCGTGGTTGAGACCAGCACGTCGATTTCCCCGTTGATAAAATCATACATGATCTTTTCCAGCTCCCTCTCCTGCATCTGCCCGTGGGCAAAGGCAACCTCGGCTTCCGGGACAAGCCTCTGGATTTCCGAAGCAATGTCTGCAATATTGTTCACCCGGTTGTATACATAATACACCTGCCCGTCACGGGACAGCTCCCGCACAATGGCCTCCCGTACCATCTCCTCGTTGTACTCCATCACATAGGTCTGAATGGGAAGCCGGTCTTCCGGGGCCTCCTCCAAAACACTCATGTCCCGGATCCCGACAAGGCTCATATGAAGCGTTCTCGGGATGGGCGTCGCCGTCAGCGTGAGCACGTCCACCTTCTCCTTCATTTTCTTGATCTTTTCCTTGTGCGCCACTCCAAAACGCTGCTCCTCGTCGATGACAAGCAGGCCCAGATCCTTGAATTCCACGTCTTTCGAGAGCACGCGGTGGGTTCCTATGACGATATCCACCAGTCCCTTTTTCAGATCCGCAACTGTCTTCTTCTGTTCCGCACTGGTCCGGAAACGGGAGAGCAGATCCACTCTCACCGGGAAATCCCTCATTCTCTGGACAAAGGTATTGTAATGCTGCTGGGCAAGGATCGTGGTGGGTACCAGATACACCACCTGTTTTCCCTCCTGCACAGCCTTAAATGCGGCCCGGATAGCGATTTCCGTCTTTCCATAACCCACGTCCCCGCAGATCAGGCGGTCCATGATCCTGGTACTCTCCATATCCCTTTTGGTCGCCTCAATGGCCGCAATCTGGTCTTCCGTCTCCTCAAAGGGAAACATTTCCTCGAATTCCTTCTGCCAGACCGTATCCGCCCCATAGGGGAAGCCTTCCGTCTGCTGGCGGATGGCGTACAGCTCCACCAGGTCTTTTGCCACCTCTCCCACGGCTTCCCTGGTTTTGCTCTTTGTCTTGTTCCACTCCTGGGTTCCCAGCTTGTTAAGCTTTGGCTTCTTTGCATCCGCGGAAGCGTACTTCTGAATCACGTCGAGCCCTGTAGCCAGTACATACAGATTGCCGCCGTCCCTGTACTCGATCTTGATATAATCCTTTACGATCTTTTCAACTTCAACCTTCTCAATTCCCTTATAAATTCCGAGCCCGTGGTTTTCATGAACCACATAATCTCCGATTGAAAGCTCGGAAAAATCATTAATCTTCCTTCCCTCATACTGCTTCTTTTTCTTTTTTTTCTTTTTCTCCGCACCGAAAATATCGCTCTCCGAAATCACCACAAATTTGATCATGGGATACTCGAAGCCCTTCATCACCCTGCCATACCAGGTCATCACTTCTCCCGGCTGGATCTGCCTGTCCGGATCCTCCGTGTAAAAGGCTGTCAGCTCCTGATCCTGCAGGTCCTGGGCAAGACGCATGGCCCTGGTCCTTGAACCGGAAAGGAGCAGAACCCGGTATCCGTTTTTTTTGTAGCGTTTCAGATCCTGTAAAAGCGCCTCAAAGCTGTTGTTGTAGGAAGCTATGCTTTTGACGGAAATATCCGCCTTCCTGTCCACATGGAAAAAACCGCCTTTCAGATCCAGTGCGGAAAAGGCCGCCAGCCTGTGATTCGCCATCCTGCCCGCAATCTCCTGGGCGGAATACAAAAGCTGCGCCTGTCCCGGAAGAATATAGCCCATTTCCAGCCTGTGAGTCATGCTCTCCCGAAATTCCAGCTCCACCGCATCCGCATGCTCCTTCACCCTTGCAGGCTCATCCACGAGCACACAGGTATTCTCCCTGTCAAACAGATCCAGAAAGGATACGGTATCCTCATAGAAGTAATGGACATAGCTGTCAAGATTCAGCAGATTCTTAAATTCATAAACCTCTTCCTTAAGCTCCGCAATCTGGGTTTCCACCCGGTGCGCCTCCTGGGTATGGAATCCGTCTCTTAACCTTTTGGAGAAAGCCGCCCCTTCCTTCTCAATCCTGCTCATCCCTCTCTCAAGCCGCTCTCCGGACAGGATCATCTCGCAGGCCGGATAGATGGTGATCCGCTCCAGCTTTTCGATGGAACGCTGGCTTAAAATATCAAAGCTGCGGATGGACTCCACCTCGTCCCCCCACAGTTCGATTCGATAAGGATTTTCTTCCGTCAGGTCAAAAACGTCTATGATCCCGCCCCGGATGCTGAACTGTCCCGGCGCTTCCACCTGATAATTTTTTTCATATCCCAGAGCGAGAAGCCTCTTTGCCAGGGCCTTCTCGTTCACCTCGGACTCCAGGCCGATGACAATGATATGATCCTTCCACACAGCGAGCGGGATCTGGGGCGACATCAGGCTGCTGAAGGTCGTCACCACCGTAACAGGTTTTCCTTCCAGCATCCTGCGCATACATTTGATTCTCTCCTTGGTCAGCTGATTGCTGTGGATGTCCGCCTGATAAAAAATCAGATCCCTGGCCGGATAACTTGTGACATTTCTGTCATAAAATCGGTAATCCTCCTGAATCTCCCTGACACGAAGGTCACTGAACGTAATGATGAGCCGGTTCCTGTACCCATCGCCAATCCCGTACATCATATGAAGTTTCTGGGATTCCATACAGCCGGTCAGGGCGGCGGATTTTCCAGGTTTCTTAAGGAGGGTTCTAATCTCCTCAAATTCTCCCAGTTCATGGAGAGGTGAGAGCAGTGCCTTCATGTTGGTGATCTCCTTGTGGTATTATACAGGTTCATCGCTTTATCAATTCCATCGCTTATAATCGTTTCAATGGCAAGCACCGCATTTCTTTTGGTTTCGTCAAGAATCTTCTTTTCTTCTTTGCTGAAGCTCCCAAGCACATAATCCACCAGATCGCTCCCTGCGGGTTTGTCCCCCACCCCGATCCTGATCCGCATAAACTCCTCGCTTCCCAGATGGGAAATTATATTTTTGAGTCCGTTATGGCCTCCCGCACTGCCTTTTTTGCGCATGCGAAGCTGTCCCACGTCCAGGCTGATGTCATCTGAAACCACAATCAGCCGGGAGGTCTCATCTATCTTATAAAAGCGCACAGCCTCCCCGATACTCTCTCCGCTTAAGTTCATATAGGTAAGTGGTTTCAGCAAAAGAACTTTCTCCCCGCCGATCACTCCCTTGCCAACAAGTCCCTTAAAACGACTCTCCATGATCCGGATTCGGTGCTTATCTGCCAGCTCATCCATCACCTGCCAGCCAATGTTATGCCTGGTTCCCTCATATTTTTTCCCCGGATTTCCCAAACCCGCAATAATGTACATGAGATTTCTCCTTACCGCTGATAAAGTTTCCTCCTGGTTCCTGAACAAAGCCTATTTTATACTATATACAAGATTTTATCAATATATAATCAATTACAGCCGTCTGAGAGTGAACCAAATCCTGACGGACAATTCCCCTCTTCCCCTGTCCGCAGAAAAACAGGGATACCTTCGGCATCCCTGTTTTTCCTTACTGGTTTAGGCTTTATCCACACGCTTCCACCGGAAATGGCTGATCATTCCTCTTCCGGCTCCAGCAGTGCTTTCTCGTAGCTTTCCAATATGATCCTCTGAATATTTTCCCTCGTGACGGAGTTGATCGGATGGGCGATATCCCTGTACTCGCCGTCAGTCGCCTTCTTGCTCGGCATGGCGATAAACAGTCCCTTTTCGCCCTCAATCACTTTGATATCGTGGATCACAAATTCATCGTCGATGGTAATCGACACAATAGCGCGCATCTTTCCTTCTTTCGTAATTTTTCTCACTCTAACATCTGTAATCTGCATATCCTATCCCCCTGGTTTGATCACCATGTATTGTAGTTGTTTTTGTTCCGGATATTAAATAACGTATCTGTCACTTCTCTCAATTACAATTTTAATGCTACCGTCTGTTCCTGCATGATAGGAGTTCGCCCTGATCGTTCCATGACTTTCTACGATGCAATTTTCAATGTGAGTGTTGTCGCCTATGTAAACATCATTCAAAATAATGGAGTTCTTTATGTAACAGCTGCTTCCAACAAACGCCTTCTTAAAGATGACGGAGTCCTCGACCCTGCCGTTTATAATGCATCCGCTGGAAATCAGACTGTTCTTCACGTGGGAACCCACATTATACTTTGCCGGAGGCAAATCATCTACCTTGGAATAAATATCCGGATATTGTCTGAAGAAATAATCTCTGGTCTCAGCCTTCAGGAAATCCATGTTCGTGTCAAAATAGTCATCGATGCTTGCAATATTGCGCCAGTAATCCTGCAGCTTATATCCATAAATCCTCTTCATATTCTTATAACGAATTAAAATATCTTTTACAAAATCATATCTCTCTTCTTCGGCACTTCTCTCGATCATCTCGATCAGCTGTCTTCGCCTGATCACGTAAATACCGCAGGAGACCGTATTGGATTTGGCAACGACAGGCTTCTCTTCGAATTCCTCGATGCGGCTTTCCTCGTTCATTTTAATTGTGCCGAAACGGTCTGCGCACGCATCAGCTCCCAGGTCTTTGCAGACAACCGTAATGTCCGCCTTTTTTGCTATATGATATTCAAGCACTTTGTTGTAGTCCAGCTTGTATACACAGTCGCCGGAAGCGATCACGACATAGGGCTCGTGACTGCTTTTAAGAAAAGCGAGGTTCTGTGCGATTGCATCCGCCGTTCCCCTGTACCAAGAATTGCTCTCCGCCGTAACCGAAGGCGTAAGGACGTATAGACCTCCCTGTTTACGCCCAAAATCCCACCATTTGGATGAGCTCAGATGCTCGTTAAGACTTCTTGCATTGTACTGAGTCAGAACCGCCACTTTCTGAATGTGGGAATTTGACATATTGCTCAGCGCAAAGTCAATACTCCTGTAACTGCCCGCAATGGGCATGGCGCACACCGCCCTTTTCCGGGATAGCTCCTTCATCCTGTAACTGCTTCCGCCTGCTAAAATAATACCAATCGCTCTCACTTTTCATCACCTGCCTTAATTAATGTTTTACCGCTTGCAAGGCAGTTATCCGGATAATCCACAGCCGTGGTAACACCAAACACGCATGTATTTTTGCCAATGGTGATGCCGTCGGGCACAACGCTCTTCTCGCCTATCGTGGCAATCCCATTGCTGTAGATACCGGGATCCGTCTCATTCGGGATCTCCTCCCCGCATCCGAGCCTTACATTCCGTCCGATTGAAACATTCTCTGCGGCAATCACCTTGTTCAGCTCACAGCCCGAACCGATCACCGTGCCGTTCATGATAATGGAATCACGCACCACCGTGTCTTTTCCTATGGTCACGCCACAGCCGATCACGGAATTATAGATCTGTCCGCCGATATCGCTTCCCTCTCCGATAATGCTTCTCTCTACCACGCTGGAATCGGCAAGATACTGGGGCGGAAGGATCTCGCTCTTGGTGTAGATTTTCCAGTATTCCTCGTACAGATTGAATTCGGGCACGATATCGATGAGCTCCATATTGGCTTCCCAGTAGGAATTCAGGGTACCCACGTCCTTCCAGTAGCCGTTAAACTCATAAGCGTACAGGGGAGCTCCCTTCCCGTGGCAATAGGGGATAATATGTTTGCCAAAGTCCAGGCCGGGCTGCTGGGAATTCACAAGCAGCGCTTCCTTCAGGGTCTTCCAGTTGAAAATATAGATGCCCATGGATGCGAGATTGCTTCTGGGATTCGCCGGTTTCTCCTCAAAGTCCGTGATTTTCTTCTCTTCATCCGTTATCATAATGCCGAAGCGCTTCGCCTCTTCCATGGGAACAGGCATTACCGCAATGGTGCACTCCGCTCCTTTCTGTTTGTGGAAATCCAGCATCACCTCATAATCCATCTTATAGATGTGGTCTCCTGACAGAATCAGAACATATTCGGGATTGAAGCTTTCCATGTAGTCAATATTCTGATAAATCGCGTTAGCCGTTCCGGTATACCATTCACTGTTTGTAACCTTTTCATACGGGGGAAGAACGCTCACGCCGCCGATATTCCTGTCAAGATCCCACGGAATACCGATCCCGATATGCGTATTCAGCCGAAGAGGCTGATACTGCGTCAGCACACCCACCGTATCAATACCGGAGTTAATACAGTTACTTAGCGGGAAGTCAATAATCCGGTATTTTCCTCCAAAGGAGACCGCAGGCTTGGCCACCTTTGAAGTAAGCACACCCAATCTGCTTCCCTGACCGCCCGCTAACAACATGGCAATCATTTCTTTTTTGATCATGTCATCACCTCTTACCAGTAATTTTTAGCCTTATTTAAGAAAAGGAACACACAATACAGGTACCCTTTCCTAAATTTAGGAATAGTATACCATATAACAACAGAAAAGTGAATAATATTTACAAAATATTTCTTATTTATAGTTGAATTTATGTAGATTTTTTACAACGCCCCTGTGGGCGCCGTCCTTTTTTTTCGTATTATTACAATATTTAGTGGGTTCGTCCGGCCCCGCCCATACATTTTGTTGAAATTCCTATTTGTTTTTTCTCCCCATATGGGTATAATATAGGCGTAAGAAAACGCCATTTTGCATTCATGATCGGAGGTTTCATTATGTATCAGATTCAGTTCAACCACCCCATTCACATATACTTCATCGGCATCGGCGGCATCAGCATGAGCGGCCTGGCCGAAGTGCTGATGGAGGAAGGCTTTACCGTCTCCGGCTCTGACAGAGCCCCCTCCCCCCTGACCCATGCGCTGGAGAAAAGGGGGGTTCAGGTTTTCTATGGGCAGAAATACGAAAACATCCGGGAGAACATCGACTTAATCGTCTATACAAGCGCCGTTCACAAAGACAACCCGGAAATGGCCGCCGCAAAGGACCGGGGCATCCCCATCCTCACCAGGGCACAGCTTCTCGGACAGATGATGAGAAACTATGATACTCCCATTGCGGTCAGCGGAACCCACGGAAAGACCACCACCACCTCCATGATCTCCGAGATCCTTCTGCAGGCCGGAACCGACCCCACGTTATCCATCGGAGGCATTCTAAAGACCATAAACGGCAATGTCCGCGTCGGCCATTCCGGCTATTTCCTGACGGAGGCCTGCGAGTACACCAACAGCTTTCTGAGCTTTTATCCCAAAATCGGCATTATCCTTAACGTGGAAGAGGATCACATGGATTTCTTCAAGGACATTGACGACATCCGAAACTCCTTCCATCTTTTTGCCGGGCTCCTTCCGAAGGACGGCGCCCTGATCATCAACGGCTCCATCCCGGAAGTCGCCAAAATCACGGACGGCATCTCCTGCCCGGTCATTACCTATGGTCCTTCGGAGTGCTTCGACTACAGCCCCTGCAACATCAAATACAACGAAAAGGGCTGCGCCAGCTTTACCCTTACCGCAAAGGGGAGGGAAAACCGCAGCTTCTGCCTGAATGTCCCGGGCGAGCACAACGTCTACAACGCCATTGCGGCCATTGCCCTATGCGATTTTCTTTCCATAGACGCACAGACCATGGCACAGGCTCTCTCCCGCTTTGCAGGCACCGACAGGCGCTTCGAGTATAAGGGGACTCTCAACGGTGTCACTATAATAGATGATTATGCGCATCACCCAACAGAAATTACCGCAACCTTGAAGGCTGCCGCAAATTATCCCCACAAAACTCTGTGGTGCGTATTCCAGCCTCACACCTATACGCGTACCAAAGCCTTCCTTGGGGACTTCGCAAAGGCGCTCTCTCTTGCGGACCGGGTTGTGCTTGCAAAAATTTATCCCGCAAGGGAGACGGACGATCTGGGGATCAGTTCCGCCACCCTGCAGGCCGAAATCGAAACGCTTGGCAGGAACTGTTCTTATTTTGATTCCTTTGAAGAAATAAAGAATTTTGTTTCCAAAAACTTCCAGCCCGGAGATTTGTTGATAACTATGGGAGCCGGAGATATCGTAAAAGTCGCAGACGAGCTGCTGAAATAAATTTTTATCCACATTTTCCACATTTTCCACACCCGTAAAAAGCGGCTCAAACCCTTGTAAATACTGGATTTTTCGGCAAAATTGCTATTTGCTTTTTCGTCCCGCTGTGCTATAATTCATTTTGCTTTGAATGAATGTAGACAGGGGATGAACCTATGAGCGGCTTTACCATTTATCAGGATAATTATGCTGATACCACGACTATATCCAACTTATTTATCGATGAATATATGAAGGACGCCAACGATGCCCAGCTCAAGATCTATCTGTATCTTCTCAGAATGATGAGCGCACATCTGACCACCAGCGTCTCTGATCTTGCGGATAAGTTTAACCACACGGAAAAAGACGTCATGCGGGCCTTAAAGTACTGGGAAAAGAACAAGCTTCTTTCCCTGGAATACGACGAGTCCAAAAATCTGTCCGGCGTGCGTCTGCTGGACATAAGCCGCCGCACCGGCGCCGATATCGTGCCCCTTGCCCCCGTGGTGTCCATTGGCGCAAAGGAAACCGCCCCTTGTGAGCGGCAGGCAAGGACAAAAAATACGGATGCAAAGGCGGGCGATGAGCCCGATTTCCGAAAGCCGTCCTATACCCTGGACGAGCTGCGCTCCTTTAAGAGCAATGAGGAGACCGCTCAGATTCTTTTCGTTACGGAGCAGTACCTGGGCAAGCCCCTCAGTCCTACCGAGATCGGCACGATTCTCTTCTTTTCGGACAAGCTCGGGTTTTCCAGCGATCTGATCGACTATCTGATTCAGTACTGTGTTGACCGCGGAAAAAAGGATTTCAGATACATAGAGAAGGTGGCGCTTGGCTGGGCCAGAGACAACATATCCACCCCCCAGCAGGCGGCTTCCAGCGCCCGGAAATATGACAAGACCGTTTATGATGTCATGAAAGCCCTTGGAAAAACAGGGACGCCCACAAAAACCGAGGCGGATTATATTACCCGCTGGCTCAAGGAATACGGCTTTACCCCCGATATTATCATGGAAGCCTGCAAGAGGACCGTGCTCGCCACGGATAAGCACCGTTTTGAGTACGCTGACCGCATTCTCTCCAGCTGGCACAAGGGCAATGTCCGCCACAAGGCCGATATCCTTCTGATGGACGAGGCCTACGCAAAGAAAAAAACCCCGAAGCCTTCCGCATCCTCTTCGGGCCAGTTTAACCAGTTCATGCACACGGATTACGATTTTGACACTCTGGAAAAGGAAATACTCAGCAACTAAAGGAGGCAGCCTTGGCACTTACGAATTTCCAATACGATTTGATCCTGCGCGGTTTTGAGGAGAAGCAGCGCAAAAACCGCCGACTGCTTGAGGAGCGCACGGCCTATGTTCTCTCCCATGTGAAAGGGTACCGGGAGCTTTCCGATTCTGTCGCCTCCGTCAGCACCTCTGCGGGCAAAAGGCTCCTTTCAGGCGATGATCACGCCCTTGATAAGCTGCGGGACATGCTCCGCGAGCTTTCCGCCAGAAAGGGAAAGCTTCTTGAAGACGCCGGACTTCCGGCCGATTATCTGAATCCCGTCTGGGAATGCCCGGACTGCAGGGACACTGGCTTTACGGAGAACGGCGTAAAATGCCATTGCTTCCGGCAGGCGGTTATCACCCTGCTGTATGAGCAGTCGGGTATCCGGGAAATGCTGGAAAACGAAAACTTTTCCACCCTGTCCTACGACTATTATGCCGGCGAGGATTTATCCCGCTTCAAAAACACGGTCATAACCTGCAGGAATTTTATCAGTCATTTCAATTCAGACTACCATAATCTGTTCTTTTATGGTACAGTGGGAACGGGCAAATCTTTTCTCTCCGGCTGTGTGGCAAAGGAGCTGATCGATTCGGGACATCCCGTGATCTATTTCAGCGCTTCCGGGCTTTTCGACTTACTGGCCCGCGCCAAATTTGATTACAAAAGCCTTGAGGATCTTCGGGGAGAATATGAAGATTTATTTTCGTGCGATTTGCTCATCATTGACGACCTGGGAACGGAGTATACAAACAACCTGGTGAATTCCGAATTATTTTCCCTCATCAATGAACGGCATCTGAAGCATAAGGCAACCATCATTTCAACCAATCTGTCTCTGGAAGATTTCCGAAACCGTTATTCTGACAGAATCTTTTCCAGAATCACCAGTAATTATGAAATCTGCAAGCTGACCGGACCTGATATCCGGATGTACAAGAAAAGACTTGAAAACAGAAAGTGAGGTACTGTATGTCGCGTCGCGAAGAAACAAGAAATCTGGAAACAATCCCCGTGGGATCTCTTGGAATCATTCCTCTGGAAGGATGCAAATCCCTGGGCGAGAAAGTGAACGACTATCTGGTGGCATGGAGAACCGTAAGGGAAAGCGAGCACAAAAACAGTCTGGCATTTGCCGGCTATCAGCGTGATTCGTACATTCTGAAAGCCAAGGTGCCCCGCTTCGGCTCGGGCGAGGCCAAGGGCGTTATTCTGGAATCCGTCCGCGGAACCGATCTTTATCTGCTCGTGGACGTAGCTAATTACAGCCTGACCTATTCTTTATGCGGACACGAAAATCATATGTCTCCGGATGACCACTACCAGGATCTCAAGCGGATTATTGCCGCCGTGGGCGGAAAGGCCAGAAGAATCACCGTAATCATGCCTTATCTCTATGAAAGCAGGCAGCACAAGCGCACTGCCAGGGAATCTCTTGACTGCGCACTGGCGCTGCAGGAAATGGTGCGCATGGGAGTTGACAACATCATCACCTTTGACGCCCATGATCCCAGGGTCCAGAACGCCATCCCGCTGCACGGCTTCGAAACCGTGCAGCCCACCTACCAGTTTATCAAGGGGCTTCTGAAAAATGTCAAGGATCTGCAGCTGGATTCCGACCACATGATGGTCATCAGTCCCGATGAGGGAGGTATGAGCCGGGCCATTTACATGGCAAACGTGCTCGGCCTGGATATGGGCATGTTCTATAAGCGCCGCGACTACACCCGGATCGTAAACGGCCGCAATCCCATTGTGGCCCATGAGTTTCTGGGTTCCTCCGTTGAGGGCAAGGACATGATCATCATTGACGACATGATCTCCTCAGGCGAAAGCGTCCTCGAGGTGGCGACCGCCCTGAAAGAGCGCAAGGCAAACAAGATCTTTATCTGCTCCACCTTCGGGCTGTTTACCAACGGCTTAGACCGCTTTGACAAGGTTTACGAGAATGGCCTGATCGACCGGGTTCTCACCACCAACCTGATCTACCAGACGCCGGAACTGCTCTCCAGAGAATGGTACATCAACTGCGATATGAGCAAGTATATCGCTTACCTGATCGACACACTGAATCACGACGCCTCCATCAGTGATCTTCTGAATCCCAACGAACGTATTCAGAATGCCGTATCCCGGTACAAGAGAGGGGAAATGATCAGTTAGGAAGCAGATTTACATACCGAGACTCAAAAGAGGCTGTGAGGGAAATTCCCACAGCCCCTTTTTATTTCTCTTTCCCTCCGGCATTTTCCTTCAGCGTCACTCCTCCACGCTCTCCTCAAGTATCCGCTCCACCTCCTGCATAATCTGTGCCGGAACACCCTCCTCAAAAATATCCCTAAGGCCCACATACTCGATGGCCGAACAGTACGGCGCATAGGTTGGAAGCGTAGTAAGCTCCATATATTTTTCCACGGCCTCATGGCGGTCCCTCTCCGAGAGCGCAAGCAGATCCAGGCTGGTAAAGGCCGAGGTCGAATAGCCGATGTAATAGCAGGGGGACGTGAAAATATGGGAGGTATCCACCCAGGAATAGAGCTCCTCAATCCGGCTGTCGTAATAAGTGCCATACTTCCTGGAGAGGTTCAGATACAGCTTATTGATTTCCTCCAGGGTCATATCGGGGTTCTCATAAATCTGTACCTCAAAATCCGAAATCAGCGCCGCCTGTATGGTGTTCTGAGCCATCTGAAACACTTCCATAAACTGGAACAGCTCTCCCGCATCTCCCTCAAGGATCTGGTCATTATACTCGTGAAACAGCATTTCAAGCCCCTGGGAATGAATCTCGCAAAGATCGATGTTGCTCTGTTCCAGAAGAATATCCTCCACATTGCGGAACATGTAATTGTAATGTCCGAATTCATGGATCGCGGTGGTATAATCGTAATAGTGGTGATACGGCGAATCAAAGATAAAGGCATCGTTATAGTAACTCAGCTTTAATGTAAATCCGATATCCGCCTTCCCGGCTTGCGGATCCATATCATAGAGCTGATTCTCCTGCATATAGTCAAAGGTCTGCGTCATTTCCGGATCAATCTCGTCAAGGTAAGGACGGATTTTTGCCAGCCGTTCCTGCGCACTGGTTTCCGGGAGGACATAGAGCGGCGACAGATCCAGATCGTAATAGAGATCCTGCATTCTTTTTGCCACGGGAACCACCTTCTTTCGGATCTCGCCAAAAAACTCTTTGGCCTCCTCCACGGAATAATCCCTCACATATCTCTCGCCGTAGGCATACTCGGCATAGTTCTCGTACTCTTCCATTGCGGCCTTGTCCGCGCGCAGCCGCAAAAGCTCCAGATAAATTTCACCAAGGACGCTGTTTTTTTCCCTGTAAAGGGCCTGATAAATATCAATATAGCTGTCCCGGTCAAGCATGCCGCCTTCCGCCTCAAATCTTGCAAAGTTCCATTCCTCGCCCCCGTATTCAATGGTGTAGTCCTCCTGGGCCGCCTGTTCGTATTCCTGTTCCAGGCTGTTCTCCTTAAGGTACAGCTCCTTCTCCTCGTCGGTCAGCTCCTCATACTGCGCAAGTCCCTCCACCACGGCGCTCTCCAGAACCGTTTCCATAGCATCCCGGTAGGGCGAGCGGCATACCATGGCAAGCACACTGTAGGCCTCATCCTGCATATCAATGGAATCCTCCAGGGTCTCCTCCTGACGCCTTCCGCTCTCCTCGTCAAGGACATTCTGATAGTAGGTAATCTGGGCAATGGAATGGCAGGTCACAACCTTTGTGATCTCCTCCATCACGGAATCATACAGGGCAAGCACTCTCTCCTGCCCGTCTGCGCTCCCGCCTTCATCCGCTGCTTTCACAAGCCCCTCCAGCTCTTCCAGATCCCTGGCAAGCCTGTCCCTGTCGTAGGCAAGCTCCTTCATCTCTTCAAAAGTAAGATTCGAGTGTTCCTTTGTCTGATATCTGGATATGGTCTGGTATACATACAGCGTGTAGGGGGAGCTCTCATCCGTGTAGGTTCCCGCAAGCAGAAATCCCGCCTCCCCGGCATTGGAGAGCTCAATCCTGGAAAAGATGTATCTCCCGCCAATGGCCTTGAAGGCATCCGTGTCAATGTAAATGTCGCAATCCGTCACGCTGTAATCCCGAACCGCCATCACGATGGAGGGATCCGTTCCCGAATAAAGGTAGGCCCTGGCCCCCCAGGTATCAAAATACTCCCTGGTCTCCGGCATCCGTTCAAGAGCCGGTGCGATTACCTTCCGGAAGCTGTCTTTATAGTACTGCTCATAGAATCCAAGGTAGCCGTCCACGGTTGCGATATCGTTGTATTCCAGAATGGCGGGATGAAATCCGTAGGCAGCGGACCACTGGCCGCAGTAGCCGATATCCTCCTTGGCTTTTTCAAAAAGCTTTGTGGAATAAAACTCCTCAAAGCTTAAATTGTTGGACTCCTTCCCCTTTAAAATCTCATAGGCCTTGGCCTGGCAGGTCTGATAGAGATCATTGTACCTCGTTCCGGAGAGGATGATAATAAGGGCCGCAAGCACGGTAAGCGCATTCGCCCCATAGCGGAACATTCTCTTTTCCTGATCATACATCCGCTTCAACGCCAGGAAAAAGGCCGCATACCAGACAAAGGGGCTGAAAAACACGGTCCGGTTAAACTGCCAGCCCGTAAGGGGCGGACAGATTGTCTCCACAAGGCTGCGCAGGCCCTCCCAATAATAGATCCCGTAGACCACGCTGTTGAACACCAAAACCAGCATCAGCAGGTTAAAGACATCCCGAAAAATTCCTCCGGCATTTTTATTCCGGATATAGGAAACGTTCAAATAAACGAAATAGACGAGGCAGACGGGCATCACCAGATATTTGTGCATGCTCTGCGCATGGAACATGCCTCCGGCAAAAACCTCTCCGATCGTCCGCAGGATCTCTCCCGCCCCGAAGCTTCCCGCTTCCATAGTGGAACGTATGGTTTCCTGATCCGAAAAGAGCATGACCCCGAACAGGCGGTACTCACAGATCACGCATCCCACACCCAGCGCCAGGATTCCCAGAAGAAGCCTTACCGGGCATTTTCTCTCCCTGATCCAGATCCAGAGGAAAGCCACGGCCATGTAAGCCAGGATAAACAGCCCGAAATAGGAAAAATAGGAAACCAGAGGATAACACAGAAGCGCCAGATACCCTTTCAGGGAAGGCGCCTTACAGATCCTTCGAACAAGATATACGACAAGGGGAATGGATGCAAAGGGGATTCCAAAGGCCGGAAACACGTTCAGGATCCCATAGCAGAAGCCCGTCATCCAGACAAGGGGACGATATTTCTCATACTGCTGCCCGCAAAAATCCCTGCCAAGCAGCACGCAGGAGCCAATGGCTATGACGATCTTTAGCAGGTAGCCCGTCACATAAGCCCAGTAGGCGGGCATAAGGGCAAAGAGCAGCGTATAGAGGGAAAACTCCGAGGGAAGATTATCCCTGCTGATTCCCCCGAGAAAGGGGACGTCCACCCCCTGGGCAAAAAAGGAATCCGTATTTTTCAGCATCTGGAACTGTGCCAGAAACAGATCCAGATTGTCATGAACGGAGATAATGCTGCTCTCCCCGAAAATGCCAAACACAAGCGCCGCAAACAGGATAAAGCCTGCCGGAATGATCAGATACCATCTGTTGACTATCTTTTTCAAAGTTATACCTCCAACCAATCGACAGTCTGGAAGTTTTCCTCCAAACCTTCATCTTTTGCCGAACCACCTTTATTTTTTCTTCCACTTCTTGTCTCTGCGCCTTCGTTCCTTCTCACAGACAAGGTTAAAGCGGTATTCAAAATCCCGCCGGTTCTTCTGCGCCATGTTGGAGAGCATAAGCCCCGCAAAGAAGGACTGGATTGCGGCCAGCATTACAAACCCGCACACGATCAGCGTGGGGAACTTGAGCACAAGGCCGGTTGCAAAGTATTCCAGAAGCACGGGAATAAAAAACAGCACGGAAATCACCGCAAGAAGCAATGCAAGAATACTGAAAAACCCGAAGGGCTTGTAATCCCTGTACAGCCGGAAAATCGTTCCCAGCACACGGAAGCCGTCGGAATAGGTGTTGAGCTTGGAGACGCTCCCCTCCGGCCTGTCCCTGTAATCCACGATCACGTTGCCTATCTGCATGTGGTTGTAGACCGCGTGGATGGTCATCTCCGTCTCGATCTCAAAGCCCTTTGAGAGCACCGGAAAGGTCTTCACAAATCCGTAGCTGAAAGCCCGAAAGCCGGTCATGATGTCCTTTACCTCACAGTCAAAGAGACGGTTGATGCTGGAGCGCACCAGAGAATTTCCCATATTGTGGAAGGGCCTCTTGTTCTCCGAAAAGTAGGTGGAGGAGAGTCTGTCCCCCACCACCATATCGGCATTGTAATGCAAAACCTGATCCACCATCTGCGGGGCGAACTCCATGGGATAGGTGTCGTCCCCGTCCACCATGATATAGCAGCGGGCCTCAACCTCCCGGAACATTCTGCGGATCACGTTCCCCTTTCCCTGAACATATTCGTGGCGGATCACCGCACCCGCCGCCTGTGCGGTCTCCACGGTGCGGTCTGTGGAATTATTGTCATATACGTAAACCACCGCCTCCGGCAGCGCGGCCTTTGCATCGGCCACCACCTTGGCGATTGTCTTTTCCTCATTGTAGCAGGGAATCAGCACTGCGATCTTTTCCATCTTGGCATTCTCCTTTGGATGTATTTCTCTCAATGATTTATTGTATCAGAGATCGGAGGATTCGTCCAGTCAGGAAGAGCGGGCATCTGCATCAAACACCATCTTTTCTATCACACAGCTATGAGGTTTGTTTTTGTTATGCCCGTCATATAGGCCATGGCCACGTAAGGCTGATCCTTCAGGAGATTTCTCAAAAAATCCATATACTGACGCTGGAGGTCTTCCGATTCCTGTCGCTCCCTGTCGCTCCCTCATCACACAGTCCCACTCGTCGATGAGGAAGATGAATTTTTTGCCTTCATTAATATAGAGCTCCTCCAACACGGCCGCAAGGATTGTCTCCTCCTGCGCAAAAAATTCCCCATATGTTTTACGGATCTCGTCAACCACCGTCAATAGGGGCAAGCATCTCAATCGCCATGGATTTGCCAAAACGCCTAGTGCTGACACAGATATATGATTCCTTAAAACCGTCATTCCCCGGATTCAGGTAGATTCCCATGCTGCGCCTCTTTCCTTCCACTTTGTTGTAAAAAGATTTATCCCAAAATAATTTGGTTAAATCCTATTGCAAAATTCTATAATTTCATCTTTCCTTTGTACCACTGCATTTTTATATTCCACCGAACATAAGACTAACCTATCGCAACACTCAACCTCTAAATGGCCGTAACTGTCCGGGGATATCTGCCCAATAAGAGGGCGATACCGATATGATAATGTCCACCACTCATAATACCCGATTATTTCATTGTGCTGAATGCATTTTGCCGTATCATGGCACGTTCTGCCCCCTTTACAAAAGCTAATATCAAAATCATCTCAAATAGAAATTTCTATTCCAGCATAAAGTTCGGTATTGGCGACCATAACGCTATCGGCTTTTTTCCTTAAACAGTGCAATAATTTCATTCAGCCCATCCACCACTTCTATTCTTTGCACGCCGTATCTGCTTCTCCCAGGTTTTGACCGTCTGTCCGTTTCCGTCGGCAAAGGCGTGGATATTCTCGAATTTCGCATGAAAATATGCGGCTGCAACCAATATCTTTTCATCCGGAACATCAATGATTTCGTCAAGCAGCTCTGAAACTCCTTCAGGAGCGCTTCGTCCAGAGGCCGCCTGTCCCGAAACGCCGTCAAAAGAAGTTCGTTCGCCTCCTTTGCATTCCGGATTTCGAAGAGTGTGCGCAAATCCCCGGTATATGAGGTCACGCCATCATGCTCAAAAATTTCCCTTGTGTCATTGTACGTAATATTCTGATTTTCAATCCTGCCGGAATGATAGGCAAATGCAATGCAGTGTCCGTTAAGCGCCTCGGCAAGCTCCGCATCCGTCTCTATCTTTCTGCGCCGCCAAAAAATAACGGCCTTTTCATAATCAACCATGTAAGCCTCCCCCGGTTTACCGTCTTCTCAAATCCATTCCGGCAACTTCATTATAAGCCACAAGCAGGATACCTGGCAACTATAGTCAACGACAAAAATAATTGTCGTTGACTATAGTTGCCGCCGCATATTTTGTATATCCGGAAGGAATCTTCCTCCTCACCCCCTTAGCCAAATCCGCCTGTCACAGAGGGCAACCGACGACTCCCTGTGGGCCACGATGATAATCGTTTTGTCTCTGGCGATATTGCGGATGGCATCATAGACAACGCTCTCGCTGTACTGGTCAAGAGCGCTTGTGGCCTCGTCAAAGACAAACACGTCCACATTACGGAGGAAGAGTCTGGCCAGAACAATGCGCTGTCTCTGCCCGCCGGAAAGCCTTACTCCCCTCTCTCCTATCACGGTGTCTAAGCCATCCTCAAGCCCCCGGATAAAATCATAGATGAACGCCTTCCTGCAGGCCGCCTCCATCTCCTCGTCGGTGGCATCTTCCTTTCCATAACGCAGATTCTCACGAATTGAGGCGTTAAACAGCATACTCTCCTGCATAATGAATCCGATCCTTCCGTGCATGGCGGTCAGATCAATCTCTCTGACATCTGCGCCCGCAAAGAACACCCTGCCTTTTCCGGGAGTGAGCATACCCATCATCAGCTTCAGTACGGTTGTCTTTCCGCAGCCGCTCTTTCCCATGATGGCCACCCGTTCTCCCTTTTCTATGGAAAAGCTCAGGTCACGGAGCACCTCCTTTTCCGCACCGGGATAGGCAAAACACACTCCGTCAAACACGATTCTGTTACTGTCATCCGGAAGGATCCCCTTTGCGGTATGCATTTCCTCCCGGCTAAGCTCCTCCAGAAGCCGGTCTGTGAATGGCTTGTTGGAAAGCAGCTCCGCATCCGTGCCCGATACCGTTCCCAGGGCATCGGAGAGCATCCCGTAGTACACCGCAAACAGGAGCAGTCCGCTGATTTTCAAACTTCCGCCAATGATCAGAAGGCCCCCGAGAAAATACAGGCCAAACTGCCGGAAGAACTCCTCCTTGATCTTTGGAATCACCAGCACCCGGGCCGTCCAGTAATTAATCCATTTTGCGTTATACAGGGCGTACCGGTGAAGATAACGGAAGAACTTCCTCTTCTGGGAACATTCAATGCCAAGAGCCTTTACCTCTCTCCATCCCTGCACCGAGGCATGGAGCCAGGCGGAAAATTCCTGGTCATTTTCTCTGTTCTCATTATTGAGCGCACTTTCCCTGCGGCTCAGGACGCTCCCCACCCAGAAAGTCAGCGGGATCGCCGCCGAGGAAAACAGGGCCAGCCTCCACTCAATGGCAAAGAGAAGGAACAGGCTCACCAGAAGCGTGGCGAAGGCTATGAGGTAATCAATTGTCTGGTATCTTGCGAATTTCTCGATCTGCGCCGTGTCATCCTCCAGACGCATCTTCATATCCCCTATGCTCTCCGAGCCATAGCCCTCAAAAGGCCTTGCAAAAAATCCGTGCCAGATCTTCGCCTTGGCACGGTAGAGTGTCGTATTTACCAGGGTATAGTTAAAATAGTTTCTTACGTACTCGATCAAAGCGCCTGCGGCAAAAACGCCAAGGTATCCGCCTGCCACGATCAGCATGGTTCCAAACTGCCGGCCCAGGATCACCTCATCCACAAAGAGCTTATAGAACAGCGGAGTCACAAACACCAGCGCACTCGAAATGACACCGAGAATAAGATCACTGATAAAAAAGCGCTTTACTCCCCGGGCAAAAGGCATCAGTCCCCTCACCACCTTCATACGGTATCGCATCCTGTCAATCATCATCCCCCTCCTTTCCCACGGCAAACAGCGTCCGAAAGGCCTCGCTTTCCCGTGCCATTCTCTCCGGAATCCCCTGCTCGCGGATCCTGCCGTTTTCCAGGATTGCCGCCCTCCCGCAGAGCATTACCGAGCTTTGTCTGTGGGCAATGACTATGGAGGTCCGTCCTGCGAGCACGCTCTTCCAGGCTTCATGTATGGCCTCCTCCGTCTCACCGTCCAGGGCGCTGGTGGCCTCGTCAAAAATAATAATCTTCGGATCCCTGAGATAGATCCGGGCAATGGCGATCCGCTGTCTCTGTCCGCCGGACAGCCCTATTCCGCGGCTGCCCACCAGAGTGTCCATTCCCTCCGGCAGGCTCTCAATCAATTCTCCCAGACCCGCCTGTCTGCAGACGGCAAGAATATCCTCGTCCGATGCCTTCCTATTTCCAAGGAGTATGTTTTCTTTTATCGTTCCGTCAAAAATCAGCACGTCCTGGGCGATCAACCCGATGTTCCGGCGGATAGATTTCAGGGAGCAGTCGCACAGCCTCTGCCCGTCAATCCATATCTCTCCCTCACAGGGACGGTAAAAGCCGATCAGCATGTAGGCCAGAGTAGTCTTTCCGCAGCCGCTCTTTCCCACCAGGGCAAAGCGTTCCCCTGCGGGAATCTCCAGACTAAGACCGGAGAGCACGGGCTTTGTCCCGTCATAGGAAAACCGGACCTGGCGAAAGCTTATCTTTCCATCCGTAATCCGCAGCTCCTTTGATCCCGTCCAGGTATTCTCCGTAGGAGAATGTAAAAAATCACGTATCCTCTGGACATAGGAAACCCTCCGCTGTCCGTCCAGAAAGGAATTGCTGGTCGCACTGATCTGTGAGGTCAGCAGTCCGAAAAAGGTCACCACAATAAGAAGCGAGCCCATGGTAATGCTCCCGGACAACGCCAGATATCCGGCAAAGGTAAAGATCGCCAGCTGGGTCAGGAGATTGGTAAGCTTAATCAGGTTCGAGGCCGAAAGGGACGCAATTCCGGATCTGATGTTCACATCGAACATTTTCCGGTGGCTCTCCTCAAAGACCCGGTCCGTCTTCCGGACGGCTCCCAGCATACGGATGTCCCGGATGCCGGAGAGGCATTCAAAGACCCAGCTGACATAGGTTCCGTAATATTCCCTTTGACGGCTGCCGAGAGTACGGATTCTCTCCCCGGCAACGGTATTGATGACCACCGAGAGGGGTGCCGCCGCCAGAACGAACAGCCCGATCCGCCTCTCGAGCACGAACAGATACAGGGTGATGGCCGCAATACGCAAAATTCCGTTAAAGAAGTGAATCACGTTCCGCACGATAAAGTGCATACATTCCTGAGAATAGGACTGCAGCATCATGATGATATCTCCGGAGGAGGCCCCTGACATATACTGTGCGTCGCACTTTTGCATATGCTCAAAGAGCTCGCGCCTGATATCCAACGTATACATATTCATGAGATAGTGGTGCTGTGCATAGATGAAAAAGTAAAGAGCACAGGAAAAGATGAGCATCACGGCAAAAACCAGACTGATCCCGAGGAACGTGTCGAGATCCTGATAGTAGATGATCTGGTCGATCATGATTCCGGACAGAATCGGGAGGATCACATCCAGCGCTGTGTCAAAGAACCAGCCGCAGTAGAACATGACGAAATTTTTCCAGTGACGGCCTATGTATCTTGACAAAAACTGTATCGTGGCGAAATAGTTAAGTTTTTTCATCATCCCCGTCCCCCCGTCCCCGCAAATATCTTCTCCAGCAATGTCTGGCTTCCGGTTACGATATCGGCATTCATGTTTCCCGAGAGGCTTTTTCCGTCCTCCACCGTACAGACCGTGCCGCCGCCTGTCTTCTCCCAGCCTTCGATCAGGAGCCGGAACACCTCTTCGTTTCGGTTTCGGTACAGATACAGCTCGTCCGACAAAATATCATATTCCCCGTCAAGCACCACCTCCCGCCCGGAAACATGCGCCTTTGCAGTCTGCATGATATCCATTTTAAGACTCAGGGAAAGGATCAAAAACAAAAGAATTCCCCCGGACAAAAATAAATAGAACACCAGCGGCGTCTTTATGATGTATTTCACGTACCATCTTGCGAATTTGCTTTTCTTCATGTCCTTATCCTTCACATAAGACCGCTCCTTTGACTTAATACTATAAGCCATAATCAATAAAAGCTTCGGGATACAAATACAATAATTCATACTGTTGCAGACGCAGTGAAATCTGATTATTTAAAATAAAAGTTTCGTATACTTGTTTATACTCATCTTGCGCTTGCGCTAGCCTATCAAAAAGATTATACGGAAGAACCTTTAACCAAATTAAATCATTTTTACAAGAAGGGACATTGTTTTCTATCAAATAGCGGGATCTTATTATCCATACTAATAAATCAATTTTATTCTGATAGCTGTGTCTAAACTCCTGTAACCATCGATAAATTTCTAACACCTGCCTGTCATGAAAATATAAACCGCTCTGTACCATACAGTCATCACGATATAAATCCGGATGGCATTCTGTAAATTGCGTGCCCGGAAAGGCAATAATGCGCTCATATATTAATGGGGAATCATACCCCCAGAGATAAGCCGATTTCAAGAACTGAATATTTTCTAATAATTCAGCTCTTGTTGTCTCCGGATCAAAAAGCACATAATCAATTGCTGAATTTATCTGTAGATCCCGCAGTATTTTAAGTGCTAATTTATTTTGCTCTGACGTGATGTTCTTATTATATCGCTTTAAAACTGAATCTGATCCATTTTCTATACCCATTTCAATTTCAATACATCCGTATCGCTTAAGAACATTCAAATAGGCGCGCCCATTATTGATTATTTGATCTGCTCGTGTTGCAAAAACAAATTCAAAACTGCGATGACATTTCTTTTCAATTTCCTGCAATATTTTTACCGAGCGTTCTGGATCTATATAAAAGTTATCGTCTACAAATATAATTTTAAACTCTTTTTCTTTCTGATAAAAGCCGAAAACCTCATCCGCAACATTTTCAGGAGATCTACCAATCCATTTATTTCTAAAATTTGTTGCAGAGCAAAAACTACATCCATATGGGCAGCCACGACTCGAAGATATAGTCATTATATTATTGTTGCTATCAAAATATTTTTCGTATTCGTCTCTTATAGGAAATGGTAGCGAATCGACATCTTCCTCTACCGCAATCGAATTTGCCAGCTTAATTTGACCATTTATATCTTTTGATGTCACAAAATCAAATGTCTTAGTAAATGTCCCATGCATAAAATAATCGTCGCACATCGCTGCAATAGCCGATTCTCCTTCACCCCGGATTATTAAATCAAAGCAAGAATATTTTTCCATTATTTTTTCATGCATAAAGGTTGCGCAATGTCCACCTAATAATATGGGCAATTCCCTGATTTTTTTAACATTTTCTGCGATTACTACCGCATTGGGCAGCGAAGGTATAGTCACAGAAATACCTATTAAATCATAATCAGTTAATCGTCTTATTATATTCCGTACATCTCTATATTCCGGCAAATCCCCATCAATGACATCACAAATATAGCCTTTACTTCTCAATAATGCCGCCATAGATGCTATACCTAACGGAGGAAATCGTCTCTTATCAACGATAATATCCATGGGCGCATTTAACAATACAATTCTATTCATACTAATATCCTTAATTTTCTTTCCTGTATCTCAATGATGGGATGGCTACAATCGCATAAATTGGGATTTATCAGACCAGATCATCATCTATCTGTTCTCCTGAATTATCTTGAATGGCAAGCCGGACAACGGCATCATATTTATCCTGGTATTTCGGTGATGAATTGTGCGCAATATGAATTACAATTCTTTCCTCGTCCTCAAGAATCAGGTCTTCAACCAATTCTGCATTCTGAGGGTCCAGTCCCGAAAGCACCTCGTCATAAATAACGATACTTTTATTTAATGTCAAACTTCTGGCCAAACCAATCCGTGCTTTTTCTCCTCCGGAAACCTGTAACGTTTCGTTACTGATCTGTGTATCCAATGTATAACCATTTGCAGCAAAAAATTTATCAAGCTTTACCTTACTGATGATACCATGCAGCTCTTCATCCGTACAGGTTCCCTTTAAATCAAGATTGCGTCTGATCGTATCGTCAAAAATATAAACCTGCTGCGGCACAACCGCCGAATGATGGTAGATTTCGGACGGTGAAAGCTCCTGCTGATTAACCATATCATAATAGATATCACCCTGGCTCGGATGAAGTGTTCCCAGCAAAAGCTTGATCAGAGTCGTCTTACCACTTCCGCTTTCCCCTACTATTAAATATTTTTTGCCCCGTTCAAAACAATAATTGAATTTCTTTAAAACGCAGCGCTGCTTCTCTGGGTAAATAAACGATACATCGGCAAGCTCTATTTTACATACCTTTTCCAGTCTGAAACCCTCCTGGTCCTCATGTTCTGACAAAATCTTCTCCGTGTTCACGATATATGGACGTGAGAAACGGATTAAGATAACCGCATTGATCAGATCGACTACCGGATTACTAATGATCATTCCCAGCTGAAAGATTAATACGAACTGCGGAAAATCAATCTGCTCCATTCGCATAAGATAAAAAGCAACAAATAAACCGGAAAACTGCGAAAGGGTAACGCTGGCATTCGCAATAAAAGCGCTCAGATTGGCCTGCCTTTTTATTTGCTTCTCCGCCACCGCTGATTCTGCAAAGTGGGCATACATACTCTGTGAAACCTGCTTTTCACCTTCCTGAAACCGGGCGGTAAAAAAACCGCTTAGCAGATCCTTCACCTTGACCGTCATTCTCACTAATGTATCCATTGACCGTTCCTGGCATTCTCCGATTTTTTGCGGCATCAGAAAATTATTGATGGTCAGCGGAAGCAGAAAGATCAGAATGACCAGGAAGCTCATCCAATGGCAGTATAGCAACATTGCCGCTATAACGCTGATGCTCAATCCGTTGATAATGATCTTAAGCGCACCCTCGAAAACCTGATCGGACAGAATCTGAACGTCACGCCCAATCTGATTATAATACGCACCGCTGTCTCTCTTCTCAAACTCATCAATGGGCATTGCATAAATACCGTCAAAAACCTGCTTGCGCAGTTCCATTTCGCTGTCCAGCAGCAGATTCGATTTGATATTGTCGGCAAACCAGAGAATAAGCAATGCAAACAGCAGAATCAGTACATTTCTGATCACTGTCGAATAGATCAGTTCTTTCTCCATAAATGCTCCTGACAGGCCTGCCATGCTCCATGCAACCAGCGGCTGGGAGGATGCCGCAAACAACGCAGCCGCAATTATCCTGACTGCGTTTCCCCGATTTAAAAAGACAGATAAAATTCTCTTCATTCTTGTTCCCTTTCCACAACCCGGCTCAAAACATTGTGAAGTGTCGATATTACCTCATCATCGTTATGCTCGTTGTATGAAAAATGATATATCTTTTCAACATCCTGCAGACTGTTTTCATATATATCAAAGTATAATGATAATATATTGCCAGAATATATACCTATTGCTTCACTAATTAGCTCATGTTCCAGATAATAAAAAGAGGAAAACAACCCATTTATAAATCCAGCAAGGAATCTATATTTTTTATCGTCCATCTTGGGCATAACACAATACTGTGAAAATACTTTTTTGTTTTCTTTAATCATTGTCAGAATATCTGACGGAACGGAGACTAATTTTTTGGTAACTTCAAAATAGGTCGAATCAAATACAAGTTGCTCAAAATATCTATCTGTTATCTCTGTATCTGCAAAATACATAAGCATGGATAGGAAGACATCAACCCATTTATTTGCGCTATGAAACAAATAGCTTTGCTCTTTTATTCTGTACATTAAAGATAAAGTTTGATTCAGGTCTTCCGAATCCTCTTCCGGAAATCCATATATAAAAGAAATTGTTATATCAACATTAAATTTAGCAAAGATATCTAATAATGAAAATATTTTATTTACATCAAGTCTTTTCTTTACAGCAGTTTGGATTTTAGGTGAACCAGTTTCCAGACCAAAGAAAAGTTTTATACAGCCCGCCTGCGCCATTTTAATAATCATTTCCTCGTCAATGACATCCAGCCTGGCATAGCAAACCCATTTAATCTGTAGATTCTCACTAATAATCCGATCGCATAGCTCAAGAACATATTTTTTATCAAAGGTAAACAAATCATGTTGAAAAAGAAAGACTTTTGTGCCATATTTCTCAATATAGTTTTGTATTTCTTGTATAGTTCTATTAACTCCTTTAATCCTGTAGTTTCTCCCCCAGAAACGAGAAGTAGAACAATAAGTACAGTTAAAAGGGCAGCCTCTCCCTATTTCCATTTCAAGTACATCAATCTTTGCAGACCTTAAGCTATCTATTTGGGTGAAATCCAAGATGGGAAGCTCATCAACTTTTATCCATTTAAATTTATTCCAGTTTGTAATTATTTGTTCTCCAATTCTACAGGATATTCCATCCACCTCTCCAATACCGTCTAAGCCATGTATTTTTAAATGTTTTACTATATGACATATCGTCAACTCGCCCTCCCCCATAGCAATCAGATCTATCTGCGAAAAACATTTCAAAGTTTCAGCAGCTACAGCCGTTGCTTGTGGCCCGGCAAGAATAGTATATATCTCAGAATTATATTTTTTTATCATATCACATATACTTAATGCGATATGATAGTTGTGAGCCATCGTATAAAATGAGATAATACATGGTTTTAATTCAACTAAATAATGAGCCATACGATCTACATTTGTATGAAAGTTTGTGTTAAGCTTAATTTTCCCTTGAAAATAAAGCCAATTAAAATCACATATCTGCGCCTCAATTCCATCTTTCTTTAAAACTTGGCTCAGCGAGAGTAAACCTATCGGCAAGATTTGCTCATCACTTATTTCCCAATCAAATTGATTAACAAAAATTATATCAGCCATATTTCACACCATAACAAAAAAGAGGATATACCTTTTTTTCAAAAATCAAAATCCATTACAGATAAAAAGAATAGTTACATCCATTATGCAGTTTGGGTTTCTGCATCATCAAAAATTTCCTTTGGTGTATACCAGAACATTCTTGATGGGTTAACACATGAACCGCTACCCATAATAATTATGTCAATATCATTCTCTTCAGCAGAAAAAGCAGTTTGAATCTGAGTATCAGGAATATCAATCATATATTTCACCTCCCTTCTAAAGGTATATCCCCACGAAATGAATCATAAAGGCGCTGAAAAATCCAAGTCATAATATTTTTTGCATATTCACAATATCCCTCATCCAAATATTTATCATTGCAATATACTGTTTTCCCTTGTACTAAACATCCACCACCGCAAATTGGAAGTGCATTACATTTTAGACAAGAAGCTCTATTAATCGGTAAATTTTCAAACATTTTCAAGCTTGTCATCGGAATCGTATATGAGGTCTTGTCAAATACACTTCCAAAAGTATTCATCTGATTCATATAACATTGGCAAGCATGAATGTCTCCATTTGTATTTATAGTTAATTGGTTTAAACTCGCCGCAGCACAATCCGAAACAACAGGTTGATGTTCCAAAAAATAACCAATCTTTCTTGTGATATCTCTTTCTGTGATTTTCATCTCCTGTAACTTCATGTGCGCTTCAACCAAAAAATAAGAAGCATCTTTATAATAATCGGTAGCGATTGTAGCTTCCGTAGGGGCAAATGAAAGCTTTAACAAATTAAAAGCAACCGTCCTAGGCCTAACTTCAGCAATCCACTTAAAAAATCTGTCTTTCTTATTCATAAGTTCATCCGTTACTGTTATAGACAAACTCCATTCAACACCGGACTCACAGAGATAAGACAAGTTCTTTTGGACATCATCATACACACTCCCATTTCCTTTTTTATATTTCCTATGGCAATCAGTAATTTCTTTTGGTCCATCAATTGATATTCCCACATTTACTTTTCTTTCCTTAAAGAAATAAACAAGTTCTTCATCCAACAATATGGCATTTGTAACAATGCTGCATTTTGATTCCGGAAGAGCTATTTCCTTTCTATCAAGAAAATACTTAATTCCGTTCAGATTTAACAACGGCTCACCACCATATAAAATAAACTCGACATTAGAAGCAAGATTTATCAAGCCAGAAGAGACCATTTGAAAAAAGCCATCAATTACATCGTTTGTCATACATTTCCCTTCAACTATATTATATTGCTTTTCTATACAATAATCGCATGACAAATTGCAGAAATCAGACATCATCATGATTACAAAATTAATTGTTCCGATTTTATCACGAACTTTTTCTCTCACGAAATCTATTCGATACAGATCATCCTGTTCATCATCTACCAAAATTCCTTTCCGCTTAAGAATCCCATACATATCAGACGTTATTTTCCCATCTGATACTGTAATAAATTCTTCCGAAGACATAAATACAGGATCACAAAATATGCTATTATAAACAGCAAGCATGCCATCTTTCAACTTAGTACTTACAACGCAACTTGATAACATAAAATTAATCCCCCTCAGTCCCCTCATCCTTTATTTGACCAATTCCATATTGTACTAATAATGTAGTACTATTTGATATACTTTATGCATATTCAAACAGACAGTAGATTGCCCAATACCGAATATTATGGACTAAGTGTTAATGCGGACAGCTCTTGTAAGTAGTAGTCGATATTTCCGTTTTCGACTCCACATTGCCACACTTCGTACATCTCTTCGCATTGTAAGTAGTCACTGTGCAGCCCCCATCAGAGTTTTTTACATGGCGGGACATTGTCCCCGATTCATAGCTGTGTGAACATGATGCCCGTATTTGTCCGTTTTCATCTGCCATATAGCCATTAAAATAGTATGTACAGCCTTCCTCACTTAAAAACACAAAATCGCTTTGACTAAAATCCGGAGAAATCTCCTGTATTTTCCCTTCTGGTGTAAAGATTACTTCGCCATCATCATTCCATTCTCCCATCCCATCAGCAGTTGGTTTCCCAACCGTACTGATCTTCACCGGATCCTGATAAGCATATGCGGGAATCCCGCTGATCAAAAAACACCCTGCCATGATCACAGCCGCCAGCTCCCTTTTACAGATCTTTTTTCTGTTGTTCTCCATAATTCGTTCCATCCTTTCCGTCAACAGTCTTTTCGGTGCGCCCAGAGAGGCGGCAGTCAATTTGGAGGCGTCCTGCCTGTCCGCCGCCTCCAGGACGCACCTCATATAATCCGCCTTTTCCGCCTTAGTCCTTCCCTTTACCGCCGCCTCGTCGCAGAGCATCTCGCTCACTGCCAGCTCTTCCCCGGCCAGATAGTGGACGAGCGGATTAAACCACATTGTCATCCGAACCACGGCAAGAAGCAGCCGCACCGGCATGTCCCTGCCGGTCACATGACCGAGCTCATGCAGCATCACTCCCTCCATCCCCCTCTCAAATTGCTCCCGGTCGGCCGGCAGGAGAATCACAGGCCTGAACACTCCCAAGGTCACAGGAGAAGCGATGCGGGAGGAAGAGGCGATGCGCACCCTCCTTCTGAGCCTTTCATCCCGTACATACTGTTCTTTTTCAAGCTGCTCCGTGCCCTTTTTGTACCGGCTGCATATCCGCAGATAGCGTATCAGCCATCCGCCTGTCAACACCAGGTACACCAGCGCCCCGGTCAGAAGAAAAGGCAGCCACCGCTCGTAGCCCGACACATGAATCAGCCTTCCGCTCTCGTCATAAATAAGATAGCTTTTCCAGATATTGTTCAGCTCCATGACATCCGGATGTCCTCCCTCCGGAAAGACCATCCCCGCCATCTCCAGGATCCGCTTCGCATATCCCTTAAGCTGGGCCACAAGCCATGGAACAGGGAGCAGATAGAGCGCCGCATTTACCCTCAGGAAAATGCGCCTGCATGCAAGCGGCAGCTCCCGAGGGCAAAACCGGTTCAGAATCCAATACAGCAGTGTGCATGTGCTCCCGCACAGTATCATATGTACATAAAGCCTCATTGCTTTTCCCACTCCTCCAGCTTCCGCCTCAGCTCCCGGATCTCCTCTTTATCGATCTGCTCCCCTCCGCTCAGCGCCGCAAACATCCTGGCCAAGGAGCCCCCGTAATTCCTGTCCAAAAACGCTCTCGACGCATCCGCAGTGTATTCCTCTCTGGTGATGAGCGGCACATATCGCTTGTATCTTCCCCCTCCGACGGCCTCCACCAGAGATTTCTGCTGCATCCGGAACAGAAACGTGTTCATGGTCTGCTTCTTCCAGTCCTTCCTGGTTCTGAAATTGAAATATTCCAGCAGTTCTCCCAGAAACAGCGGTTCCCCCTTTGCCCAAAGCGCTTCCATGATTTCCAGCTCTGTCTGCGTCATATCGGTTGCCTTCATCTGATTAATCTCCTCTTTGTACTTATTTTGTAGTACTTGAATTCAGCATAATATAAAAGAGGGGAAAATGCAATTCTTTCTTGCATGATTTTATGAATCAATTGAGTACATAGATAAATTGATATTTTATGAAAAGTATAATATAATAATAAAGATATAAATAGATGCTTGCGAAGCTTGAAAGGAGCATGCCCTATGACAGCAACTGAAAAAAAATTATCAGTAGATGATATAAGCATAGGTATGAGAGTAACCGCAAATCAATTATCCGACATACTTGACACATATATCATACTAACTGATGTTCATCTGGTAAAAAACAGCTTGGGTATCGGTACCTTTGAAGGCATTATAGATAAGATTTCCAAAAAAGAAATAAGACTCACAAAACCACACTCAACACTAATCTATAATGATTCATTTGAAAAGGAGGATTATTGTGAATACGAATGATACAATCATTGGAGCTGTTGACCGGGGATCGTTTCATTTTCCTATAGAATTTGATATGTTTAGTAATCACCAATATATACCTGATGCCATATTCGATACCGGGTGTTCCCATAGTCTGATTTCTATCAGAAGCCTGAATCCAGGCAATAAATCAATTGAAGAATTAAAAAAGGAAGCTCTTTTTAATGTCAACATCAGATTAGGCATTGGAAAAGGGATAGAAAGCAAGGATATTAATACCGACCAGATAAAAATTGATATCAAAAGAATTAACAGCTGGAAAAATCAACTAAAATCCACGGATAAATCGACAGAATTTTTAAAAGCCCTTATAAACGGAGAAATGCAGGCAAGAATATTAGAATCAAAGCTTATACGATACGAGTACGAAGCAATTAATTATAAAATTGACGGGGTAAAAATTGGCGACTTTAATATACGGATCTCTTTTGATTTAAGTAAGGTTAACCTGATCGGAATGCACATCATAAAAGAACTTTACACCAAAATCTTTTCCTTTCATAATCAGACTTTTCTATTAGCAAAAAAACTCACACCTTTGGCAGATATTGAGTTAGATACAACTATGGATGAATTGCGGGAACAATTAGAACTCGCTCACATTTCCAGCTAATATCATATAGCAGTTGCTAATTTCTCAGTCACTGCTTATCAACACCTTCTTCCCGCAACAGGTAATCGTGCTTATTATACTGCTCTTCGATTGTCCGGCAGATATTTTCCCGCACCCCGCAGCCGCAAACAGGAGGATACAGCCTGCGCATCCTCCTGTTTGCCATGTTTCTATGATCGAATCGCATCATACACCCGCAGAATCTCCCCCACGCTCCAGGCCTGGGCAAAGCAGCCACGGGATGAGGTAGGATTTTCTCCGTCATAGATTTCCGGCAGCTGTCCGATACAGCCCTCCCGAAGAGCCGCCGTAATTTGCGAGAGCTGTCTTCTCACCCGCTCCTTCGCCTCTTGCGAGTAACCATGAACCTTGAGGTCGGCCAGATAATACCCGCCAAGGGGAAAGACCCATACGGTTCCCTGATGATAGGCCAGATCCCTCTCCAGCTGGGGCCCGCCATAGCTGGGATGAAATTCCTTATCTAAAGGATCCAGGGTCCGCAGGCCCACAGGCGTATAGAGCTTGCAAAACACAGCATCCACCACCATTTTTTCCCTCTCCGGCGGCAGGATGGAAAAGGGCTGCGACACCGCCCAGATCTGGTTGCAGCGAATCTGCAGGTCAGCCTTTGTCCCGGAGATCACGTCCTTAAGGCAGCCCGCTTGCTCATTCCAGAATTTTTCATTAAAGCTCTCCTTCACCTGATCCGCCAGCTGTCCGTAATCCCTTCCGTCCTCAAAAAGATCCTTTCCCCAGGGCTTTTCTCTGCAGACATCAACCAACGCGGACAGCTCCTGCATGATCCGCAGGGCATTGTACCAGTAGGCATTGATCTCCACCGGCTTCCCATGGCGGGGCGTGGGAAGAATCTCTCCCACCCGCACATCCATCCAGGTCACCTGATCGTAATCCCGGCCTGCCATGATCAGGCCGTCCTCATCCATTTTGATCCCGAAATCCGTGCCCTCCCGGTACCAGTGGACGATTTCCTCCATGACAGGATACGCCTCCCTGACGAACTCCTTATCTCCGCTCTTCCGGTAATATTCATAAACCGCAAGGATAAACAGAAGCGCCGCATCCACCGTGTTGTAGCCCGGCTCCCTTCCCCCTTCCGGGAAAAGGTTGGGCATGAGGCCCTTTTTGCAGTAGGCCATAAAGGTACGAAGGATGCTCCTTGCCGCCTCGTACTGCCTTGTGGCGAGGCAGCACCCCGGAAGGGCGATCATGGTATCCCGGCCCCAGTCCTCAAAAAAGGGAAAGCCCGCCAGGATGGTCTTACCCTTCGTGGAAGCTCTCTGGGAGACAAACTGGCTGGCCGCAAGGGCAAGCGCCCTGGCCGTCTCATCCGCAAAGCCCGCCTTCTCTCCAAGAGACTTCCGGTCACGCACCACACCCCGGATGATGTCGTCCACGGAAGGAAGCTCCTGCTTCATCCCGTAGACCATACACAGCTTTCCGCTCTCTCCAGGCAAAACGGAAAAAGAAATCTGATGATTGACCACGGCTGCGCCCCTCTCTGCCCTTCCGTCACAGGCATCATAGGCGTAATACAGATCGTCATGAAATTCCGGGCACTTTTCCCGGGAAGCTTCCTCTGGGGATTCCCCAAAGATCTCCCGGACTTCTCCATTGGTCTCAAAGTAGAGCGACAGTCCCCGGGAACGGATCACGCCCTTTTCCATGGAAAAATCCTGATCCGGCGCAGGCGAAAGACCCTTTGGCGCAAACTGCAGATAAGGCAGAACCTCCAGGCTCACCGCCTGCGCACTGCGGTTGTGAATCTCATAGGAGATTCCCACCGTATTTTCCCCCACGGCAAGAACAATATTTTTGACAACCTCAACGCCCTTTACCAGATAAGTCCACTGCGGATAATCCTCAAAGGAAAAGCCTGTCTGATACCGCCATCCATCCTCCTTTTCGCCAGGCTCCCTGCCGCCCTCAAAGCTCTGACTGGATATGTGGATCCGCTCCCCTCCAAGGCACAGCCGCTCTTCCAGCCTGTGGATCATGTTGTATCTGTGGTTTGGCGGCTGGATGCAGGCCATGAGCACCGCATGATCGCCCCTTGAGCAGGAACCCGTCATGGTCAGGGAGGAAAAACCCCCGAGACCGTTGGTCATCAGATAGCAGTTCTCCTCTCCCCTTTCAAGGGTTTTCCAGTCCTGTTTTCCGTATAGAAATTTCATCAGTAATTGTTGACTCCTTTCTGATCAATGTAACATTAGGTGATTGCGAAACAGTAAGTTGCGAGAATATTCAGCCAGTATATTCTTCTCAAATCCTGTTTCGCCAAGCATTCCGTCAAGTCCAGTAAGACAAAAGTCAGTCGAGCAAAGGCTCTCCTGCCTTTTATGGTCTTGACTTCATGGCGAATAAGGCTTTTCGCAGAAAATACTGGCTGAATATTCCGCAAATTTACAAGTTTCGCAATTACTACAATGTAGCGCAAACGGAGCTTATGGCGGTCGGTTCCGGCGTCTGCGGGCTGTGCGGCTGATGGCTTTGGGCATTGGGGGTGTTGCGAAAAATCAGTCATTTCACTTATGAAATGCCACACTGCCAGGGTGAAACCGCCATGGACGGCGGTTTCAGGCGTTAGCGGCATGGATGCCGCTTAACGCCGCCCCGTCCATTCCCCGTAAACCTGTAGCATTTCATTAGTGAAATCTGATTTGCAGCATCAGTCCCAATACCAAAGCCATCAGCCGCACAGCCCGCAGACGCCGGAATCGACCGCAAAAGGCTCCTCACTCACCATCTATCTCGCAAGCAGCATCCCGCTTCTGCCCTCAACCGGCACTTCCCGCACCCCTTCCTCAATCATTCGGCGGCAGTCCGCCGCTTTCCCGTCGGCCAGAACCTCCCAGCTTCCCTCCGGAACCCGCATCCGGTAATCGTCAGGGGACGCATTGTAGACAATCAGCAGCTCCTCCCAGCTTTCATGCCCCAAAGCCCTGTTGTTTACCCGGAAGGAGACCACGCCGTCCCGGTGAATGCTCTTTGCGGTGATGCGCATCTCCGCCCCGGGAGACTTGTCGCACAGGCCCGGCAGCTTCTTCCGCAGCCGGATCAGGCCTCTGTAGTATTCCACAAGATCGCCGAATTCAACCGTCTGATGCCAGCGGAGCATATTGATCTCCGGCCTGGAGCAATAGCTGTTTTCCTCTCCCAGCTTGGTCCGCCCGAATTCCTCCCCGGCCTGCATGAACAGATTTCCCTGGCAGGTAAAATAGATAAAGGCCGCAAGCCTGTTGGCCGCAAGCACATCCTCATAACGCCTGGTAAAGTCGGGATCCTTCCCGTGCATGGAAAGCACCAGCTTATCCCAGAGGGTGAAGTTGTCGTGGGCGGAAACGTAATTGATAATCTGACTGCAGCTTAAGGGGCAGAAGTCCGCCCCGCCGTCCCGCCAGCCCGTCACGGCATGAAGAATCAGCGGCTCCAGATCACTGCCGCCATTGACAAACCCGGGTTCCTTCTCCTCAAAAACATGACCTTTTATCGCATCCCTGGTATCGTCGCTGAATATCCCGATTCCCTCGTCCAGGCATCTGGTATTCTCCTTGAGGGCCGCCCTGGTTCCCCGCTCCATGGGGGATGAATCCGCTCTCCACGGCTCGCCGTAGAGAAGCTTCTCTCCCAGGCCAAACTCCTGGTCAAGCTCCCTGCGGATCCGGTTCATCAGCTCCACCGTCAGAAGCCCCATCAGATCGAACCGGAATCCGTCTATGTGGTATTCCTTTGCCCAGTACATGACGGAATCCGCAATATAATTATCCACCATGGCCCTGCCTGCCGCAATGTCATTTCCGCAGGCGGAGCCGTCCGAAAGCCTTCCGTCCTCATGATAACGGTAATAATACCCGGGCATGACTCTCTGCAGCCAGGAGTCCTCCTGATACGTATGATTATACACCACATCCATGATCACGCGTAATCCGTTTTCGTGAAAAGCCCGGATCATTTCCTTGCATTCCCTGATGCGCACGGTCCCATCCTTCGCATCCGTTGCGTAGGATCCCTCCGGCACATTGAAGTTAAGCGGATCATAGCCCCAGTTATACTGCCGCTCATCCCCGGCCTCATCCACGGAACCATAGTCAAAGAAGGGCAGAAGATGCACATGGGTAACGCCAAGGCTTTTGAGATATTCCATACAGGTGGGATAATCCTTCCCTGTATTTTTCACCGTAAAGGCCTTATATTTCCCCCGGTAAGCCTCCGGCACACCGCCGTCCCTGTCATAAGAAAAATCCTTAATGTGAAGCTCATAGATGATCTGCTCCTCCTGCGCTTTCGGAGCGCAGTCCCGCTCAAACCCTTCCGGATCCGTGAGGCGCAGATCCACCACCATGCTCCTTGCCCCGTTGCAGCCGCAGGCTCTCGCATAGGGATCCGCCGTCACGGTATCCGCGCCGTCAATCCGGACAAGATAATCATAATACGTCCCATGAAGACTCCTCTCAAAGGCCAGCTCCCAGACACCCTTTTCCCCGCATATCATCTCCCTCTCCATGCAGTGTGCGCCTTTATCCTCCCGGTAAAGCCGCAGCACGATCCTCTCTGCCGCAGGGCTCCACACCTTGAATGTCGTCCTATCTTCCTCACAGACTGCCCCGAGGTCCTTTCCGTCATACCGGAATCTCTCATCCAGTTTTATATTGGTGAATTCTCTGTCAGTCATAAACCCTATCCTTTCAAAAAGGGCGGCCACAAAGACATCCTGCGGCCGCCCCCTCTTAAGCTTCCTTAACCTTTTACAGCTCCCGATACGCCTTCCACATAGCACTTCTGCGTCAGAAGGAAGAGAATCGCTATGGGGATCGATATGATAACGCATCCGGCATAGAACTGCGTGTAATAATATTCTACATATTCCTGTTCCAGCATGGTCCACAGACCAATGGCAATGGTATAATAGGGCGTCTCATTTCCCATGATAACCTTGGCAAAGATATAATCCACCCAGGGCCCCATGAACGCCGTGATCAGCGTGTAAGTAATGATCGGCTTTGACAGCGGAACCGTAATCTTCACAAAGGTGTCCCACTTGGTGGCCCCGTCAATATAGGCCGCCTCGTCAATAGTTTTGGGGATGGTGTCAAAGAATCCCTTCGCCATGTAAAAGCCAAGTCCCGCTCCTCCGGAATACACCAGCACAAGAGCCACCTGCTTCAAAACGCCCGTCTCCAAAAGCCCGAGTCCCTTGAGGATATAGTAAACCGCGATCATGGACATGAAGCCCGGGAACATACCCAGAACCAGTGCAATATTCATGAAGGTCTTGCGCATCTTAAAGCGCAGTCTGCTCATTACGTAGGAAACGCACAGCACGAAGAATGCGGAGAGCAGCGTACTGAATATCGCTATGATCAGCGTATTCATAAACCATCTGGAAAAGTTAACATTATTATTCCCATGAAACAGATTAATATAATTGTCCAGAGTAAAACCTCTCGGCCATATGTAGCTCTTATAGGATCCGCTCTCCTCCCGGAAGGAGGTCAGCACCACATAAAAGATCGGCAATACCCAGATAAAACTCAGGATGGCCAGCAGAATATGACAGGCCGTGTCTGTTATAATTCTTTTTGCTCTCATTATTGGAATGCCCCCTCATCTTTATAAGATCCTGTACGGCGATAGGTTAACAGTGACACAGTTGCAAGGATAATGAACACCAGAATACCGATAACCGCACCCAGGTTGTAATCCTTCTGCGTGATTGTCAGACGGTACAGCCAGGTAACCAGCAGATCCGTTTTTCCCGCATAGTAGTAGTCCAGAGAATCCGGACCGCCGCCGGAAAGCAGGAAGATCACGTTGAAGTTATTAATATTTCCCGTAAAGGATGTGATCAGATTGGGCGTCATTACAAACAGCATATAAGGAAGGGTGATCTTCCGAAAGATCGTGGGTGCGCTGGCGCCGTCGATCTTCGCCGCCTCATAGAGCTCCCCCGGTATGTTCTGAAGAATACCGGTTGTGGAGAGCATGGTAAAGGGCACGCCAATCCAGATGTTGATGCAGATGATGGTGATCTTCGCATAGAGCGGATTGGTAAAAAACGGTATGGACTCCGTCGCGCCGATCATGCCGAACTCACGAAACAGCACGTTCACCGGACCGTTTGCATTGAAGATGGTCCTCATGCTCAGCAGCGTCACAAACTGGGGAACCGCCACGGAAAGCACAAACATGAATCTCCAGAAGCCCTTTGCCCTCGTTCCCTTGCGGTTGATCAGAAGTGCGAGCAAAAGCCCCAGAATATAGCAGGTGACGGTAGCCACCACGGCCCAGATCAGCGTCCAGGAAAGCACGGGCCAGAAAGTAGCGGCCAGCTTGCTCCCCTGAGAGAACATGGATTTAAAGTTTTCAAGTCCCACCCAGGTAAAAAGATTTCCGGGCGGCTGATGCTCATGGTCATAGCTGGTAAAGGCTATGAGGATCATGAAGATCAGAGGCACGATGGTGAAGCAGAGAATTCCGAATATGGGGAATGCCAGAAGAAAAGCATGCAGGTTTTCCTCCGTGAGCGAGCGGATATCGTCCTTAAAGGAAGGAATGCTCATCCCCTTTTCCTTACGGAACTGCGTACAGTATGCACTCTTTCCCGACATGCATCCCACAAAGACGGCCGCTGCCGTGAGCACAAGAGTGATCACTCCGTACAGAAGGCAGAGCATGGAATCATCGCCTGCCGAATATTCGTAAATTCCAAGAGCCTCGTTGTATACCTGTCCCTGTTCCACGGTGCCCAGGGTGATAAAATCACCCAGGGCGCCGATACCAAAGGAAACAAGATAAATGAAATAAGCGATTTCAATTGCCAGGAAGATAAGACCCCTGACGATCTGTCTGTTCGCTATATTGCCAAGACCGAAAACGAAGAAGGACAGCTTGGTCATGGCATTGCCGTTCTTAAACGCCTGTGAAACGCTGGCATCGCCGGGTTTCGAGTAAACAGGCTGGATTTTTTTCTTAAAGATTCCCATATGAAACCTCCCCGGCATGCATTATTTTGTCATTGCTTCCACAAAGGCATCCAGTTTTTCCTGCACGTTATCCTTCGTAATCTCTTTGCTTCTGATTTCCGTGGGAATCGCATTCGCATAGGTCCAGTACCTTGCGCTGAACTCGGCGTTTGCAGGCTGTGCCACGCTGGCCTTGTTGGCCTCCTCCACGATAACGGTTGCAAGAGGATCCGCTTTCACCGCCTCGCTCTCGCCTGCCGCAATGTTCGCAGGAATCTGTGCGGACAGCTCATAGCGCAGAAGCTGGTTCTCCTCATTTCCAAGGAATGCCGCAAACGCTACCGCAGCCGCCATGTTAGCGGATTTTGCGTTCACGCCGATGCACTTGGAACCGTAGAAGCCAAGAAGCTGGTAGTCGTTTCCGTCAGGATTGAAGGTGGGAATAATTGCCATTCCCAGATCGTCGCCAAGAATTCCCTTATACAGATCATAGTTCCAGGAACCGTCGAACCATGCGCCGATTCTGTGGTCGCCTGCCAGCTCGGACACGGAGATCTCGCCGTCATAGGCACACTTGGGGTTGTTGATCAGGTCAATCAGATAGTTAGTTACCGCAACGCCCTTTTCGCTGTTCCAGTCAACGCCTGCTGCCACATCGCTTCCGTCGGGTCCGAAGATGCTCAGGCCCGCACCGTAATAATAGCATCCCAGCTTCCAGCCGCCTGCGGATTCAAAGTAAAAATTATAAACGTTGTCAGCCGTCTCCTTAGCCATGATCTTCTCCAGGGATGTAACGTCCGCTTCGTCAAGGATTGTCTTGTCATAGAACATGAAAAATGTATTGTGTGTAAAGGGAATCGCATAGAGTGCGTCATCCACTTTTGCCGTTGCCACAACGGCTTCCGCAATCGTGCTGTTTACCATCTCCTCGGTAGCTCCGCCCAGTCTTGCGATGGCTCCCGCCTCTACCAGAGATGGCAGCTGGTCACTTGCAAACAGGAATACGTCGGCTGCCGCTCCCACGTCCTTGAGCACGGATTCCTGACACTTGTCTTCTCCCACGATCTCCGTGGTCCACGTAATGTTATACTCGGGATGCTCCGCCGCAAATGCCGCCTGCTGCTGTTCCATGATCCCGCTGTCCACCTGGTTCTGAGGGCACCATACCTTCAGGGCGATATCCTGAACCTCGCCGGTCGCTGCGCCTTCGTCCGCCGCCGCATTGTCCGCGGGCGCTTCTTCTTCCGTTTTTGCGCCGCCGTCTCCGGATGCCGCACCCTGGGAGCTTCCGGAAGAATCTCCGCCCTTTCCGCATCCCGCTACGGCAGTGATGGTCATTGCTGCCAATAATAATGCTGCCAGTTTCTTTTTCATTTCTTGTCTCCTCCTTTAGATTTATAAAAGTTTCGTTAAGTTTTGTTAAAGAAAGATTAACACATCCATTATTGTCAGTCAAGTATTACATTTGTGCACGTTTTCATTATTTTCGGCATAATCATTTAATTATTGTGCATTATGTATACCTTTTCGAAACATCAGAAGAGAAGAGTTTCGAAACTATTTTTCTCTTTGTTTCGTTTCCCGCATTTGTGACTCAATCTGTTTTTCCACTCTTTTCCTCCGTTTGTCCCAAAAAGTATCGTAAAGTTTCGATAGCAAGCTTGTTTTTTGAATTCCGCTTTGTTATAATCGTTTTAATTGCAGCGTGTGTTCTTGTAATCTTTAACAAAATTTCCACCTGTACGGCTGCGATTCACGGCGGTTTCCGGAAGAAGATAGATGCGTCATGCTTGCATGTAAGCATATATTTTCTTCCGGAAACCGCCTGAATCAGGCAGCCAACCCCAAATGAGCAAAACGCAAGCGGCTCTTTTGCCGCAGCTGACAGCTTGCTGGCAGGTTTTGCGAATTTTGCGGGATGGGCTGCCGTGAATCGCAGCCGCACAGATGGAAAAACTTAGGGAGACGGCAATATGGTTACAATCAATGATATTGCGGCAAAGCTGGGAATCTCCAAAGGCACGGTTTCCAAAGCTCTCAACAACGCCACAGACGTAAGCGACGAAATGCGCAAGAAGATCCTGTACACTGCGGTAGAACTGGGCTACGTAAATAAACGGCAGCAGAAAAAGCAAAAAAAGCTTTGCATTCTGATTGAAAACATGGACTATGATACGCCCAATCAGTTCGGACACGACATTATTCTGGGCTTTAAGCAGATGGCCGAGCCGGAAGGGTGGAGCGTGGATATTGTTCCGGTAACCATCAGCTTTCAGAAGCTGACCCCCTACAGCGTTTTTATGATGCAGCAAGGCTACCAGGCCTCCTTTATCCTTGGTTTCTCTCTTCTGGATCCCTGGATGCAGGAATTTCGTATCTCCAAAATCCCCGCCGTCCTGTACGATAATTATATCAGGGACAATCCTTATATCGCCTCGGTGGGATGCGACAACCAGGAGGGCTTTGAGCTTGCCGTCAAGCACCTGATGAAGCTGGGGCACAAGAAGATCGGACTAATCTCCGGCCCCCTGGATTCCTATATTCTGAAAGCCCGCTACAACGCCTATCTCAACGCTCTTTACAAATACGGGCTCGAGGTGGACGAAGACTGTATCGGCCTGGAATATTACGTGGCGGAATCCACAAGAAAATACATTCCAAAGCTGCTGGCCCATGGCGTGACCGCCATCCTCTTCTCCCATGATGTGAGGGCCATTGCGGCCATCACGGAATGTGACGACCGGGGCATCCGCATCCCTGAGGATCTGAGCATCGTGGGGTTTGACGATCTGCCCATGACCTCCTACACCACACCGCCGCTGACCACTCTGCGCCAGGACCGGATCGCACTTGGGAAATGCGGCTTCTACGCACTGACCTGCCTGCTGAACCAGGTAGCCATTGGCTCCATCCTCCTTCGGACCTCCCTTGTGGTTCGAGGCTCTACAGGACCCGCACCTATCAAAGAACAGGAGAACGATAAAATATGATACGAATTCTTTTAGTCGCACTTTTTGTGATACTCTTTCTTGTATGCAGCATTCCGCTTCTGATTGCTGAGTGGATCATCGGAAAATACAACAGGGATCTCAAATCCAGAAGCTCCCTTGCCATTGTGAAATGGGCCTTCCGCATGTGCCTTTTTTTTGCCGGCACAGATGTCAGTGTCCGGGGAGATGAGAATGTCCCCAAGGATACTCCCGTGCTCTACATCGGAAACCACAGAAGCTATTTTGACATTCTCATCACCTATATCCAGGTTCCCCGGCCTACCGGCTATATCGCCAAAAAGGAAATGCTCAAATGGCCCCTTCTGGTTTCCTGGATGCGGAACCTCCACTGCCTTTTCCTTGACCGGAACGATGTCAAGCAGGGGCTGAAGATCATTCTGGAAGCCATCGACAAGGTTAACTCCGGCATCTCCATCTGTATTTTCCCGGAGGGAACCAGAAACAGGGAAAACCACACTTTTATGGATTTTCATGAAGGAAGCTTCAAGATCGCCTCAAAGACAGGCTGTCCCATCATCCCCATGACCATCTACAATTCCGGGGATATCTTCGAGGACCATCTGCCGAGAATCAAAAAGACGCACGTGATTCTGGAATACGGAAAGCCCATTTATGTAAAGGATCTCCCCAAACCCGACCAGAAAAAGCCGGGAGCTTACACCAAAAATATCATAATGGAGACCTATGCGAAGCTAAAAGAAGAAGCAGGCGGATGACCTGCTTTTTCTCTGTCTGACTTTATCCTGTTTACCGAAATCCGTTCTGAAGAAGCTCCACCACCCTCTCGAACCGCATCCCGTGGGAAGCCTTCACCAACACGCTGTCTCCCTGCCTGAGTATGCCGGGAAGCTTTCCGAGCATCTCGTCTCTGGTCCCGAACCAGTAGATCCCGGCTTCGTTTCCACGCCTGCGGCACGCCTCCTCGTACATGGACCGGGACAGCTCTCCCACACAGACGATCACGTCAATTGCCTTATCTACCGCATAGGCGCCGATTCCGCCGTGCATTTCTCTCTCCTTCTCTCCCAGCTCGAACATATCCCCGAGGATAGCCGCCTTCCGGGAAAACGCCGTGGAAAGCAGATCCAGGGCCGCCCTCATGGATACCGGATTTGCATTATAGCAGTCGTCAATTACCGTGTAGGAGGGAAGGGAAATCACATGGCTCCTGCCGTTTACAGCCGCCACTTTCGCAATTCCGCTGCGGATCTGTTCTCTTGTAAGGCCCAGGCACTTCCCCACCGCCGCCGCCGCAAGCGCATTGTACACCATATGGGCGCCGGGAAGGGGAATATCCACCGGGAAGGCCCAGGTATCCATGTGGATCACCGCCCGGGAACCCAACAGTCCCCGATTCTCCACACCAGAGGCATACACGTCATTTGCAGGATCCATCCCGAAGCGCACCGGTCTGTTTTTCCCTCTTGCCTTTACGGTAAGGAGCATATCGTCATCCCCGTTCACAAAGATATGTCCATCCGGGTTCATAAAATCAAAGATCTCGGATTTCGCTCTGAGGATTCCCTCCCTGCTGCCCAGGTTTTCCAGATGGCACTGTCCGATATTGGTCATAACGCAGATGTCCGGATGCGCAATCCTGCTTAAGCGGTGCATTTCCCCGAAATCGCTGATCCCCATCTCCACCACCGCCGCCTCATGCTCCGGCCGGATTCGAAGCACCGTCAGAGGAAGTCCGATCTCATTATTAAAATTCCCTTCTGTCTTAAGGGTCTGGAAGCCCTGTGAGAGAACTCCGGCTATCATTTCCTTGGTACTGGTCTTTCCCACGCTGCCGGTAATCCCGATCACCGGGATAGTCAGCTGTCTTCTGTAATACTCCGCAATATCCCGCAGCGCCTTAAAAGAATCGTCCACAAGGATATAAGGCGCCTCGCCGCCTTTGGGAGGCTTTTCACATACAATTCCAAGTGCCCCTTTTTCCGCAGCCTGAGGGATAAAGTCATGTCCGTCCACACGCTCTCCCCTTGCAGCCACAAAAACCCCGCCAGGCTCCAGCTTTCTGGAATCAATCACCACACAGGAAGCCTCCCTCTGCGTCCCGGAAAGCCCTCCGCCCCCGGCGCTGTCGCCGGAAGCTTTATGACAGGCCGCAGACAGGCCGGCCTGCTCCATGTACAAGCTTCCCCCGCAGGCGGCCGCAATGTTTTCAAGAGTCATATTTTTCATTTTCGCACCTCTATCTCACTGCCGTTTGCAGAATCTTCTCACACAGCTCTTCAAAATCCATCCCAATGGCAGCCGCCTCCTGGGGAAGGAGCGAGGTTGGGGTCATTCCGGGCAGCGTATTCGCTTCCAGGCAGTAGATGTCTCCCTCCTGTCCCATCATAAAATCCATTCTGGCATAATTCTTAAGGCGCAGTGCCTGAAAAGCTTTCTCCGCATAGCCCTGCATTTCTCTGGTTTTTTCCTCGGAAAGCTGAGCCGGGCAGGTCTCAATGGTGGAACCTGCCTGATATTTGTTTTTATAATCATAAAATCCCCGTAAAGGCGCAATCTCAATAACCGGAAGGGCCTTTCCGTCGATCACGCCCACGGAAAACTCCCGTCCCTTTATGTACTGTTCCACAATCACCCTGTCGTCATAGGCAAAGGCCTCGGCCAGAGCCTTCGGATAATCCTCCTGCTTAAAGGCTATGCTCACTCCCACGCTGGAGCCTCCGCAGCAGGCCTTCACGATGCAGGGAAAGGAAGCGGGGTTCCTTTCCCGCTCTCCCTTTTTCAGGCTAAAGCTCTCCGGGGTGGGAATCCCGTGGCAGGCAAAAATTTCCTTTGACAGCTCCTTATCCATGCAGAGGGCGGAGCTCACATAATCCGTGCCCGTGTAGGTAATTCCCATCAGGTCAAAGCAGGCCTGAATCTTTCCGTTCTCCCCGTTTTCCCCGTGGAGCGCAAGGAACACGACATCCGCCGTCTGACAAAGAGGGATAACGCCCGGGCCAAAGAAATTTTTGTCTCCGTCCGCCCGCAACGCCTTGATCTGTTCGATATCCGGATTCGTCTCCGACACGCTGCTGATCTCCTTCGCCCAATCCTCATCCTTCTCAAAAAGCCGGTCCGAATCCTCCTCTTCATATCCTAGATACACATCCAGCAGAATTACCTGATGTCCCCTCTTTTTCAGAGCCCTGTATATCATGGCTCCCGAGCTTAAGGACACGTCCCTCTCCGTGCTGATTCCCCCTGCCAAAACTACTATTTTCATACGCTTCCTCACCCTTCCTGATAATAAATAATTTTACAACTGCTCTCTTCATTCCGAAAGGGGATAACCTGCCTCCGGTATTGCAAAAAGTGCTGCCTTCACGGCTGATAACCCCCAAAATTCTCATCACAGTAGGCAACCTCTCCATCGATCAGCACGCACAGAGCCTTTGTGGAGACCTCCAGCGGATTTCCGTCAAATATGGAAATATCCGCATCCTTTCCCGCCCGCAGGCTCCCCACTCTGTCGCTGACCCTGCAGATCTGTGCGGGATAAATGGTGATGGACTTAAGCGCTTCTTCCTCCTTCATTCCCGCTTTTACCGCAAGGCCGGCACAAATGGGAAGGGATTGGATCAGACTCACCGGATGGTCTGTGGTAATGGCCGTCTTCACGCCCTTCCTGTTCAGAATCCCCACGGTCTTAAACGCCATGTTCTGCACCTCTATCTTATTTCTGCTGGCAAGATCCGGCCCCACGATTGCCGGAAAACCGGACGCTGCCACCTCTCTCGCAATCAAATGTCCCTCACTGCAGTGATCCAGCGTCATATCCAGCTGGAATTCCTCCGCAATCCGTATGGCGGTAAAAATATCGTCCGCCCGGTGCACATGGGCCTTCAGCGGTATCTCGCCCGCAAGAACCGGAAGCCAGCACTCATACCGGAAATCCCTGTCCTCGGTTTTCATTCCCGCCCTTCTCTTCTGCTCGTACTGGCGAGCCTGAAACAGCTCCTGCCGCAGCATGGCGGCAATGGCCATCCTCGTGGAGGGCGATTTGCCCTGGCCGCTGTAATTAACCTTTGGATTTTCTCCGAATGCGACCTTCATGGCCGCAGGGTTCTTGACGATCAGACGGTCAATACTCCTTCCATGCGTTTTGACAAAGACAAAGCTTCCCCCTACCACGTTAGAACTTCCGGGACCGATCATGGCGGAGGTAATACCTGCGCGGACCGCATCATCAAAAGCCGCATCCATGGGATTGACCGCATCAACCGCCCGAAGATAGGGGGTGATGGGCTCTACCGTCTCATTGCAGTCGTCCCCCTCCATTCCCTTTTTTTCCTCCGTGATTCCCATGTGGCAGTGCGCTTCGATCAGGCCCGGCATCACGATGCATCCGGACGCATCGATCACCTCGTTCTTTCCGGAAGAAAATTTCTCAACCAGAGCAGGAACCGGGGCCTTTCCCTCAACAGGCCCCAGTTCCCTAATTTTTCCATTCTCAATACAGATATAGCCGTTTTCCCAGACGTCCCCTTCCATCGTCACGATCTTTCCACCGATAATATACATCTCTCTTTGCCTTTCCGACGGCCTTGGGCTAATTGCCAAGCCTTGTCATGGGATTGATTGGTTCGCCGTCCCTGGTCAGTTTAAAATACACGTTGGTTCCCTCCACGCTGTAATACTTGGTGGGCGCCGCAACCTGTGCGATCATGTCCCCCATGGCCACGTAGCTTCCTTCGGAAACAAGGATTCCCTCAAGCTGGCCGTAGGTGATCTCATAACCGTTTCCCAGCTCCATGGTGACGCCCTTTCCGATCTGCGGATCCTCAAACACGGATATCACTTTGCCGGAGGCCGCTGCCGTAATCATATCGCCCTCATTCGCCTGTATCACGATTGCCGGGTTGTATTTATACTGGTCAAGTGTCGGGAAATAAACCGTCTTATCCATGCTGTAATTTACCAGGACATTTCCCACTACGGGCCACACAAGCGGATCGTCCTCCCCGAAGGAAAGGACCGGCTGCATGGCCGTTGCGATCGCAGGGGTGCCTTCCGTGCCGCCCTCAGCCGAAGGGGCAGGGCTCTCCTGTCCGGAGCCGGATGGATCCGTACCCGGTTTCTCCTTGTCCGCATCCGGTTTTTGTCTGGCCACACTGCTGTCCGTGGTTTCCTCTGCGTTTTCCTCTGCGGTTTTTTCGTCGGTTTTACTTCCGGCAGCCGACATACTCTCACTCTCGGACACATCCGGATTCTCCACGTTGCCGGAGTTTGTCTCCTGGAAATAAGGGTCATAGTCGAGATCATCGCCGAGATGGTTTCCCGCCGCCGCATTCTCCGCTGTTTTCAGAGCCTGTGTCCCAACGGTTCCGCCGGCCGTATCATTTTCTATTTCGCTTAAATCCACGATATAGCCGTCCTCTTTGGAGCTTTTGTCATTGCGCAGCCAGATGCCTGTTGCGGTAAGGGCTCCCAGTACGATCACCGAGGAGGCCGCCATGATAATGCGTTCCTTTGCAAAGGTTTTTCTTCTCACTGTTCTTCTCATTTTCTATCTCTCCAATCTTTTTCTATCTATCCTGAAATCATTCTTCTTACGGATAGTTTTGCCCTTTTTTGCTACTTTATTCAAAAGATTGGATATTCTTCCTACTCCATTTTGGTAAAGGAAACGCCCTGAAAAAAATAATTCAGGATCTTTCCATAATCCCATCCCTCCAGCGCCAACTCATTTGCTCCAAACTGGCTCATTCCCAGCCCGTGGCCGCTTCCCTTGACCGTAAAGATAAGCCTGCCCGCATCGCTTTTTATCTCGAAATCAGATGAGGGGAGGCAAAGAGCGTACCTGAGCTCCTCGCAGGATACCCACTTTTCTCCATACCGCAGATAGCGGCCATAGCCCGCACTGTCTCTTAGGACAATCATTCCCGCCATCTCCTCTCTCTCTTCCTCCCCCAGAGCCTTCTCTATTTCCGCATCACTTTTTTCTCCTGTCCTCTCCCATATTTTTTCAAACTCTTCCAGGGAATATTCCACTCTGTGAAGATACTGATCCGACAGATAATCTTTTTCACAGGATACCTGTGTCAGATAGGGATATGTCCCGGTTCCCAGAACCTCCCCGGCCTCTCTGGTATTTCCGTTGCTCACAAGAAAGTAAGCGCCGTAAACCGGTTTCCCTTCATATTCCAGATAAATGCCTCTGGTCTCGGAAACCGCCCGCAGGCATTCGGCGCGTACGCCGCCATTTCCGTATTCCTCATCCGCCACCGCAATGTCCTCATCCCCCTCCGGCACCAGATTCGTCCGGATCAGAACAGCCTGGGCCTTGAGCGCCTCCGCCTCATATCCCGGTTCCATGGTTCTGGCAAGTACGTCCGCCACATAAATCTCCAGAGGAATTTCCTCCCTGCCAAGGGCCGTCTGATTGATCACAAAAAGGCCGCCCTCCCGCAGCTGTTCCTCCAGCATCCGTTCTTTTTCCTGCACGGTATTTCCGCCGCTGGCATTTCCGAACAGGGAGGTTATGATGTAGGGCACCAGAAGCAATAACAAAAGAACCGTACCAAGATTTTTGACTGAAAATCCTGATTCGGTTCTTTTACCGAAGACATTTTTGAAGACTTTAAGTTTATTCATACGCCACCTCTTACATATCCTATGCAAGAGCGCAGGCCGTTTATACTAGATGCTTTGTACCTTTTTCGCAGGACCGGGCTAGACAGCCTGATTATATTTGGCCACGTCCACGTGCTGGACGCTTCCCACTGCGCCGTTTTCATACAGGAAGATTCCCGTATTGCGGATTCTTCCTTTTGCGCTTCCGTCCTGCCCCGTGAGGTCAAAATCCGTGGCTATATTCTGCAGGCAGATGGCCCCGACGCCTTTGTCTGCAAGGGACACCAGCTGCTGATGCCCATTTTCATCTGTTATCCAGATTTTCAGCTTGTTAAAAATCTCATCCCCCTCGTCAATAAAACCGTTCCCGTCCGTATCATAGGCGGCAAGATCCGCAAACCCGTTTCCCGACTTCGTGCCGAACAGCTCCGTCCCGTCGTTGATCACGCCGTCGCCGTTTTTGTCCAGGGCAAGATAACCGCTTTTCGGCGCAAGCCTGTTGATCTCATCCTTCTTTCCGTCGCCGTCAATGTCAAAAAAGAAGGTCTGGTCAGAAAGTTCTGCAATATTCCCATCCAGATTGATCACCAGAGGATCACACATGGCCGCGGTCTTTGTCCTGTGAACCGCCTGATAGTTCTCCTCATAATACGTCTGAAAGCTGCGGCTCATGGAAAGATTCAGGTCAAAGCTGATCTCTCTTCCATCCGCACATTTTACCGTTCCCTGGGTCTGGAACGCCGTGTTCTCCCGCTCCTCATAGTAGGTCTGCCTGCTGAGGGCATAATACTGCGTGCTCTCGGAATAAGAATACAAAGGCTGGCTCCACCCGGAATAGGAGGACATGTCTTTCATACGGACCGGATAAAAGAGCAGGTCCATCAAATAGTCAAGGCACTGTTGACGGATGCTGGCAAGCTGCTTTTTCATCTCCAGTGCGTCCGTGGTTCTCGTATTCTGTGTGCGCAGATTCTGCTTGGAGCGCATCTGTTCAAAAACTCTCTCCATATACTGCTCAGAGCTCTCCCCTTGCCCTTCAAACCCTTCCGCTTCCTTCTCAGGCTGTGCCGGATTTCCCAAAAGGCCTCCGGCTCCGCCCGCAAGACTCTGCATCCGGCCTGAGACAATGGTTCTCGTCCCGCTTGCCGCCCTTAAAGAATAGGTTCTTTGAGATTCCATTCCTATGCTGCTGGAATCAATTCGCATTTAACCTCCCTTTCCGCTTAACCTGTTCTCCTGATATCATTTTCGTGCACGGAAAAGCAAAAACGGACGGCACATAAGGAGTGCGCAAAACACGCCTGTATATGCCATCCGTGGCTAAACTGTGATTAAGTATCAGGGACAACCGGCTGGCCATGCCGTCCTCCCTGTAAACTATATATCGGAAACTGTGAGAAAATCTTTAGCCGCAGTCCGGAAATTTCATTGCAGAAAAAGTGCCGGCCGTTACATTACTTTACCCGGTTGTAGTTGATCAGGCAGCCGTCCAGAATAATCTTTCTCTCCTCGTCCGTAAGCTCGCCCAGCTTTACCGTGAATTCCGTGAGGGAGGACTCTCCTACCAGATAGCCTGCGATCTCCTCCGCCTTCTCCTCAACCGCCCTGCGGATGCCGGGGAAGAACAGGTAGTCTCTGTTCCTGAAGGGAAGCTCTCCCGGGGCGATCAGGAAGGGAAGCATGCCCCAGTTAATCAGGTTGGAACGGTATCTCTTGGTGGCATATTCGTTGGCAATGTTGGCCCAGCCTCCCAGCACCTTCTGGCAGGAAGCTGCCTGCTCTCTTGCGGAACCGTCGCCGGGCTTTACCGCAAAGATGGTGGATCCAAAACCCATGTTCCCTTCTCCCGCCTCCGGAAAGGATTTTCCGATCACTTCCATCACGGGCTTTAGCTCCGGTTTTTCCTCAAGCGGGCATCTTCCCTCCATCACGGCCTTCTGCGCTCTTTGGATTTCTTTTGCGAGTCCCACGTAGGCGGGATCCTTTCGGGAGAGCGTAAACTCCGCAAGTCCCAGAGGGTTGGAGCGGTAGGACGACGTCTCCCCGGAGGGGATCAGCTCATCGGTTGTGGTCACCGGATCGTGGATCTCGGACACCACCTGCAAGAGGAGATTCTCCGGAAGCTCTGTCATGGCAGGCCAGTCCTTGATGTTGGGACCGAACTGGATCTCCACCTTGGGATCCGCAATCCCCTTGGAGTCAAACACACGGTTCTCATATATTTTGGAATCAAAATGATATTTATATTTGCCGATCGTACCGTCAAAGTTCGTGGCCGGGGTGAGCACGCCCTTGTTTGCCGCCGTGGCCGCAATAGAGCGGGCATCCATGAGCGCAACGGAAGCGATCTGTCCGTTCTGGAGCTTGGAGCCCTCCCGGTTAGGGAAATTTCTGGTGGAGTGGCGGATACTGAAAGCGTTGTTTGCCGGCGTGTCGCCCGCACCGAAGCAGGGACCGCAGAAAGCGGTCTTTAACACGGCGCCGGTTTCCATCAGAGACGCCGCACAGCCGTTCTTTATGAGCTCCATATACACGGGCATGGAAGCCGGATACACGCTTAAGGCAAAACCGTCTGCGCCGATATAGCTTCCCCTCATGATATCCGCAGCTGCACAGATATTTTCAAAGCCGCCGCCCGCGCAGCCTGCGATGATACCCTGATCCACCATGAGCTTTCCATTTATCACCTTGTTTTTCAGCGTGAAATCCACGGCTCCGTCCAGGGAGACGGCCGCTTTCTTCTCCACATCCTCCAGGATATCCAGAAGGTTTGCGTTCAGCTCCTCGATGGTGTAGGTATTGCTGGGATGGAAGGGCATGGCGATCATGGGACGGATCTTTCCCAGATCAATGGTGATCATTCCGTCATAGTAAGCCACATCCGCAGGGTTCAGCTCCCGGTACTCTTCCTCTCTTCCATGAATCTCGTAGAACTCTCTTATGGTCTCATCCGTCTTCCAGATGGAGGACAGGCAGGTGGTCTCCGTGGTCATGACATCGATTCCGATCCGGAAATCCGCACTGAGCTTCTCCACGCCGGGCCCCACGAATTCCATCACCTTGTTTTTCACATAGCCGTTTCCAAACACTTCACCGATAATGGCAAGGGCCACATCCTGAGGGCCCACTCCCTTTACCGGTTCGCCGGTGAGGTAGATTCCCACCACGCCGGGCATGTTGATGTCATAGGTCTGGTTTAAGAGCTGCTTTACCAGCTCCGGCCCGCCCTCTCCCATTGCCATGGTTCCCAGCGCTCCGTAGCGGGTATGGGAATCAGAACCCAGGATCATCCTTCCGCCTCCCGCAAGCATCTCTCTTGCATATTGATGAATCACCGCCTGATGAGGAGGCACATAGACGCCGCCGTATTTCTTGGCGCAGGTGAGGCCGAACATGTGGTCATCCTCGTTGATGGTTCCGCCCACCGCACACAGGGAATTGTGGCAGTTGGTGAGCACGTAGGGAACCGGGAACTTCTCAAGTCCCGAAGCCCTTGCGGTCTGAATGATTCCCACAAAGGTAATGTCATGGGAGGTGAGCTTGTCAAATTTAATCTTAAGCTTCTCCATGTTTCCGGAGGTATTGTGGGATTCCAGAATGCCGTAGGCAATGGTTCCCTTTCTGGCCTCCTCCTTACTGATTTCCCTGCCGGTCCGGCTTTTTATCTCCTCTGACGCATCCCCGTTGTCGGGTATGATCCGCATCCCGTTCAGAAGATAGGCGCCGCCTTCAAATACTGATATCATAGTCTCTCCTCCTCGTGTTTCCTGATGGCTGTGAAGTTTCCTCACTCTATGGGTACGGTGTTTATTATACGGGAAAACAGGAGAACTTGCAAATATTTCTCTGCAAGCAATTCTTATTATTCAAGCGCCTTCTTAAGCTCCCCCGCCACGATCTCGAGAGCCTTGATCCTGGCATACTTTTTATCCACGGATTCCAGGATATGCCACGGCGCATAGGCGGTGCTGGTCTTCTGGAGCATCTCGTCCACCGCCGCCTCGTAAGCGTCCCATTTTTCACGGTTGCGCCAGTCCTCGTCCGTGATCTTCCACTGCTTTCCCGGCGTGTTCTGGCGGTCATTGAAGCGTTCCAGCTGAGTGTCCTTGTCGATCTGAACCCAGAACTTGATAATAACGGCTCCCCAGCTTTGAAGCTCTTTCTCAAATTCATTAATCTCGTTGTAGGCCCGTTTCCAGTCGTTCTCACTGCAGAAGCCCTCCAGGCGCTCCACCATCACCCGGCCATACCAGCTCCTGTCAAAAATCGCAATATGCCCTGTCTTGGGAAGCCTGGTCCAGAAACGCCACAGGTAATGCCTCGCCTTCTCGTGGGGCTCCGGGCTTGCTATGGGATGCACCTCAAAGCCTCTGGGATCAAGGGCCTGGGTAATGCGCTTAATGTTTCCGCCCTTTCCGGCCGCGTCCTGTCCCTCATACACGATCACCACCGGAACCTTTTTGCGGTAGAGGCGGTTGTGGAGCTCTCCCAGCTCATGCTGGAGCCGCGTCAGCTCCTTCTTATATCTCTGTTCCTCCATGCTCTTGTCAAGAGATATCTCCGAGAGTCTTGGCATCTGGCACAGAGAGAACACGTTCTGAAGCAGAGGCACCGAAAGGCTCTGATTCTGCAGTGCGATCTCAATGCCCTGTATCAGCGTCTCCAGCGCCTGGAGCTCCGCCCATTTCTTTGATTTGGCGTCAATGATATACCAGGGTGCGGAGGAAGTGTTGGTATCATCCAGAAAGCGGTCAAACACTTCCAGGCACTTTCCATAATGTCTGTTCTGCCACAGATCATTGTCATTTACTCTCCATCTGGTGTCAATATCACTGACCAGGGCCTCTATTCTCTTTCTCTGCTGTTTTTTGCTGATATGGCAGAAAAATTTCATCACCAGATAACCGTTGTCCGTCAGCTGCCTCTCGAAGCGCTTAACGCTGTCGATTCTCCGGTCATAAACCTCCTGGCTCATCCTGCCTCTCATGCGCATTCCGGTAATCTCATCCATCCAGCCGCTGTCCAGAAACGTGAACTTCCCCGCCTCCGGGATCTGCGCAAAAAAGCGGCACAGAAACGGTTTTCTGCGCTCCTCCTGGGTAGGGGAATCCATGGCCGCCACCTTGAAAAATCTGGGATCGATATTCTGGATCATCTGGCTGATGATGTTACCCTTCCCGGCGGTCCCCCAGCCCTCCATGAGCACCAGCACCGGGATCTTGTGCTCCTTGATTTTCATCTGCAGGCCCGCAAGCCGCTCCCTTGCCGCCTTGAGACGCATTCTGCATTCTTCTTCCTGCGGTTTTTCCGCAAAATAAATGTTTTTCAGCATCGCATGACCTCCCTTCTCCTTCCCATCTTTCATCTCTAAATTTTTGTGATATATCTTTCCACTACCTGTAAAGGCTCTATATCGTAAATAAGGCATTCTCATAATCTTTCACATAGTATCGAATGTTTTTCCTGCCTTTTGTAATAACAGTATGCCCTTCTTTTTCAAGAAGCTTCTTTTGGGCTTCAATACCACCGGGATATTTTGCATTCAATTCACCATCGGCTTTTAGCGTTCTCCAAAAAGGTGTTTTATCATCCTCCCTTTGAAAACTTGCCCATGCGGCAATCGAGACAAATATTCCTGCCGTAATTGGCTCTGTAAAATCAGCTCCGTTTATTCGGGCAAAATATTCTCTTATTGTGCCTACGGTAAGCAGCTTTCCAGCCGGAACCCTGCGCATAATTTTGTCATAATCAATAGGCGGGGCAAAGTACATTCTGTCTCCGCCGTATTTTTCTATGCTTTTTTCATCAGTAATTATCTGAAATTTGGGCATATCCTTATTGTCATTCAACATTGCGTTGAAATCTTTCTTATCCTCATTTGCCATAAAGCACCTCCTGAGTAAAAGTTTAAACCAAAGAAATCCTATATGCAATGAGGCAGTTTGAAAATTTTATCAATTTCGTAACCCTATCGGTCCGCAATCACATCCACAACCGACATCTCCTCTATCCGCCTGGCCGGACCGTAAACGGCGGACAGCAGAGACAACGCTATCACAAGGACGATGATCAAAAGCGGCAGGGCAGGGAAATACCACGGTGTGCCCCAGCGCAGCGTCACCATCTGCTCGTAAATAAAACGGTTCAGCAGGATTCCGATCCCGCATCCGAGAAAAATCCCCCACAGGCCGTAGGCGGCCGCCTCGGCGGTGATCATCCAAAGCATCTGTCCGCCGTCCATGCCCACCGCCCGCATGGCTCCGTACTCCCGCAGGCGCGCGGAAACGCTCATGGCAATGCTGTTCATGATATTCACGGCGGAGATCAGCGCGATGACTGCCAAAAACCCATATACGAAAACCGCAAAAGAGTAGACAGCGCCCTTCACCTCCGCATTCCTCATACGCCGGTCAGAAAACACCGCGTTTTCTCCCGCAAGCCTTCGGATCTCCTCCACCGTATCCTCCCCCGCATCACGGGTAAGCTGCAGATCCATGATGGTATACCCCCTCTCTCCCGTAAGCTTTGTGAAGGTATCCTCGGAGCAGATCAGGATCCACTGCCCGTTGTCGCTATTGAAGGGACACTCGCTCAAAACGCCCGTAACCGCAAGCTGCTGCGTCGTCCCTGCGATATCCGCCCGGATCAAATCTCCCGTCTTAAGGCCTGACGCATGATCCGCAGACCCGCCCGCAGCTTGTGGCCGATAAACCGCAAGAACACCGTTCCCATCCGCAGTATCCCGGACAGAACCCTCTACCAGACTGTCCTGCGCCCATGCAAACTGATGCTCCTCGTAGGATATCAGATAGACGGATTCTTGCCCTGCACCGGTTTCAACGGGAACATCATAGGCGAACCGCCTCCCGTAAACGCGCTTCACGCCCTCAAGCTCCTCAAACTTTCCGGCAAGCCCCTCCTCCAGAGAACAAGTATTGTCCGGACTTACAATTGAGAGATCCGGTGAAGATGGGCTCAAAGGAGTCACCGCATGATGCATGAAATCTATGGTAACCGTAAATGCAAGAAACAGAATAATACTGAATGCGAAGGAGCAGGTCATCAGGACAAAATTTTTCCGGTTCCCCATCGCATGATGAAATCCAAGGGCGGCTTCCACATGGCAGCGCCTCGTATCCGCCGCCCGTCTTACAGGTGCCCTGTCCCAGGCGTTCCCGGATACTGCCGTGAGGGGAGAGACTTTGGATGCCTTTCTGGCAGGGGAGGCGGCGGACAGCAGAACCGTGGCGATACCAAGAAGACTTCCGCAGACCAGCCCGATCCAGCTGATCCCAAAGCCCGGAAGATCCGCAAAATAAGTGGGGCTGAGAAATCTCAGCACTGCGCAGAGAATCCATACCACCACCATTCCCGCAAGCGCTCCGGCAGGGATGGCCGTCCTGCACCAGTCAAGAGCCTGCCTTCTCACAAAGCGGACCACCTGCTCGCCGGACGCCCCAAGGCAGCGGAGCAGTCCGAAAAACTCGGTTCTTTGGGCAATGTTACTGTTCAGGCTGCTGGTGATCATCAAAACGCCGGCAATCGCCACCAGGACCGCCAGCAGAAAGGCAATCCCGTAAATGGCCAGCATGCTCACGTCGCTGCTCTGTCCCATTGTAGCCAGAAGCATTTCATTGCCTCCCACCTGCTCGCCGGAAAAGCCAAACTGTTCCCGGATCAGCCGGATCTCCTTTCTAATATTGCACCAGGGCGAAAATTTAACATAGACAAGAGAATCATGGTTGTCCTGCGCCCCCTCCAGGGACAGGGTGCGAAAATCCTCTATGTTCATGCACAGCCCGCAGACATCCTTTTCCGCCAGCATGGGAAGCTGTTTTATAATTCCGGACACCCGGTAATCCCGCTTCGTCCCGTCCGGACAGGTAAGAACCACCGGATCCCCCACCTTAAGATTCTGACTCTTTTGCATCCCCTCGTCGATCAGGACGCCGCCCCGCTCTGGGAATTCTCCGTCCAGAAACTCAATAGTGGAAAAGATGGCAAGAGCGCTCTCGTCAAAGCCTGCTATGACAGCCTTTCTCCCGGCAATCTCATAGTCCATGGAAAGCCGGTAATTCAACGTATCGTAACGAGTACAGGATTCCACTTTAGGACGCAGGGAAAGAAGCTGTACCTGCTCGTCGGACACATTACGGATACCCACATGCCATTCCCCATAATTTCTCTTTGCCTGGATATTCTGGCTTCGGATCTCCATATCGGCCATACCGAAAATCACCGTCACCAGAAAGACGCTGAGGATAATACAGATGCGCACCATCCGGCTCTGCCTTCTGTGCACTTTCCCGAGAATCGGTATCAGATCAAGATAATTTTTCATTGTGCCGCCCTCCCAGATCCTTAAGTACACCGTCCGCCACCCGCAGCACCCGGTCTGCATCAGAGGTCAGATTCCGATTGTGTGTGATCATCAGCACAGTCTGCTGATAATGACGGGACGCCCGCACCAGCAGGTCCATCACATCCCGGCTGCTCCTGGAATCCAGATTACCCGTGGGCTCATCCGCCAGGATCAGCATGGGAGACATGATCAGAGCTCTCCCGATCGCCACTCTCTGCTGCTGTCCTCCCGAGAGTTGGCTTGGCAGGTGCTTTCTCCGGTTTGCAATCCCCAAAACCTCCATCAGCTCTTCCAGCTTTCCCTGATCCGGCTTCTGACGGTCCAGAAGGAGCGGGAAAATAATATTCTGCTCTACCGTGAGTTCACCGATCAGGTGAAAGGCCTGGAAGATAAACCCGATATTCCTCCTTCTGAAAATCGTACGCTGTTTCTCATCCAGGGCAAACAGATCCTCCCCGTCCAGATAAACCTTTCCGGATGAGGGAAGATCCAGCCCGCCGATACAGTTGAGCAACGTGCTTTTCCCTGAGCCGGACTCTCCCACCACTGCGGCAAATTCTCCCTTTTCCATGGCAAAGCTCACGTCCTTCAACGCATTGACCTGCCCTTCTCCTTTTCCGTAAACCTTGTTAAGGCTGTCCACCTTCAATAGTTCCAATTCCAAGCGCCTCCTTTTTCTCTAAACATTCATGATTCATGCGCCGCTTCACCGCACTACAAAAAGAATAGCGCAGACATCTTACAATTACGTGAACAGCACCTTACAGTTTCGTAAGCTTTAGCCTGGAAATGTCATGGTAAACACAGAACCGGCGTCCACTCCGCTCTCCACCGAAAGCGTGCCCTTCTGCCCCTCCACTATGGATTTCGCCAGGGAAAGTCCAAGCCCGATCCCCTGACTGTCGCCCTGTACGCCTTTTGAGCGATAAAACCTTTTAAAAATGTGATAATAATCCTCTTCCGCGATACCCTTCCCGTTATCCGAAACCGAAATTCTCACCATTTCCGCCATCCTCTCCCAGGCCACCTCGATTTCTCCTCCCTCCGGTGTGTAATCCAGCGCGTTCTTCACCAGATTTGAGAGCGCTTCCACTGTCCATGACAGGTCGCAGTTTATCTTGACTTCTTCCGCCCCTGCAAGCGTGATCCTCTTTCCCTCCGCCTTCGCCCGCACCCAGAGCTCCTCCACCGCTTTTGAGGCCACATCCGCAAGAAGCCAGTCCTGTTTTTCAAAAGCCACCGCACCTGCATCCAGTCTGGTAATCTTAAGAAGCGACTGAACCAGCCTCTCGATTCTGCGCAGTGCGGCCGAGGTTTTTTGTGAAAAGCCGATTACCGCCTCTGCATCTTGCGCCTCACCGGCAATGATATCATTGTACATGACGAGAGCGGAGAGCGGTGTTTTCAGCTGATGGGAGATGTCGGAAATGGTATCCTTGAGGAAATTTTTGGAGGCGCATACCTCCTCTTTCTGTGCCGAGAGCATCTTGGCAAGGCTGTCGATCTTCCCAAACAGCTCATAAAGGCTCCCCTCCTTCGCACGGGGCAGGTGCTCCCCGAAATCTCCCTCCATAAACCGCTCCACCACAGAAACCGCCTTTTTGTAAATTCTCTCCCTCCCGGAAAAAAACATTCCCGTTCCCAGAAGAATACCGCCCCATAAGAAAAGAAAAAGCCCCGCAAGCAAAGGCAGCGCTTTCTTCTGCACGGGAACAAAATCCGGCAGGAGGAGAATGTCTGTCTCCTCACTGATTCCAATCTGGCCAAGCAGATCCTCTCCCGCAGTTGTCCTGTTCTTTTGCGCAAAGGCCCTGGCAGTCACCTCCCTGCTCACACCCTGCTCCAGCAGAGCATAGGCCACGGCCCGGTCATGAGCCAGTATCGCTCCCTCGATCAGCCTCCCGCAAACACCCCATACAACAAAGCCCATAACGGATGCGGCAGCCAGCACGGCTGTCAGGTAATAGCAAAATCTTCTGATTTCCCTGTCCTTCATAAACTCCACGGTTTCATCCCTCCCTCCAACAATACCCGAATCCCCTGGCAGTGATCAGATGCGCCGGCCTTGACGGGTCTTTCTCCACCTTTTCCCGCAGCCTGCGGATATATACGGAAAGCGTATTGTCATCTACAAAGTTTCCCGCATTGTCCCACAACTCCTCGAGAATAATCTCTCTTGTGACAACTCTCCCGCAGGAGCGAACCAGCAGGCATAAAAGCCTGTATTCCACCTGCGTCAGCTCAAGCCTTTCCCCTTCCAGGAACACTCTGCTTCCCGCAAAGTCGATCGCAATATCCCCGCAGGTCAAAACATCATCACCGGGATTGCCAGGCATGCCGCCTGCCCGGCGCAGCAGTGCCCGTATCCTGGCAAGAAGCTCTCCCAGCCGGAAAGGCTTTACGATATAATCGTCTCCGCCGCTGTCAAGTCCCCGGATCACATTCATCTCCTCATCCGAGGCGGTAAGAAAAATGACCGGAACCCGGTTTTTCTGATTTCTCACACTCTCGCAGATTTCAAAACCCAATCCGTCCGGCAGCGTCACATCCAGCAGTAAAAGGTCATACTGCTTTTTGGCCAGTAATTCCCTGGCCGCCTTAACGGTTTTTGCCGCATCCGTCTCATAACTGTTTTTCTTAAGAAAATAACACAAGCCCTCCGCAAGGCTCGTGTCGTCCTCCAAAAGCAGGATCCTGTGCATTTTTCATTCCTTTCTTTCTCAACACCGCATACTGCGTAAGCCGCAGATTTCCATATGCGGGCCTGTGCATAAAAATCGGGCCCTGGTGATCCAGCGGCCCGATTTTTATCTTACATTAATTATACCGGTATTCTCTTTTGAGGAAGCTCCACTTTATCCAGATGCCAGATCTCATCCACATATTCCTGAATGGTTCTGTCAGAGGTAAACTTGCCGCAGCACGCCACATTCAGGATTGCGCTCTTCGCCCAGGCCTTCTCGTCGCGGTATGCCTTCTCCACCTTTTTCTGAGCCTCGGCATAAGCCTTGAAATCCTTTAAGATGAAATACATATCCGCCTTGGAGGTGCTCAGCGTGTTGAGCAGGGAATTGTACAGAGTCCGGAATCTGTCAGGATCATTCGGCGAATAGGTGCCGTTGATCAGCTGCATCAGAACTCTTCTCACATCGGGATCATTGTTGAAAATCTCTGTGGGATCATATCCGCCGTAGTTCTCATATTTGATCACCTCGTCGGAGGACAGGCCGAAGATAAAGGCATTCTCCTCTCCCACTTCCTCCACGATCTCCACATTTGCGCCGTCCATGGTTCCGATGGTAAGCGCGCCGTTGAGCATGAACTTCATATTGCCGGTTCCGGAAGCCTCCTTGCTGGCCGTCGATATCTGCTCGGACACATCCGCCGCCGCAAAAATCAGCTCCGCATTGGAGACTCTGTAATTTTCTATGAACACTACTTTAATTTTACCCTTGATGGCAGGATCGTTGTTTACCACGTCGGCAACGGAGGTGATCAGCTTGATGGTCATCTTGGCATTGTAATAGCCGGCCGCCGCCTTTGCGCCGAAGATAAAGGTCCTGGGGTAGAAATCCATATCCGGATTGTCCTTCAGCACATTGTAAAGGTGCATCACGTGAAGGATATTGAGAAGCTGACGCTTGTACTCATGAAGCCTCTTAACCTGCACGTCGAAAATAGACCGGGGATCTACCTTGACACCGTTGTGCTCCAGGATATACTCCGCAAGACGTACCTTGTTCTGATACTTGATATTCATGAACTCCTGCTGAGCCTTCTCGTCGTCCGCATAGACCTTCAGCTTGCTGATCTTGGGCAGATCCGTGATCCAGTCGTCTCCCACATGGTCTGTCACCCACTTTGCAAGGAGCGGGTTCCCATGGAGCAGGAAACGCCTCTGGGTGATTCCGTTTGTCTTATTGTTGAACTTCTCAGGCATCATCTCATAGAAATCCCTGAGCTCCTGATGCTTTAAAATCTCCGTGTGCAGTCTTGCCACGCCGTTTACGGAATAGCCCGCCGCAATGGCAAGGTGGGCCATCTTCACCTGGCCGTCATAGATAATGGCCATTTTGCGGATCTTCTCCTGATTTCCGGGATACATCTCCTGAATTTTCAGGATAAATCTGCGGTTGATCTCCTCTATGATCTGATAGATTCTGGGAAGCAGCCTGGAGAACAGCTCGATGGGCCATTTTTCCAGGGCCTCCGACATAATCGTATGATTGGTATAGGCACAGGTCTTGGTCGTCACGTTCCAGGCCTCGTCCCAGGTTAAATAATACTCATCCATGAGAATTCTCATAAGCTCCGCGATCGCCACGGTAGGATGGGTGTCGTTGAGCTGGAAAGTAACCTTCTCATAAAATTTTCGCACATCCGAATGCTTGCGCATATATTTGGCAACCGCCGCCTGCACGGATGCCGAAATAAAGAAGTACTGCTGCTTCAGGCGCAGCTCCTTGCCCGCATAGTGATTGTCATTGGGATAGAGAACCTCCACAATATTCCTTGCAAGATTCTCCTGCTCCACAGCCTTGCGGTAATCGCCCTTGTCAAAGGAATCCAGCTGGAAGCATTCCACCGCCTCCGCATCCCAGATCCTGAGGGTATTCACGATCCCGTTGCCATATCCCACAATAGGAAGGTCATAGGGCACTGCCTTCACGCTCTGATAACCCTCCTGAACAAAATTGCTTCTTCCGTTCTCGTCGATGCGAACATTCACATAGCCGCCGAACTTGACCTCCTTGGCATATTCCGGCCTGCGCAGCTCAAAGGGATTGCCGTCAACCAGCCAGTTGTCCGGCACCTCCACCTGATAGCCGTCCCGGATCTCCTGCTTGAACATACCGTAGCGGTAGCGGATCCCGCAGCCGTACGCCATGTACCCCAGAGTCGCAAGGGAATCCAGAAAGCATGCCGCAAGTCGTCCGAGGCCGCCGTTTCCCAGAGCCGCATCAGGCTCCTGATCCTCAATCACGTCAAGATTGAGCCCAAGCTCCTCAAGAGCTTCCCTGAAAGGAGTGTACGCCTTAAGATTGATGATATTGTTGCCAAGTGCCCGGCCCATCAGAAATTCCATGGAAAGATAATATACCATCTTGGGGTCCTGCTTGTCGAACTCCTTCTGGCTGGCCAGCCAGTTGTCCACCACGGTGTCCTTCACGGCATAAGCCACCGCCTGAAAGATCTGCTGTTGGCTTGCCTCCTCCAGCGTCTTTCTATATAAGGTCTTCACATTATACAGTACACTTCTCTTAAACATCTCTTTATCATACACAAAAGCTGTAGGTGTAGATTTTTTACTCATCCTTTTTCCTCCACTTTGTATTTTTCCCGGCGGCAGTTCACTGCCGCCTTGTCTATTATACACCAGAAAATGCCAGATCACAAGAAAAATGCCCTTTTAACTGCAATTTTACTGTAACTTTTCCACTCCGATCTCAACCTTTTCGCCGTTCACATTCCACTCCTTTGTGATGGCAAGCCCGGTATCCGTCAAAATTTCATCCGCCAGCACCTTCTCGGAGATGGAGGCTCTGTTGGCCGCCACGATTTCCGAAATTCTGGCATTTCCGTTTGTGGAGATTCTGATGTGATCCATCACCTCGAAATCCGCCTCCTTGCGCATGGTCTGGATTTTGCTGATGACCTCATAGACAAATCCCTCCTCCACGAGCTCCTGCGTAAGGTTGGTATCCAGCACCACGGTAATGCGGTTGTCTGATTCCGTCACAAGCCCTTCTTTCTGGGCCACATCAATCAGAAGATCCTCCTCGGTAAGGGTTACGGCAGATCCTCCCACCTCAAACGAAAGAGCCCCCTCCTTCCTGAGCTGTTTCATAGCCGCATTCCCGTCCACATTGGAGAGATATTCCCGGATGCCTCCCAGCTGCTTTCCGTACTTTGGTCCCACGGTGCGAAGCTGCGGCTTGAAGCTGTAGCTGGTAAGATCGCTGACATCCTCCCGGAATGCGACCTCCTTCACATTGAGCTCATCCTCCACGATATCTCTAAAATACTTGCCAAGCTCATGATCCGCCTTCACATACATGGTTCCGATCGGCTGGCGGTTCTTGATATTTGCCGCATTGCGGGCCGCGCGTCCCAGCACCACCACGGAAAGGACCTCCTCCATGCTCTCCTCAAGTCCGGCATCGATCCTTGCGGGATCCGCCTTGGGGAAATCGCACAGATGAATACTCTCAGGAGCCTTCTCATCCACACTCCTTACCATGTTCTGGTAGATCTGCTCCGTCATAAACGGAACCATTGGCGCCGCACACTTACAGATCTCCACCAGGGCCGTGTAAAGCGTCATATATGCGTTTATCTTATCCTGCTCCATGCCCTTTGCCCAGAAACGCTCCCGGCAACGGCGCACGTACCAGTTGCTCATCTCATCCACAAAGTTGTCAAGCACTCTGGCCGCCTCCGGGATCCTGTAGTTCTCCAGATGATCATCCACCTTGCCGATAGCGGTATTCAGCCTGGAGAGAAGCCACTTATCCATGACGGGAAGCTTGTCGTATTCCAAAGTATATTTCGTTGCGTCAAACCCGTCAATATTCGCATACAGGATAAAGAACGCATAGGTATTCCACAGGGTTCCCAAAAACTTGCGCTGTCCCTCCATCACGGCCTTGCCGTGGAAGCGGTTGGGAAGCCAGGGTGCGGAATTGATATAGAAATACCAGCGGATGGCGTCGGCCCCATAGGTGGCAAGCGCCTCAAACGGATCCACCGCATTTCCCTTGGACTTGCTCATCTTCTGCCCGTTCTCATCCTGTATCAGGCCAAGCACAATGACATTCTCATAGGGTGCTTTGTTAAAGAGCAGGGTGGATTCCGCCATCAGCGAGTAGAACCAGCCTCTTGTCTGATCCACGGCCTCAGAGATGAACTGCGCCGGGAACTGCTGCTCGAACAGCTCTTTATTTTCAAAAGGATAATGGTGCTGCGCAAAGGGCATGGCTCCCGAATCAAACCAGCAGTCGATCACCTCCGGCACTCTCTTCATCGTCCTGCCGCACTTGGGGCACCTGCAGGTAATCTCGTCGATGTAAGGCCTGTGAAGCTCCACGGTCCTGGCCGCAGAATTGCCGCTTAAGTCCTCCAGCTCCTGTCTGGAACCCACCGCCTCCTGATGGCCGCAGTCCTCACATTCCCAGATATTGAGCGGAGTTCCCCAGTAACGGTTTCTGGAAACGCCCCAGTCCTGGATATTCTCCAGCCAGTTGCCAAAGCGTCCTTCCCCGATGGACTCCGGAATCCAGTTTACGGTCTTGTTGTTGCGCACCAGATCATCCCGGACAGCCGTCATCTTGATGAACCAGGATTCCCTCGCATAGTAGATGAGCGGCGTATCGCACCTCCAGCAGAAGGGATAGTCATGCTCGAATTTGGGTGCCGCAAAAAGCTTCCCCGCTTTGTCCAGATCCACCAGGATATCCTTGTCGGCATCCTTCACGAATTTGCCCGCATAAGGGGTCTCCTGAGTCATCTCTCCCTTTCCGTTTACAAACTGCACAAAGGGAAGATCATATTTGCGTCCCACCTGGGCATCGTCCTCACCAAAGGCCGGGGCAATGTGCACGATACCCGTACCGTCCGTCATGGTGACGTAGCCGTCGCAGGTCACGAAATGTCCCTTTTTTTTCTGCTTTGCCGCCGCTTCCCCGGTGCAGGCAAACAGAGGCTCATATTCCCTGTATTCCAGATCCTTCCCGGAAAAGGTCTCCAGAATCTCATAGGGTGCCTTTCCTTCCTCCGCCAGAGAACCCAGAACCTGCTCAAGCAGAGCCTGCGCCATATAATAGGTATAGCCGTCCGCCGCCTTCACCTTCACATAGGTCTCCTCCGGATTCACGCACAGCGCCACATTGGAGGGCAGAGTCCAGGGCGTGGTGGTCCATGCCAGGAAATAAGCGTCCTCGCCAACCGCCTTGAAGCGCACAACGGCGGAGCGCTCCTTCACCGCCTTATAGCCCTGCGCCACCTCATGCGAGGAGAGCGGGGTCCCGCATCTGGGGCAGTAGGGCACGATCTTGAACCCCTTGTACAGAAGGCCCTTATCCCAGATCTGCTTGAGCGCCCACCATTCCGACTCGATGAAATCGTCGTGATAGGTCACGTAGGGCTCGTCCATGTCGGCCCAGAATCCGACCGTGCCGGAGAAGTCCTCCCACATACCCTTATATTTCCAGACGCTCTCCTTGCACTTGCTGATAAAGGGATCCAGTCCGTACTCCTCGATCTGCTCCTTCCCGTTCAGCCCAAGGAGCTTTTCCACCTCCAGCTCCACCGGCAGCCCGTGCGTGTCCCAGCCCGCCTTTCTGGGAACCATATAGCCCTTCATGGTGCGGTATCTGGGAATCATGTCCTTGATCACGCGGGTCAGCACATGTCCGATATGGGGCATGCCGTTAGCCGTGGGCGGCCCGTCGTAAAAGGTGTAGGTGGGGCCCTCCTTTCTGTTTTCCATACTCTTTTTAAAGATGTCTCTCTCTTTCCAGAAGGTCTCGATCTCTTTTTCTCTGGTCACAAAATTCAGATCCGTTGATACTTTCTGATACATTGTTTTCTCCTTTCCAATTTTTGCCCGATAGGTAAATGCGAAAAAAATCCCCGTCCTGTAAAAAGGACGAGGATAAAAACCTGCGCTAACCACCTGTTTACACCATACACGCCGACACGTCTTCCCTTCACAGTACCATGGACGCACCGGTTTCATATGCTCTCCCGTAACGGAGGAGGTCCGGCAGGAGTCTACTGACCGTTTTTGCAGCCTAAGGCTGCGAGGACGGCTTTCGGTCCGCGGCTCGGAAGTGATCTTCACGCATCCTTATCCTGATACCGGCTCCCACCCGCCCCGGCTCTCTGGAATCGTCAAAGAATCGCTACTGTCTTCGTCATGGCCTTTGTAATATAAATAAAAACTACACTATAGATGCGGGGTTTGTCAAGCCATAAGTTGAAACTGTTCTCCGCCATGCCCGGAACCCTGTCAATTAATTATGATTAAAAGAGCAATCAAACCGTAGACGAAGCCTTTTTCCTGGTGTAAAATGAAACAGAAAGCATCCGGAAAGGTCGTAACTATATGAATATGGAAGAAGAAACAAGAAAATATATCGAGGTAAACGGAGATTTCAGGATGAGGGAGCTCGACAAAGGCGATCTGGAGCAGTTTAACGCCCTGCTGCAATACGCCTTTCAGGTGACCTCCTATGATCTGTTCCAGACAGGCTGGCAGCAGGAAGAGATCAAATACGCCAAGCGCCCTATTCTGGAAAAGGCTTATGTGCTGGGATGGTTTTATCAGGACAAGCTGGCCTCCATGATCGTGGTCTACTCCATGAAGGTGAATATCCACGACGAGCTCATGGATATGGGAGGGATTACCGGTGTTGCCACATACCCGGAGTATACCGGGAGAGGGCTGATCCACTCCCTGATGAAGCATGCGCTTGATTATATGCACTTACAGGAGATGGAGCTCTCCTTTCTCTATCCCTATTCCATCCCCTTCTACCGGAAAATGGGATGGGAAATCGTCTCGGATAAGCTCTCCTTTACCGTCAAAGATACCCAGCTTCCCAAAAGCCGTCCCGTGGACGGCATGGTAGAGCGCGTCAGCCTTGATTCAGAGGATTACCACAATGTACACTCCTATTTTGCCCTGCAGCGCCACGGGGCTCTGATCCGGGATGAGCTCTCCTGGGAGGAATACTGGCGCTGGGACAACGACGACATGATTGCCGCAGTCTACTATAACAAAGAACACAGGCCTCTGGGCTATGTAGTCTACTATATCGCAAACGACATTTTTCATATCAAGGAAATGGTATATCTGAATATCGAGGCGAACTATGGCCTCTGGAATTATATCAGCGCACATTTTTCCATGATCGATCAGGTACAGGGGGACAATTATTCCGGCGAGCCCATGGCTTACTTATTTGAGGACAGCGAAATCACGGAAACCATCTCTCCCTACATAATGGCAAGGATCGTGAATGTGCGGGGCTTTCTGCTCTATTACCCCTATCAGATTCAGCCCGAGGATTTCAAGATTCATTTTAAGGTGCATGACGAGATGGCTCCCTGGAACGAAGGGGATTATATGGTTTCCTGGAAGGGCGGGGAAACGGTCTGCGAACAGGTGGAGGACAATCAGTCCATCAACGTGGTAGAACTGTCCGTAAATACCCTGACCACCATGCTCATGGGCTATAAACGCCCCTCTTATCTCTATGAACACGAAAAAATCAACACGGAATACTACATGCTCACCTGGCTGGAACGGCTTATCCCCGTGGAAAAGCCTTATTTTTCAGATTATTTTTAAATCGTCATGCGCCGCACCGCCACGCCGGCCTGACGCTTCCAAAGGAGGACTTTTATGGACAGACAAAACCTAACGCTCCTGACCGATCTCTATGAGCTCACCATGATGCAGGGCTATTTCCGGCACAAGGACCGCAATGAGACCGTGATCTTTGACGCCTTTTACCGAACAAATCCCTGCGATGGCGGCTATGCCATCGCCGCAGGCTTAGAGCAGCTGATCAGCTATATCCGGGAGCTGCACTTTTCCCCTCAGGATATTGACTATCTTTCCGGACTCGGGATTTTTGAGGAGGATTTCCTTGCGTATCTTGCGGATTTCCATTTCTCCGGCGATATCTATGCCATTCCTGAGGGGACTGTTGTATTTCCCCGGGAACCGCTGGTAAAGGTCATCGCTCCCATCATGGAGGCGCAGCTGGTGGAGACGGCAATCCTGAACATTATCAACCACCAGAGCCTGATTGCAACAAAGGCCGCAAGGGTATGCCACGCCGCAAAGGGTGACGGGATTATGGAATTCGGACTGCGCAGGGCTCAGGGGCCTGATGCCGGAATCTACGGGGCCCGGGCCGCCATGATCGGCGGGTGTATCGGCACCTCCAACGTGCTGTGCGGACAGCTCTTTGACGTGCCCGTAAAGGGAACCCATGCGCATAGCTGGATCATGAGCTTTCCCGATGAGTACACGGCCTTCAAAACCTATGCGGACCTGTATCCGGATGCCTGCATTCTGCTGGTGGATACCTACGATACCCTGAAATCCGGTGTTCCCAACGCCATCCGCATATTTACGGAAATGAGGGAAGCAGGAGTTCCCCTCACCTTCTACGGCATCCGCCTTGACAGCGGGGATCTGGCTTATCTCTCCAAGAAGGCCCGCAGGATGCTGGACGAGGCAGGCTTTCCGGATGCCGTCATATCCGCCTCCAACGATCTTGACGAATATCTCATCGAGAGTCTGAAGGCACAGGGAGCCGCCATCACATCCTGGGGCGTAGGGACAAACCTGATCACTGCAAAGGATAACCCCGCCTTCGGCGGCGTCTACAAGCTGGCGGCAGTGATGGGGCCTGAGGGAGAGTTCATACCCAAGATCAAGCTCTCCGAGAACACGGAAAAAGTCACGAACCCCGGCAACAAGACCGTCTACCGCATCTACGAAAAGGAGAGCGGCAAGATAAAGGCCGACCTGATCTGCCTGGTAGGCGAAATCTTTGACGAGAACGAACCTCTGCTTCTCTTTGACCCGGCGGAGCCCTGGAAAAAGACAACTCTGGCTGCCGGAAGCTACACCCTCCGGGAACTGCTCGTTCCCGTCTTTCAGAAAGGAAAATGCCGCTATGAATCTCCCAGCGTCATGGAGATCAGGGCCTACTGCCTGAAAGAGCAGGATACCCTCTGGGACGAGATCAAACGTTTTGTCAATCCCCACCAGGTATATGTGGATTTATCCAAAAAGCTCTATGATACCAAGCTAAGGCTTCTGGATCAGATGGGGGAGAAAGTGTAAGTGGCGTAGGGGGAATTGACAAGGGCCGCGGCACCAAGAGCGTGCCGCAGCCCAATATTAAATGTTTCCATTATGTATCAGAAAATCTTAAGCAAGGCAGTCCACCCTTTCTTTCAAACGCCTCACTTCACCGTCAAGAATGTTTATTTTTAAGACCATCATTTCCTTTTCTCTGTCGATTTTCAAAGCATCATCCAGCTTTCTGCTCAGATCCAGATGAGCTTCCGCAACCCGCATAATATTCGGTGTGATCTCATTCTCCAGGGTAAGTTCAATATTCTTAAGCCGTCTCGCGTTCTCCGTAACAAGAAGCGTAAGACCATCAAACCGCTTATCCATTCCTTCAAAACGCTCGTCCATTCCATCCAGACGCTCATCGATTCCGTCAAAGCGTTCGTCCATCTTATCCAAACGTTCGTCGATTCCGTCAAGACGTTCGTCCATCTTATCCAGACGCCTATTTGTATTGATTTGCTGTTCCTTGATTCCAAGAGTCTCTTTATAGATCAGCTCAAGTAAATTATTTTCACTCATATTTTCTCCTTTCCATGCCGCAAATGGCAGCGGACTACATTGATAAAAATACGAATATTTCTCAAGCCCTCTCACCTTATAATTCACAAAATAACCATATCATTTTACATCCATGGAGTCAAGTGCTTTTCGTTCAAAAATATAGCGAAATATCGTTAATCACAACTTTCTCCAGCTATCACAGCCAAGAAGCAGGACACACAGATACTCCGCAGCAGGCAGGATTACGCTTCTATCCACCCGAAAGCCCGGCTGATGAATGGTCTGCCCCTTTCCGGTACCGATCTTAAGATAGCATCCCGGAATCTTTTCCTCAAAAAAGGAAAAATCGTCCCCGCCCAGGGAGCTCTCCTCGGGAACCACGCAAAAGCCGTATTCTTCCGCAGTCTTTACTGCGTAATCCGCCATCTCCCCGTCATTGTATGTGGCAGGAGAACCGGCAATCCATCTGACAGATGCATTTATCCCGAAGGCCGCCGCCGTATGCCGAGCAATTTCTCTGATCCTGCGCTCAAAAAGGGCTCTGTCCTCCTTATCCATAGTCCGGACTGTTCCTTCAAGCTCGGCTGTTTCCGGAATCACGTTCCAGGTATTTCCCGCCTGAATCCGGGTAACGCTGATAAGAGCCGGATGAAAAGGATTTACATTCCTGGTAACGATTGTCTGCAGGGCCTGCACCATGGCCGCCGCTGCGGGAACAGGGTCCGCACCGTCATCCGGATGGGCACCGTGGCACCCCACTCCCCGAAGCTCGATCACAAAACGATCCACTGCGGCAGTGACATATCCCCCGGATATTCCAAGCACTCCCACCTGATTCGTGGGATCCGCATGGATTCCCCATATTTTCTCCACGTCATCCATAACATCCGTTTCCAGAATTTTGAGAGCCCCCAGGGATGTCTCCTCTCCGGGCTGAAAAATAATCTTCACATCTCCCTTAAGACGCTCTCTTTGCTCCTGAGCAAGGATAGCGCAGCCGATTCCCGCAATGATATGGAAATCATGCCCGCAGGCATGCATCTTTCCCGCTATTCCGGAAGAATAGGGCAGCCCGCTCTCCTCCTCGATGGGCAAAGCGTCAATATCGCAGCGCAGCGCCTGTACCGGACCTCTTTCTTCACCCCTGATAATCGCTACCAGCCCGGTTTCCAGCTCACAGGGAAGAACCTCTATCCCCTCCTGTTCCAGAATACTCCGGATTTTTTCCGTAGTCTCATACTCCTCATAGGACAGCTCCGGATTTCTGTGGAACCATTCGAACCATTCTTTCAATTTCTCTTCCAGGGCTTTTCTGTCTTTCTCCATGTTCCCTTCCTCCACTGTGCCCGCAAAAAGGGCGTTTTCTTACCCTCTGCTGTTAGGGTCGAGAGCGTCTCTCAGCGCATCCCCAATAAAGTTTATGGCCATCACCAGAACCACGATCAGAATACCCGGCGGCAGCCAGAGCCAGGGCTGCTTTGTCAAAACCGTGAGCGATTCCGCTCCGTTCAGCATATTCCCAAGGCTTGCCGTGGGAGGCTGTACGCCCATTCCCAGAAAGCTCAATGCCGCCTCGTCCAGCATGGACAGGGCAAGAACCGAGGTCGCATAGACCAGAATGGGCGCCACTGTGTTGGGAAGGATCTCGGAAAACAGAATATGGCGCAGGGGCATTCCCGCCACCAGGCTGCCTTTCACAAAATTCGTTTCCCTCAGGTTCAGCACATTCCCCCTCACCAGCCTTGCGATTCCCGGCCAGTCCACGAACCCCAGGATCAGTATGATGCTCCACAATCCGGGCTTGAAAATGGAAGCGGCCACCAGCACCAGAAGAATATAGGGAAAGGACATTACCATGTCAGTAAACCGCATAATAACCATATCCAGGGCTCCTCCGAAATAGCCGCCAACCAGCCCCAGAACCACACCGATTACCGTGGAGATCAGCGTAGCCATAATTCCCACCAGGAGGGAGATTCTCATGGCATAAAGAAGACGACTGAGGACATCCCTTCCAATCTGATCCGTTCCCAGGAGGAAATCACGGCTGGGCGCACCGCCAAAGGGCCCTATGATGGCATCCGGGTCATAGGGAGCAAGAAGCGGGGCAAAAAGCGCCGCCCCTCCCAGAACAACCAGCACCACAAGGCTCGCCATCGCAAGATGATGACGCCGGAAGCGGCGGAACACAGTCTGCAGATAGCTCTCGCTTATTATATCCTTATCTTTTTTTGTTTTTAATTGCATCTCCGTCATGCGTTCCTCCTAGTTCAGCTGGATGGTGGGATCCACCAACGCATACAAAATATCCGTAATCAGATTTGCCGCAAGAACCACTACCGCAGACAGCAGGCAGACCCCCATGATGACCGGATAATCTCTGCTGGTAATGGCGCTCATGGTCATAAGTCCGAGACCCGGCCAGGAAAAAACCTGCTCTATGATCACCGCGCCGCCAAACAGCATCGGAATCTCCATACCGATCACAGTCACGATGGGAACCAGGGCGTTGCGCAGCGCATGCTTATAGATCACCCTGAAGCGCCCGATTCCCTTTGCCCTTGCCGTGCGCAGATAATCCTGCTGAAGAATTTCCAGCACCGCACTGCGGATATAGCGGATATTGCTTCCGGCCATGGAAAAGGCAAGCACCAGAACCGGCATCACCATATGCCGGGCCACGTCTAAAGCTCCGCCATCTGTTCCCAGCGTGATCATACCGCCGGACGGAAGCCATCCCAGCTTCACCGTAAACAGATAGATCAGAAGCAGGGACAGAAAGAATCCGGGAATACTGCTTCCCAGAAAGGAAAAGGTCACCACCGTATAGTCTCCTTTGGAATACTGGTGAACCGCACTGTAAATTCCTGCCGGCACCGCCATGATAAGGCTTACGGCCAAGGATGCGCCCATAAGCAGCAATGTGGGGCCGAGATGACTTGCGATCATGGCGCTTACCGGCTGATAGGATTTGATGGAATATCCCATATTTCCCTTAAGCAGCTGTCCCAGCCACACCAGGTACTGAATATAAAAGGGCTTGTCAAGCCCCAGGGCGATCTCCCTCACTTCCTTTGCCGCCTCCGAAACTCTGGGGCCCTGCAGCATGGCCAGCGGACTTCCCGCCAGACACATGATTCCATAGTCAATGACCGTGATACCGATCAGCACGGGAATAGCTATCAGGATACGCTTTATAATATATTTGCTCATGACCGTACCTCCTCTTTTGCCAGAACGATAGGACAGGATACAAAGTGACCACTCCCCTCCCCGGTTTCCTGCAGCCCGGGTTCTCCCTGCCTGCACGACTCTGACGCATGAGGACACCTGGGATGGAACCGGCATCCCTGCGGCAAGGCCGCACTGCCTGCGATCTCACCCTGTAAAAGCCCGTCTGTCTTTCTGCGCTCTTTTGGGTCGGGTATAGGCACCGCATTTAGCAATGCTTTCGTATAGGGATGGACAGGATGGCGAAATATCTCCTTCGCCTCACCCATCTCCACGATTCTGCCAAGATACATCACCGCAATCCGGTCACTCACATAATTCACGGCTCCGAGACCATGCCCTACAAAGAGAAGGGTCAGGTGCAGCTCCTTTTGAAGCGTCCTTAAGAGATTTAAAATCTGCGCCTGAATGGACACGTCCAGCGCACTCACCGGCTCATCACAGACGATAAACTCCGGATTCAGGGACAGCGCCTTGGCAATGCCGATCCTCTGCCTCTGCCCTCCGGAAAACTCATGGGGATATCTCCCCAGTATGTTCTTTTGAAGTCCTACCATGTCAAGAATTTTTATGATATCGCCAAGGACGGTTTGCCTGTCAGAAATTCCGTGATACAGCATAGGCTGCGCAAGAATTTCATAAATATGCTTTCTCGGATTCAGAGACGAATAGGGATCCTGAAATACCATCTGAAGCCTGGTGCGGATCCGGCGCATCTCGTCCCTTTTGAGCCCTGAAAGCTCCCTTCCCCTGTAGAAAACAGATCCCGCAGTAGGGCTTTCCAGTCCCACCAGCGCTCTGCCTATGGTGGATTTTCCGCAGCCCGACTCTCCCACCAGACCCAGCGTCTCTCCCTCCACAATGGAAAAGCTGACATCATCCACGGCCTTCACCTGTCCGGTGGTATGGGTTATGATGCCTCCCTTTATGGGATAATATTTCTTCATATGGTCCACCTGGATCAGGGGTATGCCGCCCTTGCTATTTTCCGCCGCCATGACCGTTCCCCCCTTCTCTTTCCTGCTCCCGCTTCATTACAACGCACTTTGCCCTGTGTCCCGGGCCAAATACATAATCCTCCTGACGCATTTCACACTCAGGCCTGCGAAATGCGCAGCGATCCGCAAAACGGCAGCCTGTCCTGTCATCATAATTCTCCGGCACCATGCCCGGGATGGAAATAAGCTGTCTGTCCGCATTGTCCCGGATCGTGGGAACAGTCTCCAAAAGCGCTCTGGTGTAAGGGTGCCTGGGACTTTCAAACAGCTCCTTCACAGGAGCCTCCTCCACGATCTGCCCCGCATACATCACGATCACCCGGTCCGCCATCTGGGCCACCAGCCCGATATCGTGGGTGATCAGCACAATGGACATTCCGTTTTCCCTCTGAAGCTCCCCAAGCAGCTTCATGATCTGAGCCTGGATCGTCACGTCAAGGGCCGTGGTAGGCTCGTCCGCAATCAGGAGCCTGGGATTACAGGAAAGCGCCATGGCAATCATGGCCCTCTGCCGCATTCCCCCGGAAAGCACATGAGGATGCTTTTTCATGATGCTCCCGGCATCCGGCATGCCCACCTTTCCAAGGAGCTCCTCCGCCCGCTTTGCAGCCTCCGGCTTCGAGAGCTTCATATGAGTGCGGATACTCTCCGTGATCTGGCTTCCTATGGTAAAGACAGGGTTGAGGGAGGTGAGGGGATCCTGAAAAATCATGGTCACCTCATCGCCACGGATCTGATCCAGCTCCTTTTCCGTCATTTCCAGAAGATTCCTGCCGTCATACAGCACACAGCCTTCCGTGACCTTCCCCTTTCTTGAGAGCAGTCCCATGATGGAAAGACTGGTCACGCTCTTTCCGCAGCCCGACTCTCCCACGATGCAGACAATCTCTCCCTTATCCACATAAAAGCTGACATGATCCACGCTGATATTATTTCCAAAATCCCCTGCAAAAGCGGTGGTTAATTCTTTTACCTCAAGTAAATGCGACATGGCCTTTCCTCACTTACTGCAAATACCACAGACCGGTACTGGTTCCCGGCCTGCGGTATCTTCAGAGTCTGCCCTCAGTGTACACACTGGGGGTATTATTTTGTCTACTGCGCAATATCCCACTCGTGAATATTGTTAAAGAAGCCGTACACGTTGGCGTTCACTCCCGTAAGGCGCTTGCTCACCGCACCCTGGGCGCTGATGACGTAGGCCGAAAACATGGGCACGTCCTCCTGCACTTTCTTGTCCACAATACTATAGAGATCGCGGATCTCATCCACACTGCCGGCAGTCTGCGTCTTTTCCAGAGCCCCATTGATGGAATCATCTCCATAGCTCGTCCAGCTTCCCTCGCCGCCAAGAAGCCAGGACACGTCCGGATAGGGGTCTACCGGCGCATAGGTGTACTGTACCGCAAACAGATCATAATCCATGGTTCCCGCCACTGTCATCAGGGTCGCCAGATCCACTGTCTGCACCTCCACCTTGATTCCCACGGCCGCCCACTGAGCAACCATGACCTGGGCCGCATTCACAAAGGTTCCGTCTCCTGAGTTCACATAGAAGCGCAGGGTCTGGCTTCCGTCCCATCCGGCCTGTGCAAGAAGCTCCTTTGCCTTGTCCGGATCATAGGGCAGAGGTTCGATACTGCTGTCGTAAAAAGGGCTTGCGGAGGACAGAAAACCGTCCACCACCTCGCCGTGTCCCTTCATCAGCTGCTCAAGAATCTGGTTCCTGTCAATGGCATATACAAGCGCCTGACGCACCCTTGCATCCGGAAGATTGGCCGTCTGAATAAATACGGACTGATTGGTAATCGGGGATCCGTAGATCACGTTCACATTTTCAAGAGACTCTATACTCTCATAGTCCTCCTGAGGAATCGCCGTCATGGTGTGGTGAGTCAGATCAATCTCGCCGGACTGCAGTCCCGCATAGACCTGACTGGAATCCACGATCCGGAAATTCAGCTTCTCAATCCTGGGCGCACCTCTCCAGTACTCGGTATTGGCCGTATAAGAAATGTAGTGATCCACATCATAATCCGTCACTCGATAAGGGCCGCTCACCACATCCGGATGATTGAACCAGTCAAGAGTCTGAAGCTCCTGCTCGCTGTACTGCTCTAACACATGCTTTGGCAGCGTGTGCAGATAGCAGGCGTAGGTATTCTCAAAGGTTGTAAGCGCCATGGGGTATTTGGAGGTGAACTGGACGGTTTTCTCGTCAATCACCTGAACTCCCGCCACGCTTTCCGCTCCCTCCTCAAGAAAGCCGTCATCGCCCACACCCTCAAAAGCGTAAAGCATCAAAGTGGCGTTGGCAATCACCGGGCTCGCCAGACGGCGGAAGGTAAATTCCACGTCCTGTGCCGTGACGGGCGTACCGTCGGACCATACAGCGTCCTCGTTGATATGAACTACAAAATTCTGATTATCCTCGGTGGTAATACTGTCTGCCAGCATGGGCTGAAAGTTCAACTCCCCGTCAAGCTCCACAAGGGGCAGGAATTGGAGCCCCACCGCATATTTGTTAATCCAGGTCTGGTCTATGGTAAAGGGATTGATCCCTCCCAGGGAATCCGTCACGCCGATATTGACAATCCTGTCTGCGGACGCTGCCGCATCACCGCCTGAGGCTTCCTGTCCTGCCGTCTCGCCGGAGCCTGTATTTTCCCTTGCGGGCGCATCAGATTCCGTATTTCCAGGCTGTGCTCCTTCCTCCGCCTTCGGCGAGGAACAGCCCATCATGGCCGCAGCCATCACCGCTGCCAGTATCAGGCCAACCGCCCTGCTCACTGCTTTTTTCATAATTCTCCTCCTTACTGCTTTCCATCTTTCCAAGTATAACCCACGACATTTATCGTGGGTTATACTTGTATTCTTGTATAGAAAGTTGATTCATTATACTGTTACAGTAAATAATTGTCAATATTTATGGGAAAAAAGTCCAAAATAACCCTTCTTTCTTGACAAACAGGGAAATCAGCGCTATATTATGATCACTTTTCAGCTTATCTGTTTTACTATATTTTTATACGAAAATACACAGGAATTTATCATGAAAAATTTACTTATTTATCAGACCTCCGAATATGACTGCGGGCCGGTATCTCTCATCAACGGAATACGGTATCTCTATGACAGGGAGGAAATCTATCCCGACCTGGTGAAATTTATCATGCTCTACTGCATGGACAGCTATAATGATGCGGGCGAGCCCTGCAAGCACGGCACCTCTCCCGCCGCAATGAATTATATGGCAAGCTGGCTCAATCATTTCGGCCAGAGTAAATGCTTTCCCATTCACTGTGATTATCTCTCCGGGGAATCGGTGAGCCTTGCCCGGGAAGCAGGGATTACAAGCGCACTGCGAAGCGGCGGCGTTGTCGTGCTGCGCCTCTTTCTTGACGTGCCCCACTATGTTCTTCTTACGGGCGTGGAGGAGGATCAGATTCTTCTGTTTGATCCTTATTATGAGGAAGCGGATGATCCCGATCTGGATGAGGAATATTCGGAGGACGGGATTTCCTTTGTCTGGGATCAGCCAAAGAAGGCCAACCGAAGAATCGCCATAGAACGGCTTGACCGGACGGGGCACGGATATTATGAGATGGGCGAGACCGCCTGCCGGGAGGCGCTGATTATGTACAGCACAAAGGAGCGGGCCGTTTAAGACCCGCACTCCTTTGCTGAAATCAGCCAAATATTTCCTGCCCCCACACACTCTCAAGACTGCATACACGTCCCTCACAGAAAAGGGGACGCTTCTCCAGAAACATCGGAGTATCCTCACAAAGCGTATATACCACGGCCTTAAGCTTCTGAGGAAAATCAAAATATCGCAGGCTCAGAAGCTCCTCCTCACCCGTATAAAAATAGTCATTGATCTTCTTTTCCCCGTCATAGAGATCCATCCGGTTTCCCTGATATTCCAGATGAAGCAGAACATCATACAGCGGATCCTTTTTGATATCCGGCCTTTCCGCCTCTCCATAGAGGACACAGATCTCATATTCAGCTCTTTCCTCGTTCCTGAAACGCAGCACGGTTTCCACCCGCACCCCTCTTTCTTCCCTCTGTCTTTTGTAGACAGTAAGCCTCCCCTCCTGTCCGATTCTCACAAATCCTTCAATCGCCTCCTCCGGAAGCTCGGGAAAGCTCCTTATTGTGGTCTGGCTGCCGCCTGTGACTATAATTCGTCCGTCCTGCTCCCAGGCAAAATCCTCTGCCAGAATCAGATAGTCGTATTCCAGCTTCACCCGGCAGGCCAGGAGCGCATCCTTTCTGGAAAGATGAAGGACATCCGCCCGCACTTCCCCTTCCCAGCCAAACTTCGGATCCCTGTCTCCGTAAAACACATAGGTATCCCCGGATTTTGTCTCAAGATGGCACAGGGGAACAGCCAGCGCCGAGGAAAGCACAGACTCTCCCAGCTTCATCCGGTAAGGAAAAAATCCGTAATCGCCATCCTCAATGGTAATTTCCGGGAACTCCACGTCTCCATGCGCACAGATTCCCCGCAGCTTCACACCCTCATGTGCATCCATCTTCTGTCTTCTCTGGTAGTTATTAAAGAACACAAATCCATGTTCCGCATCATGGCGGCAGGATAGCCGCAGGGTATGGAAATCCCCGGGTTTCACATTCTCCGGCGTAATCTCCGCTTCCAGCCGCGCAAAGTCAGCGCCGAAATCCTGCAGAAAATAAGCCAGCAGCCGGATCTCCCGGTAGCTGTCCGATATGGTGCCGTACTGCCGGATGGGGGCCCGGAAATCATAGTTGATCTCCGGCAGATTGTTGGGAGCGCCGGTCTCCCGGCTCTCCTGGAGAGTTGACAGCTTTCCCTGCGGGTTACTTCCCCCATGGTACATATAGTACCCAAGCATGGCCACGCCGCTTCCCAGCTTTGTAAGAGACATGGCCCCGATATCCCGGCCCGTGGGCACGGGTCTTCTGTGGCCGCTCACCTGGACGCCTCCGCCAAGCTCCGCCGTCAGAAAAGGATATCTCGATTCATCATAGGTGATCTCCTCCGACCTGCGGTAATCGCATCCGATCAGTGCGTCACTCCTCGTATGGCTGAATACATAATTGCTGTTCGGTTCCAGCTCCGTCACTCTCGGATCCCACGGTGCCTCACAATAGCCTCCCATAACGGGAAGCAGATCCCCGATACAGGCCCCTCCCCAGCCCGTCGCCGTATAGAAGGGAACACAAAACCCGATCTCCTTCGCCATACAGGTCAGCGTTCTCATGTGAGCCTCTCCGGCCTCGCCCCTCATTCCGCCCACGTGTCCGTACTCATTCTCGATCTGCACACCGATGACAGGGCCGCCCTCCTCATGCAGAAAGCCTCTGACCTGTTCAAATACCCGCATCCAGTAACGCCCCACATCCCTCAGGTATTCCTCATCATTGCTCCGCAGCAAAACGCCTCTCTTCCCTTTTTCCACCACCCAGTCAGGAAGTCCCCCGTTACGAACCTCTCCATGGGCAAAGGGCCCCAGCCTTAAGAAGACCAGGAGCCCCACCTTTTTGCACAGCTCCAAAAATCTTCTGAGATTCCGGCATCCGTCAAAGCGGAATATCCCTTCCTCTTCCTCGTGGTGAATCCAGATCACATAGCTGGATACTATCTCCACCCCTCCTGCCTTTATCTTGCGAAGCGATTCCTCCCACAAGGACTCCTCATACCTACTGTAATGTATCTCGCCCATTACCGGAAACCACGCAGTTCCGTCTCTTAGCAGACAATGATTGTCATAGCCAAACCTCATATTCATGTGCCACCTTTCCTCCCGTGCAAAAAGGGCTGCCTCCACAGCCGCAAACTGTGTGGATACCATATCCGTGTTAAAGCTTCTTCTTTCTCATTCAGTATACTATTGCGGAAGCAACACTTCAAATTTATTTTAATCATGCTTTTTGAATTAAATTATGGTATGATAAAAAATCAAAGCATATCTCATGCAGAGAGGAGAAGACTATAAGCCATGAAAACAAATTTTCACACACATACAAGTCTGTGCAGACACGCCGACGGGACTGCGGAGGATTACGTCAAATCCGCTGTCTCAAACGGGCTTACCCAGCTGGGCTTCTCAGATCATGGGCCTTATCCGGATATTGACCTGGGGCAACGGATGCTTTTTGAGGAACTGGAGGAATATCTGAATGAAATAGATTCACTTGCCGCAAAATATAAGCAGAATATCCAGATACGAAAGGGTCTGGAAATCGAGTACCTTCCCAGGTATCGTGATTACTACGAGCAGCTTCTGACGAAGCGCAGCCTTGAGTATCTGCTTATGGGAGAACATTTTTACATCAATCCCGAGGGAGAGCGGGCCAATATCTATGAGGTGACTTCCTCCACCGGGCAGTACCTCGCCTATGCCCGCACGGTGGCCGAAGGCATGAAAACCGGTCTCTTTGCGGCCGTGGCTCATCCGGATCTCTATATGCTGAATCCGTTCGCCTGGAATGACGACTGCAGGAGAGCCGCAGACCTGATCATAGATACGGCAGTCGCCACGGACACCATTCTGGAATACAATGCCAATGGTCTGCGCTGGGAGCAAAGAACCTATCCCGATGGCAGACGCACGCCCTACCCTCACGACAATTTCTGGAAAATGGCCGCCGAAGCGCCCGTCCGGGTCATCGTGGGCTCTGACTGCCATAATCCCTCATGCATATGGGACTGCGCCATGGACACTGCTCATGAAAATTTGAAAAAACTTGGCATTCAACCCGTTTATCAGCCTGACCTGGCATAGTCAACAACCCCGCTGCAAGCAACGGGGCATCAAGCTTGCAACGCTGCAGAGCAGCGGGGTATGTGACCCTTGCGGCATTCGCCAAATGTCTGCTTCGCAGCCGCTTGGCTCATTGCTCGCAGGAATCAAATCCCTGAATGATTTGAAACATAAGAATAAATCTCCATTTTTTACAAATACTACTGAAAGAAACGGCTGTGAGGTTTTCAGACTTTCACAAGTAAATGGAGGAAATTTTTTATGAAGGCTACAGGAATTGTAAGGAGGATTGATGACCTGGGAAGAATCGTGATACCCAAGGAGATCAGACGCACACTCCGCATCCGCGAAAGCGATCCCCTTGAAATTTTTACGGACAGGGAAGGCGAGATCATATTAAAAAAATATTCCCCCATCGGGGAAATGAATACATTTGCAAAGCAGTATGTGGAAAGCCTTGGCCAGGTTTCCGGCCATGCGGCGCTGATTGCGGACAGAGACCAGTTTATCGCAGTCTCCGGCGGCTTCAAAAACATGATGGGCAAATCCTTAAGCAGGGAATTGGAGGATGCGGTCAACAACCGGGAATCCATAATCGCCACCAGGGGAGACAAGAACTTTATCCCCCTTGCGCAGGATGTGACGGATGAGTTCTTACATGAAGCCATAAGTCCCATTATCTGCGAGGGAGACGTGATCGGGGCCGTAATTCTCATCAGCAGCAATGAAAAAATCAAGATGGGCGAAGTGGAGCAGAAGCTGGTTCAGTCCGCCTCCGGCTTTCTGGGAAGGCAGATGGAGCAGTAAAAATGGGCAGAATCTGCAGACACAGGACGGTCGTAAGCCAGACAGCTTGTGACCGTCCTGATTTTTATTCCCGCACTTCCTCTCCCACCTCATAGTACTGCGCCTGCGCATGCCACAGCTTATAATACATTCCGGACTTATTGCCCACCAGCGTATCATGGCTGCCCCGCTGAATCAGCTCTCCTTCCCGAAACACTGCAATATCATTACAGAAACGGCAGGAAGAGAGCCGATGCGAGATGAACACGGCGGATCTCTCCCCAATCATCTGATTCACCCGGCTGTAGATCTCGAACTCTGCAATCGGATCAAGGGCTGCCGTGGGCTCATCCAGTATCAGATACGGCGCATCCTTATATAACGCTCTTGCCAGCGCAATCTTCTGTGCCTCTCCGCCGGAAATCGTAATGCCTTTCTCATCAAAATCACTGTATAACACCGTGGAAAGCCCCCGGGGCAGTCGATCCGGACGTATTTCAAAGCCCGCCCGGCGAAGACACCAGCCCGCTTTGTCCGGATCCACTTCCCTGCCGCCTGCAACATTCTCGCCCAGTTCAAAGGACAGAAGCTTAAAATCCTGGAACACAACGGAAAATAACTGCATATATTCCCGATAACGGTATTTTCGTATATCAACTCCATTGAGTAGGATCACGCCTTCAGTGGGATCATAAAGCCTGCACAGCAGCTTGATAAACGTGGTCTTCCCGCTTCCGTTCCTGCCGACCACGGCCAGCCTTCTCCCTGCGCGAAGCGTTATCGACACATTGCGCAGCGCATAATTCTCCTGGCCGGGATAGCGAAAAGAAACATTTCGGAATTCAATCTCATATTCTTTTTGCCCTCCCGAACGGACTGCGCCGTCCGCAGCATCCGTGCCGCCCGTGCGGGCAATCCTGCCCGTAACATCCATATCCCCCTGATCCATTCCGTCCGGTATATCTAAAAATTCAAACACGGTACGAAGAAAAGCCGTATTATTCCTCAGATCGCCCAGCGTCTCGATCAGCAGGGAAAGGCCGCCGGATAATGCCGCGGCAGCGCTCACATACCGCACGATGGAGCCCGCACCAAAGGCGCCTCCTAACGCTTTCAGGCATACAAAGATATATACCACTCCCACAAATATCTGCGATACAGCCCCGGCCAGGGCCTGATATGCTCCCATAGGCCCTCTGGCCGCTTTTGCCAGCTTTGAGTCCGGGCGAAACGGATTATACCTTTTCAGATTGCTTCTGCTCAGAATATCCTGACGATAGATCCGCACATCCAGCGCTTTGGAGCGGTCATTGCCAAGGCCTCCCAGCCAAAACCCGAAAAGCCGGTTTCCCAGCTGATTCTCATCCGCATACCTGACCCAGTAGGAGCCCGCCCTGACAGACAGAGCAGGCGCGGCAAATGTAACTCCCAGCAGAACCGCAACAATGAACAGAAGAAAGACCGGCCGGTTCAGTACCGTTAACGCACCGCTGTCCGCTCCGGCCGGCAGCAGAAACAGCGATGCGGTCAGCAAAATCCCGCCGGCCATGGACATGACAGATCGTATGACCGCTTCAAAGCTGTATATCAGCTTATAAAGCCCCCATCCTCCCGAATCCGTATTCTGCCAGATCCGGGAACGAAGCTCCTGTACATGTCCGTTCTCCATATCCGCAAAATCCATGGAAAGCAGCTTTTCCATAAACACTTTATTCTGAATATGCCAAAGGCAGGACAGCCTGGCGTTCTTCCACCCGGTCAATCCCCTGCCAAGCAGGGATAATACCGCAGAAGCGCTCATCCAGGCCATCGCATATGCCGCAAGCCTTTGGGGATCACGTCCTCCCGCAATCTCATCAATCAGACGTGCCATCAGCCAGATATCCACATAAGGAGTCAGGCCTTCAAAAACCGCACACAGCATTATGGAAAGCAGCAGCCCCGGTGTCTCTCTCCGCCAGACCCCGAACCCCCGCAAGGACAGCCGCGCCGTTTCCCGGAAAGAAGCATGGGATTTACCCGGAATATCCTTCTTCATTGCGCACTCCTCCCTCCCGATAATATCTGCTCTGAATTTCAAACAAATCCGCATAACACCCATTTTGGGCGATTAGTTCCTCGTGCGTTCCCTCCTGCACAATACGGCCCTGCGCGATCACCAGGATGCGGTCGCAAAACCTTGTAGAGGCAAGACGATGGGAAATAAAGAGCGCCATCCGGCCGTCCGTAAGCTCGCTGTACCTGTTATATATTTCACTCTCCGCAATGGGGTCAAGTGCGGAGGTTGGCTCATCCAGAACAATAATGGGTGCGTTTTTGTACAGGGCCCGGGCCAGCATTAGGCGCTGCAATTCCCCTCCTGACAGATCAATGCCGTCCTCAAACACTCTTCCTATGTGCGTCCCCGCCCCTTTGGGCAGTCCGCCTATTTTCTTTGCAAGACCCGCCTGACGGATACATCTGTCCAGCAGCGTCTTGTCTATCTTTTCATCGGTCTGCGCAATATTTTCAGCTATGGTCACGTCGAGAACCGAAAAATCCTGGAACACTGCGGAAAAAAGCCTGTAATAGTCCCGCCGGTTGTACGTCCTGATATCGGTACGATTTAACAGCACCTTCCCTTCCGTGGGATCCAGAAAACCGCAGATCAGCTTAATCAATGTGGTTTTTCCGGCACCGTTCACTCCCACAATGGCCAGCTTTTCCCCAGGCCTGATCCTCAGGCTGATATGGGAGAGCGTATCCTTTTCCGCCTCCGGATAGCGGAAGGACACGTCCCGCAGCTCAATCTCATAGGAAAGATTCAGATCCGGGGCCAAAGGCACCCCCTCCTCCATTCTAAAGGTCTCGGGATAATCCAGAAATTCCCGGACGGAACAGATATCGAGGCTCTGTCTGTGGAGGACCGCAAGATCCTTCATAATCCTGCCTGTTCCGGCGGTAAAAACATTTACCGTGCTAAAGTACAGCACAAACAAAGCGGCGGACATCTCTCCACTGCCCACTGCCCGGATCAGGAAAAAATACACAATCCCGTTTCTCATAAAGGCAAGTATTACGTCTGCCAGACTTCCCCAGATGCAGACGCATTCCCTGCGGGCCGCAAAGCTTTGGTAAAGCTTCAGCATCCTCTCATATACATCCTCAATCCAGTCACGCATCCCAAAAATACGGACATCCTTTGCAAGCGTATAATCTCTGGATCTTTCACTGAGATAATTCATACGGCGGGAATATTCCGCCTCCTCATCCCTGTGACGATATCCCCAGCCGTCCAGATAATTGCTCACGGAAAAGCTGACAATGGAGGTGACCAGGACAGCCGTGATCATGAGCGGATTAAGAGCCGCAAGCAAAGAGAAGGAAACAAGGAATTCCGCAATGTCTTTCAGCAGATCCGTCAGTGTCGTCCAGACAGCCTCCGTGGCAGCCGTATTGCTGGTTACAAGCATAGATGCCTTATCCATTTTCCTGCGCACCTTCTGATCCTCAAGATCGGGAACCGACATGGTCAGCGCCTTATTCTGAATCATGGTTCCGATCGCAAGGCGAACCTCGATACGACCAAACCGGGTGCAGGATGAAAAATACGCCCCGGCCGCACGAAACAGGATCAGCGCCCCCGTAAACAAAAGTATAACAACCGCAAGCTCCCCCGCAGAAGCCTTATCTTCAACGGCTCCCAGCACGGACGGTGTCATAAAAAGCTGGGTAAGGCCAAGCAGAATTTCTGAAAAAGTCATTGCCAGTGCAAAGCAAATCACACTGCGGCGCTCCCTCCACGCCAGCGATATCATAAATGCAAGGTTTCCTCCCAAGCTATAACCAGACCTTTGCTTCATAAATTTTTCCGGCCCTCCTCCTTATTTCCTGTGAATCAGATGCCACAAAGATAATCCTCTCCGGATCGTTCAACAGCCCCGCGGCCAGCGCCTTTTCCGTCTTTTTGTCAATGTCATCCGACAGGCCGTCCAGAAAAAAAATCTCTCCGCCACCGTAAAGAGCCCTTGCCAGGGCAATCCGCTTCCTCTGGCCTCCGGACAGACTGCCTCCCATTCTCCCCGCCTGTTTGCCGATCCCCTCCGGGAAACCGGCAATATCCTCCGCAAGATTCGCCCTCTCTACGGCCTCCCGGAATTTCTTCTCCTCAAAAGGATTCCCAAAGCAGATATTTTCCAGAATTGTCTCATCAAACAGCACGGGCAGGGCAGGCACGTAGGTGCACGAGCTTCCCGAAGCGCCATCCCGGCACGCCTGGAAAAGCCTCTGCAGAATCAGGCTCCTCTCGCTTCCTCTGCCGCCTGTAATCAGAATCACTTCTCCCTTTTTCACTCCCGCCATAAAGCTCTCCGGATCGGTGCCGTCCTGTCTCATGGCGGCATCCTGCTGCCGGAAAATACGTTCCAGGGATATGTCCGCCTGTCTTTTTCTCCGAATCAGTCTCCCGACTGCATCCGGAAGGGAAGCCAGAAATACATAGTAATATTCAAACATGACAAACTCGCCCACGGAAAACCGGCCTGACAGATACAGAGGAATGGCAGCAAGAAGGATGATGCCCAGCACGAGGCCGGAAGCATTCCCGCTGGCAGCGCCGAGCGCCTTATCCAGCACCCGGTCCCTTCTCTCCATTCCGGAGCGTATCCGGCACTTTTCCGCAAAAATCTCCGCCAGCTGCCGCTCCCCCACGGAGAGCCTGAAATATTCCGTATTCCGCAGGACATTTTCCAAAAACTCCCTCACAATCCCCGTGGAGCTGCGGGCATCCCTGCGAAATTTTACGATCCATCTGTCCAGGGAGCGGACCAGGGCCGTAATCCCAAAAGCAGGAATCAGGCTGATCAGGGCAAACAGCGGGTTGATCCCAAGCATTACCACCAGGATTGCCATGCTGAGAACGATTCCCGGAAGCTGCCGGTAATACTCCATCATATACTCCGTCACATCCTCACATTCATTCCGGAACAGGCTGACACTCTCCCCAAAGCCCCGCAGCTGCTCCTCACCCATCCTTTCACTCAGAATTTCCCATAGAAGACCTGACTTTATTTTTCTGTCAAAACGCATCCGCACTCTGGCCGTCATGGCGGAATTGACCTGCTTCACACAATTGATCAGAAGAGGCATGGCCACATTCAGCAGTATCAGCAGCCTCAGGGAAGTGATTCCCAGCGTGCCTTCCCGCCCTTCCAGAAGATTAAAGATGTCCTTTTTCACCAGACCGCTGACAAGGAAGCTGACAGTATACGCAATCGTGTCCACGACAATGACAGCGCCGTAAAAGGCTCTCTCTCCCCGCAGAATTTTTCTGTAAATTTCCTTCTTATGCTCCATCAGATCTCTCTCTCCATAATTTGAACAGCCCTTCCCTCCTCCATACATATCCTGCCGGTTATCTTCATCCTGCTCCTTTTGCGGTGAGACACCATGAACACCGTGGTTTCCTCCGGCAGACGGGTTATCACCTGGTCAATGATCTCTATAGTATCCTCATGAATGGCCGCATCAAATTCATCCACCAACAAAATCCCCGGCCTTCTGAGAACCGCACCCGCCCATGCCAGGAGCTGGGCCTCGTCCCGGGAAACGCCACCGGGCCCTATCAGCGCATGTATTCCTCCCTGCCGCCGGAGCCATTGGTCGAGGTGAACCGCCGCAAGCGCCCTCTCCGCCTCTTCATCCGTAAACCTTTCGTCAAACCGGGTAACATTGTTTTTTATCGTATCCTCCAGAATCGGATTTGTCTGCAGTATATAATAGAAGAAACCACGATAGGCATCTTCTGAATATGCATCCGCCGGCTGACCTCCAATCCAGATCCTTCCCTGATCGGGCCTGTAAAATCCTGCAAGAAGCTGCAAAATCGTGCTCTTTCCGCTCCCTGTCCTGCCCTCTATCAGGATACGTTCTCCCTTCCCTGCCTGAAAGCTCACGTCCCGAAGGACAGGCTCGCCCGGAACGTAGGCAAAACTCACGCTGTCAAACCGGATGCTCCCGTCTTCCATCTGACTTATCCCGCCACAGCTTCTTTCCCTTTGCTCTTCCCCGTAGACCTCATTGATACGGTTAAGCGCGGCGATCACACCGGGCATCTTGGAAAACTCCTCTTTCAGGATGGCAAAAGGCGTATTCAGCAGTCCCACATAGCTCAGAATCAGCTAAACCGTTCCGAGCGTGATTTCCCCCTTTTGTAAAAAGGATACTCCAAGCAGCAAAACAGCGCCCTCCGCCACATTCAGAAGAGAATAAAAGACGGTTGACGGCAGGTTTCCCCAAAAGGATGCCTTCTCATAGCTTTGGGCCAGCGCCCGGAATTCCTTTTCCAGTCTTTCCCTGGCATATTCCTCCTTCCGGCCTCCCCGGATATCCATACAGGCAGCCACATCCTGTGAAAACTCTCCCAGCACCCTTGTCTGCGCCCCTCTCGCTTCCCTCCACATCCCGGCAATCACTGTCTGGGAGCGCAGAAACAAAAACAGGATTCCCGCCATATCAATCAGCATGGTGGAAAAAAATCCTGTCAGAAGGTTAATATCCCCCTCCACTCTTTCCAGAAAATATCCTTCCTTCACGGTCTTGTGGCGCTGAACGTCAAAGGAGCAGATCCGTCCAAACAGATCCACCCTCAAAAGATCGCACAGCACAAGCCATTTTGTCCCTCTGTTTCCCAGACCGTCGATAAAGCTGCGCATCACCTCAGGCACAAGCAGGGAAAGAACGGTTTCGCATATCAGAATCAGCGCAAGGGATGCAAACAGAATCCAGCGCTCACAAAGCTTCTTTCTTATAACCTTCCATATAATCTTGAAATCCATGTCCTTACCTCCCTGTATTACTATTTTACCGGGCAGCCAGCTCCTTTTTCAATATACCAAATGGTTCGGTAATGTTTCAGATACACCAAGAGCCGGCACATTGCGATTATTGACCACAATACGCCGGCTCCCTGTAAATTCCACAGTAAAACTCGTCAACTATAATATACTATTTTCCGGATCGTGTGAACGGAAAGGCAGTATTTCTCAGCAATCGCTTCCACCGCCCGGCCTCCCCGGTACTCCTCCATGATCCTCTGATTTCTCTGGCGCAGCTCCTCCCGATAGCCGGATAATTCTCCCCAGCACTTTTTCTGCTCCTGAACAGCAGGAATATAGAGATATCCGCCCTGGATATATTCCTGAAGCTCACTGACCAGCTCTTTGGGAAGAAGCGCCCTGGCATTTACATATTTCATACAGGCTTCCTCCTTACTTATGATCTCCAAGAGACAAAGCCTGCGGTTTCTGTAAGTGACTAGTTCCCCGGTATACCGTAACACTCCATGCAAAGGTCACTTACCACAGGCTCTGCATGGAGTAAGCCTTGACCGCATACGCTGCTCATTCCCATAAAATCACTCCCTCCGGTCTGCTTTCCGCATTATTTTATATTATACCATGTCCTTTTGATTTTTCCAATCCAAGGTTTACGCCTGGGACTGGCTTCTCGCAAAAGCCTCCTCCGCCTCCCGAACAGCCTCCTCAAATCCGGCAAGCGCCGCAAAGGGCGCAAACTGCGCTGCCCGGACGGATCTGGGCATCTGAGGCCTTGTCTGGGAAACATGGCGGGGAAGGCCTATAATATCATCATAACGATGTCCGTCTCCCTCTGCGCCCCGCTTCTTACGTATAGCACTCTCTTCTTCAGAGCCGCCGCATTCACAAGCTTCCATCACCCGCTCCTTTCCGCTCACGCCCTATGGCCGCCGATCTGGCGGTTTCTCTCCACTGTCATGGCTCCATCCTCCAGATTCATCCCTCTCAGTATGGCGTTTTTCCCATACCGCTTTTTGATTTCCAGCATGGTCTCCTGTATCTTTCTCTCCCGCCTAAGCTCCGCCGCCTGGGCTTCCTTTAATCTGTCTCTTTCCTCATAATCCGTAAAAAGACTGAGCTGCTCAAAGACCTCCCGCCTGGATGCTGCACGCTCCTCCACCACATGATCGACATTCACACAGACCCTACGGATCAAAAGATTTTTGTCTACGATTCTGTCGTACAGCCCGGTCACCGCATCCAGAAGCTGCCTCGTGGAGGAGGTATGGCCTCCCAGGTTTGTCGTTCCATGGGCATGCTTTGGAACCCTTCTCCCATAATGATCCGTGGTGACGGGCCCTTTATAGCGTCTTCGGATCTCCGGGTCCGCAAGGCTCTCCACATCATATCCTATGGTAAGCGAGATCTGATCCGTCACCAAAGACTTATCCACCAGATCCAGCGCAAGAAGATCCGTCATCTCTCGCACGATCAGCCTTCCCTTCTCAAAGCCGTAGGGCTCCCTAAGCACCTGTCCGGAACTAAAGCTGCTGGAATCCGGCCTGTAGGCCTTCACATCCGCAATCGTGCAGCTCTCCCAGCCCCAGGCATGGTCAATGAGCAGCTCGGCGTTGACGCCAAACAGCCGGTAGAGCAGATCCTCGTTGTAGTAATCCGCCTCTTTTCCCAGGGAGCACCTGGCCACATCTCCCATAGTCATCAGCCCGTTCTCCTCCAGCCTCCTGGCATACCCCCTCCCGATACGCCAGAAATCCGTGAGAGGCCTGTGGCTCCACAGCATTCTGCGGTAGGCGGTCTCATCCAGCTGCGCGATCCGCACCCCGTCCTCATCCGGGGTAACATGCTTTGCCACAATATCCATTGCAACCTTGCACAGATAAAGATTCGATCCGATTCCGGCCGTGGCAGTGATACCCGTTAATTCCAGCACCTCCTGTATCATCCTCTTTGCAAGCTCACGGGCCGTCAGGCGGTATGCGCCGAGATAATCCGTCACATCCATAAAGACCTCGTCTATGGAATAGATATGGATATCCTCGGGAGCCACATATTTCAGATAAATCCTGTAGATGTCCGTGCTGTATCTGATATACAGAGACATCCTCGGCGTGGCCGCAATATAGGATACGGACAGCTCCGGATGCTCCTGCAATTCCTTTGCGTCACAGGAAGAACCTGTAAAGCCGCATCCCGGCGCTTTCGCTCTGCGTTCGGCATTCACCTCTCCTACCCGCTGAACCACCTCGAACAGTCTGGCGCGCCCCGGAATCCCGTAAGCCTTCAGGGACGGAGATACGGCAAGGCAGATGGTCTTCTCGGTGCGGCTCGTATCAGCCACCACCAGATTCACGGAAAGCGGGTCAAGGCCCCTCTCCACCGCCTCCACGGAGGCATAAAAGGACTTCAGATCAATCGCAATAAATTCACGTTCCTTATCTCCCATTTTCCCACGCCTCCATAATGTTTCCCTTATCCGTCCATGCTTTTTGATACCATTATAGCAGAACTTATGTTCGGTTTCAATCCTCTTTTTTATTGTCCGCAAACAGCTTCTTGACACCCCCGCCAGGTCATTATAAGCTTATTAAAAAATATAAGTCCGGGAATTCGGAAAATCGGAGGTAAGATCATGGAACACAGCAGGCTTTTGGAGCTTCTTGGGGAAATGTCCTTAGAAGAGAAAATCAATCAGCTGTTTCAGGGAAACAGCATGTTTTACGAGGAGGACGGCAATGCCACAGGCCCGGCTTCCCAGCAGGGCTTTACGGAAAAAACCATCCGGGAGACCGGAACCGTCCTGGGAATCATAGGTGCGGCAAAGGTCAAAAAGATCCAGAAGGAACATATGGAGAACCATCCCCACCATATTCCTCTGGTATTTATGGCGGACATTATCAACGGCTACAGAACCGTCTTTCCCATTCCCCTGGCACAGGGTGCGGCCTTTAACCCCGAGCTGGCAAAAACAGGTGCGGAAGTAGCCGCAAGGGAAGCCTCGGCCTCAGGTATCCAGGTCACCTTCTCCCCCATGGCTGACCTGGTGAAAGACGCCAGATGGGGCCGGGTCATGGAATCCACCGGCGAGGACACCTATTTAAACAGCCGTTATGCGGAGGCTCTCGTCAGAGGCTACCAGGGCGACGACCCAAAGCAGCCCGGAAAAATAGGAGCCTGCGTCAAGCACTTTGCAGGCTACGGCGCACCCACCGCAGGCCGGGACTACAACAACGCAGAGCTCTCGGAGAGGACTCTCCGGGATGATTATCTGCCCGCCTATGCGGCTGCCGTGAAGGCCGGAGCCCTGATGGCCATGACCTCCTTCAACACCTTGAACCGAATCCCCTCCTCCGCCAACAGGTGGCTGCTTCGGCAGGTTCTCCGGGAAGAGATGGGCTTTGACGGAGCGCTGATCTCCGACTGGGCCGCTATCGAGGAGATCATGAATCACGGTATGGCAGCGGACCGCAGGGAAGCCGCAAAATTGGCTTTGGAGGCCGGCACGGATATCGACATGATGACCACCTGCTATTCCAATCATCTCAAGGCGCTGATCGAGAGCGGCGAGCTTTCGGAAGCTCTGCTGGATACGTCGGTGCTGCGGGTTCTGGAGCTGAAAAACCGGCTTGGGCTCTTTGAAAATCCTTACAAGGATGCGGACGAGGAAGCGGAAAAGAGACTGATCCTGTGTCCGGAACACCGGGAAAAGGCCAAAAACGCCGCAAAGGAAACCTTCGTGCTTCTGGAGAACAACGGAATCCTTCCTCTGAAAGGGGAAGAAAAGACAGCCTTTATCGGTCCCTATGTAGATGAGACATCCATGCTCGGCGCATGGAGCATCTTTGCGAACCCTGCGGATACCGTCACCATAAGAGAAGGGGTCACTTCTTACGGTGCCAACGCTCTCTTTGCCTCCGGCTGCAGCGTCCTGGACCCCCAGACCTCTATCATGGGAATGAGCGGGCTTTACCAGAATGCCAAAACCCAGACCGATTTGGACGAGCTATTAGGGGAGGCGGTTGACACCGCCCTTCGGGCGGACACGGTGGTGCTGTGTATCGGCGAGCACGCGGCGCAGTCCGGAGAAGCCGCAAGCCGGGGCGATATCACCATCCCGGAATGCCAGAAAAAGCTGCTCCGAGAGGTGGCGAGGGTCAACAAAAATCTTGTGGTGGTTCTCTTTAACGGCCGTCCCCTTGACATCCGTGAGATCAAATCGCTGGCAAAGGCCATACTGGTGGTATGGATGCCGGGAACCGAGGGCGGAAATGCCATCACGGAGGTGCTCTACGGTAAGACCTCTCCCAGCGGAAAGCTTCCCATGAGCTTCCCTTACTGCGTGGGGCAGGTGCCTGTTTTTTATAATGAGTTTAAGACCGGCCGCCAGCTGGATGATACCCAGCCGGAAAACCGCTTCCTCTCCCGGTACCTGGACATTCCCAACGAGCCTTTATACCCCTTCGGCTACGGGCTGTCCTACACCTCCTTCACCATCTCCCCCGTGCGGCTCGACGGCAATACGCTGACGCAGGGAAGGACGCTTACCGCTTCCGTCACCGTAAAGAACACCGGAAAGCGCCGGGGTGCGGAAACTGTCCAGCTCTATATCCGGGATGATGCGGGAAGTGTGGTGCGGCCTGTGCGTGAGCTTCGGGGCTTTGAAAAGCTCTGGCTGGAGCCCGGGGAAGAGAGGGAAGTCCGCTTTGCCATCACCGAAGAAATGTTAAAATTCCATGACATCCACATGGAATACCGGGCGGAGCCGGGAAGCTTTACCGTCTTTGTGGGTGACGACAGCCGGACACAGAACCAGGCCGGATTTACCCTTTTGGACAATTAAAGCGATGCAAAATGAAAGGAGAACTATCATGCAGTTAAACGAACAGCAGACGAAATGGGCGCAGGAAACTCTGGAAAGGGTTTCGCACAAACTGGAAAAGGTCAGCGAAAGGTCAAAAGATAAAATCCCCTACACCACCGTGAACGGAATTCATGACGACTGGTCCGGCGGAGATAAAATCGGCTGGTGGACCAACGGTTTCTGGGGCGGCATGATGTGGCAGATGTACGCCCTCACCGGAAAGGAATTCTATAAGGAAATTGCCGAGAACAACGAGAAAAAGCTGGATGCGGATCTGATGGATTATGATAAGCTGGATCACGACAACGGCTTTAAATGGCTTCCCACAGCGGTCGCCAATTACCGCATGACCGGAAATAAGGCTTCCCGCAACCGGGGCCTTCTGGCGGCCAGCAATCTGGCGGGACGCTACAACAGCGCCGGGCGCTTTATCCGGGCATGGAACAACTGGGATCAGGAAAATGACCGCACAGGCTGGGCCATCATCGACTGCATGATGAACCTGCCTCTGCTCTACTGGGCAAGCGAGGAGCTTAAGGATCCCCGGTTTACGCAGATTGCCACAAGCCATGCCGACACGGCCAGAGACTGCTTTGTGAGAGGGGACGGCTCCGTCAACCACATCGTCTCCTTTGATCCCATAAACGGCGGCATGATCGAAAGCTTCGGCGGACAGGGCTATGGGGTTGGATCCTCATGGACCAGAGGACAGAGCTGGGGGCTCTACGGCTTCACACTGAGCTATCTGCACACAAAGGACGCCTCCTATCTGGAAACCGCACAGCGGATCGCCAACTACTTTATGGCAAACATCCCGCAGAGCGGTCTGATCCCCGTGGATTTCCGGCAGCCCGTTGATGTGACCTGGGAGGATTCCACGGCGGCGGCCATCGCGGCCTGCGGCCTGATTGAGCTGGCAAAGCTCACCGAGGGCAGACAGAGCGGCCTTTACCTGAACTCCGCCCTCAAGATGCTCACGGCCCTCACCGAAAAGAGCTTTAACTGGAACGAGGACGAGGATAACCTGCTGACCAAGTGCACGGCCGCCTATCACGACAAGAAGCACGAGTTCTCCATCATCTACGGGGATTACTACTTCCTGGAGGCGCTGATGAAGCTTGTGGGCAGGGAGCTGTTTATCTGGTAGGACATTTCCGCCTTATCCACCTTCTGTGAGTTTCAGGATGGTGGATAAAATTGGTATGCGTCATAAATATGGATATGGTATCGGCCCGACTGATTGATAAACAGGGCGCCGCATTTTTTTATGGGAAGAATGCGATTGTGATTTTCAAGCAGTACCATTCTGGATGCGGCGGCCCGGTAGGCCGTTTCGGCATTTTTTATCTCTCTCGGGCTCATTGGATAATCTTTTTTCACAAGTAAATCCCTCCTGATTTTCTATAATCTTCATAAAGCAGACCTGCGATCATATATCTTCCACAAGACTTTTCCTTTTCTTCCATTTTCCGGAAAGAAAATAGATGGTAGACGGAATCGCATGGGCATAACAGGCCAGTCCATAGCCCAGGACAAATCCGTAGAGCTGCATGTGCATCACGATACCGAACAGATAGCTTAAGAGGATACGGAACAGAAAACCGTCCAGAATCCCCAGGATCATACTCATTTTGGCATTGCCGATCCCCTGAACCATGCCTCCGCTTCCTCTCAAGACTGCCATTGCGGGAAATCCCCATATAATGGCGGATACAAATACGGGAGCCTGTTCAACCACATTTCTGTCATCCGTAAACAATCCAAACATCTGCCTGCTGTAAATGATATAGATCACGGTAAATACCGCATAGAAGGCCCCACAGTAAAACCAGCTCCATAATACCCCCTTTTTCACGCGTTCGGTTTTTCCTGCCGCAATATTCTGCCCGACGAACGGGGATAAGGCGAGCATGATCCCCTGGGAGAACTTGTTCACAATATCATCCAGCTTGCATCCCACGCCGAACACGGCGGAAGCATACACGCCGAGCGAATTAACCATACTGTTCACAAAAAGCATGGATACATTGATCGCACAGCTAGAGATGGCAAATGGTACGGCCAGCTTTGTCAGCGGAACCAAAATTTGCGGACGAATTTTAAAATTTGACAGCTCAAAGTTAAGATAAAAATCCGCTCTATTTTTATAAAAGAAAATAGTGGAACAGAAAAAGGACACAGCCTGTCCGATAATCGTCGCAAGCGCCGTCCCGGTGACACCCCACCGAAATAATCCTGTGAAGAGCAGATCCAGCAGCAGATTAATCACAGAGGCCAGCAGGATAAACCAAAACGGATGTCTCGAATCGCCCATGCCCCTGAAAATTGCAGATACCATGTTATACCCAAAAGAAAAGATAAGCCCCACGGCACACACGATCAGGTAATTTTGGGCCATGGAATAAGATTCTGCTGGTGTGTTTAACAAGCCCAATATTCCATCTTTGAACAGGAGAATCAAGGTGCTTATGGAAACACCAAGAATGATAAGGACGGAAAACATGGTGCCTATTGTAAAGGAAATATGTTCCTTTTTATCTGCGCCCATTAGCTGGGCAATATATACCTGTCCGCCTGTGGAAAATCCCATACTGAGCATGGTGGCAAAGGTAAATACCTGGCTGGCAATAGAGACAGCCGACAGGCCAAAGCTCCCCACAAAGCGCCCGACGATAAGCATATCCACGAGAGAATACAGCACCTGCATTGCATTGGATGCCATAAAGGGCAGGGCGAATAGAATCAGCTGTTTGGGAATGTTTCCATCCGTATAATCATTAGCCGGTTTTTGGGAGGTTTTCATCTGTGCACATCCTTTGACTCGTTATTTATCTTGTACTTTTTAAACTGATTTTTTTACTTTTGCATATGATCAGTCCAGAGTGGGGCTGAACGCTCAATGAGCGCAACAGCCCCACTCTGCCTATTTTATGAACCGCACCGTATCGGAAGCCACTGCATAAATACTGGAAGCCACTGATCCCAGAAGTCAAAGTCATGAAGCCCGCAACTCTCCATAAACACGCAGTCGTAAGGATTGTCAAGCTTTTTCATCCACTCAAACATCTCCCTCTCCGTGGAAATCGTCCCGTCGCACGTACCACAGCACCCAAACACCTTGGGAAGCGGCTTTCCGCTCTCGGAAGCCTTCTTTGCCAGATAGACCATATCATGCTCCGTGCCGTGCACCTTGGAAAGATCCCATTCCCCGAAGACCAGCTCCCTGATCAGGTACAGAGGATGCCTGGGATCCGCACCGGGTTCCATGGTCGGCATCAGGTCGATAAAGCTGGCGGATGAGAAGATGCCCATGGCCGCATACCGTTCAGGCAGAGTAAACCCGATTTTCATGGTTCCGAAGCCGCCCATACTCATACCTGCGATAAAATTGTCCTCACGCTCATTGGAGATGGGAAACATCCTGCCCACGATCCGTGGCAGCTCCTCGGCCACATAGTCAAAATATCTGCCACCGTCCGTGTTGGTATAAAAACTGATATCCGCACTGGGCAGGACAGCTGCGATCCCCGCCTTGTTCACATACCTTTCCAGAGAAGTTTGCCGCTGCCAGACCGTATAGTCGTCCGTGGCTCCATGAAGCATCCACAGCACCGGATATTTCCCCCGGGCGTTTTTCTTTCCCTTTCCGGGATCAGGCAGGATCACATACAGCTCGGTCATGCGTGTCAGACACTGCGAATAAATTTCCATTTCAAATAATGCCATCTCTATACCTCCTTTTCCTGAGGAAGCTCCTCAACAAAGCGTTTGATCCACTTATCCCAGAATTCCCATGTATGAGCCCCTTCCTCTTCATGAAATTCATATCGATAGGGATTCCCTGGAAAGCTTTCCATAAACTCTTTCAGGCCAAGTCCCACAGGATAGGCGTGGTCAGAGGTTCCCACCGCATGGAACACCTTCGGTAAGGGTTTATGCTCCTCCACATTTTTGCTGATAAACATCAGGGTATCGTATTCGGTGCCTTTCAGTTCGCCGGTATCCTCCACGCCGAAGTTGATCATATTCACCGATTTTTTCCCGCCGGGAGGTACAGGCCCTCCAGCCGCCTTGTCCCGCAGATGTTCCAGCGGAATGATGCTGCTGGCAGACAGGACCCCTATCACCCCATACTTATCCGGATTGCGCATTCCGATATAGAGCGCCCCGCTGCCTCCAAGAGAAAGACCTGCAATATAATTCTTTTCCCTCTTCCGGGACAGTGCCGGGAAGAAGTGATGGCAGATCCCGGGCAGCTCTTTTGAGAGAAAATCATAGTAATCCCCGCCGTATTTCATGTTGCAATATCTGCTGTAGCCAGCGCACGGCATAATCACCGCAAGACGTTTTGCCGAAGCGTAACGCTCGATAGCCGTATTCTTGATCCAGTCGTTCTCATTTCCGCCGCCCCCGTGCAGAAGCCACAGCACGGGAAGCTCCTCCCCCTCCTCGATATCCTGAGGGAGGATGACGTTCATGGTGCTCATCATCAGGATCACATTGGAAAAATAGTGTATTCTCAATATAGCCATAAAAGCCCCTCCTATCGATTGTTGTACCGGTCCAGAGCAGCCTGGTGCAGCTCGATTGCCCTGTCGATATTCATGTCCTTAATCTGCTTCACAAAACCGTCCCAATCATCCATGGAAAGCTGTCCGGTGATAAACTTGGGAATGGATTCCTTCACATACGTGTCAATATCCGCCATAATGGCCGAGTTTTCGCTTCCCTCATCACTGCTCAGCTCCACGCCGGACGGCATGACGTAACCCGCAGATGCCTCCGCCCATACCTTGCAGGATCCCAGGAGAAAATCATCCACATTCTGATACGCCTTCGTGTAGTCCCTGACGCCGGGGCCCATCTCCCAGGTATACGCACTGATCATGGTGGGAAGGTCATACTGTTCGTTATAGAGGAAATGATCCGTCAGCCAGGGCTGTCCGTCCTTTATTGTATAATTTTCTTCCTTTCCGTAATTGACCACAAGACTTCCCTCCTGTGTATACATCCAGTCCAGCAGCTTCACGGCGATTTCCGGGTGCTCGCAGGTTGTGGTGATTGCCCAGGGATTATAAAGCACTGATGTGGTACAACGGTACTGCGTTTCGTCTGAGGGATTCTTTACCGGAGGCTTTACAGGCGCAAAGTCCAGATTAGCGTCATCTGTTACTTTAAACAAAACGCAGTATCCGTTGCGGGATGAAGCCCAGCTGGTCTCCCCGGCCCCCACCCGGTTCTCCGCCACATAATCTCCCGGAAGCTGATGTCCAACTTCATTGGAAACGAAATCAGGATCAATGAGTCCTTCCGCATACCACTGGCGCATCATCTCCACATATTCCCTCATTCCATCTTCTACAAATCCGTATTTGACCGTTCCGTCCACCTGGTAAAAATCCTTCACCACGCCGAATGCCGAGAGAAATTCATTGTTCACCATAATTCCGTCTCCCGGAATCATCAGCGGAGCGTCCGCATTCTTCTGCTCCTTAAACGCAGTGAGCAGCTCATGCCAGTCGTCCAGAGTAACCGGTGCCGGGATATTCAGTTCATCTGCCCAGTCCTTCCGGTAGGTCAGCCCGCACCAGGGCTCCTCCTCCGTGTCCGCAACCGTGTACATGGCCCAGATCACGCCGTTGTCGGTGATGCTGTTCTTCTCATACTCCCCGCCTCTTTCCCGTATGGCCTTATAATTTGGGGCGTACTGGTCAATCAGATCATTGAGCTGTAAAAGCACTCCCTCATTCACACCGTTTTCGCCGCCTCCCGGATAGGATAAAGCGGCGTTCGGCCCATAGTCAAAACGGATAACATCCGGCCATTCGTCAGAGGCAAGTAAAAGCTGAAGCGCTGTTTCCTCCTCTCCCATGGGCGGATGAATAAAATTCAGATTTACACCCGTCTTTTCCCGGATGAGTCCTACCACCTCATTGTCCTCCATGGACTCAATAATCGTGTTGGCAAAAGGCATCCAGACAGTCAGGGTAACTTCTTCCTCAAGGGGAAACGTAATCTCCTGCGTTTTCTCGGTTTCCTCCGCTTTTGTCTGCTCCTTGCCCGCAACCTCCCCGGCCTGCCCTTTTGAGGAAGAGCCGCATGCCGTCATTCCGAGCACCATACTGACTACAAGCAACAATACTAACATTTTCTTCATGGCTGTACCTCCCTGATACATTTCTGTTTTTGTTTCGTTATTATATCGATTTTAAATCGTTACAAACTATAGTTAAAATCACCCCTTTCTCTTCCATCCATTCCTTATCCCTATACGGCGCCTGATGCTTTCCCGGTAGAGCTTCTCACAATCAGCGAAGGATCCCACTTCCTGTAATAGGGCTTCAATTCTCCGCTCTCCTGACATTCATAGATATAGTTTACACAGTCTACGATCATTTCATGCACAGGCTGCCGAACCGTGGTCAGTCCATATTCCTCGTTTCTGCTCATGTCCACATCATCGAAGCCCGCCACTGAAATATCCCCGGGCACTCGCATTCCATGTTCTTTGAGGTAGTCAATCGCTCCCCATGCAATCTTATCACTTGCGGCAACCATTGCCGTGGGACAGTCCCCGCCGCCCATCAGCCGATCCAGGGCTTTATAAATGTCGCTGCGGTCATATCCGGTATAGACAGCCTTTTGGTAAGACAGCCCATGGGCCCGAACCGCCTTCTCATAGGCGTTTCTGCGAAGATCATCAAAAGCCGGATGTGTGTCCTTTGCCGCAAGAAACAAAATCTTCTTATGTCCCATGGCGGCCAGATGATCCACCTCCATACGGATTCCCAGCTCGTCATTGCAGTAAATATTGGCAATATCGTCCTCCATGATACCGCTGTCAAGAAAAACGCAGGGGATTTTCCTGTCCTTCAGCAGCTTGACCTTCTCCTCCTGCTCCGTCGCAAACATGAACACAATGCCGTCAAAATTGGCATTTGCCAGATAATGCCTCAGCTCGCCGGCATCCATGTTCTGTGCCATACACAGGGAAAGCCAGCCCGAATATTCCCGAAGGCAGCCGCTCAGCTCTCCGATACACTGCATGATAAAGGGCTGCTGAAACAGAGCTTCCCGATCCTTGTTAATCATGAATCCCACATTGTTCGTAACTCCTGTTACAAGGCTTTTTGCGTTTGCGTCCGGAACATAATTATACTTGTTAGCGATCTCCATGATCTGTTTATGCTTCTCTTTCGTGAGACGTCCGCTCTTATTCAGGACATAGGAAACCATACTGACCGAAACTCCCGCCTCCTGCGCAATATCCTTTAATGTTACTCTCATCCATTCCTCCTCTTGCTGTCCGGCTGCCTCTGCCCTTTGTCACGCAAACTATTCCTTTAATGATCCTACCATAATCCCGTTTACAAAGTACTTCTGGAGAAAAGGATAAATACAGATAATCGGCAGGATCGTCACGATAACCGTGCTGTACTGCACCAGATACTTGTACAGATTCTGGCTCAGTGCCCCGGAGGTCACATCCGCTCCCGAGGTGACGCTTGTGGTGTTGTTCTCCACCAGAATTTCCCGTACCACAAGCTGCAGAGGAAACAGCTTCCTGTTCTTTAAAAAGATCATGGCCTGAAACCAGGAATTCCACTGGGCAACCGCCGAAAACAGGACAATGGCCGCAATCGTCGGTTTGGACAACGGAGCCGCAATCCTGATAAAGCATGTGAAATGACCGGCTCCGTCCAATACCGCCGACTCGTACAGGCTGTCGGAAATCCCCATCATCGCCGTGCGCATCAGAACAATGTTAAACACGGAAAGACATCCCGGCACGATAACGGCAAACGGCGTATCCAGCCACCCCAGCCCCTTCACCACCAGATAAAAAGGAATCAGCCCTCCGTTGAACATCATGGTAAAGGTGATGAAAACCATGATCGGCTTTTTCAGCAGAAAACTCTTTCTCGACAGTACATAACCGCCCATCATCGTCAGAAACACCCCGAGCGCCGTACTCGCCGCCACATAAAATAACGTATTCATGTAGCTCCTGGCAATTCGGGAATTGCTAAGTACGATCTCGTATCCCTTAAGCGTGGGTTTACCAAGCGGCCACGCCACAAGTCCCGTATGAACCTTGAGCAGGGCGGGATCCGATATGGACGAGAATAAAACATGTACAACAGGCAGCAGACAGACCACCATCAGCAGCCCTAAAAATAAATAATTTATTATGGAAAAAATCCGGTACGCCACATTTCTCCTGTACATAGCAGCCCCTCCTAAAACAAACTGGTTTCTGTGACTCTTCTGGATATTCTGTTTGCCGTGAGCAAAAGAATCGTGTTGATCACTGAATTGAACAGCCCCACCGCCGTGCTGTAGCCAAAATTGGCATCTGTAAGGCCCTTCCTGTATACAAAGCTCTGGATCACGTCCGCCGTTTCCATTGTCATGGAATTGTATAGCAGAATAACCTTCTCAAAGCCCACATTGAACAGTCCCCCCAGAGCCAGAATCAGCATAATGATGACCGTAGGCGCGATTCCCGGCAGTGTCACGTGAATTGTCTGTTTCCATCTGCCCGCCCCGTCTATGGCCGCCGCCTCATACAGTTCCTGATTGACCCCGGAGAGGGCTGCCAGATAAATAATGCTGTTAAACCCCACATTCTTCCAAATATCTGAGACCACATAAATAGGACGAAACAACGCAGGATCCGCCAGAAGATTCCTCTTTTCCCCGCCAAGCGCCGCTACGATCTGTGTGACAAAACCGTCAGATGCCGTGAAATTTTTTATCAGTCCGCAGATCACCACCATGGAGATGAAATATGGCAGATAACTGATAGTCTGTACCGCTTTTTTGTAAATTTTATTATATACCTCATTCAAAAGCAGTGCAAGAATTACCGGGCAGGGGAATGCGAAAACCAGTGTCGTGGTGCTCAGCAGCAGCGTGTTGCCGATCAGCCTGCCGCAATAGTAGCTTCCAAAAAAATCCCTGAAATTTTTCAGTCCTATAAACGGGCTTTTCCAAATCCCCAGCGCCGGAGAAAACTTCTGAAATGCGATCACGATTCCGGCCATGGGCAAATAACTGAATACCAAAAAGTATAACAGCACGGGCAGAATCATCACATAAATCTGCCAGTTTTTCGTGAAATCCCGTTTCATCCGCATCCCAAAACGATCCTGCGTTTTTTTAATCTTTTTTTCCATTCCACTCCCATCCGCCCGCTTATACGGGCATACGATCTGTGCGCTCTTATCCGTTCAACCGCAAGGCAGAATCAGCCTTGAGGCCGTCTGCGTGCCATGGTATACCGTATTCTTTGCAATTCTTCGGCCGTTGTCCGTCTCGGGCCTTTTTCCGGTATTTCGGTTTGCTTCAAACTTGGGAAAATCACTGTTTCTGATCTCCAGCCTGAGCCTGTGTCCTTTTCTGAAAGTATAGACCAGATCACTTACCTTTATTTCAAACCGATACGTCTTCCCCGGTTCCAAAGGCTCAAAATCCCAGGAGGCCCGGTATCCGGCACGCACGATTCCGTCCCCCGCAAGCACCGTCCCTCCCTCGCAGTCCACATCCACAAGCCATGCGATGAAATCCGTATCCGGCGCACTGGATGACGCATAGAGGATTACCTTTGGAACACCCCGTACACAGATATCCTTATCCAGAATCCCGGACGTATAAACCAGAATATCCTCCCGCTCCCGTGATGCCCGGCAGTCGTCTCCATATCCTCCTCCCGGAGCCGGATTCTTAGGATCATACAGGCAGTTGTCACTGCCTGACAGATACCCTGGATGATCTGTTTTCAGTCTGCCGTCTCCCTTTGCGGTATTGGCATGTCCCTGGCTCTCCAGATACCAAGTCACACTCTGAACACCGTTTTCCTTCCATTCGTCCAGCTCTGCAAAGATGCCCTGGCCAGGATCGAACAGACGAAAAGGCGCCTTTTTTTCCTGCGATTTTCCTTTCAGCCATCTGTCAAACCACCGCAGAATCTCTCCCTCCACATGAAAATGATTTTCCGGAATGTGAAGTGCCGTCTCTCCCATGGACATGGGCTCTCCCGATTTCCAGTTTCCGATAATCACTTCGCTGAGCGCCGCATTTCCCTTTCCGCATCGCCTGAGAGTATCTCCATGCTCTATCATCGTATTGCGGGATGTCTCCCTCCATCCGGCAAGCAGCAGGGCCGGAACCTCCAGCTGTGCCAGATCCATCAGACGACCCTCCCCCCTTATGATCTCCACATCATCATAGCCGGGCAGGGCTATGTCAAAATAATCTCTCACCAGCGGGAATATTTCTTTAAGCTCTTTCATGGGGAGCTCCTCTGCTGGAAGATTTGCCACCAGGTCGGCATAATTTTCCAGATAATGCCTGACCACAGGCAAATATTTGTCCACAATCTCCACGGAATAATGCCCCGAAAGCATCCGGCTGACCTCCCTCGCCAGGCACCAGCCAATATGGGCATAGAACATTGTCACGCCCCGGGTGTCGTTGTTCCGGTTGAGCGAGACATGTGTCTCAAAGGGGCAAATCGCTTTCAGGTGAGGCGGTTTTGCCGCAGCAGCCTGAAATTCCAGAAAGCCGGCAAAAAAATTGCCGAACATCCCCACATTTCCATCACACCAGGGTTCATGGGCCAGAGCCTCAACCGTGTCATAGGCATCCTGACGGTCTGCGCAAAAACGCATGAATTCTCCCTCTGATTCCCCAATTCCGCGCACGTCCTGAATATATACGGCATAGCCGTTTCTGACATAATACTCCGGATCAAAAATTCCCCAGCTCTTTGACAGAGTGTCCTTGCGAAATACCGTTCTCATCAGAATCACCGGACAGGCCTTCCCCCGCTCCGGAAGATACAAATTTCCCCGGAGCGTGGCCTGATCCCGCATCACAATTTTATGATTATAGCACACTCTCATACTCCAATTTTCCTTTTTTTCCTTTATCCTCTCTCCCACACCCTCCGTCTCCTTTTTCATCATACCGCTCACAATATTAATCGTTTTGATATCGTTTTTGTAACGTTCTTAATTTTGATTATAAGAATAGCCCTGAGATTTGTCAATTAGCAGTATTCAACAAATCTCAGGGCCTGTTTTTGGTGAAATACACAATCAGAGCGTTTAAAGGATCCCGCCCTGCTCAAAATCCGGAATAAAACTTTCCTTTGCCGTCTCCCCCTCCTGGATAAAGGCGTTTTTCACGCCAAGCGAGAGCGCATAATCCACCACCGCCTCGTATTCCCGCCTGGTCACCCGGCGGCGCAGCTCGCCGCAGCCCTCTCTGTCCGCAAGCTGTTCCATGGGAGTATACTGGTTCATGAGGCTCAGGTAGACCCTGTCGCCGTAAGTCTCATGGACATACCGGATCACGGCTTTGGCATTTTTCTTGTGGCCCGGCAGCAGCAGATGTCTTACGATCACGCCCCGCTTCATCATGCCTTTCTCATCAAAAAAAGGCTCTCCCGCCGTCTCTGCCATGGCTGCGAGAGCCTTTTTTGCCACCTGGGGATAATCCGGGGCAGAGGAAAATCTCTCGGCCAGTTCCTCCTCCATATATTTGAAGTCCGCAAGGAAAATATCCACGATCCCTCTCAGCCGCCGGATGAGCCAGGCCTTTGCATAGCCGCTGCAGTTGTAGACAACGGGAACCTTAAGGCCGCGCGCTTTGGCCCTGCAAACCGCTTCCACGACCGGAGGCGCATAATGATCCGGCGTCACCAGATTTATGTTTGCCGCTCCCTTTTCCTGCAGGGAGAGAAACAGGTCCGAAAGCTCCTCCACCGTAACCTCTTTTCCCTTCCTGGCCGCCGCTATCTCATAATTCTGACAGTACACACACCGCAGGCTGCAGCCGGAAAAGAACACAGTGCCGGAGCCCGTCTCTCCCGAGATACAGGGCTCCTCCCACATATGCAGGGACGCTCTCGCCACAAAGATCCTCTCATCCGCAAGGCAGTATCCCGCCTTGCCTTTTCCGCGCAGCGCCCCGCAGTCCCTCGGGCAGAGATTGCACGGGCTGCTTTGGTACCCTTCAAGACGAGGCAATGTCTCACTCATCCCCTTTGCCCTCTCCATATTTCTCATTCCACTCGTCTCTTGGGATGGCCGTGATGTTCCCCACGTCATAGTACACCTCGTAGAAGTGATTAATCCAGTACTCTTTATCGTCCGTAAGATCCGAGTCGTGGGCATTGCTGTAGGGATTGCGGAAAGCCTCGCGGTAGTTTGGAATCACCACGATCCCATCCCCGTCCGGATCCGCCTTTTCCGCCCGGATCAGCTCGATCCTCTCGTTTTCCTCCCTATAGATTCTGGCAAGGTTGACCAGATTCTCCACATAGGTAAAAAACAGCCACAGGCACAAAATACCGGCAAACCCGTACTTTACCGCCCGAAGCGCCAGCTCCCCGTCAAAGGCATCCACAATTCCCTGAATACAGGCGATCATCAGAAAGACTCCTGCACCGAAAAAGGCCCGATCCTCCGGCGTTGGCGCAATTGCCAGCGCATAGGCCGTGGCCGCAAAGGCGATTGCGAAAAGGACGCTCTCGTTGCCCCTCACATCCCTCCAGCTTTTCAGCTTACGGCGCAGAACCAGCAGGACAAACACCAGGACGAGAATCGCCAGCAGAACGAAAAACAGCTCCCTCACCGTGACCGTGATTTTGTAGGTTCTGGAGAGAAGGCCCACAAGGCCCGTGTACCCTCCCTCGGACATGGTCGCACTGCGCTTTCTCACGCCCGGTGCCGAAACCATGCCGAGGATCCCGCAGCACATGCCCGCAAGGCCGGTAAGCAGAAAAGGACAGATTGCCCTTTTTCCCTCTTTGCGCCTTTGCAGGAAAAAATTTGCCCCGAACAAAAGCGCCAGCAGAAGGCCGCCGCCCGAGGTGTTCTCATTGCACCAGCCCGCAAGACCACCGAAGAAAAAGGCTCCGGCGGCCAGCAGCACCGGACGCTTTATGCGATCCGCATGCTCCAGAAAATAGCGGTAAAAGGTAAAAAATCCCAGAATAAAAACGCTTCCCCAAAGATAGTTGCAGGCGCCGCAGATCCAGAGCATAGTCTGCCCGAAGTCCACGGAAAACCGCCACAGAAAGGTAATCACCAGAATCAGAACCAGAAAATCATACTTCTTTCTCCGCCGGATATTGTGATAAATCAGAAGAATCAGAGCCCCGAACATGCCGCTGTTCACCACATTAAAAACCTGTTTGCTCACAGACAGGGAAAGACGGATGTTGAACTGTCCCACCACCCGTCCGCTGTTGGAGCAGTACTCCCCGTACTGCTGTTTTATCAGATCCCACAGGGAATCCGCAAGCCTCACTTCATTCAGATAGGCGTAATCGTCCGACAGATACGGAGTCAGAAGATTGTAGGCGTACACCATAAGAACCGCCGCCCCCAGCAGAAGATAAAAAAAAGCTTTTCTATGTTTTTCCAAATAAACTGCCACAGTAATGCCCTTTCCAGGTAATTTCAAAACAATATTCTGCAGGTTTACAGGTTTTGTATTTTACCCTAGCTAAGTTTCTTACATTGTAGCAAACTGCCCTTTAGAATGCAAGACGCTAGTATTCTTCCCCGGAATATGCTATACTTATATAACTTTGATTCGGGCGTTGAAAATTCTTTCGTAAGGCAAGAGAATATTTTGCCCAATCTGTTCTGTTGACATACGAATCACCACTCCTATTATTAAGAAAGCATCGGGTAAATCAATTATGAATGAAAAAGCTTTACAGACCCTGGAATATACCAAGATCATTGATTCCCTTGTGGGGAAAGCCTCGTCCCAGCCCGGCCGAGATATGTGCCGGGCCCTCGTTCCCATGACAGACCTTGAGGAAATCGATCTGGCCCAGACCCAGACTGCAGATGCGCTCACCATGCTGTTTCGCAAGGGTTCCACTTCCTTTGGGGGCAACCAGAACGTGACTCACGCCATCCGCACCCTGGAGATCGGCGGTGCGCTTTCCATCCCGGAACTCCTTCGGATCGCAGGCCTTCTCGACAACGTAAGCCGCATCAAATCTTACGGCAAAAGCGCCAGAGCGGAGGATGCGGAAACTTCCCTCACCGGCTGGTTTGAGGCTTTGGAGCCCCTCACCCTTCTTGCAGGGGAGATCAGGCGCTGCATCCTCTCCGAGGACGAGATTGCGGACGACGCAAGCCCCACGCTGAAGCACATCCGCAGAAGCATTGCCCTGACCGGCGAAAAAATCCACAGCCAGCTGGCCTCCATGGTAAACGGCTCTTATCGGAATTATCTGCAGGACGCCGTGATCACCATGCGGGACAACCGCTACTGCATCCCGGTCAAGGCCGAGTATAAGGGTCAGGTTTCCGGAATGGTGCACGACCAGTCCTCCTCCGGTTCCACCTATTTCATTGAACCGGCCGTGATCGTGGAGATGAACAATAAGCTCAAAGAGCTTGCCATCCAGGAAAAGGAGGAAATCGAGATTATCCTCGCCACCCTAAGCGCCAGTGCGGGAGAGCATACCAGGGAGCTTGCAGAGAATCAGCGGATCATGACCTTCCTGGATTTCACCTTTGCCAAGGCGTCCCTGGCCCTTGAGCAGAATGCCACAAGGCCGCTTTTTAACACTTCCCGGCACATAAACATCCGTAAAGGCCGCCATCCCCTTCTTCCCGCCAAGAAGGCCGTGCCCATCGACATCAGCCTGGGAAAGGACTTTGACCTTCTGGTCATCACAGGTCCCAACACGGGAGGGAAAACCGTGTCCCTGAAAACCGTAGGGCTTTTTACCCTCATGGGACAGGCAGGGCTCCACATCCCGGCCCTCGACCGCTCAGAGCTCTCCATCTTTACCGATGTGTTCGCAGATATCGGGGACGAGCAGAGCATTGAGCAGAGCCTGAGCACCTTCTCCTCCCACATGACGAGGATCGTCACCATTTTAAAGGAAGCGGACGAGAATTCCCTGTGCCTGTTCGACGAGCTGTGCGCCGGCACGGATCCCACGGAAGGGGCCGCCCTTGCCATTGCCATCCTGGATCATTTGCACGGCAGAGGGATCCGCACCATGGCCACCACCCATTACAGCGAGCTGAAGGTCTACGCCCTCACCACGGATTTTGTGCAGAACGCCTGCTGTGAGTTCAACGTGGAAACCCTCTCCCCCACCTACCGGCTTCTGATCGGGATACCGGGGAAGAGCAACGCCTTTGCCATCTCCTCCAAGCTGGGCCTTCCCGGCTTTATCATAGATGAGGCGGACCGGCAGCTGAGCAGCGATGACAAGAGCTTCGAGGATCTTCTGACGGATCTGGAGCAGAGCCGGGTCACCATTGAAAAGGAGCGCCTGGAAATCGCCTCCTACAAGCAGGAGGTTCAGAGTCTCAAAAAACGGCTGCAGGAAAAAAATGAAAAGATTGACAGCGCCAAAGAACGCATTCTCCGGGAAGCGAACCAGCAGGCAAGAGAAATTCTGCAGGAGGCCAAGGAGGTCGCCGATGACACCATAAGGATTTTCCAGAAGGCGGGTCCTGGCGCTTCCCTGAAGGATCTCGAAAAATCACGGGAAAAAATCCGGGGAAAGATCGGCGAAAAGAACGAAAAGCTGGCCTTAAAGAGCGAGGAGCCAAAGAAAAACCGGCAGCCAAAGAAAGAACAGCTTAAAAAGGGCGACAGCGTCAAGATCCTTTCCATGGGGCTTAAGGGAATCGTCAGTACGCTTCCCGACCATAAGGGAAACCTCTTCGTACAGTGCGGCATTCTCCGCTCCCAGGTCAACATCAGCGATCTTGTTTTGATAGACGAGGACAGCGCCCCTGCTGCTGCCGCCTTTTCAAAATCTCAGACCGGAAAAATGAAGCTGGCAAAGACCATGAACATCTCGTCCGAGATCAATCTTCTCGGCAAAACCGTGGACGAGGCTCTTGCTGAGCTTGACAAATATCTGGACGACGCCTACCTCTCCCACCTGTCCACCGTCCGCGTGGTACACGGCAAAGGCACGGGGGCACTGCGAAATGCGGTTCAAAGCCATTTGAAGCGGGTCAAGTACGTAAAGAGTTACCGCCTCGGCGAGTATGGCGAGGGCGATGCGGGCGTCACAATCGTAACCTTTAAAGAATAGACAGCCTGCGCCTGAAATTTCGGGCGCAGGAAAGCCGGAGGATTTGATTTTATGGTAAATAAACAGAAAATACTGATTGTGGACGACGACAGCAACATAGCGGAGCTCATCTCGCTCTATCTCACGAAAGAGTGCTTTGACACCATGATTGCAGGGGATGGGGAAAGCGCCCTGCTACTTACGGATTCCTTCGCACCCAATCTGATTCTTCTGGATCTGATGCTTCCCGGAATCGATGGTTATCAGGTGTGCCGTGAGATCCGCGCCAAGTCCTCGATCCCCATTATCATGCTCTCCGCAAAGGGCGAGATCTTCGACAAGGTTCTTGGACTTGAGCTGGGAGCTGATGATTATATGGAAAAGCCCTTTGATTCCAAGGAGCTGGTGGCCAGGGTCAAGGCCGTGCTGCGGCGCTACAAGCCCGCCCCTCCCGTTATGGAGGACGCAAATATCAAGTGCGTGGAATATGCGGATCTGACCGTCAACCAGACCAACTATTCCGTTGTCTACAAAGGCCGCACGGTGGAAATGCCTCCCAAGGAGCTGGAGCTTTTGTATTTCCTTGCGGCCTCGCCCAACCATGTGTTTACCAGGGAACAGCTTCTGGATCAGATCTGGGGCTATGAATATATCGGGGACACCAGAACCGTTGACGTGCACATCAAGCGCCTTCGGGAAAAAATCAGCGATCACGCCAACTGGCGCATTGCCACGATCTGGGGCATTGGCTACAAGTTCGAGGTGCGCTGATGAGAAAAACCCTGTACCTCAAGTTTCTGCTCGGTTACTTTATTTTTGGATTTTTCGGCTTTATCGCCGTGGCTACCTTTGTCAGCAGCATGACCATGGAGCATCTGACGAGAGAAAGGGCGGACGCACTCTACAAGGAGGCGACCCTGGTGGCCAACACCTATGCGGCTGATCTCTACAACAACGAGACCTCCCTGGATACCGTGAAGAAACAGTTGGATGCACTGGACACTTATCTCTCCGCCAACCTGTGGATCATCAATCCCTCAGGTCGGATGATACTGGATTCCAAGGCCCCGGTTGATGTGGAGAACGAGACCGTCATATCCGATTTTAACCCCACGGTTACGGGGAGCTCCTACTACACCGTGGGGAACTTTTTTGGATGCTTTACTGAGGAACAGCTCAGCGTTTTCGCCCCCATCACCTCGGGCTACAAGGTCCGCGGTTACGTGGTGATCCACTATCCCATGAGCAGCCTTACCGCCTCCTGCAACGGCCTTTTGAATATCTCCTATCTGATGCTGGTGGTGCTTTTTCTGCTCTCCCTGATCATCCTGATCTTCTTTACCGAGATGGTCTACCTTCCTCTGCGCAAGATCACGGAAGCTACCGAGCAGTACGCCGCCGGAAACATGCATTACGAATTCCAGGTGGAAAGCGAGGACGAGATGGGTTACCTTGCCGCCTCCCTCAACTATATGGCCAGTGAGATCGCGCGTACGGAGGATGACCAGAAAAAGTTCGTGGCTAACGTCTCCCACGACTTCCGCTCGCCGCTGACTTCCATCAAGGGCTATCTGGAGGCCATGTTGGACGGAACGATCCCCCCGGAGCTGTACGAAAAATATCTGGGAATTGTTCTGAACGAGACGGAGCGGCTTACCAAGCTTACGAACAGCCTCCTGGTATTGAATAACCTGAACACCCGGGGAATGATGCTGGACAAAAGCATCTTTGACATTAACCGTATTATCCGCGACACCGCCGCCTCCTTTGAGGGAACCTGCCGCAAGAAAACCATGGCCATTGAGCTGATCCTCACCAGCGATGAGCTGTATGTGAATGCGGATGTCGGGAAAATCCAGCAGGTGCTCTACAACCTTCTGGATAACGCCATCAAGTTCAGCCATCACGACTCCATCATCAAGGTGGAAACCACGGAAAAACACAATAAAATCTTTGTCTCGGTAAAGGACAGCGGAATCGGAATTCCAAAGGACGACCTGAAACTGATCTGGGACCGTTTTTACAAATCGGATCTGTCCAGGGGCAAAGACAAAAAGGGAACCGGCCTTGGCCTCTCCATCACCAGGGAGATTATCAGCGCCCACGGAGAGCACATCAACGTGATCAGCACCGAGGGCGTTGGGAGCGAGTTTATTTTCTCCCTGCCGATTGCGGACGACAACGAGGATTAGTGTCCGCACAAGGGTGCGCAGGCCGCTGCCAGTCACAAGATCACTCAGTCACAGAAAGGAGAAGCGCCGTGCACATCATACTTCATCAGCCGGAGATTCCGGCAAATACGGGAAATATCGGGAGAACCTGCGTGGCCACCGGGACAGATCTGCATCTCATAGAGCCTCTGGGTTTTCTCCTTTCCGAAAAACAGCTCAAACGGGCGGGAATGGATTACTGGGAACAGCTTTCCCTCACCCGGTATATCAATTTTGACGAGTTCAGAACCCTGCATCCGGATGCCAGGATCTGGATGGCCACCACCAAGGCAAAGCGGCTTTACACCGAGGCGTCCTACGCTCCCGACGACTATATCATGTTTGGAAAAGAAAGTGCAGGCATCCCCGAAGAAATCCTGGTGGATTACGAGGAAACCTGCATCCGCATTCCCATGGAGCCTTCCATCCGCTCCCTGAATCTGTCCAATTCCGTGTCCGTTATCCTGTATGAAGCGCTGCGCCAGCAGGATTTTTCCCACATGCAGCGGGAAGGGGATCTTCACCGGCTGCACTGGAAAAACCAGGGTTCTCTCTAGTTGACCAGCTCATATTCCACAACAATTTTGGCTTCCACCAGAATCTCCCCGGCCAGAAAACCCGCCGTATCCTCCGTAGCCTCCCGTTTGGCGTAGGCATAGGAATTCGCCATTCCGGAACGGGCGTAGTCTGTGTAGCGCTCATCTGAATATCCGCTGATCTCTTCGATTCGCAGAGCCTTCCCCACACTGGCGCCGGACGCCTCCGCAAGCGTCTGCGCTTTTTTGTGCGCCGAATCCACGGCTCTTTTCAACGCTTCCTCATAGCTCTCGTCATATCCGCTGGCCTTGTAAGTGATGGACTGCACGGTATTCACTCCGCTTGTCACAGAGCCTGACAGAACCTCGTCCAGCCTTTCAATCAGAAGGTCGGACACCGTAAGGGTGGTGACGGCCTCATAGCCAACAAGCTTCTGCGTATTCCCGCTGTAATTGTATACCGGATTCATAGTATAATCGGATGTCTGGATGGACGCCTCCGCAACACCCAGGCTCTCAAGAAGCCCGATCACCTGCGTTACATCCTCCGCATTCTTCCTCTGGCAGTCCACCGCCGAAGCTTCCTTTGTCCGCACGCAGTACACGATTTCCGCCATATCCGGAACCACTGCGACTTCCTCGCTGCTGTTTACCGTGACGGTGTTTGTCACACCGCTTCTTACGGCGTCCACGCCGCTTCCCGTGGAAGCGGGACTTTGTGTTCCTGCGCTGTCCTTCATCGGCGCATCCCCGCTCTGCACCGCCTCATTCTGCGCATCCCCGGCTTTCCCCCCGGAAACTGCACAGGCTGACATTCCCGCCGCCATAACAAGCATAACCGCTGCTAAAAACATCCTTTTCATAACCATTCTCTCCTTCCTTGTCGAGTTCACTGAACTCCGCAATTGGTTCCTCCTGTATAAGGTACGGATCCGAATGGTAAATTTGTGGCACAGAATTGATTTTTCTTTCAAGAATACATCCCGCAATGTTGGCGCAGTGGCCGGAAGCCCGCTCTATGCTGGTAAGCACATCTGACCAGATAAATCCCACCTCGATACTGCAGTCTCCCTGCTGCATCCGATGGATATGACGGGTCCGCATGCTCTCCTTCATCTGGCCGATCACCCGCTCCAGAGTCCGGATGCTGCGGGCCGCCTCGATACTGCGCTTTTCAAACGCCTCAACGGACAGATCCACAATTTCCTCCGCTGACACCGCAAGTATTTCGAATTCTTTTCTGGCCTCTTTTGTGAGTGTAAACTTCTTTTCATAAAGCTCCTCAGCGGATTCCAGAATACTCAGGGCATGATCCGCAATTCGCTCATAATCTCCGATCATCTTAAACAATACGGTGATCTCCCTGCGATCCTTCTCGTTCAGCTTTTTGCTGCTGAGCCTTACCAGATAGGAGCCCAGCAGATCCTCCAGATGATCCGTCTGCTCCTCGTCCGCCCGGACGCCCTCCGCAAGCTCAGGCGTATATCCGGAAAATGCACTGACACTGCTTTTTAGGCTCCTTGCGGATACATGGGCCATCCGGGCCGTCATGCTGCGGCACTGCTCCAGCGCCAGGGCCGGCGTTGTCAGAAGACGCTCATCCAGCTCCACCTTGGCCTCCTGCTTCCCGGAAACGGGAATAACTGTCAGTGCCATTTTCTCCAGCAGCGGGGCCAGAGGCATCAGGACCGCCACGCTGACAAGGTTAAAAGCCGTGTGGATCAGAGCAATCCCGAAATGAGTCGCTCCCTCGTTCAGGACCGCAGGCGCAAAAAGCGCTTTGCCTGCCATAAAGACGCCCAGAAGCACCACAGCGCCGATCACATTAAAACTCAGATGCACAAAGGCCGCCCGCTTTGCATTTTTGCCCGCCCCTGCGGCGGAGGCCAGCGCCGTAACGCAGGTTCCTATATTCTGCCCCATAATAATGGGAACCGCCGCTGCATAGGAGACCTGCCCCGTAGCCGCCAACGCCTGCAGAATACCAACCGAGGCCGAGCTGGACTGGATCACCGCCGTCAAAAAGGCTCCGGCAAGCAGACCCAGAAGCGGATTTTTGAACAGAAGGAACATCTGCTGGAAGGAGGGCAGATCTGCGAGCCCGGAGACAGCCGAGGACATGGTCTCCATTCCAAACATCAGTGTGGCAAATCCCAGAAAAATCATTCCGGTATCCTTCCTTTTGGATGATCTGCAAAACAGATAATTAATGATGCCAATCCCTGCAAGAACCGGCGTAAAAGAGGATGGCTTCAGCAGCCTCACCCACACATTCCCGCTGTCAATACCGCCAAGAGACAACAGCCAGCTGGTGACCGTGGTTCCCACATTCGCACCCATGATTACGTTGATCGCCTGTTTCAGAGTCATGAGACCCGAATTGACAAATCCCACCACCATAATCGTGGTCGCGGAAGAGCTCTGAATCACCGCTGTCACACCGCAGCCCGTGAGGAATCCAATCAAACGGTTTGATGTCATTTTACTCAAAGTGGTGCGGAGCCTTTCTCCTGCGCGCCGCTCCAACGCCTGCCCCATAAGGCTCATTCCAAACAGAAAAAGGGACAGACCTCCTATCATGGTAAGTATATTAAAAATATCCATTGCCAAACCCTCCATCCGATATTTGATGATTGATGACAGGTTCAGCTTATCAGAGAGGCGTCAAATCTGAAATCAGAGTTTTGTAAAATTCATGTAAAATTTGAAAAGCCATTCAAAAATATATTGGAGAAAACGGTAAATAATGTTACCATAGCAATTGAATTTTATGTTTCCTGCTTATTCTTCAGATGCTCCCGGACGATCTTGTCTATGGTATCCCGGGAGAGAGGATAGTGATACTCTTTTATGATCCGGTCCGTGTCATAACCCAGGTCGACAAGATGGCGGATTGCTCCACCGTAGGCGAAATCGCGGACAAAATTTTGAAGAGATTCATTGAAGTACTGGTTTTCCATACAAAGGCTCCTTTTACTAAATAGATATCGATTTAAATTTCAGAGAATACAGTTACCATATTGTTGGAGTCAAAAGGTATTTTGACTCTGGCATATTATCATCAGATTACCACATTTTTAGAAACCCGGCCACCGATTCATGAAATCCGGCTGATGACTGTGAAGGGAGAAATAACATGATCTATTGTGTCGAGGACGATGACAGCATCCGTAACCTAGTGGTCTACACACTGACGGCATCCGGCTTCGAAGCCAGGGGATTCGCCGATGCGGCCTCCTTCTGGGAAGCCGCAGACGCTCAGATCCCCCGGCTGGTTCTGCTGGATATTATGCTGCCCGATGAGGACGGCATTACGATTCTTACCAAAATCCGCAGCCACCCGAAGACCTCCTGCGTACCCGTCATCATGGCAACAGCCAGAGGAACGGAGTACGACAAGGTGATCGGTCTCGACCTGGGAGCTGATGATTATCTGGCCAAGCCCTTTGGCATGATGGAGATGGTATCCCGGGTCAGGGCCGTGCTGCGCCGGGGTGCCGTGCGCGGGACGGCGCAGACTCTCCAGATCGGAGGTCTTACTCTGAATCCGCAGCAGCATGCGGTCCTCTCCGGCGGAGAGAGTGTGACTCTGACCTTAAAGGAATACGAGCTTCTAAAGCTTCTTATGGAAAATCCGGGAATTGTATTTACACGGGAACAGTTGATGGCCAGAATCTGGGGCGATGACTTTCTTGGAGAAAGCCGGACAGTGGATGTCCATATCGGGACATTGCGGACCAAGCTGGGAAGCTGCGGAAGCTGTATTGAAACCGTGCGGGGCGTAGGTTACAAAATGGAGAAACCGGCATGACAAAAAAAATCTTTCAATCCATCTGCATAGCTGCCATTACCGTGTTTTTTATCTCACTCGTATTGATTATTGGGGTTCTCTATCACTATTTTTCCGGTGTTCAGATGAGGCAGCTGCAGATTCAGGCTGATCTTGCGGCCCGGGCAGTGGAGAACGGAGGACTTTCCTATCTGGAAAGCCTTGACACCAACGACTGCCGTATCACATGGATCGATCCGAGGGGAATCATTCTGTTCGACAACCGGGCAAGCAGCCTGGGAATGGAAAATCATCTGGAGCGGGAAGAAATCGTGGATGCCCTGGCTTTTGGAAAGGGGGAAAGCAAGCGCTATTCCACCACCTTACTGGAACGCCAGCTCTACTGCGCCGTCCGGCTTGCAGACGGTACCGTTCTGCGTCTTTCGGCTTCCCAGCCCACCTGGTGGTCCCTGGCGCTTGGAATGGTACAGCCAATCCTGCTTGTGGCCGTCGCCGCAGTGGGAATTTCCCTGTTTCTGGCGTTCCGGCTCTCCAAGTGGATTATCCGGCCTCTCAACACGCTTAATCTGGACGAGCTAGAGTCCGCCGCTGCCTACGAGGAGGTCACGCCTCTTCTGGAACGCATCGGCAGTCAGCAGGAAAAAATCCGGCGCCAGGAGGCGGAAGCGGAACAGATGCGGCGGGAATTCACAGCCAACGTGTCCCATGAGCTGAAAACTCCCCTCCAGAGTATTTCCGGCTATGCGGAGCTGCTTTCCGAGGGAATGGTAAAAAGGGAAGATGTGCCACATTTCAGCAAACAGATTTTGGCGGAATCCAGACGGATGATTGCGCTGGTGGAAGACATTATCCGTCTCTCCCACCTTGACGAAGGTGCGGACGATATGCAGCGGGAGGAGGTGGATCTCTATGAGCTGGCAGCTCTTACCATCCGCAATCTCACCCCCGCAGCCGAAAATGCCGGCATATCCCTGCATTTAAACGGAAAAAAGACAACGCTTTACGGCATCGCCTTTCTTCTGGAAACCATTCTTTTCAACTTATGTGACAACGCAATCAAATATAACCGGGAAGGCGGCAGTGTAACCGTGCACATCGATACCACCCCCCAGGCTGTCCTGGTCTCCGTCAGCGATACCGGGATCGGTATCCCCGAGCCTGAACAGGAGCGGATCTTTGAACGTTTTTACCGGGTGGACAAAAGCCGGTCCAAGGCGGTGGGCGGAACCGGCCTTGGCCTGTCCATCGTAAAGCATGCCGCAATCGTTCATGATGCCAGAATCGAAATAGACAGTACCGTGGGAAAGGGAACTACTTTTACGGTAATTTTCCCGTGCAAATAAGCAGTTCCCTTTCTATCCTTAAACTCTGTTATTTCTTTTCCCTGCGCAGTCTTTCGATAAAGTTTTCAATCTTATTCATGGCGATCTTTAGATTTTCAAGGGAATACGCATAGGAAATACGCAGGAACCCTTCCCCGCAGTCCCCAAAAGCCGTACCCGGAACAACCGCCACCTTTTCCTCCTTAAGAAGCCTTTCCGCAAACGCGTCGCTGGTCATCCCGAACTCTTTGATACAGGGAAATACATAAAAAGCGCCGTAAGGTTCAAAGCATTGCAGACCCATCTCCCTGAAAGTATGCATGAGGAATCTTCTTCTCTGGTTGTAGGCCTCGCACATCAGCGCCACATCCTCATCTCCCCTGCGCAATGCCTCCACAGCCGCATACTGGCTCGTGGTGGGGGCGCACATAATGGCAAACTGATGAATCTTTATCATCTGCTCCATAATGACCGACGGAGCGCAGGCATAGCCGAGCCGCCAGCCCGTCATGGCATAAGCCTTGGAAAAGCCGTTGATGAGAACCGTCCTCTCCTGCATTCCCGGAAGGCTTGCAATGGAAACGTGCTTTCCCTTATAGCTGAGCGCCGAATAGATCTCATCAGAAATCACAAAAATATCCTTTTCCCGGATAACCTCGGCAATCGCCTCCAGATCCTTCCTCTCCATAACAGCCCCTGTGGGATTGTTGGGGAATGACAGGATCAGTATCTTGGTCTTGTCTGTAATGGCTGAGCGGAGCTCCTGCGCCGTCAGCCTGAACTCATTCTCCTCCTTCAGCTCGATAATCACAGGCACGGCGCCTGCCAAAATAGCGCAGGGCTCGTAGGAAACAAAGCTTGGCTGGGGAATCAGGACCTCATCCCCCGGGTTGACCATGGCCCGCAGCGCAAGGTCAATGGCCTCCGATCCCCCCACGGTGACCAGGATTTCCCTTAAGGGATTATAAACGATTTTCTGTGTCCGATCTATGTACTGCGAAATCTCCTTTCTCAGCTCCACCAGTCCCGCATTGGAGGTATAGAAGGTTCTCCCCTTTTCCAGCGAGTAAATACCCTCGTCCCTGATATGCCATGGCGTGTCAAAATCCGGCTCTCCAACGCCCAGGGAAATTGCGTCCTCCATCTCGCTAACGATATCGAAAAACTTGCGGATACCCGATGGCTTGATATCCACAACCTTGTCTGATAACGGATTTCTCATGGCGTCACCTTCTCCCTGGTATCCTCGTATTTTTTGCACAAAATCGTTCCATGATCCTTATACTTCTTAAGAATAAAATGCGTCGCTGTGCTCAAAACCCCCTCCAAAGTGGAAAGCTTATCGGATACAAAACTCGACACATCTTTCAGAGATCTTCCCTCCAGAGTCACCAGAAGATCATATCCGCCGGAAATCAAATATACGCTGTTCACCTCCGGATACTTATAAATCCTCTCTGCCAGATTGCCAAATCCCTTCCCTCTCTGGGGCGTGATACGCACCTCGATCAGGGCGGTAACCTTCTCGATGGATGTCTTCTCCCAGTCTATCATGGTGTGATAGCCGCAGATCACGCCTTCTTCCTCCAACTTCTTCAGCTCATTGGCAACGTCGATCTCTTCCACGCCAAGAATAACCGCCAGCTCTTTCATGTCAATCCGGCTGTTCTTTTCAATAATCGATAATATCTGTTCTCTCATCATAATGTGTATCCCTTTCCGCAATCATTCGATTGCTTTGTATATCTCGTCCGGCCCCGCCGGTCCCAAAAATCTGGTTTCCTCTCCGTTTATGACAACCCGGTCGTTTCCCCGGATGCTTTTTCCGATCACGCAGGCAGGGATTCCCTGCTCGCCAAGCCGCTCCACCAGGCTCACGCCGTCCTCCACAGCCAGAAGCAGGCTTCCGCCTGACAACAGCTCATAGGGATTGATGTCAAAAAACTCACAGATTTCTATGGTTTCCTGCTTCACCGGTATTTTTTTCAGATCAATGGAAAGTCCGACGCCCATGCGCCCCCCAAGCTCCCACAGAGCTCCAAACACGCCGCCCTCCCGGACGGCATGCATCGCATAAACGTCAGACTTAAGGGCGGTGGCGGCCTCCGGAAGAACCGGAAGATATTTCTCAAAGCCCTGGGCTGCCGTTATAATGGAAAAGGGATATCTTGTCAGAAGCTCCTTCTCCCTCTCTCCTGCAAGAATCATCGTTCCCTCAAGGCCGATCCATTTTGTCATGACAATGTCAAGACCACAGGGCGGCGCTTCACAGTTCTGCCCGCTTCTTCTGCCTGCCTGCGGCCCTTTGCCGCATTCCCGACCTGCAAACGCCGTCACCGTGACCACCGGAGTTCTGACCTGATCCGTAACCTGCGTATATGCTCCCGCAATCCGCATCCCCGTCCGCTGGCAGGCAGCGTTGATCTGCCGCATCAGTTCCTGAAGACGCAGCTCTCCCCGGCCGGCCTTTTTCCGCTTCTCCCCGCTTTGCGCCTTTGGCCTGTCCGCTTCGCCGTCTTCCTCCCAGGGAAGCGCAATGGACAGCGTCGCCGATGCGGCGCCCGCTCCCGCCGCAGCCAGGCTGTTTGCCGCCGCATATACGGCCAGTCCGCCCGGATTTTTTATCGGAAGCGACAGGGTCTGGGTACACACAGCCAGCAAGCTGTCCGCAGCCAACAAGTTGTCCGCAGCAGGCAAGTTGTCCGCAATCTGGCCGCACTTTAAAAAGGCGCAGTCTGTTCCTGCGCCCTGAAGGGTTTCCCCTGTCTGTGAATCCATATATTTTAAAACCGAACGTTTAAACACATTTTCCGATAACTTTCCCTTTTTCATTGATGTCTCACCTTACTTTGAGCAAACCCGGAAACCGTGCCGCAGCCGATCCTCTGCGCACTACTGTGCGGGCGCCTCCTGAACCGGAGGCGTTTCCGGGGCAGGCGCTGCCGGATCTGCGGGTTGTGCCGGTGCTTCAGGTTGTGCCGGAGCTTCCGGCTGGGCCGGAGCTTCCGGCTGGGCCGGAAGTGTGCCCTGTGCCGGATCCGCACCCTGCCCTGCCGCAGGATTTGCCGTCCCGTCCCCTGCCGGCTGCTGCGCCGGATCCCCTGCTGTTTCCTGTGGAGGAGCCGGAGGCGGCGTGCCTGCCGCAAGCGCTGCCGCAACGTTTTTAATATGGTCAATGTTGTTGGTGGCAATTGCCGCCATAATCTGATTATAGGCATTGGGATCCGCCGTGGCGACACCCACGGTGGCCGATCTCGGCGCCATCCGGTAAACGCTGGAATTTATCATTTCCCTGCTGACTTCCTGGCCGTTTTCATATACCACCTTCCAGAGATTTGCCTTATAGCCGATATGTGCGGACTGAACCGACACATAACCTACCGGCGAGGATTCGCTGGTATAGACAACTTCCGTATCCGGATACGTCTTGCTGATAATCTCACTTTCATAGGCCACGCTGTGGGAGCTTTCCCTGGTCTCACAGCCGTAGATCGTGAAACCGATCTTTTTATCGTCCGTGGTGTAGCCTTCAATATAGATCGGTGCGTCCGTATTATTTATAAACCGGAAATCCTTTCCGGATGATTCCGCAATTGCCGCATCCGCAGAAGGATCCACATATGTAACGATCATGGAATGATTATGCCGTTCCGTAACCTCAAGCTCTGACAGCAGCACGGCGTTATACAGCGTGGTGGAAACCTGGCAGATTCCCCCGCCGATGCTGTCGACCACCTGGCCGTTCAGGTAAGAGCCCGCCATATAATATCCGTTTGCCGCAGAGAACGGTGCGACCGCCTCATAGGTCGAGAATTCCTCGCCCGGATAAAGCGTGGTTCCGTTGATCAGCTCGCATCCGTTTCTCACATTGGCGCTTCTGGACTGTCCGGAAGTCCGGAAGCTGGTGGAAAAGGTTCCGAGAACGTCCTTCACCTTGGACAGCTCCTCTTTGGTTCCAAGCGGTTCGTCCACGACGATCACCAGCTCTAACGAGGTATCCTCCCCGTTCCACTGGCCGGTAAGGAAGCTGTCAATCAGAGCCAGAGATTCGTCTTCCTCCACTTTATATCCGATCCGGCCCTCATGAATCACAAAGGCTTCTCCCTCTCTGGATAGCGTGGCATTTTCAGCCTCCACGTTATACACAGAGCACTGATCCGCAAGCACGTGGCGCACCAGCGCCTCGTCCACCTGAAATTCCAGTTCATATTTCTTATTTTCTGCCTGAAGATCCTTCTCCGCCTTATATCGCTGTACAATGTTACCGCTTTTGCCGACTCTGGCCGCCTCTTCCACGATCTCCTGATTATTCCAGGAAAATCCCACGTCAGCCGGTGTAATCGTCACTTCATTTCCGTTTACCGTTTTCAGTGTGATGCTTCTGGTAAGGAGCGACTCCACGTAACTGTCAACCATGTCCTTTGCTTCCTTCACGGTTTTACCTGACAGAGACATGTCCTCTATAAAAATTCCGTCCAGTATCCTTTCATCCTTTTCGGTCTGCGCCTGAACCTCAGGACTGCAGAACAGGAAAAATACTGCCAAAAAGCACGCAATTCCATAAAAAGCTTTTTTCATAAATATCCCCTCGCACATCCAAAACGATTTCCGATTGCCATCTCACAAAAAATATGCTAAAGTTGGAATGATCATGGCAAGAATAAGGAAAAGAACAATGATAGATGAAATGATTCTCTTGTTTTTATTGCTGTTAAAATGAAACATGTGTATCGCCCCTGCGCTTTAAACTTTTACTTTCTTCGAAAGGATATTATATATGAAATACCCGATTTTTGCAAGTTTTATCGTTTTCTGCCTGTGGCTTCTCTATGAGATCCGCAAGCACAAAAAAATGGAAAACCAGGCTGCGGCTTCCTTCTGGGAGAAGGAAGCCGCAGCAAACAGCACGCGCCGCAAGCCTCTGGATGATCTTGCATACATCCACATTCCCTTTGATGCCCTTCCCATGGATCTGATGAGCGATGATCCCAGGATCCGGGAGCTTCACGATACTCTGCACGGTCTGGCGGAAAGCGGCCCTATCGTAAACCTTACGGGAATCAGCAACACGGATCTCAAGCTTCGGTACGGGGCCCCCAATATAAATCTTCTGACACTCTACGATCAAAAGTATACTACTCTGGCAAGAACTCTGCAAGACCTTGGGGCCGCCCTGTATGAGAAGGAATACTACGACCAGGCCTGTGCCGTTCTCGAATTTGCCGTCTCCACACACACGGATGTCAGCGCCACTTACCGGCTTCTCATCTCCATATATCAGAAACAGAACCGAAAGGATAAAATTTCCGCTCTGATTCCCATAGCGGAAAGTCTGAATTCCAGTCTCAGGCCCTCCATCCTTCGAATGCTCCAGGATGCCTGCTGAACGTCCTGTCCCTTATCAGTTTATGCGCTCCCTCTCTGATATATGAAAAAATTTCAGCCCGCAAGGCCCACGCTGCGAATCCGCCGGTCTGTGCGCCCGATCCGGCATTGGGCTGCGGGCTGTTGCGAAAAATCGGTAATTTCACTTATAAAATAGTTCTCAACCAGGGAGAAACTGCCATGGACGGCGGTTTCAGGCACTAGCGGCACGGATGCCGCTTAGTGCCGCCCCGTCCGTTTTCCGAAACCCTGAAGCATTTTATTAGTGAAATCCGATTTGTAACATCAGTCCGCAGCCCAATGCCGGATCGGGCGCACAGACCGGCGGATTCGCAGCGTGGGCCTTGCGGGCTGAAATTTTTCATCTGCAGATCCTGTACTATGTGCAGAAAAAGCGTATGGACTCATCATCTGCCATACGCCTTTTCTTTTATTTAAACAATTTCTTTTTCTTTTTTTCTTTGGGATCTCCCGCTTTGTCCGGCTGTGCATTCTTCGCCGCATTCAGGCTGTCTCCCGTCACTGCGTCAAACTGCTTAAGAAGCTCTCTTGCCTCATGGGACAGCTTTTCGGGCGTCTGCACGATCAAAGTCACATAGTGGTCGCCCCGCACATCCCTGTTTCTAAGAGAAGGAACCCCCTTTCCTTTGAGTCTGACCTTGGTATCGGTCTGTGTGCCGGCTTTCACTTCGTATATCACCTTTCCGTCCACGGTATCCACGATCACATCGCCGCCAAGCGCGGCCACCGCAAAGGATATGGGCACCGCGGAAAAAATATTGTAATCCTGTCTCTGGAAAATCGGATGGCGTCCCACAATCACCTCTACCAGCAGATCGCCTCTGGAACCTCCGTTGGAGCCGGGCTCTCCCTTATCCCTGATACGGACACTCTGGCCGTTGTCGATTCCCGCCGGTATGGATACCTGGATTTTCTTCCGGCTTGCAATGTAACCGGATCCATGACAGTCACTGCATTTCTCCTTGATAACCTTGCCGGTTCCGTTGCATTCCGGACAGGTCTGTACATTGCGGACCGTGCCGAAAAAGGACTGCTGAGTGAATACCACCTGGCCTTTACCACCGCATTTGGAACAGGTTTCCGGACTGGTTCCCGGCTTTGCCCCGGATCCGTGACACGTCTTGCACTCATCCTTTAAAGTCAGTTCAATCTCTTTCTCAACGCCAAATACCGCTTCCTCAAAAGTAATACGTACACTGGTGCGTATATTTGCGCCCTTCATGGGCCCATTGCTGCTCCTGCCCCTTCTTCCGCCCCCAAAGAAATCACCAAAAATATCACCAAAAATATCACTAAAGTCTGCGCTGCTAAAATCAAATCCACCAAATCCGCCTCCGGCTCCGCCTTCAAAAGCAGCATGGCCAAACTGGTCATATTGTCTTCTCTTCTCCGGGTCGCTTAAGATCGCATAGGCTTCAGAAGCTTCCTTAAATTTCTTTTCCGCCTCAGCATCTCCCGGGTTCATATCAGGGTGATACTTTTTGGCCAGTACCCTGTATGCTTTTTTGATTGCCGCATCATCAGCGCTTTTTTCTACTCCGAGGACTTCATAATAGTCACGTTTTTGTTCTGCCATACTGATTCCTCCCGTGCTCTATGAGCAGCTTGCTTTCCAGGCACTGCGCTCTCCAGGCACACAATACACTATCCAAGGCGGTGTTTCCACCACCTTGGATCAGCTTTTCTATTATTTTTCTATTTTATACTTCTCTATAGTCTCCGTCAACCACATCATCAGCCGGTCCCTGGCCCGCTCCCATGTCAGGGCCTGCCGCTCCGCTCATATCCGGACCTGCCGCCTGGCCCTGCGCCTGCTGCATATTCTCATACATCTTGGTGAAAAGAGCCTGTGCGCTGTTTGTAAGCTTCTCCTTGGCCGCTTTCAGTTCATCGATATCGCTGTCTGACATTTCCTGATCCTTGGTTCTCTCAAGAATCGCTTTCACCGCAGCCACATCCTCCTCAACGGAAGATTTTGCAGAAGCGTCTATCTTATCTCCTACTTCACTCAGGGCCTTCTCGGTCTGGAATACGAAGGAATCCGCATCATTTCTAACGTCGATCGCTTCCTTCCTCTTCTTATCCTGTGCCTCAAACTCAGCGGCTTCCTTGACAGCCTTGTCGATCTCGTCATCAGACATATTGGATCCTGCCGTGATGGTGATATGCTGTTCCTTGCCTGTTCCCAGATCCTTTGCAGAAACATTTACAATACCGTTTGCGTCGATATCAAAAGTAACCTCGATCTGCGGAACGCCGCGCATTGCCGGAGGGATTCCATCCAGTCTGAACTGTCCTAAGGACTTGTTATCTCTTGCGAACTGTCTCTCACCCTGTACCACATTGATATCAACAGCCGTCTGATTATCGGCAGCCGTTGAGAAGATTTGGCTCTTCTTGGTAGGGATGGTGGTATTTCTCTCGATCAGCCTGGTTGCGATGCCTCCCATTGTCTCGATGGAAAGGGACAGCGGTGTGACATCCAGAAGCAGGATTTCACCCGCACCGGAATCTCCGGCCAGCTTGCCGCCCTGAATGGAAGCTCCAAGCGCCACGCACTCATCCGGGTTCAGGCTCTTACTGGGCTCTTTTCCCGTGAGCTGTCTTACCTTATCCTGCACGGCGGGAATACGCGTGGAACCGCCAACCAGAAGTACCTGGCCGATATCGGAATTCGTAAGACCCGCATCCTTCATGGCGTTCTGAACAGGAATCGCTGTCTTTTCAACCAGGTCATGGGTCAGTTCATCGAATTTCGCCCTTGTCAGGTTCATATCAAAATGCTTGGGACCCTCAGCCGTAGCCGTGATGAAGGGCAGGTTAATATTTGTGGTGGTTGCGGAGGAAAGCTCCTTTTTCGCTTTCTCAGCCGCTTCCTTCAATCTCTGAAGCGCCATCTTGTCAGCGGACAGATCCACGCCCTCCGCCTTCTTGAATTCGTCGATCATCCACTGTGTCAGCTTATTGTCAAAGTCATCACCGCCAAGACGGGTGTCCCCGTTCGTCGCAAGAACCTCGATAACGCCGTCACCAATCTCGATAATGGAAACATCAAAGGTACCGCCGCCAAGATCGTATACCATGATCTTCTGTTCCTTTTCATTGTCAAGTCCATAGGCAAGCGCTGCCGCCGTGGGCTCGTTGATGATACGCTTTACATCGAGACCTGCGATCTTGCCGGCATCCTTGGTCGCCTGACGCTGTGCGTCATTAAAATAAGCGGGAACTGTGATGACAGCCTCTGTCACCTTCTCGCCCAGATAGCTCTCCGCATCCGCCTTCAGCTTCTGGAGAATCATTGCGGAAATCTGCTGAGGCGAATATTTCTTGCCGTCAATGTTACGGCCTCTGTCCGTACCCATATCTCTTTTGATGGATGCGATGGTCTTTTCCGCATTGGTAACCGCCTGACGCTTTGCAGGCTCGCCGATCAGCCTCTCTCCGGTCTTTGTAAACGCAACAACAGAGGGTGTTGTCCTTGCTCCTTCCGCATTGGCAATAACGGTGGGTTTTCCACCTTCCATAACCGCCACGCAGCTGTTTGTAGTACCTAAGTCGATACCAATTATTTTACTCATGATTGTCTCCTCCTGAATCATATTTTTATACTGAAAAAGTTTATAAGCAGTAAATATGCCTTGTGCCAGGGCTAACTCACAACAGCAACCATGCTGTGACGCACCACGCTGTCTCTGTAAGTATAACCCTTCTGGAGCTCCTGGGCCACGATCCCCGATTCAAACTCTTCGCTCTCCACCTGCATCACCGCATTGTGGAACTCGGGGTTGAACTCTTCTCCCACCGCCGGGATGGCTTTCACATCCATCTTTTCAAACTCTGTAAGGATCTGCTTGTAGATCATTTCCATCCCTTCCGCAAAGGGAGAACCCTTCTCCTGTTCCGGGATTGCCGCAAGCCCTCTCTCAAAATTGTCCACCACCGGAAGCATCTTTTCAATCACGCTTTTTGCCCCGGTCTCAAACATCGCTGATTTTTCTTTCTCCGTGCGCTTGCGGAAGTTGTCGAATTCCGCCATCTGGCGTTTTACCTTATCTTCTAATTCCTCAATTTTTTCCCTGAGGGCTTCCTGCTTTTTGTCCGCCTTCGGCTTCTTTTTAAAAAGCTTTTTGTCCGCCTTGCCTTCCTTGCCGGAGCACTCCTCTTCGTCCTGTGCGGGATCCTCCTGTGAAGGCTCCTGTACGGCCGTTTCCTCTGCGCTGTCTTCCTCTGCCGGAACCTCTTCGGCCGCCTCCCGTTCGGCGTTTTCCTGCGCCTCCTGCTCGGCGCAGCTTTCCTGCTCCTTCACCATATCACTGTCTTCTGATGTATTTTCCTGCAAATCTTTTCTTTCCTCTTCCATATGCCTCCATCCCTTTCCTTCGGAATTGTCGTTACTGTTTACTTCTTATCCTTATATAAATCATCCAGCTGATGCGTAATCCTCTTGAGTGTTCCTATGACCTTGTCATAATCCATCCGCTTGGGGCCGATGATACCGATCGTTCCCCGCATGCCCTCTCCCAGTTCGTAAGTGGCCGTCACAACGCTGCAGTCTTTCATTGCCTGGATGGGCGTCTCATTTCCGATATACACCTGAATGCCAGTGCTGCTCTCGTCCGCCAGGCTTTCCTGCACAAGCTCCGTGAGCATCTGCTTTTCCTCAAAGGTATTGATAATCTCGCTGGCCTTGTGGTGATCCGCCAGCTCCGGATACTTAAATATATTGTTGGCACCGCTGGTGTAGATCTCCAGATCTTCTCCGGCTTTGATACCCTCCGCAATGGCGTCAATCACATCTCCGATAATCCCGCTGTGAATTCCCGCCTGCTGCTTCAGGGATGAGATCAGCGCCAGGTTGATTTCTTCCAGGGCAAGGCCGTTCAGGTAAGTATTCAGCATGATATTCAGCTTCAGAATATTTTCATCGCTGAGTTCCTCGGTCACCTGGAGGATATTGTTTTTGATCACATTGCCCTCCATGACGATAACCGCAAGCAGCTGGTTTACATCCACCTTTGAGAGCTGTATGAATTTCAGCTTGTTCCCATGAACTGTAGGGGCGGAAATCATGGTCGCATAGTTCGTATTGACCGCCAGAAGCTTTGCCACCTGCTTTAAGAGATTATCCATCTTGTCTTCTTTCTCAAGTATCATCTCTTTCAGCTCTTCCAGCTCCCTGTCCTTTTCCTCCATCATGGTATCCACATAGAGCCGATACCCCTTGTCAGAAGGAATCCTGCCTGCGGAAGTGTGCGGCTGAAGGATATATCCCATCTCTTCCAGGTCGGCCATCTCGTTCCGAATCGTGGCCGAACTCAGATTCAAATCCGTATACTTGGAAATGGTGCGGCTTCCCACAGGCTCCCCTGTCTCAAGATAATTCCGGATAATGGCCTGCATTATTTTGATTTTTCTTTCGTCTAACTGCATCTCCACCATCCTTCTTCACTTACTGATCGATGTTGTTAGCACTCATTTAACTAGAGTGCTAACATCTTCTTTACCTAAAATATCACTTACCCTATTTATTGTCAACACATATAGATAAATTTAATTATTAAAAAATTCTAAAACGGTTGCCGTTTACGCATATGGGGCAGGCCGCTGTGAGTAAACGGTAATCGAACGCATGAAAAAACAGGCCCTGCCAAACGCACAGCCTGTTTTCCGTATTTTGACCTCTTAAAAATTTCTCGGGCAGCCTCTGATTAAATAGCAAAGTTTCCTTTGATTTCGCCGTTGATCACATAATATGTAGTGTTCTCCTCCGGCTTTACATACAGCTCCACAGATTTGATATCCTCTTCCTTGCCGTTCAAATCATATTTCCACACGTCCCTGCAGCTCTTAAGCAGATCGTCCTGGGTATAAGACCTGCCTGCAAACTCAAAATGTACCACTTCCTTTATCTCTTCCTTTTTCGGAGCGGCACTCTTTCTTGCAACCACCTTTTTCTCAGCTGCAACAGCCTTCTCTGCAGCCGCCTTGGCGGTTTCCTTCTTCACTGCCCTTTTCGCAGTTATCTTTGTCTCCGCCTTCTTCGCCGTGCTCTTTCTGGGAGCCGCTTTCTTCTTTTCCTCTGTCTTAGGCGTTTCCAAATCTTCTTTCTGAGTCTCAGCCTTTATATCAGCGGTCTTTATTTCTTCTGCCTTAACTTCTGTCTTTTTTGCTTCTTCCTTAGCAGCCTCTGCCTTTGCAGCAGTCTTGGCTGCCGTCTTCCTCTCTGCCATAATAATGACTCCTTTCACATTGGGATAAATTTTCTCCTCTGAGAAAATCATCTCCCAGAGAAACAACTTTCTCATACAAAAAAATTGACTGTTACAAACCTTTCTCCCCAGAAAACCAAATTTCCTATGGATCCTTCGGATTCCTATGGATTCTTCCTGCGGAAATCTGAATTCCTGCGAATTAATATACTCCATATTCCTCTAGTTGTCAACTTTTTATGTACTTATAATATGCAAAAGTAATAATTCTGCCACTATTATGCCCAAAACCGGATTTTCTATATTTTTCATCTGTGCGGCGTTCTTTCCATAGCAGCCGGCTGCACGGAAAAAAGCCGCAGAGGAAACCCCTTATATCCGGATGACTCCTTTTACAATCTCCGCCTTGTTCTCCACGCAGGCATCCATCGCATGCTGAATATCATCCAGCTCGAAATAATCCGTCACGATATCCTTGATCCTGATCTTTCCCGCCGCAATGGCCTCGATTGCCATGGGATAAATATTCCGATAGCGGAACACGGTCTTAAAGGTCAGCTCCTTGTCAAGGGCCATGCCGATAGGAAGCGTCATCTCTCCCGAAGCGCTGTAGCCCACGAACACAATCGTCGCTCCCTTTTTGGAAGCCTGAATCAGCTGGGAAGCCGTGATCTGGGTTCCTGCCGTCTCGATGGAGAGATCGCAGCCTTTCCCTTCTGTAAGGCGCTTAATCTCCGCAACCGTATCCTGCTCTTTTCCATTGATCACATAGTCCGCTCCGAGCTCCTTCGCTTTCTGCAGTCTCTTGTCAATCACGTCCACCACGATCACCCTTGACACTCCCATGGCCTTTAAGGCAAGCAGGCTTACAAGTCCGATACATCCCGCACCGGTAACCACCGCCGTCTGTCCGATATGGGCTCCTCCCTGCATAGCCGCATGGAGACCGACGGAAAGGGGCTCCACCAGGGCTCCCTCCAGAGTGCTCACATTGTCCGGCAGTTTAAAGCAAAGCCCTGCCTCGTGGGCCACATACTCCTGGAAAACGCCGTCAACGGGAGGCGTGGCAAAGAAAATCACATCCTCACAGAGATTGTACTTCCCCTCCTTGCAGTGCTCGCAGTGCCCGCAGGTCTTTCCGGGCTCAAGAGCCACCCGATCCCCCACCTTCAGATGAGACACGCCGCTTCCCACCTCAACCACGGTTCCGCCTGCCTCATGGCCCAGCACAAAGGGAGGCTCCACAATAAAGTTTCCGATCCTTCCCGATTCATAGTAGTGAAGATCCGAGCCGCAGATTCCCACGTACTCCACCTTTACGAGAACCTCCCCTTCCTTCGGAACCGGCTTTTCCCGCTCCTCAATCCTTACCTTTCTGATGTCTGTCATCACCGCTGTTTTCATAGCTATACCTCCTGAACTTAATATAGTTGCTTAGTCAAAATTATAATGGAAGCCCCCACTCGAAAACAAGTCGATTTCTGACTCTTTATTTCTCATAATTGGGCATAAACAGTACGACATGACTGCCGCTAACCGATAACCATAAAATACGCAAGCACCACCAGCCCAAGCACAATCCGATACCAGCCAAACACCTTGAAATCATGTTTCTTGATATAGCCCATGAGGAACCGGATCACCGCGACCGACACCACAAAAGCCGTGGCCATCCCCGTGGCCAGAATCATCATCTCTTCGCCCGTAAAGGAAAATCCGAATTTTACCACCTTAAGCAGACTGGCCCCCAGCATCACCGGGATTGCCAGGAAAAAGGTGAACTCCGCCGCAACCGTCCTTGACACACCGATCAGCAGCGCCCCGAGTATGGTGGCACCTGATCGGGAGGTCCCGGGAAAAATGGCCGCAATCAGCTGAAACATACCTATAATAAAAGCCGTCCGGTATGTGATGTCATTCAGAGCCCTTACCTTCACCCTCATATTTTTGTTCCGGTTCTCAATCCAGATAAAGCCAACGCCGAACACGATCAGCGCAACGGCAACGCACACGGGATTGTAAAACAGGCTCTCAAAAAATTCATCAAACAAAAGTCCAACCACGGCCGCCGGAAGGCAGGCTGCGACGATCTTAAACCACATAACCCAGATATCCCTCTTGCACCAGAAAAGAAAGCCCGTCTTTCCCACCGGATGCGCACTCCTCCCAAAGGGCCATATCTGCTTCCAGAACAAAAGCACCACCGCCAGGATCGCTCCCAGCTGGATCACCACCAGAAACATCTCCCAGAATTCCGGGGACACCTCAAGCGTCACAAACTCATTCAGAAGTATCATGTGTCCGGTACTGCTGATGGGCAGCCATTCCGTGATGCCCTCCACGATTCCAAACAAAACCGCTTTCAAAAACTCTGTCATTTTCCGCTTTGCTCCTTTCCCGTGTCACTGTCCTTCAAAAACCGCATCAAATCCTCATAGCATTCCGAGGCCTGTTCATATCCCTCCTCATAGAGCGCCCTGAGCTTTTCCCTGTCCTTCTCGATCCGTCCGACCAGGCTCTTTTTCTTGGGCTGGATCAGGAAGACCGTGCCCTTTTTCACCTGATCCTCTATCAGATCCAGGGTCTTATTATAAAGCTTATGCCTGTTTTCCATCCTCTCGCTGACCCTGGGATACTTCCGGTAACGCATCCGCAGAAGAGCCATAATGGGAGCGGAGGCAGGATCCCTGCGGTATCCGGCTTCCTTGGTCATCACCACCACGTTCTTTGTATTCCCGTCCCTCATGGATCTTCTGACCGGAATCGCATCCGAAATCCCGCCGTCCAGATACAGCTTCCCCCGAAAGCTCACATTCCTCGACACCAGGGGAAGGGAGGCTGATGCCCGTATTGCATCAATTTGGTTTTTCATATCTTTAATAGGAATATATTCGCTCCGGCCTGTCTCTATGTTCGTCACCACACTGTAAAAGGTTCCCTGATACTGATGGAAGGTCTCGTAGTCATAAGGATAGAGCTCATCGGGAATCCTGTGATAGCACATCTCCTCCCCGAAAAGATCTCCTGTTTTTATCAGGCTGTAAAGACTGCAGTAATTCCGGTCGTCCAGATAATCCACGTTCACATGGTAAGCCCGCCCCCGCTGCTTTGACAGAAAGCTGCACAGAGCGCAGGCCCCTGCGGATACGCCGTAGCAGGAAGAAAATTCGATTCCCTTATCCAGAAAAAAATCCAGGACGCCCGCCGTATAAACCCCTTTCATTCCCCCGCCCTCAAGCACAAGTCCTGCCTGATACATCAGTATTCCTCCTTCACAAATCTGCGCAGCGCCGAAAGTGAGCGCTCCACCTTTTCCGTGTCAATGCAATAGGCCATCCGGAAATATCCCGGCAGTCCGAAGGTGTCCGAGGGAACCAGGACAAGATCGTATTTCAGCGCCTTTTTACAGAAGGCGACCGCATCCTCTTCCAGCGCCTTTGGAAAAATATAGAAGGTTCCGCCGGGCTTTACGCAGGAAAATCCAAGCTCCACCAGCTCCTTATACAGGAGGTTCCTGTTCGTCTCGTAAGCGCTCATATCCGATGTGATGTCAAGCACCTGCGATACCGCAAGCTGGATGATGGAGGCAGGACAGTTGTGTCCGATCCCTCTGGAAATCTGTCCGCACATGGCGACAATCAGCTCCGCGTCCGTACACTTTGGGTTAACCGCCACATAACCGATCCTCTCTCCGGGCAGGGACAGCGATTTGGAATAGGAATAGCAGGAAAGCGTGTTGTCATAAAACTTTGAGACATAGGGCGCTTTTACGTTATCAAACACGATCTCCCGGTAAGGCTCGTCGGACAGAATAAAAATATCATGGCCGTACTGCTCCTGTTTCTTACGAAGGAGCTCCCCAAGCCTTGTCAGCGTCTGTGCGCTGTACACGGCTCCGGAAGGATTGTTGGGCGTATTGAGAAGAACCGCCGCCGTCTGTCCGCTCAGCATCTCCTCAAGCCTTTCAAAGTTAATCTGAAAGCTCTCCGTGTCCGCAGGCACTGCCCTCAAGACGGCTCCCGTCATGTTCACATAGGGATTGTATTCCGGAAAATAGGGGGCAAAGGTCAGGATCTCGTCTCCAGGCTCGCTCACACAGCGGATGGCATGGGCCAGCGCCCCCGCGGCTCCCGACGTGGGAAAAATATGATTTGCGGTATAATTCATTCCGAATCTCTCATTCAGGGAAGCCGCAATCCTTTCTTTCACGGAAGCAATTCCAAGGCTTGGGCTGTAGCCGTGAAGCTCCATAGAGCTTCTGCTGCCCAGAAGACCTCGCATAACCTCGGCAAAGCGCTCCGGCACCGGAACGGAAGGGTTTCCCAGACTGTAGTCAAACACATTCTCGTATCCGATCTCCCCTCCCCTTGCCGCGGCAAACTCCGACAATTCACGGATCACGGATTTCCCTTCCAGCATTTTTTTGTATTGTTGATTAATCATGGTATGTCCTTTCTACATAATAAAATCTCATTAAAGCCGGAACTCTTCAATTATACAGTCATGCTTTTTCATTTTCTTATCATAATTTATGCCAACTAGCAGAAGCTTTCCATTATATCCCTCTAAAGCTTTCACATATTCCCTGTTCTTTATCTGTTCAATCGCCCCGGCTGCTGTCCTGTTCCATTTCAGTTCAATGATCATCGCAGGTTTATCCATATGACCGCCTCTTGGGATAAAAACAACATCCGCATACCCCTGTCCCGCAGGACACTCCCGAATCAAATAATAATAGAGCCTTGCGCTGTAATACGCCATAATAATAGAACAAGCCAATGCATTTTCATTATTATAAGCCAATACAGATGATGTCATATGCATTTCCTGCAATGCCTCAGCCACTGCCGTTTCATTCAATTTCCACGTATCGTCCATCAACTGCTTTGATTTTTCCACCGCTCTTACAACCGGCTTCCAGTCCTCACCCTGAAGCGCATTAATGAATTCCTCAGAAACCTCGTAATTTGGTATAAACACCTGTCGCTCTTTCTCATCATATCCCAAATATCCTAAATGTACCAGCAGAGTAAACACATCATCTTTTGACCTAAAGGTTGTCATATCGTTTTTGAAGGTTGCAATATTAATCCTGCATCTCTCTCCCGAAAGCATCTTCATAATTGCATCCTTTAAGCCATCAAAATTCATCTCAATATATATCCTGAGTGCTTCATAAGTTTCTGTCTGGGACCAGAAATTACTGAATTTCCTCGTCAGCATAGCCGTAACTACGGATCTGGGGCTATAAATATGTCCTTCTTCAAAGGAATATCCATCATACCATCTTTGAATCTCCGCAAAGTCCATCTGATATCTGTCGCACAATTCTTTTACCTCTGTCTCTGTAAACCCGACATACTCAGCCATAAAGAGTGGCTGGGTCATTGAGAATTCCGTAAACATATTGAGCGCAGAATGGGAACCATACTTCTTTATTGGCAGTATCCCCGTCATATAAACCAAATCCACATACGCCTTGTCTTTCAGCAAATTCCTTAAATAGTCCAGATATTTTTTCTGCCCCTCTTCATTATCCTTCAATTCACGAAAGATACAGTCCCACTCATCGATAATAAAGATAAACTGTTCATCCAGATCAGAATAGATCTGGTTAAGGATACCCTCAAGCCGCTCACTCTCCTGCCACTGTACCTGCGTATACGTTCTTTTTAGTTCCTGCCCCACTGATTTTTCAATTTGATCCAGCATCTTGGCAACATCATGTGACTGACTCAGGAAATCCTGCATATTAAGAAAAATTACATTATGTTTATTTAAATGGCTTCTGAATGATAAGAGCTTTTCCGCTTTCAGTCCTGCAAACAGGCTTTCCGAGTCGCATCCACAACTGTAATATGCACAGAGCATATTGGCCGCCATAGATTTTCCAAATCGCCTTGGCCGACTGACACACAGATAACCCTGTTCCGTTCCCAGTACCTTATTCGTGTATTCAATCAGTCCCGTCTTATCCACATAAATTTCTGAAGCAATTGCCCGTTTAAAGCCGGAATTCTTCGGATTTAAATAAACCCCCATACCCCTTCTCCCTGTTTTTTCGTTTCATATGCTCTATCTCACCGAAGATGCGATCAGCGTCATCTCGCCCCGCAGTTCCGCGGTTCCATAGCTCTGGGGCAGGATAAAGTGATCTCCCTTACAAATTCTGCGGCCGTCCACGCTTCCCTCTCCTTCAATTACGCTCATGATCAGGAAGGGATGCGTCTGCTCAAAGGACATAACTCCCGCCACATCCAGCTTCCACACGGTATAATAGTCGCAGGAGATCAGCTCATTCAAGGTATTTTCCGGTAGCGCCAGGGCCGACTTCACACTGTCTGCGGCAGAGGGTGCCGGAACCGTGATCACGTCAATGCTCTGCTTTACATGGAGCTGGCGGGGCTTTCCGTCCGTGAGCCTTCCATAATCATAAACCCGGTAGGTAATATCGCTGTTCTGCTGGGTCTCCAGAATCATCAGACCGCCCTTTATGGCGTGTACCGTACCGGGATTGATCTGTATGAAATCACCCTTTTTCACAGGGATTTCCCGGATCAGCTCTCCCCATCTTTCCTGCTCAATCATTTCCTGCAGCTCCTGCCTGGAACCTGCATTGTGTCCCACCACAAGCGACGCTCCCTCCGGACAGTCCAGGATATACCAGCATTCCGTCTTTCCCAGAGAGCCGTTTTCATTCTCCCCGGCATAAGCATCATCCGGATGCACCTGGATGCTCAGATCATCCTTTGCGTCAATAATCTTTACGAGGAGAGGAAAACGGTCCAGATCGCTGTTTCCGAACAGTCCCGGCTCCTCCTTCCACAGCTGCGAAAGCGTTTTCCCCTGATAAGCGCCTTCTCTCACCACACAGTCTCCGTTTGGATGCGCACTGACGGCCCAGCATTCCCCGGTGTTGCCCCCGGGAATCTCATATCCGAATTGATCTGCAAGCTGCCGCCCTCCCCAGATCATCTGCTTAAATACCGGCTCCAAAAATAATATTGATTTCATATTGAATCTCCTTTCGGTTCTCTTTCCCTATTATAGCCATTCCTTCCTGTAAAATCCAGTGAAAACTGTCAGTTCTCTTGGCCCGGCGAATCCGTGGTGTTTCATAAAACAGGCATCCTTCCCGGGCAGGCATATTTTAAAGATCAGTCCGGAACAGGAAGAACGGTTAGAATTAGGGACAACGAAAAAAATTTCCACCTGTGCGGCTGCGATTTACGGCATCCCACCTCACAGGTGAAAAAATTTTTAACTGAATTTTTTTCTCATATTTAGCATCCAATCCTTTTTAAGTAAGTTATATGGTTTCCCATATACCTCTTCAAAGCTCAGGTCACTTGTCATGCAGTTCCAGGTATCTTCAAATGAATAATTCTCAATCAGGTATGCCACAAACGATTCCGCTTCCCAATAGCTCAGCTCTCCGCCAGGATCAGAGCTTCCCGCAGCGCCGAATTCTGATAATGTCTTCGCTATTTTCGAAAACTGCAGTTCATCATCTCCACACCAATATGCATATACATTTGAATCAATAACGGTCGACATATTTACCTCTTCTATGTTTTCCGGTATGCCTTCGATTTTTACATAGTTATCAATATATAAAGAACCGGTATCTACATAATTCCTGATATCGTTGTAATATGCATCTTTGGACGGCCGTGAAAAGACTGCCATTGACAAAAATTCTGCAACCCCCTCATTCATCCATCTTTTATCCGGATTTACTGTGCCTACAAATGCATGTGCCAATTCATGCGTCAATGCCTCCTTAAAAATTCTATAAAAACAAATCTCTGCTGAATTATCCTTACTATATGTAAAACTCATGCCTGATGTATCTGCCACAAAATCATAAGTAAGCCGGAATGCCGGATCAAACATGGGCGAAGATGCGTTGTTCTCTTTTAGATATCGTTCCAATGCGTCCCTTGTCTTTATTTCCCACACAATCATATCTTCCAGCTCTGAGACAGAATCGAAAGCAGATTTCAAATTCTTAGACAAATAAGTCACATTGCCGCACGTTATGTTTAAATCATAGGTGTTGTCCCTGTGAAATTCCAGTTGATTCATGCAATCCAGGCTGCCATCCACATACTGAATATCGGAACCGATTTTTCTCAGCCAGTCATTGACTGCCTTCTCCGTGGCAGGTTCCCTGAGATAATGCTCCAGACCGGTTTCCTGAATGGTTTCTGTGGCAAAGGATGCCAGGATCTGCGCAAACATTTCCGCATCCTTCTTATCCGAATATTTCTCGAATAGCCTGGGATAAAACAAATTCAATACCGGAAGATTCTCTTCCCCGGAAAGATATTCTTTTATCTCGTCATTGCTGTAGTCGATACCAAACACGTATTCATAAGCCCCAAAGCTGTGGGAATTTTCAGGAAGCTGACAAATACCCAGAAAGAGGGGAAATCGGTATTCTCCCGTTTCCAATTCCGCCTTGCCCAGTATGAAAACCTCCTCTGAACCCACTAAGGCTACCGTTGAAGCGTCATTCAATACCAGGATCTGCATTTCCATGTCCTGCGGAAAAGAATCCACATCCTTCATCTGAGTCCGAATAGTAGTAACACTCTCTTCCACTTCCAGCATATAGCTTATGGCTTCCTCTTTCGTAAACCCTTTCTGGTCAAAACCGTATTCAATCCCGTCTCTTTCCATACTCCACATCATAAAACTGGCGTCACATGCCGCATCCCGCTCATGATATTTTTCTTGAACAGTCACGGCTTCTTTACTGTTTCTCAGAGTTACAATCCCTATTACTGTAATGATGCACAAGGCAAAAACAGCTATCCACCATATAGTTCTTTTTTTCATGAAAAATCTCCCCAACATCATACTTTTTATTGGATTTGTAGTAGGATATAGATGTATTTTAATTAATAGTAACTGATTTTATAATCAAAGTAAAGTATATACTGGAAGATTTATCATTACAAATGACACAGACCAAAATCCGGCAGATTCTTCCAAAAGAAGAAACCGCCGGATTTCTGATGCAAATGTCGATTAGCGAATTCCGATCTCCGTATCCTCCCGTGTCACCGCGCTATGCTCCTTGATATAAGCCACAATATCCTCAAACTGGGTGAACGCAAGCCCCACATAGCTGTCCGCACATCCGTAGTAGATAGCGATCCTTCCGCTCTCCGAATCGTGGATGGTTGCGCAGGGGAAGCATACGTTGGGCACAAAGCCCCTCTCCTCGTACCATTCCTCGGGTGTCAGAAGGAAATTCTCACATCTGTATTTCACAATAGAAGGATTCTCGAGATCCAGGATCGCTCCCCCGATGGAATATACAAAGCCGTTGCAGGTCCCGCTCACACCATGATAAAACAGGAGCCATCCCTCACTGGTCTCAATGGGAGCCGCTCCGCCGCCGATCTTGACGGACTCCCACCATTTCTTCCCTTTTCCCATCACATGTCTGTGCTTTCCCCAGTAAACAAGATCCGGGCTTTCGCTCAGGAAAATATCCCCGAAAGGCGTATGACCGCTGTCCGAGGGCCGGCTGAGCAGCACATAATTCCCGTTGATCTTCCTCGGGAAAAGCACTGCATTTCTGTTAAACGGAATAAAGGGATTCTCAAGCCTGGTAAAGGTCTTAAAATCCGTGGTCTTTGCCATTCCGATGGATGCGCCGTAAAAATCCTGGCACCAGATAATATAGTAGGTATCCTCCACCTTTACCAGCCTGGGATCATAGGCATATACCGGCATAAAGGGCTCACCCGCCTCGTTCACAAAGGGGATCTTCTCCTTATCGAATTCCCAGTGGATGGCATCCCTGCTCCTGCCCATATAAATATAGGGGATTCCGTTGGTCTGCTCCCCACGGAACACGCCGATAAACTCATCACCATATGGCATTACCGCACTGTTAAAAATCCTCGCAACGCCCTCCACCGGGTTCCTCCCGATAATGGGATTTTCCGTATATCTCCAAATCGGGGCCCCCGTAAGGGACTGCGGCCTCTCCTGCCAGGGTACGTTCTTTACTGCGGGTGCAATCATTTTAATTTCGCTCATCATTTCCTCTTTTCTGCGCCATACGACGCTGTTTCAATTGTTTTCATCTGTACGGTTTCGTTTCGATCCCTTACACGCCACAGCTACGGTATGGTTTTTGGCGTACAGGCTGTGGCGGAAGATCGGTAATTTCACTTTATGAAATGCTCCATTATCAAGGTGAAACCGCCATGGACGGCGGTTTCAGGCGCTTGCGGCATGGATGCCGCTAAGCGCCGCCCCGTACGTCTTCTGCTTACTGGCGCATTTCATTAGTGAAATCCGATCTGGAGCTTCAGCCTGTACGCCAAAACCATAGCAAGCTGTGGCCGCAAGGGACAGAAACAAACCGCACGGACAAAATGATTTCCAGTTCCTACCTCTGCCCTTCCAGAAATTCCAGATTCCTCCGGATGAGCTCACATCTCTGAGCCACGCACTCCACGCTCCTTAAAGGATCGGAAGGCGTGTTAAACACATAATCCATAAGCTTATCCACCGTGGTCACGGCCACATGCATCCTGGTATCACAGGAAGCATAATAGATATAGACCTCGCCCTTTTCGTTCACAATGGCCCCGTTGGTAAACACCACGTTGGATACATCGCCAACCCGTTCCTGCTGCCTTGGCCCGATCAGAAGTCCGGAGGGTTCTGCGATCACCCGGGAGGGATCCTTCAGATCCGTGGCAAAGGCATAGATCACGTAGCGGAGTCCTGCCGCCGTGTTCCGTACCCCGTGGGCAATGTGGATCCAGCCCCGCTGTGTCCGGATGGGAACGGCTCCCGCTCCGTTTTTCGCCTCCGTGATGGTATGGTATTTGCGAAGGCTGGTCATTTTCTCCTCATCGATCACCGCATGGGTAATGTCCTCGCACAGGCCAAAACCGATACCGCCGCCCGAACCGGTGTCGATAAAATCGTCCATGGGTCTTGTGTAAAAAGCATACTTCCCGTCCACGAACTCCGGATGGAGCACAACATTTCTCTGCTGGGGAGAACGGAGCGTCACAAGGTTCGCAAGCCTCTCCCATTCCTTCAGATCCTTTGTCCTTACAATACCGGCGGCCGCCACGGCTGCAGACAGGTCGCTTGTCGTGGTATCCTTGCTCTCGGAACAGAACACACCGTAAATGTAACCGTCCTCATGCTTTGTCAGCCGCATATCGTAAACATTCGTCTCCTCCGGGCAGGTGTCCGGAAGCAAGATAGGATAGTCCCAGAAACGGAAGCCGTCCACTCCGTTGTCACTTTCCGCCACGCCAAAGAAGGATTTCCGATCGTCCCCCTCGATTCTGGCCACCAGATAATATTTCCCATTCAGATAAATTGCTCCCGAATTCATCACCGCATTGATTCCAAGCCTCTTCATAAAGTAAGGATTTGTCTGCGGATTCAGGTCATACTGCCAGGTCAGGGGGATATGCTCTCTGGTGAGCACCGGATATCTGTACCGGTCGTACACCCCATTGTAAAAATCCGGATCCGCCTCATTCTTTCTGCACAGCAGGGTTTCCTGCTTTTTCAGCTCTTCCTCATACCTTTTGTGAAGCATTTTTTACCTCCTTCTGCACTCCCGCTCTTTTTATCACCTCAAAGCACATCCTTCCATTGTGGTAAGGGCATTTCCAGGATTCCACGATGGGTCTTCCCTCGAAGGGCTTGCCGTTTTCGTCCACCTCCCAGAACCACTCCGAGCCTTCTCTTTTGTCAATCAGATATGCTTTGATAAACTCCCATTCCGCCTTTGCCGCTTCCAGATATTCGGGCTTATCCGGATTTTTCTCATACCCGTTCAGGAAACCCACAACAGCCTCCGCCTGCACCCACCAGATCCGGTGTGTGTTTACCACGCCCCTCTCGCATTCGTTGGCGAGGGATCTGCCGTCAAAGGCCGTTTTGTAGATCTGCGCCGTAAGATCTCTGGTGATTGGCGCCATCTTTTTTGCATACGCCTCATCTCCCAGCACCTCCGCGCCCCTGTCAATTAGCCAGGCCGTCTCGATATCATGTCCATAGGAATGCAGATCCAGAATGGAGTTCATGTCCTCGTCAAAAAACACCTCCTGCCTGTGCAGTGCGGGATTGTAAACCTTGTCGGCAAAGGTATCCAGGATCCATTTCATCCGCTCCCCTGCCTGCGGCATTCCGCTGACACGGTAAAGCTCCGTGTAAGCCTCGAACACGTGAAGCAGCGTGTTCATGGTCTTTGCCGCAATCACTCCGTTTTCCGAAAGCTTGTCGTTCTCAATCTCCCCGAATTCCCGGTCAAAGGCTTCCCTGTAACCGACCGCATCCGTGCATTTTTCCTCGATGAGATGAAACAGCCCCTTTGCCAGCTCCAGAGCCTCCCTGTCCCCGGACGCCTCATAATAGGAAGAAAGAGCGTAAATGGCAAAGGCCTGGTTGTAGGTATGCTTCGTGGTATCCTGCGGCTTTCCGTCATATCGAAGCGACCAGAACACGCCGCCGTTTTCCCTGTCCATACAGCGTTCCTTCAAAAAGGCATAGCTGTGCTCCGCCTCCCGAAGAAGGCTCTCATCCTCAAGGAGCGTATAGGCATTCGAGAAAAACCAGAGAATACGGCTGTTTAAAATACAGCCCTTCTCCGCCTTTTGATCCACGGAAAGATCATAGCCCATCCACCCGTAATAGCCCCCGTGTTCGTCGTCCCGAAGGGCTTTCCAGAAGGGGATGATACCGCAGGTCAGATACTCCCTTATCTCTTTCGTCATCATTTTTCATTACACCTCCTTTAGTTTGGTTAATTTTAGCTTTTTATTTTCTCTTATTTATTTTAATATTACTTCTTTTTAGCTATTATGTAAAGTAATTATTTATTCTATTTTAGTCTTTTTTAACCACCGAAAACAATTGCCAGTTCCCAGAGGTATTAAGCCCTGAGTGCATTAAAAGTCCGGTATTAGGACAAATACCGTCCACTAAGTTATCCGGCGGCACAAAACGCTTCTGTTAGTAGCCAATGAACCGGAAACGGTTTTCAATGCGTCAACATGCGGCGATAACTGCAGCAAATGGTTATTGAAAATTGGCCAGGAAATGGATGTAACCATACGCCTTGGACACCTTATGGATTTTGGTGACGGTCCATTTGAGATATATATAGAGAATACAAAAGAAATTGTTCATGATGTCTGGGAACTATTCAAAGTCACGGATGAATATTTATAGGGCGGAATTGGTCTATGGTAGGAGCATATAAAATATCAATACGATCCAAGCGGGTAAAGTATGAATTCCTGGTTCGCAGGCAAATTACTATAATTTCCGGAAACAGCGCAACAGGAAAGACAACATTGGTAGATATGGTCCGTGCATATAATAATTATAGAAAGCAGGCTTTCTATTATCATGAATGTGCATGCAAGCATGCCCGCTTGGCTCGTTGCCCGCAGGAATAAAATCCTTGAATCTCCACAGAATTATGTGGAAACCACGCAGTATTTTAGCTGGGAGAGATATTTCTCGTCGTTGCTCAGGCTGGCCACCTCCGGAAGAAGCGGGCTTGTATATTCAAAAGAGCAACTGCCGGATGCCTATAAACAAGAACCGGCTGTTAAAAAAATACTCAACGTAATGGATAAAATCGAATTTGAGGATACCGGTCATTGATGCAGTAAACGTGCTGATTGCCGGCGGGCGGAAACCGGCAATGCTCACAAATCTTCTCCGGAAAACGCCGATGCCTTTCTTTTCCGGTATTGTGTCGGCGTGAGATGATAGCGCTTTTTAAACAGCCTGCAAAAATGGTCCACGTTGTTAAATCCCGTTTCCTCAGAAATCGTGATGACTTTTTTCTCCGTCTTTGAAAGCAAAAGCGCCGCCTCGTTCAACCGATAACCGATCAGATAATTAATCGGCGTAACATGTAAATATTTCCGGAAAAGGTTCAATACCGTGCTTTTGCTGATCTTTGCATGATGTGCAATCTCTTCCAGTGAAATATCATGCGGATAATTCTGATGGATGTACTGCATCATTAACTGTAATCTTGCCTGGGAAGAAGCCGAATCACTGATGTGTTTCTCTCTATCCATAATATCCGTGTTTTCATAGATCTCCAGCCAAAGCCTCTGAACAAGAGCGGCTGTCGCAAGCTCGCAGGAGGAAGCTCTGTTCTGAGCTTCTATGATCTGCCTAATAATTGACAGCACCCGCGCCTGCCAGTGAACTTCCGCACAAAAAGTCTGAAAGGCCAATGAGGAAGATATGACGGGCAGGACATACTTATGATATATAAAAGTATCCGGTGCGGCAATAAAAGAGGGCATGCATACAAAATTCGGAATAACAGCTTCTTCCGGGGAATAAAAGCGATGCAGGATTTTGGAGTTAATAAATATGCCGTTCCCTTCCGATAAGGTGAACTGTTTTTCCCCGATCCAGAAGGTCACGGTTCCCGATTCAATATACACAACTTCCAGTTCCGTATGCCAGTGCCACTCGATACAGTTGAAATCAAACAAAGCTAAATTGTCATAATAAAACTGAAACGGGTAGCTGCTTGCTCCATGCTGAATCGTTTCCATCAAATTGTCATCTGTAATAATCTTGTTATAGGACGTATTAAAATTCATAATCAAAGCATCCCCGGGTAATTTTTACGATATTATACAATAAACATGAGATATAAATCAATGAAAGCCTGATTTTCATGTTATATAATCCAAGAAAAACAATACGAGGTGACAGAACATGGAATTTAAGGAGGCCGAGAATATCATGCCAAACTACCGCAAAACAAAAACAGCCTGTTATCTGGGCTTTATTACCCAGGCAATTGCGGCTAATTTTGCGCCGCTGCTGTTTCTGAAATTTCATTATGATTATAATATCTCTCTGGGAAATATCGCACTGATATCCACCTGCTTTTTCTTTACACAGCTTTTGGTGGATTTGTTTTGTGCCAAATTCGTGGACAGGATTGGATATCGTGTATGTATTGTGTCCTCCCAGGCGTGTGCCGCCGCCGGGCTCGTCGGACTGGCGTTTCTGCCGGATCTCCTGCCGAATCCGTTTATGGGAATTCTTGGCGGCGTAATCCTGTATGCGGTCGGAAGCGGACTGATCGAAGTGCTCTGCAGCCCGATTGTGGAGGCCTGTCCCTTTGAGAATAAAGAAGCGACCATGAGCCTGCTCCATTCCTTCTATTGTTGGGGATCGGTGGGAACAATATTGGTTTCAACCTTATTTTTCCTGGTATTCGGAATGGACAGCTGGAAATGCCTGGCCGTGCTATGGGCGCTGATTCCCGCAGTAAATATCTACAATTTCGCAGCCTGCCCCATCGAGCATTTAGTGGAGGACGGCGTCGGAATGGGAATCAGGGAATTGTTCCGCAAGCCCCTTTTCTGGCTGGCCGTCTGTCTGATGGTCTGCTCCGGCGCATCCGAGCTTTCCATGGCGCAATGGGCGTCGGCTTACGCCGAGGCGGCACTGGGATTGTCGAAAACAGTAGGCGATCTGGCAGGCCCCTGCATGTTTGCGGTTACTATGGGGATCAGCCGTGTGATCTTTGGAAAATATGGCGGCAAAATGGATCTGATGAAGTTTATGACAGGCTCCGGAATCTTATGCGTGGCGTGTTATCTTCTCGCCTCACTGTCGTCAAATCCTCTGCTCGGACTGGTCGGCTGTATTGCGTGCGGATTTTCGGTTGGAATCATGTGGCCCGGGACGATCAGCATCTCGTCCGAACGGTTCCCCATGGGCGGAACCGCCATGTTTGCCCTTCTTGCCATGGCAGGCGATCTGGGCGGGAGCATTGGACCGGGTATTGTGGGCCGAATGACACAATATGCGGGAGACGATATTCGGGTTGGCATGAGTGTCGGTCTCGTGTTTCCAATTGTTTTATTGTTGATGCTCTTTATTCTCGGCAGAACAAAAAAGACAAATGCCTGCTGAGATAAACAAGACAGGGGGAAGGGCGATTATTCCGCCCTTTCCCCCTGTCTTGTTTATCTCAAATATAATGAACCGTAAGGCTGCCAAAGGAACAGTCCAGAGTTACCTGCGCCCGGGAAAGAGGAAGTGCAGCCCAATGGTGCCAAGGAGAGCCGCACCCAGAACCGGCCAGGGCGTGATCGCCTCCATATGCAGCAGCTCGTCATTGATGATGATCAGCATCGCCAGAGAAAACAAAATCCCGCCAAATGACCGCCTCAGAATCCCGTTTATCAAAAATCCGGCCAAAATAACAGAAATAAACACGGACCAAAAACCCATTCCATTCAAATATCCCAATTTTCCGAGCAGCAGGGCAAGTGCGCCCAGCAAAAACAAAATTCCCCAGAAAATATTTCTTGTCTTTCTTCTTCCCATCCCTTTCCTCTCCTTCCGCTTCCTTCCCGTCACTTTCAAAGCTCTGCACTGTCGGGAGGTTCAAGAGGTTCATTGATCAGATCATCTGCGCCAGGACAAACTCAGCAAATCTGGGAAGGATGAAGGAGACCTCTGCATACTTGCCGGTATCAATAACCCCCTTGCGCTTTAAGCGTCCTCTGTACACGGAAAACAGTTCCGAGCTCATCTTCATCTGATCTCGGAGACTCTTAACCCTGGTCTCACCACTCGACGCCATATACGCCAGTATTTCCCGATCCTTTCCGGAGAGCTCAGACCAGATCTTTCCATATACATATTCCTCAAGATACTGGTCATACTCCGGCATGATCTCTTCTATATCCTTTTCGCCCTTATTCTCCCAACAGAGATAGCCCAGCACCTGGAACGCAAATGGGTAGCCTTTTGTCAGTCTGGCCATTTTTTCCGCCTTTTCCATATCCAGGCCAAAAATATCCATATACTGCTTGCGAACCGCAGTGTGATTCAGGGGGCCCGGCACTACCTTGGGCGCCCTGTACAGGAATGTCAGAGTTTTCTCATTTTGCAGATCATAAATATTTTCGTACAAACCTGTCATCAATAAAAATATGGGATACTCCTGTCTCATAAAAATCTGAAAGGAGCTGGCAAATATCCTGATCTGCTCACAGTTTACCGCTTCATCAATCGTTATCAGCAGCCTCTTATTCCGTTTCCGGATTTCAGACAGTAGCCGTTCAATCGCATTTTCAATGTCTGTAACAGGGACGGCATTTTCCAGGCTCACGCCCAGCCCAAAGAAGGAAAGGTCAATCTTCGCCTGGATAAAGTATGGATACATCTCCGGCAGAGTGTAGAGTTTCGCCGCAAGGCTTTTGAGAAGATCCCTGTTGGGATTCAATTCCACAACAATCCAGTCCTCATTTTTTCCAAGCTCATTCGCAATGCTGCTCATCATGACGGTCTTTCCGGCTCCCCTTACTCCCGTAAGCATATAGATCTGATTGGATGGCTGCCGCGCAGTGAAATTATCTATAATTTCCGCAGTCTGGGAAATGCGGGATATATATTGCAATGGTTTTTTCCCAAAAGATAAGGTAAATGGATTATCCATGGCAGCCTCCTTATATAACTTTTCTTTTCCTATATAACTTTATATAACTTTTCTTTTCCTATATAACTTTATATAACTTTTCAAATATTATATAACTTTATATAACTTTGCGTCAATCTCCAATTCCAATAAGTCTTACCTGCGCCAAAGTCTCATCTCAGGAGTACGAGACGGCACGCCCCTCCTGCGCTACACCGATATAAGTCTTTCCGGTATTGAGCTGAATCTCATTGCCGTTATCGTCATAATATTTCGTGGGAGAGTAATCGGAAGTCTTTTTCCATGTAATGTGGATTCCCCTGCCCCTGGTGAAATAATACCCGTCCCCGGTGGAATCAATGGTCTGAAAGGCAAGGTATCCCTTGGCATCACGCTTGGACCACTTCGTATTCTGGATAATCACGTTTGCAAAGGTAAGCTGCTGTCCTGTCAGTCCGTCCGTCTGCGGGCCTCCATGAAGGTTCTTCGCATAGAGCCCGGTTTCCGGGTTATAGGTAAAGCTGCTTTTGGTATAGGTAAAAATATTGGACAGATCGATTGTGTTGCCGGGCACTGCGGCCGCATACTGCTCCAGAGAGTTTACGCCTTCCGCAAACAAAAAGTGGGATGCGTTGTAATACTCCGGCCTTACGGATAAAGAATATCCCAGTTCGCTGCAGGCGTTGGTGATCCCCTCGCTGCTTATGTATGCGTTGTGGGGCGCCTTCCTGTCCGAAACCCGGAAGAAATAGCCGGAACCCGGCGCTTCTCCGCCGGTACCGTATTCTCTGGTTCCTGACAGATTATTGATATCCGGCGCACTGATTCGATCCTTCATGTAATAGACGCCTCCCACATGCACCAGTATAGGATCCCATTCCGTAGCAAGGGAAATATAGTAGTCACGGCAGCTTCTGATGTTTCCGATGCGGTCAAGCCCCTGCCAGTTGTCAATAATGGCCATCTGGCGGGACATCTCCCCTTCCTCCATGATCTCATAAAGGATCTTGGCGTTTCCAATCCCATAAGAGGGCTGCGCCTTTTTGTCCGTGGGCATCATGACAGCGATAGGGCGCTGGGACGCCTGGGCGGCAGGAACCATCTCATTCGTGTAAATACTGGGGACCTGTTCATCCGCCAGAACTTTTTCACTTCCGGCAGCAAAAGGATTCAGCAGTGCGGCGCAGGCGAAAAAGCCGGCTGCAAGCACGCAGACAGAGCGTTTTTTGGTAATTGTTTTTCGTTTCATTTCGTATCCTCTCTTTGTAATCTCATGTATTTTCGTGAACTTATATTATAGCAAATGGCTGTCCGTGTGTAAAGTGCGGTGCTGTTTTCTCTCCTATCCTCCCGCAAGAATCTCATTCGCCCGGCGGCGTATCGCCGCACAACTTCATGGCCTCCTCCCTGCGTACATTTTTCCCTGCTGATGAGGATGAACCGCTATTTAAGAGAGGGCGCACCGAAAATCGCCCACGGTGCACTGCTGGAATTATGTTCTCACGGAATATGCAGCCAGTGCGCATTCCTGACCCGTGAAAAGTAACCTCGCTCCTGTCATTAACAGCATAACACTCCATTGATTTCACCGGAAAAAGCGGATATACTGTAAACAGACAGGAAAACTGTGCCAAGGGCATAAAATCTCACGGGAGGGGATACGTAAATGGCAAGAACAGTCGGAATTGGAAAC